>ENA-OUQN01000031-OUQN01000031.1-human-gut-metagenome-genome-assembly--contig:-NODE-31-length-105839-cov-11.353409_pt1 | contig 105839 bp, 97 predicted proteins | sample MGYA00237950_ERZ548832 | MGnify/ENA primary metagenome ERZ548832 (study PRJEB26490, sample SAMN05194703) | human gut metagenome | biome: terrestrial biome; feature: human-associated habitat... | reverse complement strand
ATTTTATTTTCTGGGTAAACTATAGCCGATTTGACTATCATAGAAATGTCCTGCATATCCATTGAATATGCATCATTTATTGTGACATCAGCATCTATACTGAGTTCTTTCGCAATCTCTTGTGATACTCTTCATTTTATGGACAATTGCAGAGTAGTCTTTTCTTTCACGAAAAAAGAGATATCAACGCGCTAGGGTCAATATCTCTTCCTTTTTTTATAATTCAATTATCAGGTTCACGGTCTTTCCCTCTCACAAGCTGTGCTTTCTCCGATCTTTTCCTGTCACGATGTAGTATTGCTTCTTGTTTTCATACATTTCCGCATCTGCGGCTTTCAGAAGCGACTCAAAATCCGTGTCCTTTGTGCCGCTTATCGTCGTACCGAGGGACGCGGTAGCACCCAGTTGGCTTTTTGCCGTTTCCAGTAGTTTCTGAAACGCCGGATGTGTGATGTTTGGCAGAACCGCAATGAACTCATCTCCGCCAAACCGATACACATGACGCTTTCCGAACACAGATTTCAGCGTCTGTGCGGTCTGCACAATGAATTTATCACCGGCGTCATGTCCCTTTTGGTCATTTATTTCCTTTAGGCCATTTATGTCGCACATGACAACCGCCAGGGGAAAGTACTTCTCCAGCTTTTCTGTGTACGCCCAATCCAGTGCTTTTCTGTTTTTACAATCTGTGAGCTGGTCATATAATGCACTGTGCTCCAGTGCATCTGCATTATCGCGCAGTCTTATCATAAAAGAGATCATAAACTCGATCATATCTATCAGATTCGAGATCTCATGCAGTTTCTCTTCGGGAGGATTGTCCACACCGTAGAATCCGACCATCTTGCCGTTGATTTTGATTGGCCCTGTCACAAGGGTATTGACACCCTGAGGTTTCAGCCGTTCATAGATGGCTTCGCTTGTTTTTTTGCATTCTCCAATGTCATGGATGATGACATTGTTGGATTCTTGATATTGTGCTAACCATGTTTCAATGATGCCTTCATACGGCACATCCTGCAAGTTATCTTTTTCTTTGGATACGCCCGCTTTGCACCACTCGTAGGTGTTGTCAAACGTTCCGCGGTCATTCTGTTCAAAGATGTACGCTCGATCGGCGGTCACACGCTGTCCGATATACTCCACCAGTTGATTCAGTACTTTGTCCGGATTTTCTTCTGAAGCGGCATACCGAACCATGTCCGTGAGGAATCTCTCGTAATTCAGGATTCGTTCCTGCGATTCGCGCTTGCTGACTTCCAACGTTTCCTTTTCCTTATGGTACAGGATTCTCTGGAGCTTGCTTCGCATCATCGTGGCAGTCAGAAGCATACTCAGCACCCCGTACAGAATAACATTCACTAGGTTTTTGGATAGAATTGGGTTGTGCTGCGCAAAGAAAGCAAGTCCGATATAGAGCAGCATACTGCTCAGAATCAGCCCGTTCATGACCGACGTTCTGGCGGTAAACAGCAGCGGCGCTGTCATCATGAACACAATGTAGTTGACAGTGAGCTCCTCCGGTGTAATCAGCGTTCCCGTAATAATGCCGAACAGCAGCAGCGCGGCAAAAAAGCTGTATACAACCAGTTTTTTCCCAAAGAAGCTTCTAAGTTGACAACGAGAAATGCAAAAATAGACCAAAGAAAGGAACGTATAGACCAGATACACCCATTTATATTTTCCGATACTCAGAGAAAACACACTCACCAGCGTTATGACTCCAAAGGCAACAAGCGCCACAACAGAATACAGCCGCATGGCTTTCCAGTTTTCTTCCCATACATCCTGTTTTACTTTCTCATAATCACCACAACTAAACATAAACAACGAAACAATTTGATTCATACGTTTTTTCTCTCCAAACTCTGTTCAATTACCGCTTTGCCCGTCTCATAACGAGCACAGATTCAACGGTACTTTCATTATCCCAATCAAGTTCATATAATTCCTGTTCATTGAAAAATACAGGAAAACGGAACTTGAGACTTCTTAAAATCCTGCCATCCTCTTGTTCTGCTTCATAGATATTTCCTTCCTCGAGGAAGCTCTTCATAAATATCTTCTTCTCCATATCTGTAAATCTGTCGTACAGCTTATCGAAGAATAATAAGAACTGATACACATTATCACTGGAAATCTTTTCCTGCTTAATATTATACAGTCTTGTCTCTACAGCACGGGTGGAAGTTTCAATTTCTTCTATCTCGTCATAGAGCTTGTCCAGATGCACTTGCATATCCTCATACTTCTTGTCATAATGCTTGTCAGACACGGATAAATTATCCATCTGATTCGCCAATTTATTCTTGGCTCCGATTACCTGCTTTAATCGCTCCTGTAAGCCTGTATGCTCTCTGTCCAACTCCTGCGTATCAATACTTTGTCCGATGTGCTTCTGAATCTCCGTTTTAAATTTTGGATTGTTCACCAGCTTACGAATTACTTCTTCTACAGCTGCATTGATTTTATCCTCACTCCACTGCTTACGGTAAGTACACTTGTGACCATTCACAAAAGTTCTGTGCTTGCAGGCATAGTAAAAATAATCTTTGTAGTGTCCGCCGTCAGGATGCTTTTTACGATTTACATTGCCATACATACCACTTCCACAGATAGGACATTTTATAATTCCCGACAAAATATGCTCGTGATCCAAGCTGTGGGTTTTGATGTTGGCAACACCAGTTTCCTGTCTTTTTTTATGCACCTGATTCCACAATTCTTCTGTAACAATTGCCTCGTGAATGCCATCATTTAACATGTAATTGTCCTGTTTTACCACATGATATTCGTTCCTTGTTCCCGGAACCTTCTCATTCTTTCTTCTGCCAAATGCCAATTTCCCGCAGTATACAGGATTATCAAGTACACCTTTTACAAATGATGCAGAAAAGCCTTCCATGGTATTGTTCTGGCGAAGTTTCTTCTTGTATCCGTTGTTATTAAGGAATGTGGCAATAGTGGCAATGCCCATAGTTGTGTTGGCATATTTATCGTAAATAACTGTGATCTTCCTTCCACACTTTTACTAGATTTACCTTCGTCAGAGTATTCGCCTGCGATAATCATATCCTGGTAATCAGCGTATTTATGCAATTTATCTTTTTGCACATCTAAACTGTAACCATCTACCTGCATAGAGGTGAATACACGAGTATAGATGTAGCATTTGAGTTGTTTTTTCATGAAGTCATCTCCTCTTTACTTCCTTAGACACTTCTTTAATGCTCTCAAGATATGCCTTTTCAACTGGAGTCAAAGTTGTTTCCTGATATTTTCTATATTCTTCCTTTGCCTTATCTATCGCCTGCTTATGACTTACCGAGCCTGAACTAGTTAATAGCTTTCGATTACCTGAAGATAATACACTATCCAACTGTTTTACATAGTCATCCATATACATAGGCTTATGCTCAATTGCATTGATTTCAGCCAAATCAAAATAACCAGAAACAAGATTATTCAATACCTTAAGTTCATTCTCCTCAAGATAATTCTTAGCTACACCTATGTCCTTTAATGCTGGTAATTCCCCTGAAAACGAAGTCAATCCCATAAATTGCTTTTCAGCATCTGCACGCAGATAAATAACCTCTGCAGCAGTATGACCATGTGCTGCATAATGCAATTTATTCTGAACAATTTTAAAAAATCCAATTGACTCATCACTATGTGGATCATAATCAACACTAGTTGCATATAAATCAAGAACCTGTCGATACAACACTTTTTCTGAAGACCTGATATCTCTGATTCTATCAAGTAATTCCTTCCAATAGTTTCCTCCGCCATTTCCTTTCAAACGCTCATCATCTATTGTGAATCCTTTTATGATATATTCTTTTAATCGTTGTGTCGCCCACTGTCTGAATTTTGTAGCAATTACTGACTTTATGCGATATCCGAGAGAAATAATCATATCGAGATTATAATAATCGACATTATAATTTTTCCCATCACTCGCAGTTGTTCGGAATTTCCGAACAACTGAATCTTTATCAAGTTCGCCTTCATCAAATATATGCTTAATATGTTCACTGATATTCGATTTACTACACCGATACAATTGCATAAGTTGCTGCTGTGTTAACCATACAGTTTCATCCTGCATTTTTACTTCTATATTCGTATCTCCATCATCTGTCTGATATATAAGGATTTCTCCATATTCATCATTTCCTACTTTATCTGCCATTTTTTCTCCAATCTATTTGATTCAAATTATATTTACAATTACCTCACTATACACAATTGTATTTCTTATGGTTTATTGTTAAATTAAAAACATTTCTTTTTCAATAAAACTTTATCAATTTACATTCATACACCATTTTATTAACCTCATCATCTCTATATGGGTAATTTGTCAATGCCAAATACATATTAGGAAATAGTAACATTTCTTCTTCACTCCTTTTAGTAATTGCATTCACATATATCCCAATGGTATCCGATTCTACGTATATTTTTAATAAATTATTCTCACATGCATAAGCCTCATCCGCATAAACAATGTCTCTCAACAAACTTGTACTCATAAATCCTTTTTCTTGTATTGGTGTCGGTCTATCCTGCTTATTCTGTTCAATAAGTTCACTGACAAATTTATCGTCAACTAATCTATAAAGAACAATATTCGTTGGAATTCTAGGTGCGCTACACAAAACAATAGACAATATATCTGCCATTTCTCGATAAATATTACTTTCGCTATCAACTTCTTTTCTCAAGAAATCATTAATCTGTCTATATGTATCCCCACAATAACATTCGATAGGTGCAGTAAATAAGCTATTTGTTATTAAATGTTTGGCTAATCTCATTACATCTTTATATGAGTTTGCCCAGCTTTTATAATATTTCATCCCCCATTCTTCAGCCTCTAATGTTGTTTTAAATTCTTTGTACAATTCCCTTTTTTCAATATACCAATTTATTTCACCATACTGATGTTTATTCCACATTTTCTTCAATATAATCTTCAATCTACTCCATTCTTGCATCTTTTTTTCTTCTCTTTAAGAATTTCTATATAATCAAGAGTCTCTGCTCTTATTATCCCAACATAATAATATCTGTGTTCCAACCTATTCGCAAGGATAATATATTAGCTTATCCAATAGCATAAGATTTGTTCTCCAAGAAATTTGTGCCACAAGCTGTTGCATAATTACCATTACATTATTTACTAGCTATATTATCTTCCTTGTCATCCCTATACCTTTTATCAGACAACCTCTCCATTTCAACCTTATATGCCATCAATCGCAAAAGATACTGCGGAACCCTTCTATTTCCCAATTCCCAATCGGTTTCCGTCATATAAGGAATTTCAAAGTACTCACAAAATTCTTTTCTATTCATGCCGGTACTTTCTCTTAATTTTTTCAATTCTTCTCTTGTTTCCATAGTCCACCTCTTTATGCATTGCATAAACATATTATATAATTTTTATTACCTATGGTCAATAACCTATTTTCCTATTTTTCAAAAAATCGGGTAGGAGGTAAATAATTATTTTATTTACCTCCTACCACACCACCGTGCGTCAGGCTGTCTAACAATTAAAATAAATGATATAATTAAATCACAAAGTAGTGAATCTTGGAGGGTTGATTATGGCATATATTATTGGAGTAGATAGAAACCAGATTAGAATGATTACCACATCATTAGATGCACTTATAGATGAAAATAATTCTGTACGTGTAATAAATGCCTCTTACTTTCCTGTAGTTGATACTGCAGCTTTTGCCTCTGGTTCTGTTGCAGGCATATAAACAGCCTTATACCAATTTTGAGAAGTTGCATCCGAAGTATCATCACCGGTCTAAGACTTAACTACACCGTTTGCAAGCGGAGTTGCCTTAAGAGTCCCTTGGCAAGAAGGCTGTTGCAGAAATGATCAAAGATGCACCAGAAGATTTAGCACAAGTCCTCTCCCTTCGTCAGCAACTTGCAAAAAGCTCTGTCAAAAAATATCAGGCCATGCAAAATGCTGCCTGCAATGATCACCGTACCAGAGGGATGTTCCAGTTCTACGGTGCCAATCGTACCGGTCGTTGGGCTGGTCGTCTGATCCAGTTACAAAACCTTCCTCAAAACCATATGGATGATCTGGATGCAGCCAGGAAGCTTGTTTGCATTGGAGATTATGATTCTCTGTCTATGTTATATGATGATATCCCAGATACCCTCTCCCAACTTATCCGCACTGCCTTCATTGCAAAGCCTGGATACAAATTCTATGTGGCTGACTTTAGTGCAATTGAAGCTCGTGTCATTGCTCACCTGGCGGGAGAATCATGGCGTGCAGAGGTATTCAAAAATGGTGGTGATATCTACTGTACATCTGCAAGTCAGATGTTTCATGTCCCTGTTGAGAAGCACGGAATTAACGGACACCTTCGTCAAAAAGGTAAAATTGCAGAACTAGCCCTTGGCTACGGCGGTAGCGTCGGTGCACTTAAAGCAATGGGTGCATTAGAAATGGGACTGACCGAAGATGAACTCCAACCATTGGTGGATGCCTGGAGACAATCAAACCCGAACATCGTAGCGCTTTGGTGGGACTTCGATACTGCCATCAAAAACGCAATTAAGATGCACTGCAGCACCTCCTCTCACGGTATCAAGTTCACCTGGCGCAGTGGCATGTTATTCATTACTCTTCCATCCGGCAGAAAGCTCACTTACGTCAAACCACGCATTGGCGAAAATAAATTCGGTGGTGAATCTGTAACCCATGAAGGTATCGGAGCCACTAAAAAGTGGGAACGCCTGGAAAGCTACGGTCCTAAATTTGTCGAGAATGTGGTACAAGCCATCTCCAGAGACCTTCTGATGAATGCTATGAAAACACTCTCCCACTGCTTTATTTGCGGTCATGTCCACGATGAACTGATTATCGAATGTTCCGAGAAAGTATCACTGGAAGCGCTCTGCAAGCAGATGGCAAGAACACCGGACTGGATGCCAGACATCCTGCTTCGCGCCGATGGCTACGTTACAGAATTTTATAAAAAAGACTAACGAAAATGGCAGTACTGATCATAGCGACCGGTGCTGCCATCTTAATTATTATTCTTCTTGTTGTTCATTAAGTTCCTTAATTATTACCCCTGCAGAATTTTTCCATTCTACATTACCATTTGCACTGCTTCCACATACAAAGCTTGCTGCCCCTGATGGTGTATTGAACAGAATGTCATCAATTAAAATATTTTTATCATCAAGGATTTTTTTATATTGATCTCTTTTCTTTAGTGCATATTCCGGGCAGCTTTTTGTAACTTTGGAAGAGATAACACTGCCCTTTTTCACAACAAATCCGTCGCTGGTTCTTACGCCTATTGAATTTATGCCTCCACGTGTACAGTAAAACGTCTCGCTTTCCGAAGAAGTATTTTCTCCATTGTCATTATTAGCAATCAATGGAACAAAAACTTTATGTCCTAGTGTACCAACAATTACCTCTGCATAATCAATAAACTCGTCCAATTCGCTTTGTTTTTCTTCAGAGATATTTCCAGGCGTAGGATCATTATCATTTTTCACATCATATCGCTTTGCCTTAAGAGCAAGCTGATAAAATTGATGCTCAAGATAGCTAATTTCTGTTGGTCCAAGGGAATCATTTGACGTTGTAAGCGCAATTGCTTCTGTCCAATAATCCTTCTTGGGATTACGGTTATGCTCAAATAATCTGTTAAGAATTCCTTCTCCATTTTTCCGAACACCCGCCTGGCCGATGTAGACCACATTTCTGTCATTCTCATCTTTTCCAAAAAGGAAATATACCCCTGTCTGCTTAAGTTCCGACCTATCTTTGCATATATCAAGTGAAGTTCTTGGAATTTTAAATGCCAAACCTGTCCAATTAGCAAGCGTGCATTTTATTCGACCATTGACATCTCCATCCATCAGATAGAGCTGTATATTTTTTCCTCTTGCCATATGCTACTCCTCTTCAGTTTTATCAATGAAACCGCCATTTCCACCAATACCATAAAACTTCTCAAAGTATGCCATTAAGCGATCGATAACTGTCTTTTTCTTAGCAGCTCTGTTTCCGCCTCCAAAACGGCTTACTGGAGGGAGGATTTTATCAATATCCGTACCTACAGTTTTTACCTCTCCTTCCTGGAATGCATTTTCTAGGAATTTTCTTGTTTCAACAGGTTTAAGGCGTTCTTCTTCTATAATAACTTGCAAATCATGCTCTCTCATCTCAACCACATAATCGTGCCACTCATTCATAACATCATCTATTTCGTTAACGCCATTAATAAAGTTTTCGATAAGCGCTTTTTTGCTTCTGAGTTCTGGACTTGAATCAACTGCTTTACGAATTGTTATCAAGATTTCCTTATCTTCACAATGCGTATCATGATACTTGTTAACAAGCATCAGAATATAGTCAATATTGATTTCAATCTGCTTAATAAGCTCCACTTCAAATACAATATCATCAACGATATCCGTACTCTCACCGTTTTCACGCTTACGCTTCCATTCATCGCGTAAATCCTGATACTTGCCAAGATAATCCTGAAGATCTCGCTCACTAATAAGTTCCTTATCCTTGAATTCGTCAAATGCAACGAGAAGATTTCTCATTCTAAGAATAGCGCCAAAGAGCGAGATAAACTCTTTTTGTTTTTCCTCTCCCATTATCTGTGAGTCCGTAACCGGGAACTTATTAGTTAGATCCTCTATCATGTCAATATAACCTGGCATTGGTTTTCCATCTACAGATTCATAGCCATAGTAGTAGTCTTTGAAGCTTTGCATCAAGACTATACCACCAGCATTCTCATCACCAAATTGAGAAATAGCTGCATCTACTCGCTTCTGCAAATTTCTAAAGCAAACAATGTTTCCAAATGTTTTTATACTATTCAGAATACGATTTGTTCTACTAAATGCCTGAATCAATCCATGCGTTTTTAAGTTTTTATCCACCCATAAGGTATTAAGAGTAGTCGCATCAAATCCTGTTAAGAACATATTTACAACAATGAGCATATCCAGCTCTTTGTTCTTCATTCTTAAAGAGACATCCTTATAGTAATTCTGAAACTTATCACTGTCTGTACTGTAATTTGTATGGAACATCAAATTATAATCTTGGATTGCTGCCTCCAAGAAATCTCTTGAATTCTGATCCAATGCAGATGTAGCTTCAGGATTTTCTTCATCGAGGATTCCATCTACTTCTTCATTTGCGCCATAGCTATAAATTACAGCCATCTTCAAATTCTTAGTAGGATCGTTCTTTATAATATTTCGGAACTCATCATAATACGCCTTGGCCATCGGAACAGATGATACTGCAAAAATAGAATTAAATCCGCTCAGTCTCTGTTTCTGTTTTATTTCCTCGACTTTTCCTCTATCTGCAGATGTAACTTCCTCAATGTTAATCAGCGAATTGAAAATATATGTTTTATCTCCTCGATATGTCTTCTGATCAAAATGATCCAAGATATACTGAGCAACTAAGTGTATTCTCTTAGGGTCCTCGAATACTTTTTTACGGTCTATATCAAGAACTTGCTCATCATCGATATCTGGTTCCATTTCCATCGTCTTATGATATTCAACCTTGAATGGAAGTACATTCTTGTCATTAATAGCATTGACAATTGTATATGTATGTAACTTATCTCCGAAGGTTTGCTCCGTTGTTGTAAACTTTGGATTACGGATTGATCCAGTATTTGATGGGAATATTGGTGTTCCAGTAAAACCAAACATATAGTATTTTTTGAAGCTATTAACAATGGCTGCATGCATGTCACCAAATTGGCTTCTATGGCACTCGTCAAAAATGATTACAACCTGTTTGTTATACACCGGATGCTCCTTAAACTTTTTAATAAAGGATGACATCTTTTGAATTGTCGTAATTATAATCTTTGACTTGGAATCTCTTAACTGCTTCTCCAGGATTTTTGTAGAGGAGTTACTATTGGCAGCACCTTTTTCAAAGCGATCATATTCCTTCATTGTTTGATAATCTAAGTCCTTACGGTCAACAACGAAAAGAACCTTATCAATATAAGGAAGATCTGATGCTAATCTTGCTGTTTTAAACGATGTAAGAGTCTTTCCAGATCCTGTGGTATGCCAAATATATCCACCGGCTGCAATATCTCCATATTTTTTATAATTGTGCGCAATTTCAATCCGGTTGAGAATTCTCTCAGTCGCAGTGATCTGGTATGGTCTCATAACCATCAGCATATTCTCAGATGTGAAAATGCAATATTTCGTAAGGATGTTTAGAATAGAATGCTTAGCAAAAAACGTCTTTGTGAAATCCACTAAATCCGCAATAATCTTATTGCTTGCATCCGACCAATATGATGTAAATTCAAAACTGTTACTGGTCTTTCCCTTCTTCGTATTTGTAGCATTTGCGTCTTTAATTGCATTAAATCGAGTACTGTTAGAGTAATACTTTGTATTTGTACCATTTGAGATAACAAATATTTGAACATACTCAAACAAACCGCTTCCTGCCCAAAAAGAATCTCTCTGATATCTATTAATCTGATTGAAAGCTTCTTTTATTGCTATTCCACGTCTTTTTAATTCAATATGAACCAAAGGTAATCCATTGACGAGAATCGTAACATCATATCGATTATCGTATTTTGCTCCATCAGCCTTTCCGATTATATATTGATTGATAACCTGCAAACGATTGTTATGAATATTCTTCTTATCGATCAAAGAAATATTCTTTGACATGTTATCGTCACGCTTTAATACCTGGACATAGTTCTCCTGGATCTTTGCAGTCTTTTCAACGATTCCTTCATTTTTATTTACAACACAATCATTGAAAAAACGCTCCCACTCTGTATCAGAAAACTTATATGCGTTCAGTTCTTCTAATTTTTGACGAAGATTTGCAATCAAATCTTCCTCTGTATGAATAGGTAAGTACTCATATCCCTGTTCACATAACATCCGTATAAATTCTTTTTCCAAATCAGCTTCACTCTGATATTGATCAGAACGACGCTTCAAAGGCTCATACTCTGTAACTACTGTATTTTCGTTGGTCTCAGCAACGATGTTGAAGTATGGCATACCATCACTCCTCTCTGTTTCTATTGCTTCTCTTTGAAGGTGAGAATCTTATCCCTGTAATATTCATATTGTTTTTGACGTGCTTCGATTTCGGCTGGAAGACCAGTTGATAGATCATTGCAAAGGGTGTCGAAACGGTCGAGAACAGAAATAATACGCTTCTGTTCTTTCAGAGACGGTACACATATTTTTGCTCGACTGATGTTATCATTATAAAGTCTTGCAATTGTACCACCCGTGGATACAGCCCATGGTTGTAACTGGTAACAATAGAACAAGTATCGATTTAAAACAATATTTTCATCGTTTGCAATCCATACAATATTTGAATCTTGATAATATGCATCTTCACCATCGTATATAACAGTTCTTCCTATTGTACCAGCAGCAGAAATTAAAATATCTCCCTTGCTTGGGTATGAATAAGCATTTCTATATTCTTCAAATTTCTGCTTTGTAATGTATGCATCAGGTTGTTTTCCAAATGTGCCAATTTTATAAAATGGAACATCGCCTTCAGAGCTTGTTTCAGATTTCATAATTCGTTTACACATAGATACTTTCCCAACAATCCCCAATTCGATTTGTGCGTATCCAAACACGTACTGAAGAAGTTTAATTGTGCTCAGCTCTGTCTGTCTGTCTGTCTGTCTGTCTGTCTGTCACGAGCGTGTTGCCGGTTTCAGCGAATGTCAAGAGCAAATCTCGATAATATTCATATTGCTTCTGACGCGCTTCAATTTCGGCTGGCAGACCAATATTCAGATCAGTGCAAATAGATTCAAAATTGTCGAGGACATTGACGAGCCTTTTCTGAACATCCATTGCTGGGACAGGGACAGGAAATTGATTTAGCATTGGTCTCCGTATAGATGCCACTGATCCCTGAAACATAGTTTTCTGTATATATGGCAAAAACGCAGACCTCATATAATGAAAATAATACCTTGGTAATACATCCGGAGTATTTATATGAATTCGATACGCTCTCTGATGCAAAGCATATTTTCCCTCAACATAATGAAATACCTTTCCGACACCAACCCCATCACCAGCAGTAATAATGGCTGTTTCATCATATTCATAATCATTCTTACGTAATGGCTCCTGAGAGCGCACATAAAAAGGATACTTTCCTTCTGTCAAACCTTCATTTGTGTTACTACTTCCAGTGCTAATATCAGCAATTTCCGCTAAGGGTACAATTTTTACATTATCTTTAAAAGTCAGAAGTTTATCTCTATAAAAATCATACTGCTTCTTCCGAGCTGTAAGCTCGGCTGTAAGCTCGGCTGTAAGTAACGTGAAATAGTCCAGCACGCGGACTATTTCACGTTGTACCTCCAGAGGAGGTACAGGCAACTCAATCTCGTTTAACACCTTTTGAGTTAAGCTAGGAACGCCTCCTGCTGTATTGTATTGTTCAAGATGTTCTCTTTTTAAACAATGGTAGATATATTTAGGAATAGCTCTTGTCTCATCAATAACTGTATAAAATATAGTATCAACGTTCCAAAAAGGTGTATCAACATAATACAATTTATCTATCGATCCCTTTCTTGGAATTAAAACAGAAGGCTTGTCATACGCATATTCAGATACATACGCAATAATCCCGCCTGAACCATAAACAGGATATTTTCCTTCTGATAAAGCCTTATAATCCTTTCCGTTTTTAATTTTGAGTACTTCCTTTAATTTTTTATATTCCACTCCGTTAGGACAAAATTCTTGTATCAATTCATCAAGCTTGCTCATGCGTCCACCTCGATTTCTGCAATAATCTTGTCGATTTCATCACGGAGTAATTGCTCTTTTACGACTATCTTTTTGATTTCTGCATTCAGCTTTACGATGTCAATTTTCTCTCTGGTATCTTCGGCTTCGACATAAGTAGATACAGACAAATTATAATCGTTGCCTGATACTTCCTCATAACTTGCCAGATGCGAAAAATGCTCCGCTTCTTCGCGCTTTGCAAATACATCCACGATACGGTCAATGTTCTCTTTAGTTAATTTATTATTGTTTGTTACTTTTACACATTCATTAGAGGCATCGATAAATAACGTATTATTATCTGTTTTGTTTTTCTTCATTACCATAATGCACGTTGCAATTGATGTACCAAAAAACAGATTACTTGGAAGCTGAATTACACAGTCAATAAAGTTATTATCAATTAGGTACTGACGAATCTTCTTTTCGGCTCCACCTCGATACATAATTCCTGGGAAACACACAATTGCAGCTGTTCCATTTGCTGCCAACCAAGAAAGGCTGTGCATGATAAATGCTAAATCAGCTTTACTTTTAGGTGCTAAAACACCAGCCGGTGAAAATCTTGGATCATTTATAAGTAATGGATTATTATCCCCTTCCCATTTAATGGAATAAGGCGGATTGGAAACAATAAGTTCAAAAGGCTCATCATCCCAATGCTGTGGATTTGTCAGGGTGTCCTCACACTCAATATCGAATTTATCAAAACCAATATCGTGAAGGAACATATTAATACGGCAAAGGTTATATGTTGTGATATTTATCTCTTGCCCAAAGAATCCTGTTTTGACAGAATCTTTTCCTAACACCTTTTCAGCTTTTAATAATAAGGAACCTGAACCACATGCCGGGTCATATACCTTATTTACTGTTTTTTTACCTACCGTGCCTAATCTAGTTAAGAGCTCCGAAACATCCGCAGGTGTAAAAAATTCTCCACCTGATTTTCCAGCATTTGAAGCATACATTGTCATCAAATATTCATATGCATCACCAAATGCATCTATATCATGATCTTTTACTGATCCAAGATTCATAGATGCAATCCCATCAAGGAGCTTTACCAGTCTTTCGTTTCTCTTTGCAACTGTTGATCCCAGCTTATTACTATTTACATCGTAATCATCAAACAGTCCCGCAAAGCTGTTTTCTGACTGACTTCCCTTTGCAGACTCCTCTATATGTCTAAATACTTTTTCAAGTGTCTCATTTAAATTATCATCTTCCGCTGCACGAACCCTAACATTGCAGAAGAGTTCACTAGGTAAAATAAAAAATCCTTTTTCCTGTACAAGCCCTTCACGAGCTTCTTCTGCATCGACATCTTTCATTTTTGCATAATCAAAATCTGTATTTCCAGCTTCAATCTCTCCTGTATTAACATACGCGGTTAAATTTTCAGATATATATCTGTAAAACATTGTTCCAAGCACGTAGTTCTTGAAATCCCATCCGTCTACCGCCCCGCGTAATTCATCAGCGATTGCCCATATCGCACGATGAAGTTCATCTCTTTCTTGTTCTTTCTTATTTTCCACTGCCATCTTATTTTTCCTCCACTGTATTATTTTTGTCAGCCTCTGCGCTTTGTCCGCTTTCAACCCAAGCATCTACTTCTGATACCTTGAATTTATACTGACGCCCAACTTTATAAAAAGGAACGGTTTCTTTTCTTATCCATGCACGGATTGTGTCTTTGCTGACTCCTAGATGGTTTGATATTTCTTCCAAACTATACCATCTTTCAATATCGTTCATTTTTTAAGTCTCCTAATCTTTAAAACATATTATTTAAATTTATTAGATTTTTGCTTATCTTTTATCTGTAAATAATAGTTCTTCACTACCTCATAAAGTCTGTACAGACTGTTATCTAGATTTGAAAGCTCCTCAATCAAATCTTGATATGTATCTGAATTAGTTTGTATCTGTTCTGTACTTATTAGGTATTCGTTTCCGAAGCAAATACAATTTCCACTTTGATCTTTTATGCATCGTGAAATATCATGTGTTTCAGAAAATGTTGGCATACAGAACTCAGAATATAAATACTGCCGCAATAATAACTTATTACCACTTTTTTCTCCGAAGTGGGTTCCAACATATTCCCCAAGCAGTACCTTCTGCACCAACTTTTCATACTTAAGTTTCGGCGAACACATTACAATTTGAACAAAATTGAACTGCTTCAATACTCTCAAAATCACAGATAGAATTACCGTTTTGGGCTCATTCAATTCACCGGTATTCATCTGATTCATCACTCCGGCTTCGCCTTTATAGTTCTCTATCAAATCTTGATCGAGAACCGTGTATCTTAGCTCCTTATACCCAATCTTTATGAACTGCAGGAACGAATCTTTATCATCTCTATCTTTAAAGATTTTATCTAAAAAAGGAATGAATAAGCAGACCTCCACTTTATCACTTGAATACTCATATAGCATCCGAAATGCCGTCCATCTTCTAAAGGTCGTAGTCGACTGATCAATAAGTGTATTGCACAACTCTCTCATCTCATTCGATGGAGCAAATGCGTAGTATCTAGCAAATAGGTATTCCTGAAATCCTGGATCAATATACAAAATATCTGTATCTTCTTCATACATCATGCAGGCTGTGGCACAAACATCATGAAGGAAGCTTTGAGCTCTAAGCTTCTTAGGATTTTCGACACTCTTCTTTGACTCTAATCCTTCAAAGAAAATTTTGAACGTATCTGAATCAAAGGAAAATATCCCTTGTCTGAAGGTTACTGCACAAAACTCCTGAAATACTGTGGTAAACTCCTCAGAGTCACTTACACTCCGGAAAATTCTTTCATATGCTGTCTTATCTTTATCATGATCAAGGACAATTGCTTCATAAGCCTCTTTATAAAATAGGTACCGCTTTGCTCGTAAACTCTGTAACGTACTATGTCTCTCAACCACAAATGTTAACATCATTGGATTTGAGACAAACGCACCATCCTTTTTTATAAAATTATCATCAATACATTCTCTAACTGCTTTCTTTGCTGCAGGATCATCTTCAATTAGTAGTCTACCAACCAAATCCTCAGACTGCGATTTATCAAAAGGAAGCAAGTACAAATGAACAAATCCCTTTATTCCAGAATACGCATCACAATCACGCGAAGCCATAACAACTTGATTGTCTGGATATCGCTTTAAGAAGTTACTTAATTTTCTTTTAAAAGAGTTAATGTCCTGCGGATCTATTTCATCCACTCCATCTAGTAACAATTGGCATCGAGCAGCTGTTAACATTTGATGGGCATGTTCCGGTGTGAAAGATTCATCCATATTCTTTACTGTCTCAACGATAATGTCGAAGAGTTCTACCTGATCAAAGCTAAACTCTCTCAACTCTATGAATATTGGTAATAAACCTGTTTCAGAATACTTTTCTGCAGCATCCACAAATAAGTGCTGTAGCATTAGTGATTTTCCCATACCACCATTAGCTATAAGCAATGTATTTTTTGTTTCAGCACGACGATCAAATGTTTTTAATTTTTCTAAAGTTGCATCTATAATTAAGCCATTTTTATTTCTAAGAAACACTCCTCGCTTTGTGCCAATGCAATTGCATACATAACAATCATCCAATAAGCACTCTTTCCCGCCTAACACGGTCATTCGGCTATAAGTTTCTTTCGCCTTCCGGATGTACTCGCCGAATACAGCAGGTTTTTCTTTACTGTAGTAAGTCTGCTTGACAATTTCATCCGCCGAGCCTTTCCCATTTGCAATGGCCTTGAACTGATACGTCAATGCTTCCGCAAAATACATCTTATTCGCTTTTTTTCCTGAGGCAAGTTTTATGTCATACGCCAGAAGTAAATCATTTAATTTTTCATCATCAATCTTAGATGCAAGCTCCTTCGAGTACTCCTCAAATCTCTTATCATCAAAGGCCTTTTCTATTTCTTTCCATAAAGTGGATTTCGGATTGCTTCTTCCTGTATACCACCTTCTATATGTATCAGGTTGACTAATATACTTTTCTGGAATTTCATGTGCAAAAGCAAGGTCAACAAAATACTCTGCCGTCTCTCCTTGCGATTGAACGCCACGTAAGCCACTTGTTTTCGTCTGGGAGTTGTAAAAAGGCTGTATGAATTCTTGATAATTCACTTTTTCACTCCTTTATCCCGTCTTAATGAAAAATCCCGTATAAATCCCGTCATCTTCACAAACTGCGTCACCGACAAAAAGTCCAAAAAACCAGATAATGTTTACATCAAAAGACACATAGAAGTCGTGCGAAATTATGGTAATCTCCATTAAATCATAATAATTCATAGTTAATTATACACTATAAACACGATTTACGCATTACTTTTTTTATTCTTGCTTGATCGTCCGGAGGCCGACGTTAAAGGTGCCCCATCATCAGACGATGCGTTCCCTGATCAAGAACGGTCCTATCTGACTCTGATGAACAACTAAATAACCAAACCAGCTGAATAGGACAAGCTGGCCAACCAATAGGAGGAAACTCGCTATGGCAATGGCCAACTATATTCAGGTACCGCACATGTGGAATTTCCTCCGCGTCAATCCAAGGAGGAAAGCCACATGGCAGAGACAAAGTACGATTACAGTAACAAACGTAGCTACAATGGCGTAGCACCAAAGGAGAACGAGGCATTAGTTCCATTCTTAGCACATGAAGTTTTAAAGAATTACCATCAGGATGTAAGGGACGGTTTTCGCAAGCGTAATGACGGAATCGTCGAGGACAACTTCGAAACCTGGAACATTCGCGGTAGAAAGATTCTTGTAGGTTTCACAGCTATCCCTAAGGAGCAGGTCGAATCCTACATGGAAGGATTCTGGAAAGAGAAAGATCAATATCTTGAATCGACTCGCAAAAAGAGATGCTTAATTCTTAATTCCAAGGGCGAATACATCCGCTGCCCTAAGTGCAATAAATGCGAAGGATGTAATCGTCCAGAAAAGGATCAGTACCTCTCGCGCTATATTTCATTAGACAAGTTTATGGATGACAATAGCGACGATGATACAAATAGCAGCGGTTGGGAACCAGCTGATGATGCTAACACGGAAAACTCAGTTCTCAGCCTGATGATGATCGATGACCTCATCAACGAGGTATCCTTGAAGTACCCAGAAGCTAAAGCAATCTTCTCTCTTCTGATGGACGACCCACAAATCAGCAATGCGCTGAAACAGGTCGATTTGAAAAAGGGAAAGAGCCATGCATATGAGTACGTAAAGAAAATGCAGGCATACGCCAAAGAACTCTACAACAAGAATTATCGTTAATTTACAAGCAGCGACCGGATGAATACCGCCTGGTCGCTGCTTTTCTATGGAAAAAGTTATCGTTATAAGGTGAACCCTATGGTTCATTTTTCCTTGTTATCCATTCCCTAGTGTCAACCTTGCCGAGTAGACCGGTTCCCACTCAGCTATTTGCAAGCATTAAAAAAGGACTTTCCACAAGACTTCATATATCTTTTAACAATAGTCTTTGAAAAAGTCCTTTGTTTTCTACACTATATTTACTTGTTAGGTTTCATCTTTGACATCAAAACTACGCTCTCAACGTGAAATTATTAAGCTATTTTATTAGATTATTCATTTTAAGAGCCTTTTCAATTCTGGATTGAAATTCTTCCTCTTGTTCAAGCTCATATTCCTCTTCAATCTCTGCTTCACATTGTGGACATATGTAGTCTTTCAAAAACACATCACCATCAAATGAAAAGTCTGATAAATTGTCGAGACCATAAAATTTCCCACACTCTTCACACTTATAGTACATTTCATCTGGGTTCAAAGGATAAAGACTGATTATTTCGTTTTTAACTGATGTTTTTAAATAGAGCATATAGACAATACCTCCGTTACTGTTTTGGTACTACCATATATCACTCTTTTCCTCTATATTATCAAGTAATATAGACCACAAAATTTTATCTAATTTTTATAAACTAATTGTGTTAATTGCCAACTATTATTAGATCGATATTTTACCATTATATCTTATGTCTGATTACTCTCAATTTCCTTCAAACTTTTGCCTTCTTTTGTTTTCCATGTTCTTGGTCCACTAACGCTATACCCAAGAATAAAATCTGCCGCTGCTGATGAACTTGAAAACAAAATATCTTCTGTTGTAATTAAATTCTCAACCTTAGATGAGTTAAACAATTTTTGTCTTTGTTTTTTCATACCCGCACTTAAAGATTTCACAGATGTTTTCTCATTTACAGTAGCTCCAGCAAATACCACAAAGCCTTCAGCAGTCACCTTGCCAGTTGCATTTACAGAACCTGATGTAATATAGAGCAATTCATTGTCTACTAATGTAGTCGATGAGTCCATCTGAGCAAAAGGCTCCAATACTTTGTATCCAAGTGCATTGATAAGTATTTTTACATTGTCTACAAACTCCTCCATTACAGCTACCTGTGATTCCTTCATAACTGTATTTCGATAGGTATTTTTAGTAAGTATAAGATATCTTTTACTTGCTCTTGCTATCTCAACAAATCGATTTTCCAAATATCTAATGAGTGCTTTATTCAGATCTCTACCGATAAAGACAACTGCTGTACTCCAGTAATATTTTTCTTTTTCAGATTGATAGTCTCTTAAATGTTGGACGAGTCTATCTTTAACGTTTTCTGCTTCTCCAATGTACACGGAGTCTGAGCCATCATCTTCCTTACAAAACAAGAAATATACCCCTGCCTGTGTAATATCATCACGATCACAAGAGGATACCTCTATACGAGGAATCTTAATTGCCTTTCCGTTCCAATTTGATAACTCTGCTATAGTCAAACTGTCAGCTGTACCATTTACAAGAAACAACTCTATTGATTTCCCGTATGCCACTTAGAATCACCTACCATTCAATATTTTTATCTGTCCAACCTATTCTCAATATTCCTGTCTATCCAACCATAAAATTTCCTAGATTTTTAAAGGCTTTTAAGGCATTTTCAAAGGTATTATTTCCAGTAACCAAAACTATCGGAAATCCCCTTATTTCAAGCCTTTTTTACACTTTTACTTGTGTACCTTAGTCAACAGAACCACGCTCTCCACATGTCCCCCCTGCGGAAACATATCGCAAGCCCGAACCTTCTTCACCTCATACCCTTTCTCCCCCAGCACCTTCACATCACGGGCGAGTGTCGCCGGGTCGCAGCTAACATAAACAATCTTTTCTGGATTCATCGTGACAATGGTATCCAAAAGTTTCGCATCACACCCCTTACGCGGTGGGTCGACGACAACGACGTCGGCGAGCGCACCATTTGAGTCTTCTTTTGACGGCGTACGGCGCTTAGCGACCATATCCGTTACAACGTCTTCGGCTGCGCCACAGTAAAATGACGTATTGGAGATACCGTTCAATGCTGCGTTTTTCTTGGCATTTTCGATGGCTTCCGGAACGATTTCAACGCCGGTTACCTGACCGTTTGGTACTGCTTTTGCGAGAAAAAGAGAAATGGTTCCGATGCCGCAGTAGAGGTCCCAGACACGCTCATCCCCCTGCAAATCAGCGAAATCGAGTGCTGTCTGATACAGTTTTTCGGTTTGAACCGGATTGACCTGATAAAAGGACTGTGGCGAAATCTGGTAGCGGATGCCGCCGATTTTGTCCTCGATGGCAGGGCTGCCCCACAAAAGTTTTGTGGAAGGACCAAGAATTACATTCGTTTTCTTTGTGTTGAGGTTGAGGCAGATACTTGTCATTCCCTCAATCGTTCGAAGACGTGTAATGAATTCTGCGGCGTGCGGCAGCTCATTTCCATTTATAACAAGGCACACCATAATCTGTCCGGTGTGGTAGCCGCGGCGTACGTAAATATGGCGCACGAGTCCCTTGTGGCTTTCCTCACGGTAGACAGAAATACCATACGCACGCAGAAAATCCATTACGGTTTCGACAACTTCATTGATTACCGGGTGCTGAATGGCACATGACGAAGCAGGGATTAAGCGGTGGCTCCGTCCGGCAAAAAAGCCGGTCTGCGGGATTCCATTTTCATCTTCACGAACCGGAAACTGCGCTTTGTTGCGGTAATGCCACGGAGATTCATTTTCGCCCGTCATTCCTAAAATCGGAAGCCATGTGACAGAAGATAAATCCACACCGCCGAGTCTTTCCAGACAATCTTTTACTTTCTTTTCCTTGAAGGCAAGCTGGCCTTCGTAGGAAAAATGCTGCAGCGTACAGCCGCCACACAAAGATGCAGAAGGGCACGACGGCGTCATGCGCTCCTTTGACGGCTCCAAAATTTCAACCAAGCGCGCAAAGCCATAATTTTTATTTAATTTCATCAGGTGCACCAAAACCTTTTCGCCCGGAAGCGCACCCTTTACAAAAAGGGCATAGCCATCTACATGACCGATACCCTCTCCGTCTTTTCCTAAATCTTCAATCGTAATGACAATTTCATCATTTTTCTTAAACTGCAATTTCTTCTTTTCCAAGTCCATTACTCCTCTGAAGTTTTTCTCAAATTGCTCTCAAACATGCGGTTGAAACCAAGCCATCCCATGTTGTCGCCTGCCTGAGTAAATACTTCCGTCAAAGTCTGCAATTTCGCGTCGGCGTTATCCGCCATATGTAACGCCATTGCCTCCATAATCGCCGGTACTTTCGGCGAACCAAATTCCATCTTGCCGTGATGCGCAAGAATACAATGAACAAGTTCATTTTTCAATTTTGGCGGGAAATTAGGAATCTGTGCTGCCGCATTTTCCATACAGCGTGCGCCAATGTAAATGTGCCCGAGAAGCTGGCCGTCATCCGTGTAGTCATTCATTGGAAAATCCGAAATTTCCTGAATTTTTCCCATATCGTGGAACAACGCCGCTGTGATGAGCAAATCTCTGTGAATCATTGGATAATGCTCCGCAAAATACTGGCACATGTCCGTGACGCTGAGCGTATGCTCCAAAAGTCCGCCCATGAATCCATGATGAACACTCTTCGCTGCCGAATGTTTCTTAAATGCGTCGACAAACTCTTTATTTTCCACAAAATACATTTCCAAAATTTTTCGCAGATATTTGTTCTGCACACTTGCCACATATTTTAAAATGCGGCTAAACATTTCTCCAACATCTTTGTTCGTGCAAGGCACATAATCCGCCGGGTCATATTCACCCTCGTCGCTGATGCGGACGCGGGAAATGTTCATCTGCAAATTGCCCTGAAAACTCGTCACCATTCCTTCGCAGTGAATATAATCCATTGGCTCAAAATTGGCAATGCCGTTGTTCAGCTCCCAGATTTTTCCGTCTGCGGTTCCCGTTTTATCCTGTAAGGTTAGGGAATAATACGTTTTTCCTGCCTTTGTTTTCAAAATCTGTTTCTGTTTACACAAATACGTGCCAACAAACTTTTCGCCCTCGCGGTAATCCTTCAAATAATTCATTTTTTTATCTCCATTTCATATTAGTATCTTTTTTTCACAGCCGTAAATGGTCCGTAGATTTTTTTGCCATTTACCTTTTTATAAGCACGCACCATAAAGCCGTATTTCATGCCGTGAACAAGCATGCCGCGCTTGTAGCTGCGCCCTTTTTGCGTTTTGGCTCTGCTGTACTTTGTCTTAATGCCTTTTACAAACACTTTCGTATATACCTGATAACCGGAAACACTTTTGGCCTTCTTCCAGGTTACCACAATTTTTCTTCCTCTTTTTTTCGCTTTGAGCCCCTTAATTTTCCCCGGCACCAATTTTACCGATGCCGTTTTTGCTCCTGTCTGCACCTGTGTTGTACCATCCGCGCGTGTACGGAACACGCAGACCTGATAAATGTAAGTTTTTCCTGCTTTCACCGACTTGTCCACATACGTTTTATTTCCCGGCGTACCATCCGAAATCCGCGCAATTTCTGCAAAATCACTTTTCTCGCTTTTTCTAAAAATGACGGCACCCTGTGCCTCTCCGCTCTGCGTCCATGTAATCGTAACCTGTTTTAACGAATACGCTTTTTTTGCCGATGTAATGACCGCTGCGCCAAGCGGAGTTTCTGCCGGTGTTTCAATTGTCACGCCAGAACCCGAAGCCGCCGTTGGCTCGTCGGCGGACACGTTTACATTTGGTCCTATCATCATTCCAAAAATTCCTGCCACTAAAAAAGGCACTCCCACGGATTGCATCCATTTTTTCAAAAATGTTCCCTCCTTAACTTCAGCTCTTTTGACTCTAAGAACATATAACTTATGTTATCCGGATTGCTAACTTTTCGACCCTGATACCATAATAATAGAAAAGGAGGGAACAAGCAAGGTGTTTTTCACCAAGTTCAGTTAATCAAACAATGAAATTCCAAAGCGGATTCGTCTGAAAAACTTGTAAAACAGGACAGCAATCAGCGACAATACCATGTATAAACAACTAAGTACACCACAAGCGCCTCCGATAAAAATAACTACATTCAAAAAAATTGTTCCCAACATAATCATTTTCCTCCATATTTAATTTTCGACATAACAAGCCCGTCCTTTTGCAAAAAATCAAAGACATGACATAAAAAAATAGCAGATTTACAGCAAAAGAACAAACCATCTTTATCCAATTATCCAATATGGAAGGTGCGTTTTTTTCCGTCCGTCCGAAAGAGCCATCGTAAAATACGCAGGTGGCTGCCTGTGTCGTGCCCTTTCGCATAGAGATGTAATAAGAGTGCTGTTAATACAGCGAGAAATATAAGAGAACCAAAACCGGCTAAAACAAGCGGTGTTCTCGATAAATATCCGGTATTTCTTGCGGTACTGCGAAGCAGACAGACAATTGGCGTCTGCTCTGAAAACCGCTCGCCGCGGATGGCATATTTAATCCCGGAGCCATCAATCCGCGCACCCGAAGAAATCGTATTCGAAAAGCCCTGCGAAATGACTGTGCGGTCAGGCACATGGTCAAAAAGGACGCCGCATACGAGAATGACAAATATGAAACTTGCAATCATTTTTCTTCGCGTTTGTGTATTCATGGCTCTATTGTAAAACAACTGGTGGAATTATTCAAGATGGAGTTTGGTGGTTTATTTGGGTTCCGTGATTTAGGAGAAAAGCTTTGCGTCTCGTGGGCACTCTCGTTAATTGAGTGCGTAGCAGTATGGGCACTGAAACTACCAGTGCCACATACCGACGCACTCAAAACCCACTCGTCACAAAGTTTTTCTCCTAAATTACTGCAATCCAAATAAAATCCGCGGCAAACACTTAACCCGAGCCACTGCCCCTCCCCCCATAAACAACCGTTTTCCTCAAAAAGTACAAAAAGAGTTGCATGCTTTTTCAGCAAAAACAACCATAAAAGCAAAAATTAGCGGAAAACGTTGCATTTGCCTCGTAATTTTCCCTGATAAGGTCGAATTTCAGGGAAAAAATGCTTCCAAATGCAACCCTATAACGCAAATCACAGAAAAAGAGTTGCCTAGCCCCCATAAAGCCACGTCACCTCGCCCAAACGCACACTGCGAACCAATACCCAAAACACCCCCCATCAGTCCCCTCCCCTTCACCAATCAGAATCGTTGCCAAGTTTTTAGGATTCCAGTAAATTACCAGAAAAAGTGGTGGCTCTAGTGGGTTTTGAGTGCGTCGGTATGAGATGCCTGTACATGCGTTAGCATAGGCATCCATACCGCTACGCACTCAACGAGTGAAAACGCCCACTAGAGCCACCACTTTTTCTGGTAATTTACGGAACTAAAAACGCAACGCTCCCTTTACAAACAGAAACCAAATATTGTACAATAGCAGTGCAGGAGGGCGGCTGCGCCGCCCTCCATGCGTCACTATATGAAGGGAGTTTCCATTGTGAACAAAAAAGTATTACAAACACTTGAATATTATAAAATCATTGACATGCTTCTTGAGGAGGCAGACACACCGCTTGCGAAGGAAAGCATACGGCACCTCTTGCCTTCGTCAAAGAGGGAAGAAATCATTAGCTGGCAGACTGAAACTTCGCACGCACTCATGCGTCTTTTAAAACAGGGAAGGCTGCCATTTCACGGGCTAACGGATATTCGCCCAAGTCTGGTGCCGCTGGAAAAGGGCGGCGTGCTCGGCATGGGTGAACTTCTTGACATCGCCCGGTGTTTGGAGATTGCCAAAGATGCCATCGCTTATGATGCCAAGTTTGAAGATTTGAAAGATGCACTTTCGGGACGCTTTGGTGCACTTATGGATTTGCCGGATTTGCGTCTGGAAATCAACCGCTGCATTTTGAGTCCGGAAGAAATGGCAGATGATGCGAGTTCCGAACTGAAACGGATTCGCCGTGCCATGAAAACTACGAACGATAAAGTACGCGAGCAATTGACGGCAACTATGAATCTATCCGGTTCCATGCTACGTGATAACATCGTCACCATGCGAAACGGCAGGTATTGTCTGCCTGTTAAGCAGGAATATAAATCCACTTTTCCGGGTATGATTCATGACCAAAGTTCAACCGGCTCGACCTTTTTCATTGAGCCGATGGCAATTGTGCAGTTAAACAATGAGCTGGCGGAACTGGGTATGAAAGAACAGGAAGAAATTGAAAAAATACTGGCGTCGTTAAGCGCTCTTGCAGCGCCTTACGCCGAAGATTTACAGCGAAATGTGTTGCTGCTTGCGGAACTTGACTTTATCTTTGCAAAGGCAAAACTTTCTAAAAAAATGCAGGGAAGCGAACCACTTTTTGACCAGGATTACATCCATATTAAAAAGGGACGCCACCCGCTGATTCCAAAAGATAAAGTTGTACCGATTGATGTCACACTCGGAAAAACTTATGATTTACTGATTATCACCGGACCAAATACCGGTGGTAAAACAGTATCGTTAAAAACGGTTGGATTATTTACTCTGATGGGACAGGCCGGTCTGCATATTCCGGCATATGACCACTCGCACCTGCGCGTATACGAAGAAGTTTACGCCGATATCGGCGATGAGCAGAGTATTGAGCAGAGTCTGAGTACATTCTCCTCCCACATGGTAAACACCGTTTATATTTTGAAACGTGCGAACAAAAAGACACTGGCACTCTTTGATGAGCTTGGCGCCGGAACCGACCCAACGGAAGGTGCTGCGCTCGCAATTGCAATTTTAGATAATCTGCATAACCGAAATGTAACCGCTATGGCTACGACGCACTACAGCGAATTAAAAATTTATGCCCTGTCCACCGATGGTGTGGAAAATGCCTCGTGTGAATTTGACGTAGAATCTTTGCAGCCGACTTACCGGCTGTTAGTCGGCGTTCCGGGGAAAAGTAATGCGTTCGCAATATCCGGAAAATTAGGACTTCCAAAAGAAATTATTGATGAGGCAGGCAAACTTGTCGACTCCGACAGCCGCAGTTTTGAAGATGTTGTCACAGGACTTGAGGATGCCAGAACCACCGCTGAAAAAGAGCGCGAGAAAGCGAAAAAAATCCGCGAAGAGGCAGAGCATTTCCGTGATAAAATGAAGGCGAAAAACGAGCGGATTGATGCCGCCAAGGATAAAATTTTACGCCGTGCAAACGAAGAGGCCCACGAGATTATCCAGAAGGCAAAGGATACCGCCGACGAATCCATCCGCAAGTACAACAAGTGGATGAAAGGTTCCGGCATGACAAAAGAAATGGAAAAAGAGCGTGCAAACCTGCGCAAAGCGCTCAACGAAACTGAGAGCGAACTGACGATAGAGGGAACCAAAAAGGCACCAAAGAAAGCACCGGACAAATTGCAGATTGGTGACATTGTTATGGTTCATTCGATGGGTATTAAAGGAACCGTGAGCACGCTTCCAAACAGCAAAGGAAAATGTTTTGTTCAAATGGGCATTTTGCGCTCGGAAGTTTCCGTAAGCGACCTAGAACTTTTGGAGCAGGAAACAAAAGCCGCAAAAAAAGAAGCATCCATTACCCATGCAAGAAACATGAAAATGGCAAAGGCAATGACTATTTCACCGGAAATCAATTTAATCGGAAAAACGGTGGACGAAGCCCTTGGACTGCTTGACAAATATTTAGATGACGCCTACCTTGCCAAACTCCATCAGGTAACCATCATCCACGGAGTCGGCACCGGTGCCCTGCGAAACGCTGTCCAAAACCACTGCAAAAAAAGCAAGTACGTCAAAAGTTACCGCATGGGAGAATACGGGGAAGGCGGATATGGCGTAACTGTAGTTGAATTTAAGTGATAAAAGACACATAAATCCAAACAGAAGCCTGCAAATAAAAAGTCAAGGCTAAATTGAAGAACATTGAAAATTTTATACAGGTTGAAAATTAGGTATCAAAACAAGACCACCACATCAGTGCTGGTCTGAAAATCATAATGATGATTAGGATTCTGGAAGAGATGAAAGATATTCTTTCACTCGTCCGTAATAGATTCTTAGAAACTTGTTGGCACCTGCAGTCATATAGACATAGTAAGGCTTGCCTTGTGCCCGCTTCTTGTCTATGAACTGATACACAAGATCATCCTGTGGGTGTGTTTTTATTAAGGCATCCATTACCTGAAATAAAGTCTTTCGAAGATTAGATGAGCCTCGTTTTGAAGTTGGAACATTTTTTTGTTCATAACTTCCCGATTCATTAACACCAGGATCCACACCGGCAAAAGCAGTAATAGCCCCTTTATGAGTAAAACGGGAAACATCGCCAATCTCAGCCATCAACTGAGGACCAAGTGAAGTTCCTACGCCTTTCATAGCCATAACGACAGGGTATTCGGGAAGCTGGGAAGCAGTTTCGTTCATAAGTGTGCGTAGTGATTCAACCGTTGCAGAGGCAATGTTAAGCTGGTTTACGGCTTGCTTGATAATAAGCTTTGTAATGTTATCCTTAGGAAGTACAGGAACAAGTTCCTTTGCTTTTCCATAGATTTCTTCAGCTTTGGATTGGCTGAAGTTGTACTTCTTACGTTTGCACCAGTTTTGATAATGGTCGATAAAGGCATTCAGGGACATTTTACGGACACAGTCCACATGCCAGTATGTAGATGCAAAATCAACCCATTTCTGGCTGCCGTCACTGCGTGCAGGACTGTCAAAGTAAGTATTAACACCAGGATAGGTTTGGTCAAGGATGCCGATAAGATTATTTTTCATAGCCGTCTTGTGCTTCATGTAGAAGCTGAACTGACGGTTCATGGTTTTAAGTTGATTGCGTAATTCATCCATAACACTATACTGTTTAAGATTTTGCCACTTGTCAAGTGCATATCGTGCAATCTTAACAGCGTCAGCTTTGTCGGATTTGACTTTACGAAGGGAATCATTATCAAAATCCTTGATAAGTTTTGGGTTAATGGCACTGACGAAAAGGTTTGCCTCTGAAAGCTGATGGGCAAGGACTTCATAGTAACGTCCTGTATGCTCCATTACAATTCGGGATTCACCTTCAACAGAGTTAATTAGTTCTACAAGTGAATTGATATCACTGGCTGTATGCTTGATTTCAAAAGGTGCAGAAACTATTTCACCGAAAGGTCGCATAATAGCAACCATGCTTTTCCCTTTTGAAACATCGATACCTACTGCGTTCATAAATTTGTCACTCCTTAAGATTGCTACAATGGATAAATACCAGTTTTACTCATTGCCTATTCCATCTACTGTGGTGTGACACGAATGCACATATAGCGATTCAACCTGCATAAAACGAACGCTGCGAATGAGGAGCTGGTTATCAGTCTTTTGTACGGACGCGAAGTCCAAGAAAGAGGAAGATATCCGATTGCTACCTACATTCTAACAGCTTAAGCAACAAGATGGGTAATTCCTTACTGGCTGTAAGGGGTATTAACCATAAATATATTGTAGTAGAAAGAGGAATCATTTATGGAAAAAAGAAAAATTCTAATCGTCGATGACGATGCCAATATTGCAGAGTTAATCGCATTGTATTTAACAAAAGAATGTTTTCAATGTGAAATTGCAGAAGATGGCGAAACCGCTTTGGAAAAGCACCAAAGTTTTCAGCCGGACTTAATTTTACTCGACATCATGCTGCCCGGTATTGACGGCTATGACGTACTGCGCGAGATTCGCAAGCAGTATACGACACCGGTTATTATGCTGTCTGCTAAGGGAGAAACTTTCGATAAAGTGTTGGGACTTGAACTTGGCGCGGATGACTACATCATCAAACCATTTGAGCCAAAAGAAGTTGTGGCACGCGTGAAAGCCGTTTTACGCCGGTTCGACAACCAGCAGGCAAGAGTGGCTTCCGCTGCCAAAGACGAGCCAAAAGATGTCGTAACTTACGATGGTCTTGTTATCAGCCTTGCAAACTATTCCGTAACAGACCACGAAAAACCAATTGAAATGCCGCCAAAAGAGCTGGAGCTGTTATACTTCCTTGCTTCTCACCCGAATCAAGTATTTACAAGAGAGCAACTTTTAGACCAAATCTGGGGGTATGAATACATTGGCGAAACCCGAACCGTGGATGTTCATATCAAACGAATCCGCGAGAAATTAACCGAGAACCCGGCATGGTCTCTTACAACTGTATGGGGCATTGGCTACAAATTTGAAGTAAACGCATAGGAGACTTCGTATGAAAAAATACTTAAAGACGACCCTCGGTCGAAAGTTATTAGCATTTTATCTCGTCCTGTTTGCCATCACTTTTTACCTGATAACAACCGTTGGACGCGACTATATTTCGGAGCGTGTTGAGTCCGAAAGCATTAGTAATCTCCGCAGTGTCGGAATCACGCTGCTTGGCTCGCACATCAATGAACAGCGCTATACAAAAACGACCATTTTATCGTTACGGGACCAGTTGAAAATGGCGTCCGAAGCCGCTGAAGCAGAAATCTTAATTGTGTGCAGCGATGGCGATGTAATTCTCAACACAGACACTGAAAAAACGTATAATATCTATCAGGGAAGTTCCTCTTTCCTTCATGAAGACGTGATTAAAGACACGACACTCAGCGGTCTCTTGTCCGAGAATTCAACCTGTGTCATTCTGCCAATGGAACAGAGTGCCTACTTAAACGGCTACCTTGTTCTCGCACAGCCGGACCAGTTTATCAACAATCGTGCCATATATTACACCAACATATTAACAACCTTTTTCTATCTGATTATGGTAATTGTCGGTTTTGTGTTCCTGCTCATTTACGTTTTCAATGTACGCCCGTTGCGCAAACTGCGTAAAGGTGCCAGCCAGTTCTCGATTAACCACGAAAATCCGCCGATTCTCATTAAATCTCAAGACGAATACGGCGAATTGGCAAAAACACTGAATGTTATCGGAGCAGAACTCAGTAAATTTGATGAGTACCAGCGAAAATTTATTTCCAACATTTCGCACGATTTCCGCTCCCCTTTAACAAGTATTCAGGGTTATGTTCAGGCGATGAAAGATGGCGTGATTCCGGCGGATAATCAGGAAAAATATTTAGATATTATTTTGTATGAAACCGAGCGGCTGACAAAATTAACGTCAAATTTAATTGATATGAACAACTACGACCGCGACAATATTATGCTTGAGCAGGAATCATTCGACATTCACAAAGCAGTCAAAATGACCTGCGAAAGTCTGGAAGGAACAGCTTCCAATAAGAAAATTACCTTCACTTACAATTTCTGTGAGCCGGAAGAACTTCTCGTTTACGCCGATAAGCAAAAGATTTTACAGGTTCTTAGAAATCTCTGTGATAACGCAATTAAGTTCAGCCACGAAGAATCGGAAATCTGCCTGCATACCTTTACCAAAGGGGAAAAAGTTTTTATTTCGATAAAGGATTCCGGCATCGGGATTCCGCGTGAGGACCTAAATCTGATTTGGGACCGTTTTTACAAAACCGATTTATCCCGTGGCAAAGACAAATTAGGCTCCGGACTGGGGCTTGCCATCTGCCGGGAAATCATAAACGCCCACAAGCAGACAATTGACGTTGTCAGCACTGTAGGCGTTGGTTCTGAATTTGTATTTACTTTACCAAAAGCATAAAGAAAGGGGATTATTCCTCGGATGGGGAGTCAGTCGGCTCAGTATCCGGCTGCACCTCATCACTGTTTACATGAAGCTCCGTTATTACAACGGAGTCATTTTTTATCTGGCACACAAGTTTGTGGCTGCTATCTCCCATTGTAAAGGATTTTGTACTGCTCTTAATCTTACCGGTATCATACGATACTACCGCATCTACCCATTCACTGGCGAAAATCTTTGACGAATCCAATGCCTGAAACTCTTTTGCGCTGGAAACCGTCTCACCAAGTCCTTTAATACTTAATGGGAAGCGGATATAGGAAGAAAGTTTTTTCAAACTTCCGTCTGCCACCGCATACTGAATATCCTGCGCAGCCTGACGATATGCCTCTACACTTTCATTGTTACTTGTGTTGTCAGCATTGTCGGTTGGCTCTGCGTCATTATTATCTGTATTCTTGTCACTATTATTTCCCGAATCCGAGCTACTATTATCTCCCTTGTCATCATGGGCAGCATCCAGGGAAATACGGATTACACTAATGAGTCCACTGAGCATATTTTCCGTATTTTCACCGGACCAGTCTTTAATCAAAAGGGATATGGCAACCTTGCGTTTCATAAAGTAGAATAAGGATTCATCCTTCTTATTCTGATACCACGTTATGGTTAATCCATTCACTTCAATGTCCTGCATTTTTTCAAAGCCATCGAGTACACCGGATGGACAGCCATCAACTCCGGCATATCCGACAATCCGCTGATTTTCCAACTCCGAAAGTTCATCATAATGGAAACTAAATGATTCAAAATCATCCACTACCTTGTAAATCACTTTTCTTGCCGGGTCCTCAACAGTCACGCGGAATCCGTACATATCATAAATCTTGCGGAGCACACGTCTGCGCTCCTTATCATCGGACTCGCTTTCCTTACCACTCCAGCCCACCGCATTGCTTGCGATGTGCTTTTCATCCTTTTTCACCTTAGCATCGGTATCTTTGTCTGGTTTGTTTTCCTCTTTGGTTCCCGAAACAATTTTCTTTGCTTTATCGGTACTGCACGCCGTACTCATCTTCACAGCAAATGTGCAAGATTCCTTCTGCCATGTCATGGCATCACATTTTTCATCACCATACATGGTTACTTCTGAATCATCCACCTTCTCTTTCTTCAGTTCTTTTTTCTCCGTAAACTGATTAATTACATCCGGTGCATTTTCTTCCTCTTTGTACTCAAAGAGAATCTTGTCTTTTTTCTTTTTATTCCGATACGTTATTTTTACGTGCTTTGCTTTTTTCTTGACTTCAACCTTTTTTACACGATATGATTTGGAAACATTACCAAGCTTATACGTGCGGCAGTCCGTCTCTTTAGCAATTGCCTCAATGGAATCTAATTCCTGCCACTCTTCTTCATCACTGCTTGCTACAATTTCACCCTGCTTTGGCTGTTTCTTTAATTTGCCTCCAAAAAATCCTTTTGATACAACAGCTGTAATGGCAACAACAAGTACCGCAACGGCAGCCGCCATTCCTTTTTGACGAGCGGAGAAACGTGGTCTTTTCTTAAATTCGTCCATCGAAATCACTTTTTCTTCCGACTCTTCACAGGCTTTTTTCACATTGGCAAGTATTCGCTTTTTATCGCTGTCGCTAAGGGAAATTTTTTCCATTGCTTCTTTATATTCCTGCTGCATGACCATCATCTCCTTTCATCTGCTGAGGAAGCATCCTCGCTAGTTTCTCCCGCCCACGTTTCAAAAGAGACCGTATCGTAGTCTCTTTCTTCTCTAATATCTCTGCAATTTCCTTAACGGAGTACTCTTCGTAATAATACAAATGGATGGCACTCCGGTACTTTTCGGGCAATTGTGATATGATTTGCAAAATATCGCTTTCTTCTTTTTGCTCCTGCTTCTCATCTGCCACATCGTACCCTTCCGGTATTGCCACCTCCTTCTGTCTGGACGCCGATTTTAACTTGTCCTTGCACAAATTCGACGCTACCTTTAGAAGCCACGCTTTTTCATGACTCTCATCTTCAAATACTCCTGCTGACTGCATAAGGCGAATCAGCACCTCCTGAACAATATCTTCCGCATCCTCCCTGCTTTTCATGTAGGAATAGGCTAACCGCAATATATCATTGCCAAATAAGTCCAGGGCTTTTTCCACCGCGTCCGATGGATTGGCTGCCACATCTATCATTGTTTTTCCCCTTTCTACCTACATAACGATTCAACATTTGAAAAAGTTGCAAAAAAAGAGAACTTTTTTAAAAAGTTCCCTTTGCAGTTTCCTATACCGTGCCATCTTGCCAATGAGAATGATGAAGATGCCCCATCGGATTGAGTTCCGGAAAGCCCTGCTGCCTGAGTGCTTCGTACAAAACAATTGCAACAGAATTACCCAAATTGAGTGAGCGAATCTCGCCATACATCGGAATCCGAATCGTTGTTTCCTCATTCTCCACCAGAATCTCCTCCGGGATTCCGGCACTTTCTTTGCCAAACATAATATAGCAGTCTTCTTCAAATGAAACATCGCTGTAAATATGCTTTGCTTTTGTCGTTGCCATGTAAATTTTGGCGCCCGGATTTTTCTCTAAAAAATCCGGATAACTGTCATAAATTGTGTAATCCAATTTATCCCAGTAATCAAGTCCTGCTCTTTTGACCTGCTTTTCATTAATCTGAAAGCCCATTGGCTCAATCAGATGAAGTTTAGCACCGGCTGCCACGCAGGTTCTTCCTATATTCCCGGTATTCGCAGGGATTTCCGGTTCCAATAATACAATATTTAACATATTAATCTTCCTGTCTGAGTGCAAGGAACAAATCAATACTTCCACTGCCGTCTGCAAATACCATCGGCACGCACAAAGTCTTAGCAAAGTTATTCGTAAAACTTACTTCACCGTGAGATAATGTCGGCGGTGTAATATCAATTCCAACACCGTTTGATGAGAATACGATTGCCGCATTTCCCATAATCATGTTTCCCAACTCACCAATTGCACTGGACGCGAAATCATCAATCGTCTTTACTTCCATCATACACATCTTAGAAGCAATCGCACATGCAGTTTCTTCTGTCATTCCAATCAGTACCTGTCCACGCATTTCCCCGGTTACGCCGATAATAATGACCCAATTATCATGGTCAAATTTTGCTTCCTTCAGTATCGGCTTTTGTATTGCAACATCGACAAAGCACATGTCTTGCAATACCTTTTTCGCCGCCATCAAAAAAGGATTGATATGTTCCGCATTTAAAGTAGCCATATTCTCTCTCCTCTGCACAATCTTACCTTTATAATAGCATAATTACGAAATAGTGTCTATAAAATTCTGAATTTTAACCAGTGCCTTCTTTAAGTCTTCAATGGAATATGCATAGGAAATTCGTAAAAAACCTTCCCCACATGTGCCAAACGCAGACCCCGGCACTACCGCAACATGTTCTTTTTCGAGAAGTGTTTTAGCAAACTCCTCGCTCGTCATGCCAAAACGGCTGATGTTTGGGAATACATAAAATGCGCCCATCGGCTCAAAACACGGCATGCCCATTTCACGCAGTTCTTTCACTAAAAAGCGGCGTCTTTCATCGTAACTCTCACGCATTTTCGCCACATCTTCATCGCCATTTCGCAATGCTTCAATCGCTGCATACTGACTCGTTGTCGGTGCACTCATAATAAGATATTGATGTACCTTTATCATCTGTTTTATAATTTCTTTTGGTCCGACCGCATAGCCAAGACGCCACCCGGTCATCGCATAGGATTTCGAAAATCCGTTAATTACAACACTTCTTTCCTTCATCCCAGGAATTGCCGCAATCGACACATGGTCGCCCTGATAGCTTAATTCCGAATAAATTTCATCGGACAGGACAAACAAATCGTGTTCCTTAATTACATCCGCAACAATCTGTAATTCCTCGTGCGTCATAATCGCACCGGTCGGGTTGTTTGGAAATGGCAGAACAACCATCTTTGTTTTATCCGTTATCGCTGACAACAATTTTTCTTTTGTCAGTTTAAATTCATCCTTTTCTTCTAATGCAAGTCTTACCGGCACGCCTCCTGCCATTGTAATACATGGCACATAAGACACAAAACAAGGCTCCGGAACGATAACCTCGTCCCCCGGATCAAGCATCGTGCGGAAAGCAATATCAATTGCCTCACTGCCGCCGACCGTAATAATCACCTCATCCGAATCATATGAAAGTGCGAAACGGCGTTTCAAATAAGTGCATACTTCTTTGCGCAGAGGCAAAAGCCCTGCATTGGATGTATAAAACGTGCGCCCCTTTTCCAGCGAGTAAATACCCTCCTCGCGAATGTGCCACGGTGTATCAAAATCCGGCTCTCCTACGCCAAGCGATATGACATTATCCATCGTGCTTGCCACATCAAAAAACCGGCGGATTCCGGATGGTTCCATCTCCGTTATCATTTTAGACAATGGGTTTCTCATGGAGTAATCAACTGCCTTTCATCACCTCGTTCCTCTGCTACGAGAGAAAGTCCGTGTTCTTTATATTTTTTCAAAACAAAATGTGTTGCCGTACTCATAACCGATTCCATCGGTGCCAGTTTCGTCGCGACAAACCACGCAACCTCTTTCATTGTTTTTCCAACGATAATAACGGTCAAATCAAATCCGCTTCCACTCATCAGATACAGGCTTTCTACCTCATCAAACTGGTAAATGCGCTCCGCGACCTTATCAAATCCGCGGCCGCGCTCTGGTGCAACCGTAACTTCAATCAACGCTGTCACATGCTCACAGCCGGTCTTGTCCCAGTTAATCAAAGTCGGATAGCCGCAGATAATTCCCTGCTCTTCCATCGCATTCATTTCTTTTTCAATTTCTTCCGGAGATGCCGCTAACATAGCTGCTAAATCTTCCGTCGAAAGTTTTCCGTTTTTCGCAATGTTTCGTAAGATTTTTTCCTGCATTTCTTCCTGCATCATATCCTCCAATTCTGCGGTCAATCAAACGCGCGGTATAATTCATCCGCCTTAGGCGGCTCTAAAAAACGTTTTTCACCATCATTGAAAATAACACGGTCATTTCCCTCTACTGCTTTGCCAATGACCGCCGCATGAATACCTTCTTTCGCAAGAGCATCCACAAGCTGGCTTCCGTGGTCGGTGCCAATAAGCATCGAGCCGCTGGAAATCAACTGATACGGATTCAAATTAAAAAATTCACAGATTTCAATTGTCTCCTGACGAATCGGTATTTTCTTCAAATCGACACACAGGCCCACACCGGATGCTTCTGCCATCTCCCAAAGGGCACCAAAAATTCCGCCCTCCGTCACATCGTGCATGGCTGAAACACCAACCTGCATCGCAACACGACTGTCCTTTACGACGCTTAAAAGCGAAGCGAATTTTTTGGATTCATCCACAATCGAAACCGGCAGACGTTTTTTCAATTCCTTCTCAAATTCTGTCGCAATAATGGAAGTTCCCTCTAATCCAATCCATTTGGTGACAACTAAATCCTGTCCCGGTTTTAATCCTTTGGTCGTAACCAGTTTATCCTTTGCAATTCGACCAATGCCGGTAACCGACACAAGTGTCTGGTTTACAACTGCCGACACCTCGGTGTGTCCACCTAAAATTTCCACATCATATTCTGCAGTTAATTGACTCACATCGTCCATAATCTGCTTTAATTCGCCTTCTTCACTATTTGGCGGCATAATAATTGTAAGTAAAATACCTACCAATTCCGCACCGGAACTTGCAATGTCATTTGCCGTAATATGAAATGCAATTGTGCCAATCTCTTTTGCTGACGCCGTAATCGGATCCGTCGACAATACAAGCGCATTCTCCGTTGGTGCCAATACCGCACAGTCCTCACCGACACCGGCATGAACTAAAACTTCCGGTCTTTTCACCGTCAATTTTTTGAATACTGAACGCTTTAATACGTTTTCTGGTACTTTTCCTATTTCCATTGTTCTCTCCTATCCCCACAAGAAAAGCCCTACTGTGCCTCCGTGGTCGGTTCTGCGGCTGCCGGCACCGCTGTTTCCTGCGGTTTTACCGTTGCCTTTGGTTTCGCTGTCTTCTTTGGTTTTGCCGTTGCCTTCGGCTCTTTCGTTGCTTTCTTTGTTGTCTGTGGTTTGCCCGATGCCGCAGGTGTACCCTCTGCTGCCCCTTTGGTTACATAGCGCGGCACCGCCTGATAGGTACTGGAATTTATCTGTGTCTTTTTCGTTTTACCATTTTCCTTGACAATCTTCCAAAGCACCGCCTTGTACCCAACATGCGCCTCCTGTGTCACTTTCGTATAGGAAACAGGTTTCGTCTTATCATATGTGATTTTATCAGCCCCCGGCTGCATCGTCTGGGTCGTCTCGGACTCAAATGTTACCTCTCTGTCATCACTTCGGGTTTCTTCCCCGTAAATATTAAAATAAATGGTTCCCGAATACACACCGCCTTCAATATAAATCGGCACCTCCGTGTCGTTACGGAATTTAAAATCTTTGTAGTCACCGGCAATTGCCGCATCCATCGATGGTTTTACATAACTGACTACCATCGAATGAGGACTTCTCTCGACGACTTCCAATTCAGCCTTTAACACGGCGTTATAAAGCGTTGTTGATACCTGACATACGCCGCCGCCAATGGAGTCTACCACTTCACCATTACTGTAAGATGGTGCCGCATAATATCCATTTTCCTCGGTCAATGGAGAAATCGTATCATGCACGGAAAATGTTTCTCCCGGGTAAATAACATGGTCGTTAATCAATCTTGCCGCATTGGAAAGATTTTTCGAACGGCTTACATTTCCGGCATTAAAATTCGTCTGAAAAGAACCGATTTTGTCTTTACAGCGTGACGCCAAATCTTTCGTCACCGTCGGTTCCTGAATCGTAACATCTGCTTTGACACGTATGGCATCGCCGCTTTTTGCCTGTTCCACTGCCTTCTTAATCTGAGCCGCCGTACTGTCAACATCGATGGTAGAACCCTCTTTTGCATCGGTGTAAACAAACGTACCGTTTTCTCGTTTTACTTTGGCATTTTTTGCTTTCGCACATTTCTTTTTGCACTTCTTATTAACAAAGGTGCGGATTTTTTTCTCTTTTGCATCATATTTCAGTTTATATACAAGTGGAGTTGTAGCAATCTCCCGGATTTTTGCATAATTGGTAAACGGATTCCCGTCCTTGCCAACCTGCATTGCTTTCGCAATCACATCACCAACTTCACAGTTGTAGCCTAACTGTTCAAGCGTTGCCGAGACCGTCTTTCCATTCACATCCACCTCCACGGTGCGCTGCAAATATTCATCCCGGTACTGCGTAACGGCTGTTCTTGCCTCATCTTCCGACATACCGCCCACATTCACGGTTTCCACGAATACACCATTGCAAATGAGACCTCGCGCCGGCTTTACCGTCTGATAAGCCGCATAAATATACGCCACAATCAATAGCAGCATCAAAAAAATAACTAAAAAGGCAGGACCTTTTCTTGCTTTATTCATGTTGTCTCTCCTCACCTAAAATTTTAACAATACTTGCGATTTTTTTTTACTTGTATTACACTGTAATCATCACATGCCGGCTAATAGTCCAATTAACATGGCAAATATGATGATACCGCAGATAATACCTGCAACAAGACGCTGTTTTTTACGATTTAACATATATATCCCCCTTTCTGAAAGGAACTAATGATTATGAATTTTATACCTGTTTTCTTAATATGTTTTGTCATTTTTGTGCTTTGGATGTTCTATGAACAGCGCAAAAGCCAAAACAAAGATAAAGAAGCTTCGGACGCATTCTGGGAACGGGAGCGCATGGCTAACCAGACAAGAAAAAAAGATATTTCCCATCTTCCCATTCTCCATGTGGAAGAATCGGAACTTCCTGTGTTTACCACAGAAAATGAGTCCGTACTATATTATATCGACCATATCCGGAAAATAATCAAGAGTCCTATGCTCGATTTATCCGAATATTCGAATACAGATTTAAAATTAGCATATGGCGTAGGAAATTTCAAGGTTTTATGCGAATATGATGAAAATTTTAATCATTTTCTCCTCGCATTGACCAATCTGGCACGTGCCTGCACCGAAGCCGGTCTTTATTCGGAGGCGGAGCAGACGTTTTTGCTTGCCTTCCACTACGGCTCACAAAAAATGACCGATTACACCAGTCTTGCCGACATATATCTGCATTTGGAAGAACCGGAAAAAATCAGTGCACTCATCCGCAATGTCGAGGATGGCTCCCTGCCACATAAAGAGGCACTGATTCAGGCATTGGAGCAGAAACTCATGGCGTACCGGTAAATTCATCCATTGTTAAAATCCGTTCGGCTGCTGCATAGTTGAGCGGATTTCGGTTTTTATAGTCAAAGAGAATATAATAAGGTTCCTTTTTCTGCAGGGTACCATCTTTTAAAAGTCTCTGAATATCTACCGTATATTCTCCTAAATAAACCATATGATATAACTGTCTGGTTACATATCCCTCATAACCGGGCAGATAACGGTGTGTTTCGCACTCCCTGTCAAAGAAGGCGCGAATCTCTCGTTTTTGCGTTTCTGAATCCGGCTTTACAAAAGTCGGTTTTTCTTTTGCAAAATCTCTGCGGTACCAGTCGTAGGTAATGATCTCCTGCCAGTTTCCGGCGTCTGTTTCCGGCACATGTTTCTTTCCAAAGGCATACAGCACTTCATATCGCTCTCTCCGGTTGATTTTACGCTCAAACAAATGCTTTTCTTCGTACTCCTTCGCCAACTCCTCATACAGACAGTATGCGTCCTTAAAAAAGCGTTCCAAATAAATCATCGATGCAGCAAACTGGAAACTGTTGTAATACACCTCTACCATTTCTTCTACGCCTTTTAAAGAAAGAACATCCTCATAGGAAAGCCATTTGGTCGAAAAGATTTCATACGGCGGCAGGCTGCTCGCCTGAATCTCGTAATCGTTTCGTTTTTCATTCATAAAGGAACCATCTAAGACTTTCAAAAATCCTAATTGGAACTGGTCCGGTTTCATCGCATATACATCGCAGAACGATTTCTTAAAAGTATTGAAATCCTCATACGGCAGTCCCGCAATTAAATCAAGATGCTGGTGGATGTTTCCGCGCGCATGAATTCTTGCTACATTTTTTTGCAGCAAATCCCAGTCAGCGGTACGTCTGATTGCCTTTAAGGTATCCGGATTTGTCGACTGCACGCCAATCTCAAACTGCACAAGTCCCGGACGGAATGTATCAAAGAGCAGAAAATCTTCTTCATGCAGCAAATCGCCCCCGATTTCAAAATGAAAATTTGTCACACCATTATCATGCTCACCAATATACTTCCATATGCGGTAGGCATACGCGTGGTTGCAGTTAAAGGTGCGGTCCACAAATTTCACCTGCGGCACCTTGTTTTCAAGAAAGAAATCAAGCTCTCTCTCTGTCTTTTCCGGGCTTTTTATCCGCACAGATTTCTCAATGGAGGATAAACAATAACTGCACGAAAACGGACATCCTCTCATGCTTTCATAGTAAATAATGCGGTTTTTCAGTGTTTCCATGTCATCATAAGGATACACTAAATCATCCATATCTAATCCCTGTCTTGGTTTAGTACGGTGTAATCCACCGACATCTCGGTATACTATCCCGTCTATAGATGAAATTTCTCTGTCACCATCCACCAAGTATGCCATAAATTCCTGAAAGGTCCGCTCGCCCTCGCCAACCATAACAAGGTCTGCGTATTCGTATTTTGCAAGCACTTCCTCCGGATGATAACTTACTTCCGGTCCGCCAAAGAATAAAAACAGATTTGGCAGCACTTTTTTCAAATCTCCGGCTAACCCCATCACATATTCAATGTTCCAAAGATAACAAGAAAATCCAACCGCCTCCGGTTTTCTGCGGTAAATGTCCTGAAAAATTTCCTCTCTTCTGTGATTGATTGTGTACTCCGCAATTTCTACATCCTTCCGGTACTTCCCTGCATTTGCCTGCAGCGAGCGGACCGCCAGCGTCGTGTGGATGTATTTTGCATTGATTCCAACTAATAAAACCATATTTTACAGCCTCCTGACTTCTCCTATATAAAAAAAAGCGAGTGAATCCTCGCAAAATGAAAAAAAAGAAGCGGGTGATGGGAATCGAACCCACGTATCTAGCTTGGAAGGCTAGTGTTCTACCATTGAACTACACCCGCATCTGTTGCTATGAAGTTTTCAACGTGATTTATATTAGCAGATATTTGGGGATGTGTCAAGTGAGTTTTTTCAGTTTTCCGTAATCTGCAAGAAAAATTTCACTGGCAGTGGGCGCTCCCGCTCAGACAAATGCGCAGGGGTATGGGCATGCAAAATACGCATGCCTCATACCCGCACATCTGTACCCACTCCCAGCGAATTTTTTCTTGTAGATTATGGAAATTTTGAAAAAGACCATCCCTAATTAACATGCTGAAAACTTTCGTATCAAATGCCAAATATTCAAAACTTTGGATTTCTCTTTTGCATCTTGCCAAACCTCCTTGTCATTCTAGCACGGGTTCACATGAACCATAATATGTTTTACCCTTGAAAACTCTGTTTCCACCGAGTCGTGCACGGATTCTGCAATCGCATGTGCCTCCCACAAAGTCAGTTTGCCATCCACACGAATTTCAATATCAACATATATTTTATTGCCAAATGTCCGCGTCCTGAGCAAATCCACACCACGAACACTTTCATTTTTCATAACACACTCATACATTTCGTGTTCCGTCTCGTCGTCACACGCTTTATCTACCATTTTATTTATCGCATCCTTGAAAATGTCAATTGCCGCTTTTTCGATAAAAATGCAGATAACAAGACTGGCAATCGCATCTAAAATCGGGTAACCCATTCTCGCTCCCGCAATACCAACAAGTGCGCCAATCGACGACAGCGCATCCGAGCGGTGGTGCCATGCATCCGCCATAAGTGCCCCGGAATCAATCTTTTTTGCCCCTGCTCTTGTGTACCAGAACATCGCCTCTTTTACGGCAATCGAAACAACCGCCGCAACAAGGGCAAGTATACCGGGAACTGCAAGTGCAGAATCATCCTGTACCGTGATTTTTTCTACCGCTGACCAACCGATAAAAAGACCGGTAGCTGCAAGAATCGTTGCCAAGAGAATCGCCGCCACGCACTCCATGCGTTCATGTCCATATGGGTGCTCTTTGTCCGACTCTTTTCCTGATAGCCGAATTCCAATAATCACAACAATTGTACTAAACACATCCGATGCTGAATGAATCGCATCACTAATCATTGCACCCGAATTCGCCACAATTCCTGCCAACGCCTTAAACAGTGACAGTAAAATATTGCCCACAATACTAACCATCGATATTTTCATTGCTGTTTTCTGTTCCATTTCAAATCCCCCTACATAGAGAGCGTTTTCCACAACACCGCTCCATTTTTACCAATCTCAACTTTTACCTTTCCATTTTCAACACGGCACATTCTCGCTGCCATGTCAAATCCTTCCTGGCAGGTATACATCATGCACGCCATCCGGCAGCCATTCGCCACACCAAGACGCCATACATCTACTTCCACTTCGCGTTCTTCGCCTTCCACCTGAACAAGAACAAAAGCTTGTTCCTTTTCATTGAATCTTCCGTATCCAATGAGATTATTCTCTGCATGAAGATACAACAAACTTCCGGTGGAAAACACTTCGTAATCTTTATGAATTCGAATCATCTCCTTGTGAAAACGAATCAACTCATGATCTTCTTTGCCCCACGGATAAGAACGTCTGTTATCCGGGTCTGTCCAGCCACACACACCAGCCTCATCACCGTAGTAAATCGTCGGAGCACCGACCCATGTCATCTGCATCAGTACCGCCTGGCGCATAACCGCCAGATTTACGCCGTAGTTCGCCGCCTGAGGACCGGCAAACGCGGTTCTTCCAACTACATGATTCGTACGGGTTAAAAAGCGGGAATGGTCGTGATTCGACAGCTCATTCATCGCTACCAAAGCACTTGGCGTCGTAAATCTTGCCCCATAATCAGTCATCGAACCAAAGAAAGCAGACGCATTTCCACGCAAATCATTGCGACGCGCATCGCTGTGTTTCTCCATACCGGTCAAAAACCAACTGATTGGCTCCATAAAAGCATCGTAGTTCATCACCGTATCCCATTGGGTTCCATCTAACCACGTAGAAGGGTCTCCATAATGCTCCGCAAGAATAATTGCCTCCGGATTTTCTCTCTTCACCGCCTCACGGAATCCTTTCCAAAATTTGTGATTGTACTCCGGTGTGTGTCCCAAATCAGCCGCCACATCCAGACGCCATCCATCAATGCAATACGGTGCAGCCACCCATTTTCTCGCAACTCCGTGAATGTATTGTTCTAAGCGCTCCGATCCCTCGTAATTTAGTTTTGGCAGAGTATCATTGCCCCACCATGAATCATAATGCGTATTGTCCGGCCAGCTTCCATCCGGGTAAAAATAGAAGAAGTCGTGATAGGGACTGTCTTCCTGCAAAAAAGCACCTTTTTCATAAGACTCATCTTTATCGTAAATCTTCTCGCGGTCAAGCCACTTGTTAAAGGAACCACAGTGGTTAAATACACCATCCAGAATCACTTTCATGCCACGGCGGTGTACTTCTTCGACAAATTTTGCAAAGAATGCATTACTCGCCTCTAAATTTTTCATATTAACAACGCGCTTAATGTATTTTGTAGCATGCGCATTTTCTCTGTCATCTGCCGCCAGCACGTCACCGCCATCCTTGACAATTACGCCGTAATGGGGATCAATATAATCATAGTCCTGCGTATCATATTTATGATTTGAAGGCGATACAAAAATCGGATTCAAATACAAAACTTCCACGCCAAGATCCTGCAAATAGTCCAGTTTATCCATGACACCCTGCAAATCGCCGCCATAAAACTCACGCACGCCCATCGATGCCGGCATTTTATTCCAGTCACGCACCTGCGTCACATGCTCATCAATATATGTATATTCACCGTCAACAACATCATTTGTCTTATCCCCATTATAAAAACGATCCACAAAAATCTGGTACATCACGGCACCTTTTGCCCAGTCCGGTGTATGAAATCCCGGAATCAGACAGAAATTGAAATATGGATTGACATCCGAAACCACTCCTTGACGGTTGCAAATCAATGTCTCTTTCGCCGTTTCTACCCTAAAGTAATAACTTATCGGATGATCTTCCAATGGAAATGATACGGCATAAATATCAAAATACTCCGTTGACTTTTCTAAATGCATAATATAAGGCACTTCATCCACCATTGCCTTCACATATTCTGCCTCATCTTTCCCAACGCGGCACCGAACCGTAACGGTCTCATACACACGCGGTTCACATGGCGAAACAAAATCAGCCGTACCATCACTAAATATTGCTTTCTTATTAAGGGTTCCGTCAGCCATTGCTTTGTCCTCCAAACATAATTATTTCTATTTGTAAAAATTCACGGCTAAAAAGCCGTGAATCCTTGTTTTAGATAAGTCAAAAGGACAGCTTACGATGCTGTCCTTTTGGGAGAAGGTATTTTTGTTACTTATGGGGTGTAGCAAAAACTATATAATGTATTGGGGTTTACGCGTATTACTATAACACGTTACCGAAAAACAGTGTGCACAAAGTTTACATTTTTTCCACCATTCTTTTGTTAGTTTTGCCCAATACTTTTCTCCCATTTGCACATTTGCACAAAGAATCTTTACATTTCTTCGATTGTCTCGTCATTCTGCTCAAAGAGAGCCTCGAACTCCTGCTGCCCAATTCGCTCTTTTTCGATCAGAAGCTCTGCCAGTTTATCCAAAACCTTGCGGTTTTCTTTCAAAATCTTAGTAGCCTTCTCACGGCAGCTCTCGATAATTCGTTTTACTTCCTGGTCAATCACAGCAGCGGTTCCTTCACTAAAGTTCTTTGCGTGGCCAATTTCTCGGCCGATAAAGACTTCATCATCTGACGTACTGTAGTTAATCATACCAAGCTCATCCGAAAAACCATACTTTGTAACCATATCGCGTGCTCGCTCCGTTGCCTGACGGATATCCTGCACAGCCCCCGTTGTCACATCATCAAAAACAAGACTCTCTGCGATACGCCCGCCAAGACATACAACAATATCCTGTAACATCTTACCTTTTGTAAGATACATCTCATCCTTTTCCGGCAGCGGCATTGTATAACCACCGGCACCCTGTCCGGTCGGAATTACGGAAACCGTATAGACCGGTCCGACATCCGGCAAAACATGGAACAAAATTGCGTGTCCGGCTTCGTGATATGCCGTAACTCGTTTATCTTTTTCAGAAATAATACGGCTCTTTTTCTCTGCACCAATTCCCACTTTGATAAAGGACTTGCGAATATCTTCGTCCATCAAATACGGGCGGTTTTCTCTTGCCGCGCAAATCGCAGCCTCGTTCAAAAGATTTTCCAAATCCGCACCGGCAAATCCTGCCGTTGTACGTGCGATTTCTTCCAGATTTACATCATCCGATAACGGTTTATTTTTCGCATGGACTTTCAAAATTTCCTCACGGCCTCTCACATCCGGAAGACCCACGTGGATTCTGCGGTCAAAACGTCCCGGCCTGAGAATTGCCGGATCCAGAATATCTACACGGTTGGTTGCCGCCATCACGATAATTCCCTCATTAATTCCAAAGCCGTCCATTTCAACAAGCATCTGATTTAACGTCTGCTCACGCTCATCATGTCCGCCGCCAAGACCGCTTCCTCGTCTTCTTGCCACGGCGTCAATCTCATCAATAAAAACAATACACGGTGCATTTTTCTTTGCTTCCGCAAACAAGTCACGGACACGGGAAGCACCGACACCGACAAACATTTCCACAAAATCAGAACCGGAAATACTAAAGAACGGAACACCCGCTTCACCGGCAACTGCTTTGGCAAGCAATGTCTTACCGGTTCCCGGAGGGCCCACCATAATCACACCTTTCGGGATTCTGGCACCTAAATTCGTATACTTCTGCGGTGCCTCTAAAAAGTCTACAATTTCTTCTAACTGTTCTTTTTCCTCGACCAGACCGGCAACATCCGCAAATGTCTTTGATTTTTCATCCGGTGCGGTCATTCTCGCACGGCTCTTTCCAAAATTCATCATTTTGGCATTTCCGCCGCCTCCGCCCTGCGCCTGGCTCGTCATCATTGTAAACAAAATAAAAATCAGGACGAATCCTATTGCATATGGCAAAATCTCCAAATACCACGGTGTTGTCTCAACGTCCGAGACAACTACATTTGTAAAATGTGCATCGTCTAATTTTTCAATAACTACATTCACATCCGGTGCATAGAAAGAATGTTTTTTACTGTCTTTCATTGTCACACGGATTTCACCGGTCGGAACCTGCTCATTTTGTCCCACCACAACGGACTGTATTTTATGATTCGACAAATCGTCCTTAAACTGTGTATAAGTATAATTCTCCTCTGTCCATCCGGACATAAAATCGCTCGAAATCATGGCAATCAAAATTATTGCCGCCATCGCGACAAAAAAGCCATAACCTTTCCATTTTCTCATCGGATTAATCCTCCTTTATTTTCAGCTCTCCGATATAAGGCAAATTGCGGTATTTCTGGGCATAATCAAGTCCAAATCCAACCACAAATAAATCATCAATTTCAAAACCGGTATAGGTCACATCCACTTCTGATACGCGGCATGCCGGTTTATCCAAAAGCGTACAAATGCGCAAACTTTTCGGTCCACGTTTTTCTAACATATGGGCAAGATACGAAAGTGTGCGTCCGCTGTCCACAATATCTTCAATAATCAGCACTTCGCGGTTTTCCAAACTCATAATCAAATCCTGACTAATCGTAATACTTCCGCTGCTGGTCATACCATTTCCATAACTTGATACACTCATAAAATCAATCGTAACCGGCACTGTAATATATTTTGCCAGTTCGCAGGTAAAAAATACACTTCCTTTCAAAATGCAAATCAAATGAAGTGTTTTTCCTTCGTAATCACGGTTAATCTGCTCAGCAAGTTCCTTCACTCTTGCTACAATTTCATCTTCTTTAATCAAGACGTTGATTTCTTCTTTCATGACGTATCCTTTCTTTGGTCACAACCAAAACATATTTTGTATTTTGATTTATTTTGCAGGCTGCGCTGATTCGATTTGGAACCGCCCAAATCACGTGGGAGCCATCCGCCAGTACAAGCTGCCTGTCCCGACGCTCTTTCGCAATCTTTTCGTCCATATAGTAGCGGGATAATTTCTTTTTATGCCCCTTGTCATCAAGCACAAAAAAATCTCCCGGTCTCGGATTGCGAATCGTCAGTTTACTATTTATCTTATCATAATCAAACCATTTCGTATAGTCTTTTTGTGGAATTTCTGAATCCAGTTTTTCACGTGCCACCACCTCAAAACGAAAGCGGTAATACACACCATCCATTTCCACTATATTCCCGGATGCCATGTCGCATTCCACACAAATGTTTTCCTGCTTTTGGGGCTTATTTTTCGTAAGCCTGAAATGCTCATAATCACAGACGACAAAATAGCCGCCGGGCAGAGAAAACGTGCCGTTTCCTTTCTCCGCAATTTTTTCATATAATGCCTCATAATGCGCTCTCGTGACATCTTTTACGCCAGAGATTCCCTGCTCTAAAAAGAGCGACAAAATCTCCTTTTGCAAAACCTCCGGAAGTCCCCGGCACACATCCCGCCTTAACAGAACTTCTTTTCCCTCATGGAAAATTACATGTTCCGCCTCGCACTCTGCCTGCTCGCGGATATACTTACGCCACTTGCCAATGTCATCCGCCGCATCCGCAATATGCCTTACCGCACCCGGATTTAAGTTCTCTTTTAACAGTGGCAGTAACTCCTTCCGAATCCAGTTTCTCTGATACGCTGTATCCTGATTCGTAATATCCTCCCGCCACGGTATCTTTTTCTCCTCCAAAAACGCAAGAATGTCTCCCTTTTCGGCAAACAGAAGCGGTCGTATAATAAAATCTCTTTTCGGCAACATCGCCGCCAAGCCTCTGGCAGAACTCCCTCGTATCAGCCGAAACAAAAATGTCTCTGCCTGATCCTCTTTGTGGTGCGCCACTGCAATACAGTCCGCATTTTTTTCCCTGCGCAATTTTTCAAACTGCTCATAGCGGCATACCCGGCCTGCCTCCTCCTCACTCATTCCCCACTTTTTTGCATACGCCGGTATATCTTCGGAAACTTCAAAATACGGAAGTTCCCACTTGTCTGAAAGCTCTCTCACAAAACATGCATCCCGATCGGCATCGTCTCCCCGGATGCCATGTTTGACATGCAGAACAAATAGAGACAAATTCATTTCTTTCCGTAAACTATTTAATAAATACAAAAGGCATACCGAATCAGCGCCACCCGACACCCCCACAATAATCTTGTCGCCCGGTGAAAACAAGTGGTGCGTTTCGCTATATCGAATCATTTCTTCTCTCACGGCTTCATCCTCCGCATTTATTGTAACGGTTTTCCTTTTTTTCGTCAAACTTTATTCCAGATTCCAGCCACCAAAACGCTCATGTCGTCAGATGCCTCTTTTGTGCTGTGCGCCAGTGTGTTCATCAAAATCTGGTTTGCCATGTCATTCGCATTTTTGCAGTACAGTCTGTCAATGAGTGTCGCCATCTCCTCCTGACTGTCGCTCTCTATATTTCTCTCATAAAAACTATCAAGCACGCCGTCCGAAACCATAATAATCATATCACCTTCCTGCAATTGCACGACGGCAACATCCGGCTCCGCCTGCAAATCCACACCGACCGGAAGCGCACTGGAAGCAATCATCTCCACTCCGCCTTCCCGCTTTACAAAAGTAGTTGCCGCTCCATTTTTCATAATTTCACAAATGCCGGTATGAAGGTTAATCGCCGCCATATCAAGTGTTGCAAATGATTTTCCCTCATAATTTGCAACAAACAGCGTATTCAAAAGCCTGAGTGCCGATTTTTTTTCAAACCCCGCCTCCATCAGATATTCCAGTGCCTCAATCAGATTGCTGCTGTCGCGGTCCGCCATTTCACCACTTCCCATGCCGTCCGTTAAAACCATGAGAAGCTCACCGGTTCCCGAAAGTTCCAAAAACGAATAATTGTCACCAGACACACTCTCACCGCTTTTGGCAACTCTGGCAAGCCCCGTAAGCGCCTTATATACCGTGTCCTGTCTGAAAAACATCGTATCCGTTGTGGAAGAAAGCACATTTCTTGTCTCTCTTGCCGGACACATCATAATGCCTGTCGCACGGTACAGCGCCTGAGCAACATCGGTCTTTGTCAAACAATGATTGCCATGGCAGGCACCGGTAAACATTACTTCCAGATATCCGCCCCTTTTTTTCACCGATAAACGTGCTACCTTGATACCCTCTTTTTTTAATTCTTCTAAAATTCTTCGTTTTCGCTCTTTGGGAAGTTCCTCTGTCTCGCCCAAATTGATGGTAAACGATTTTAACGCCACTGCAATTTCTTTCATCTGCTCTGCCATCACGCGGCGGTTTTCTGACATCCGGTTATGCCAGCCAAGTCTCACATTTTCCCCGGCAATCCTCTCCTCGACCTGATGCACATACTCATCTAGATGCATACAGCGTCTTTGAAAATCCGGACTAATCTGTGACATCGTTACACTTCCGTCCTGTCCCACCTGCCACAAAATCTGTCGCAGACTTTCATTGGTCTCCTCATAATGGCGGTTCCAGCAATATTTACAATTGATACATTCGTTGCACGTATCACGAGATAACTGTGCAAAAATATCCTCTAGCCGTTCTTCCGACAACCCTTTTTCTTCCATCTCATTTTCAAAACTCTTGGACAGCCGGCGAAAGGCATCTGAAAAGTCTTCCAGCTGATGGTTGGCAAGTGCGCGTACATCCTCTTTGGCAAAAGAATCCTCTTCCCGTTCGGGTATGTCTTCTTCCACGCAGTGAATGACCCGCCTTGGAATGGCAAAGAACAAAATAACCGCCGACAGCATTGCCCGCAGTTCAATAATGCCATACAAGTCCTTTAATGAATACACAGCAAGCAGCACACCGACAAGAAGATACAGCCCGCCACTTACAAAACGTCCCATTTTACGCAGCGTCCCCGCGCACACACCGAGCAGACAGCATATGCCGACAACCACCATATTTTCCCCGGTAAGTGCCAATAAAATTCCTCCCGCCGCCCCCGCAATGGCGCCGGTCGACGCCCCATACCGGTATCCCATAAACAAAATCATGAAATACGAAAGTGTTCCGGAAATGGAAAAAATCATATCCGCCTGCCTCGGCAGCCCATACAGTGCTGTCACCGCAAGGATAAGAAGGCTAATCAATTCCTCATTGTTAAATAATTGATTCCACTCTTCATACAAAATAAAATGCACACCCCATTGATACACATTGGCAAGCGCAAATACCATGACACTCTCAAGGATACTGAGCCAGAATACTTCCCATGTATTTACGGCAAGAATACTGTTTAAAATACCTGCCGCCATATTTAAACCGCCTGTAAGAAGTGCTAAATACACCGCCTGTCCGGTATGGCTTGTCCACTTTTCCTGTATTTTTTCGAGTGACAGAACAAGCAGAAAGAGCGTGAGATACTTAATAAGTGAAAGTCCTTCTGTGCTGCTAAACATGCCTGCCAAAACAAAAAGAGCCAAAAGTTTCCTGCCCTTTCGCTCCGCTGCCACCGCAGCAAACAATGCCACACCAAAAGGATTAATTCCATACAGCCACACGCGCCCAGTCAAAAATCCTGCCACTAACAATAACAAATATCGTTTGTCAAAAGATATTTTTTGTTTCTTGTCTTTCAAAATCCGTGCCCCCTTGTCTTTCTCTAAACACTCTCAGTATAAAGAGAGCATACAGAGAAAAATGTCAAAATCGGAAGGGTATTTTCAAGAAATTTTCGACAAAAAAAGACCACTGCCTAAGCAATGGTCTTCGTTCTTATTCTGCCTTAAACACAATTTCATTATCATATACCAGTCCAAATTTTTCACGCGCTACATCTTCCACATACTGGTCTGTTTTACGATACTCTTTTTGTTCTTTAATCTGCTCCTGTTCTTTTTTCAAACTCTTTTTCTTATCCTTTAAGTTCTGCTGCTCTGTCGCAAGTTTCTGACAGTTTGCACGCAGTGAATAACCATGAACCGCTAATGTGCCAACAAACAAGGCTGCCACCAGCATAACCAGATAAATCCCGGTGCGGTTTCTTCTTTTTCTTCTTCTCACGGCTCCATCCCCTCGACATTATTCTACAATTGTATTTTCTATACTTGTAGTACCAATAAATCCATTATAGACGCTGACTTTCACGATTTCAAGTGTTTTTTCCGGATTCCTTTTATTTTTTTAAAAATCCAAACATACGGTCGAAAAATAAGTCTAAAAAATCCATAAATTGCTCTCTGTACATGCGTTTTTACCAAAGTTCGGTATAAAAAAACGCCCAAAGTCAAAGCAATTACAAAAAAACTGCGGAGCAATCCGTGATTGAGCGTAAAAATCATGGGGAATACAAAGAAAGCTGCCAATAACCAGAACAGCCAGTCTTCAATCAGAATCCACACTCTGCCATGTTTCACTTTCATGCGGAACGCTCGTATAAAATCATACAAAAACATCAAAAAAATTCCCTCCACAAAGGAGGCGGCAACATACATAAGCTGCCCCTGTATCATTTCCATCAGCCAAACAAACGGCTAAGAACACCCCCTGCCGTCTTTTCCTTTCTCGACTCATGATAGACAATCTCACAAATCTTTCCTTCCAATTCCACCTCGCCCTTTTCGAGTGTAAGGCGCTTTACATGCAAATCCTCACCCGCAAAGCGCACGGCACCTTCTACGGTCTCAAGTTCAATCTCTTTATTGTCAAATGAAATCACTTCGGTAATTCCGGTCAAATCCACGTGGTTACGATTCTGCATCTCCAATTTATGTGCCGTCACCGGCCGGGAAGATTCCTGCAACATAATAAAAGCCCCCTGGCATCATATCTATCTCACTATATGCTGTCACAGGGGGTTTTATTACACGTATCGGTAAAGTTCTTTGGCTTCATCCTTTTTGTATGTTTCGTTTATACTCAATACTTCTACTTTTGTATTCCGGTTTCCGAACTGAATCTCGATGATGTCACCCGGCTTAACATTTAAAGATGCTTTTGCCACCTTATCATTGACTAAAATTCGTCCGGCGTCGCACGCCTCATTCGCCACCGTACGGCGCTTAATCAGGCGGGATACCTTTAAGTATTTATCCAGTCTCATAAAAAAATCTCCCTTCTTCTGTCAAGTCCTGCCTCACACGGTTTCATCCGTCATTAGGCAAAGCATAACAAAGAGCACTCTGCTATATGCGATAGCAAAGTGCTCCAAAAATCCATAATAATAATCGTAAGATTATGCGTTCACAGCGTCCTTCAAACCTCTGCCGGCTTTGAATTTAGGAGCTTTAGATGCAGGAATGCTCATCGGCTGTTTTGTCAATGGGTTGATACCCTCTCTTGCTGCTCTCTCAGCAACTTCGAAAGAACCGAAACCAACCAACTGTACTTTTTCACCTTTTTTCAATTCATCTGTAACAACGTCTACGAATGCTTTCAATGCACTCTCAGCGTCTTTCTTAGACAATTCTGCTTTCTCAGCCATAGCTGCTACTAATTCAGTCTTATTCATGGATTATATCCTCCTCAATAAATTATTTGCTAGATTTGTACAACCTATACATCTATATATAACCTTTTTGGTAGTAATTGTCAAGGTTTTTCTGCGTTATCACCTTAAAATTTTGCCTATCAGGGTTCCATCTGCCGTCCTAGAAAGTTTGCGCCGCAAATCGCCATTTTTTGCTCAAAGTCACCAAATATGCGTTCTGTGTCACGGGACAGTAAAAGCACCATTCCGATTGCGTCACCTTCTGCTAAAATTGTTGCCGCTGCTTCGGAAAATACTTCTGTCTCGTCCTCTGTTATCTGGCAAAAGTCCGGTTCAGCATCCGTTGCCAAAATCGTCCGTCTGTCCTCAATTGCTTCCAGCAGTTCACGGTGAATGGTTTTTCCGGTATAGTCCTTTTTTCCCGGTCCTGCTGCCGCCACAATCTGGTCTCTATCTGCCACACACACGGTGCATTTCGCCACCTGCGCAACCGCCTCCACATATTCTTTGGCAAATGCGGCAAGCTCTCCTATGGGCGAATACTTCTTTAATACAATGCCTCCTTCACGGTTTGTAAATATTTCAAGCGGTTCACCCTCGCGAATTCTTAATGTTCTCCGGATTTCTTTTGGCACGACCACACGCCCCAAATCATCGATTCTTCGTACAATTCCTGTTGCTTTCATAAAAAAAATTTCCTCCTGTTCTCTACATGCTTTTCCATATTTATACTGTATGGGTAGTATGTGGAAAACAGAGGAAATTATGCATTTTTGAGATCAATCGTCCACATCGAGTTCCTTTCGGATACTCTGCATACGTAAATCCAATGCGGCACTCACTTCCGCGCATTGCCTTAACTCATTGCGCAGCGTCTCGTTATTCTGTCCTTTTTTATAATAAATACGGTGTTCTAAACTTGCCCAGAAATCCATGGCAATTGTACGGAACTGCACTTCCGCTTTCATCATTCGTTTTTCATTATGCAAAAAGATGGGAATTTCCACAATCAAATGAAGGCTCCTATACCCGTTTGGTTTTGGATTTTTGATGTAATCCTTTTTCTCAATCAAACGAATATCATCCTGAGCCAAAAAACATTCACTAATCTCATAAATATCTTCCGGAAATGCACAGATAACGCGAACTCCCGCTATATCATGCAGCTTTTCCTCAATCATTTCCGCAGAAAACGGAATCTTTTTGCGGTGAAGTTTTTCAATGATGCTCTCCGGCGATTTGAGTCTTGTTTTTATCGTCTCAATCGGGTTTCTGTCATAGCGGAGACTAAATTCGGTGTTGAGCACTTTAAATTTGGTCTCTACTTCCATAATGGCACACCGGTAGTACGCCATCAATGTCTGAAACGCCTCGCCTTCTTCTAAAATCTGCTCAACCTGCTCATTCTGCATTAAGTTCTGCAGAAAAGCCTCGTCAAGCATCGCTCCTTTTTTCTTTTCGTCTTTTTCCATCTACATCACTCATCCGTTCCGAGGTATTCGCGGACAATTTTGCCATAACGCATTTGATCCGCATACTGTAAAAGATGATTTACTTTCTTTTTGCTGCTTTTTTTGTAGTTTTCAACTACAAGTTCTACAGTTTCTTTTCCAATTTCTTTCTCCAGACGAATGCAGTCACATACACTGCGGTCTACATCGTAAATGCGGATATTTCCGCCACCTGTTTTGACATTCAAAACATCATCTTCAAATGTTGTAACAGAGAAATAGTGACGGGATACCGGGAAGTTTAACTTCATATTTCCGCGGTCGGTACGAGCTGTTGCCACATACAATTCTTCCGGCTCATCCTTAATCAGTCCGTGATAATAGCATGCGCTCAAGGAGCAGATAACTGCCTTTTTGTTTGTCATACAGGCTTCTAACATTTTGTAATGTTTTGGTTTTTTTCTGCCACTCATTAAGTTCCAGTAATTACCGTGAGACACTTTTTCAATCTTGCCTTCCTGCAGCATCGTACGAATCTGAATCGTCGTAATTTTGTTGTTAAGCAATGTACGTGTCGGCAGATAACCATTTCCCTCCTCAAATAATTCACACACTTTATCATACGTTTTTTTCAGCATGTTCTTGTCCTCCTTATAATACCATGATATACATATAATATAGTTTTCGCATCGGCTTTGCATCACGATACGCTTTCGCGCGGATTTCGTGATAAACCCGTTTGAACTCTCTTAATTGGTCTTCCGTAATCGTATCCGGACCAAATCTTGCGTGGAAAATCAAAGTCACAAATTCAAGCACATCCTCAAAAGGAAGTTCCATCTCCCTGCTGATTTCCCTGCTAAACTGCGCCATCGACTGTCCGCGGTAAGCAAGCTTGTAGCGGTGGAATACCGGGAACAAATGCAGATATACCATACGAATCCGCCTCTTTGCTTTCTTCTGCTTCATATTCTTTCTAAACATGTAAGCACGTATCCTCCGCTGTGCTTCCATTGCCGCAGCAATGAGCAGTAACACAATCACAATATCTAAAATCACAAACCATATCCGTCCTTTGGATGTGCCGTTTGCATTTCCACTGTCACTGGATTTTTTGTCGTTTTGCTTGATATCATCAAATACCATGCTCTCTTCCGGTTCCTGTGTCACCGAAGGGGTCGGTGTTGCAACATTCGGAGCGTCTTCCTGTGATGGATTTTCGGAATCTGTCTGTGCTCCGTTCGAAGTCTGGTTCGGATTGGTGTTTTCATTGGAAGAATCACTTCCTGTCATATCATCCTCACCTTTGCCCGGCGTCACTTCAACGGTTACAAATCCATATTTTTCATCAAAGACTTCAACCCATGCATGAGCGTCTTCATCCGGTACTTCAAGTTCTTTGCCTTTTTTGACAGCTGCCAGTTCATCTTTACTGACATACATACCCTCGACGTAACGTGCCGGGATTCCCATACTGCGTAACAGCATAACGGCTGCCGTCGCATAATAGGTACAATATCCTTTTTTATTTTCCTTTAAAAAGTATTCAATGGATTCCTTACCGGAAGGAGTTTTGCCCGGCGATAAGGAATACGTCGTATCTTTTGTAATATAACTCTTTGCTTCAAGAATAATGTCAGACGTCTTCGTCAAACCGGCAGATTTGCAATCTTTTTTAAAATCTTCGCAAACCGATTTCATGGAATCCGGAATCTGCAAATAATATTTTTTTGCAAAATCACTTAAATTCCTCCGCTCAACCTCATTTGAACTCCAAAAGTCGGCTGTTGCCATACGGGATTCACCAAGTAAAACATCCGTGCGCAAAATTGCAGGATAGTGCAAATAATATTCTACCGAGTAATCAATTCCCGGTTTATCCACCGTTGAGCGTCCGTTTGTAAGGCTCTTATATGCCCCGGCCGGAAGGCATGGCACCAAAAAGTTGCCATATCCAAACGCAAGATTGCGAATCCTTAATGTTCCGGTCTTCCAAACCTCTTCTTCGCCACTCCGCTCCTCGTCACCCAGTTCATTTCTTAACTGCGTATGCCAGTTTTCTGTTGTGACGCCGGTCGCATCGAGCGCCTTCCAGTCTTTTTTAAAGTTTTCATCCGAGCGAATGGATGACCACTTGTTATTCTCATAGACATCACCGACATATCCTTTGAGATAAAGTCCATGGTCGGAATTGATGTCTCCGGATATTTTCAGCATTGTTTCACCGGTATAACTGACTTCGCTTTTCTTTCCGATTTTACCATAGGAAATCGCATCCCCGTTAAAGTATGCTTTCAGCCAGGTCATTATATCCTCACCGTCCCATGTCGAAAGTGCCACCAGACTGTTCTTTGCCTGAGACAACTTATCCACATTCCTGTCGTATCTCGAAGGCGGAATAAATAAATAAAAAATGCCACCGCAAATCAAACAGGTTGTCATCAAGATCAATGCCAGTTTTTGACGCATCCTTCGGTCTGTAGCATCGGTTCGCAAATGTCTCGTTCCGATAATCGTTACCGCCACAACCAAATAGGTGAAAAAATATAAATAACGTCCGATTCTTCCCGCCACAAGCGGCAGAACAACAAACGGTATCGTACCTGCCAAAAAGACCACAGAACGTCTTCTGCGGTAGAAAAATGCACTAATCAGTGCTACAAAATACACACCAATCAAAATCAGCAAAAGCGTCGTACAGAACTTTGCGCTTGCACTCTCCGTATCCGCATAGGACAACAAAGATACATTCGTGCCGGTATAGTTCATAAATTCTTTCAAAAAACTATTTGCCGCACTCACAATTCCCTTTAGCAGTGCGCCCTTAAATCGAATCACTAATGCCAAAAAGAACATCGTAATGCCGATTAAGCCGTAAAGTTTTCCCTTGTGGAATGTCTCCAGCACTGTGAATAGTCCATAAAATACAATCGAGGCGGCAAACAGTAAGAGTAAACACAATTTACCGTCATAAATCATATCCAGACTCGACGCCGTACACATCAGCGCAGAATATACACCAAGAAATACGAGCATAATCTGGCTGAATTCCAATATGAAATTAATCAGTTTATTATTCCTGATCCTCAATTACGTCACCTCGTAAGTCCATTACTTCCAATCGGTCGCGCACCAGATTCCCGGAATCCAAGGATTCATGGTCAGCCACTGTCAGATACAGTGCCGATTCTAAAAGTCTGCCTTTGCCCCAGTCGACGTAAGCTTCCATCAGCTCACTCTCCTCGGTCGTTGTTTTACTGCGGAATAATTCCTGAAACATCCAGTACAGTTCTTCCTCCTGCTCTACCGAATATTCCTGAATCACACCATTTACCTTGTCGTACCAAATATATGCCTGTGGGATTCCACTTTCAATCATAAACATCGCAATGGAATACACACCCTGAATCAACCGGTTGATTTTATCATTTCTTTCCTGCTTTGTACCGGTCGCGCATAAATCAATAAAAATATGAATTTCTTTCATCAGAGGAAGGCTTCCCTCTTTCACCATCAAATCACCGGTTTTACTGCTTAGCTTCCAGTGGATTCTCTGAATCTTATCTCCGTCCGCATACTCACGGATGTCAAAAATTTCAGAGGGATCATCTCCCTTTTTATAAGTGGAAAAACGGTCACTGTCCGTACTCGTCTCATTGTACCATTTGTCTTTTCCGAGATACATCTCTTTGGTCGGCGGCAAGACGAGAACATCCTGTGTTTCAAAATGCTTTCCGATTGTCCACGCAAATATATTCAAATAATCATAGATTCGTACCTTCTCTACCGTGATGGAAACATTTCCACAGTTGTCCATAACAACCGGGATTCTACGGTCTCTCTTTTTCCCGGTATCCACGGAAAAACGAATTTTCATCTTCCCTTTATCGCCGGAAAACGGATTTTCATAACGAACCTTGGCAATTCCTTTCGTCACCGGAAGCAAATGGCTTCTGTTTTCTACCGACAGCGTAATGGCTGCCCTCGCCGGCTTATCAATGGCATCTTTTTCTGCCAGCGGATTTTTTGAATCGACTGACACGCTGACTCTCTTTCGCAGAACAAGCAGAAAAAGAAACATGCAGACCGGTATCGTCACCATCAATCCCATCAGTGCCATCGCACCAAATTCCAAGTACATGATGGAAATGAAAACACTCACAAAGAAAAGGAGAATGTATAGGATAGTTCCTAATGTCATAATTTCCTCCTTCCGAATCGTATCACTTGTTACTTATAATTTAGGGACCTGAATCTTCCCTACAATTTCCTCAACGACATCTTCTTCTGTCGTGTGGCTCATACGCGCCTTACCGTTTAACAAAAGACGATGGGCAAGCACTGCTTTGGAAACGCGTTTGATATCCTCCGGCAAAACGAAGGTACGTCCCTGAACGAACGCATGCGCCTTTGACATATCCATAAGAGCAAGCGTTCCACGTGGACTCACACCGAGCGTAATCATGGAATGATTTCTCGTTGCATCCACAATTTTCGATAAATAAGTAAGCACTTTATCATCGACATAAATCTGTTTTACCTGATCCTGCATTTCAAGCAGTTCCCGTTTTGAAATAATTTCCTGGATAAAATCGAGTGGGTTAATGTCCTGACGCTCTTTAATCAGACGAACTTCTTCTTCCATCGTCGGATATCCCATCGAAATACGAATCATAAAACGGTCAAGCTGGGATTCCGGCAGCATCTGTGTTCCGGCAGAACCAACCGGGTTCTGTGTTGCCACTACAATAAACGGATTTGGCAGCTGGCGTGTCACACCATCGACCGTTACCTGTCCCTCTTCCATGACCTCCAAAAGAGCAGACTGTGTTTTCGTTGAGGTACGGTTAATCTCATCCGCAAGCAGAAGATTACACAAAATCGCACCCGGCTTGTACTGAAACTCACCATCGGCACCAATCATATTAAAACCGACTACATCACTCGGAAGTACGTCCGGTGTAAACTGCAAACGGCGCTCTGTCAATTCCATCGCACGGGAAAAAGCAACCGCCAGTGTTGTTTTACCAACACCCGGAACATCCTCTACGAGAATATGTCCCTTGGCTAACATCGCTGTCATCACGAGTTCAATTGCTTCGTCCTTACCACGAATTACTTTACCAACCTCATTCAGAATCTCTTGTACTTTATCGTTCACTTATGATTCTCCTTTCTCACTCATCGGATAATAGCAGAAAACGCCGGATACCCTCGGCGTTCCCTCTTCTATCGTCTTTCTTATGAAACTTTCATTTTAAATTTCCTTACGGCACGTTCATCTTCCGCATCTATTTTTTCCATATGACCGCCAAGCCCACGGATTTTTTCTGCAAAATTTTCATACCCACGCTCAATATATTGAATATCGTCCACATAAGTATATCCTTCTGCAACAAGTCCTGCCATCACAAGTGCTGCACCCGCACGCAAATCCGGTGCACTCACACGCGCTCCGGTAAATCCTTCCACACCGGTTACAAAAGCGGCATTTCCCTCTACGGAAATATTCGCTCCCATACGGCGCAGTTCGCTGATATACTTAAACCGCGTCTCAAAAATTGTCTCTGTGACAATACTGGTTCCCTCAGACAGAGCAAGCAGCGTTGTAATCTGTGGCTGCATATCCGTCGGGAATCCCGGATACGGCATCGTCTTAACATTTGCATAGGACAAACGATGGTCAGCATAGACACGAACACAGTCATCAAACTCTTCAACAATTGCACCAATCTCAACTAATTTTGCAGTAATTGCTTCCAAATGCTTCGGAATGACGTTTTTAATCATCACATCACCGCCGGTTGCCGCTACAGCAAGCATATATGTTCCGGCTTCAATTTGATCCGGAATAATCGAATACTCCGCTCCATGCAATGCTTCTACCCCACGGATTCGGATAGCATCGGTTCCGGCACCTTTGATGTTTGCTCCCATACTATTTAAGAAGTTTGCCACATCAACGATATGTGGTTCTTTCGCCGGATTCTCAATAATTGTCTTTCCTTCTGCCATACATGCCGCCATCATAATATTAATGGTCGCACCGACACTCGGACAATCAAGGTAAATATGCGTACCAACAAGATTTTCCGCCTGAGCGTCAATTTTACCATGGTGGATACTTACCTTAGCACCAAGCTGCTCAAAGCCCTTAATATGCTGGTCAATCGGGCGGCTCCCAATCTGGCATCCTCCCGGCAGCGCAACTAAAGCTTTTTTATATTTTCCAAGCAAAGCTCCTACTAAATAGTAAGAACCGCGAATTTTACGAATTGCATCCTCATCAATACTTACATCATTAATACAGGCACCATTAATACGAACCGTATGAGAATCTATACGCTCCACAATCGCACCTATACTTTCTATTGCATCCAACAAAACCCGGACGTCATCAACGTCCGGTAAATTATCAATTGTAACTGGCTCATCCGCCATAATAGCCGCCACGATAATACCCAGCGCTGCATTTTTCGCACCGCCAATGGTAACTTCCCCTGAAAGTGGCGTTCCACCTTTTATAATGTACTGTTTCATCGCAACCTCCACTGATTGAAACATTTTATTCTACTAGTATAACACACTTTTGACATTTGTAAAACAGAAAATCATTTTTTTACGGAATAGCCAAATTTCCCAATTTTCTCACCAAGGACAAAATACTCGCCATGGGAATATGTCACAAGTCCGGTCTGATTGAGTTCAAATTTTCCGTTTTCGTTCATGTATTTCTCACTAATCATGACATCTTCTATTTTTGCCAAAAACATATTGTGACTGCCAAGCGGAATTTCTTTCTGCACACGGCACTCTAAATTCACCGGGCTTTCGGCAATAATCGGTGCATAAGTAAGTTTTTCACCGGGCATTGCCGTCAAGTTCATCTCTTTGAACTTATCCACATCCCGTCCGGACTTCACACCGCACCAGTCGGTCGCATAAGTAAGTTCCTTTGTCGTAAGATTTATTACAAACTCACCGGTCTCCCGAATCATCGAATAGGAATATCTCTCCGGGCGCACCGAAATCGACACCATCGCAGGGTCGGAGCAGATTGTGCCCGCCCACGCAATCGTAATAATATTTTTCTCTCCATTTTTATTGCCGCAGCTCACCATCACCGCCGGCACCGGGTAAAGCATGTTGCCCGGTTTCCATACTTGTTTTTTTTCGTCCATAATGGCTCCTTCTTCAATGTATCGCCCCCTCGCCTCCGCTCGGCGGCACGTCGTCGGTGCCGATTTTAATTATGGACTTCGTCCATAACGGCACCTCCTTCAATGTATCGCCCCCTCGCCTCCGCTCGGCGGCACGTCGTCGGCGCCGATTTTAATTATGGACTTCGTCCATAACGGCGCCTCCTCACATACGCACTTTATATACGAGTTTTTCTGCCAAATCCGGGTAGATATCTAAAAAGCAGTCCATCTCGTCAAATGGTCCGGCTAACATGACAACGACTTTTTCGTCCTCCTGCTCCATCACTGATTTTAATTTTTCTACAGATTCTTTCGTCAATTCAGCGGCGTCCGTCACTAACATACAGCCACCGGCAATTTTACCTGCCTGTTCCGACAAATCAATCTGATTTAATTTTTCAGCCGTAATTTTCACAATGCTCCGCACGGAAACATAGCCTACTTTGTTCAGTTCTTTCGCCACGCGCTTTGCGACCGCAAGCACAATGCGCTCCTCGCCGCCAGCAAATACAAAATGAGGCATCTTATCTCCATAACGGACGTGGTTCATCGCACTTTTCAGCGTGCGGTATAAAATTCCATGGTCGGAAATATCTTCTTCTTTTTCCTCAAGCAGTTCTTCTACATTTTCCGGTTTTTGAAGTGGCTTTTCTTTTTTTCGTTTTGCCACAACTTTAACTTCACCCACAGATTCTATTAAAGGAGCCTCCGGATCCAAGACTTCCTCTTCCTCCTCCGATTCAGTCTCCGGTTCCCGCACAATTTCCCCATAAGACTCCGAAGCCTCATCCACATCTTCATTTTCCTGCGGCTCTTCTTCTATTTCTTCGGTTTCCGAAGACTCATATTCTTCTCTTCGCTCCGGCATTTCCTTTTCAATCGTCTCTTCCAGTTCCTCCGGTTCTGCAACCGCCGGGTTTTCACAATGCTCCAATAACTGCATTGCCCGGTCCACAATTTTACCCTCGCCAAACCAAAGTTTCAAATCTTTACATTCCTGAATACATTTGTCAACCTGCCCGGTCTTTTCATACAGACAAGCAAGTCGAAAGCCCCACTCTTCGGTATATTCTTCCTTCTTTAATTCCTCCAGAATCTGAATCAGACGCTCCGGCGGCTCTCCCTCTGCTTTTGCCAAAAGATAACGGAGTTCAAAAGTATCTAACGTAATCGGACCTGCCACTTCATAGGCAAAATACAGTTCTCTCGCTTCTTCCATGTCCCCCATGCGAATTGTCAAACGCAGCAGACGATTTAACATATAACGGGAATGGGTACGGTGGTAAATATGATAAAAAATTTCTTTCTTTTTATCCATCCGCTCTGCCTTCTCATACAATTCGGCATAACGATACAAATCATCTAATGAGCCAACTTCTTCTAAAGGAATCGCATCAATTAGTTCGAGTGCTTTTGTGTATTTATTGTCATCAATCAACTGGCGTATTGCCTTGCACTGACGCACATTCTCTCGTTTTCTACTCATTTTTATGCTCCTTGTAAATCTAACACAAAACGTCTGGTCTGCTCTACTTCTTCCGGCAAATCCATACCTGCTTTTTCAAAGCGGTGCAGTACCTGATTAATCTCTTTTTCCCGTTTTCCTTTTTCGATCATATAACGGCGTGCCGCATCCCGATACGCATTCTGTGCAAGCAGCCCCTCCGCAATCTGCGGAGCCAGCGGACAATAGGTGAATAGAATTTCACGCGCCACACGATTCAGTTTCATGGCGCCGGTCGCCTCACGCAGCACCCAGTCTGCATAATCTTTTGCAAACACATCCTTGTGACGGTTTCCGCACTGTGTAAGCTGCGCCTTTACTTTTTCACGTTTTTCCGGTGATAAGTCATTGTTCTTTTTGAAGAACTGCAAATAATCCGTATACTCTGCGGTAAGCGATGGATAGCGGTAATTGTTCCACTGCGCTCCCATTTCCGTACGGCATTTTTCCCAACGGAAATAAGCAAGCATTTTCAAAAGCTCTGCCTCTAAATTCTGCTCCATAAATGATGGCAGAAGAATTCTTCCGTGTGTCTCTTTTTTACGTCCTTCAATATCCTGCCACATCAAACCTTTGCGCCCATATACCGGGAATATGATAAATTCCGGCGTGTAACGCCCCGTCACGGTAAAACGATTAAGTCCAACTTCTTCATATGCCACCATACGCTCGCGGTAGAAAATGGAATAATCAATTTTTTCCACGCGGTTTACAATTTTATTAATAATAGCAGACGTTACTACTGCACTTTCCAATTTTGTATAAATGCCCTCTGAACACATAACCGGTACAAATGTAGAAATATTTCCACTCAGAATACGGTCGGCATAACTAAGCAGATTTTCCACTTCAAAATGAAGGCGTTTGGCCGCGTCGTGAAACGCATCATCGCCCTCGGTTTTTGTCAGTTTTTTCTCATGCACTTGCTTGCGAATTGTCTCTTCATAATCCGTATCAAACTCATCTTTTGATGGATTTTTTCTTCCCTCATAAATTTCACGCAGCCACTCGCTCATTGTATAAACGCGGCAGGTAGTTTCTTCTTCTCTCGAATCCGGCAGTGTCAAAAGAGTGCGGAGTTCTTCCTCCGTCAAAAGTTCTTCGCTGACATAGCCATATCGCAAAAATAATTTCACTGCAAGCGGCGGATTTGCATCCTGAAAACTTTTTTTGCAGGCACGCTCATAGATTTCAAAGAAATATTTCACTAATTCTTTGCGAAGCGCCGTTGCTTCCGGCGTTCTTGCAAACTTGTCCACACACGCCAAAAATGCTTCAACAGCCGATGCAAATTTTTCAGCCGTCTCATCAGAAACTTCTGCGTAATCGAGAATCTGCTGTACCGAATGGTCTAACACTTTTAAATCTTCCTGGTCAAACGCATCTAAGCTTCCGGTATCGTCTGACAACAACGCAAAATAGGTTTCTTCCATGCGCTGTCTGTCAAGATGAAGATTTACACCGGCGTACTCCAATAACAAAGTTTCAGTATTATTAATCTGCTCCAAAATATGGTCAAGCATAACGCTTAATTCGCTGTCATTTTGTCCGGATCGTCTTACGCCGAGCGCCATACGCCCTACCAGCGAAAACAGATTTTTTTCATCCGTAATCATAATACGGAAATATCGTGTCAGCCAATCGCTGTAGTAACGGCATCCCGCTACTAACTGTGGAAGCACCGCACACTGTTCCTCAAACTGTTTCTGCGCCACATAAGCACTGGCGCCATAATAATTTTTCTGTGCTTCAATTGGAATTTTACTGCACTGAATAAAATACGTGATTTTTTCCGGCAACGAATAATTCTCCATCCGCTGGTTTAAAAGACGTTCCATCGCCGCAATTTTTTCCGCCGTCAGACCCGCACCTTCCGCAAGTTTTTGATAACGTGAATAGGTCTGATGCACAAACTCAGCCACCTTCTCCGTCTCAGTTTTCAATTTTCCAAACACACGGAACACATCATGATAAAAGAAATTCAGCGAAGTCACTAAAAGTCCCCGGTACTGTGGCTTCTGCTCCAGCAAAAGAGCTGCCTGCTTTTCATTTTCCATCGGCAACCCAAACAAAACCAAATCATCAAGTGCAACATAAGTAAAGGAATGTTCCTTTTTCCAAACATCGCACATTCCCAAAAAATTTCCTGAGCCGATTGTCATCCGGACGCCCTCGCCCTGTACAATCACTCGTCCCTTAAGTATTAATGCCGTCGACTGCAACGGCTGTCCCTTTTCAAATATAACCGTTCCTTTTGTAATGGAACTGTTTCCATTCAAGATCAAACTCTCTGCCATATGTAACAACTCCTCGCAAAAAAGCTGCATAATATAAAATCCGTGCATCCCATGTCGAATCAAAATCAGAAGACGTTACCAAAGCAGTTAGCTAGGCTCAGGCACCCTCGCGTCACACAGGAAGGATTGCTTAGTGCTGCTTCATTCCTGACCTGACACGGTTCACAAGTTCCTGTTGCGCAAGACCCAAGTGTCAACGCCACTTACTTTGGGCAGCTCTCCGTCAAAAGACCCTCGATGGGACAACACCCCTGCTATAGCGGATTGCAGGTACAGGGCACCGCTATCTCCCCGGCTGCACGGAAATTTGAAACGGTCTGCCTCCCAATAGGGGAAACAAATCCGTTATAAACAATATCATAACAATTATATCTGTTTTTTCACGGTATGTCAAATACCATTACGCTTTTTTCTTTTTTCGCAGTTCTCTGAAAAAACTCGTCATCAATCCACTGCATTCCTCCGCAAGTACACCTTTTGTTACCTCCACCTGATGGTTCAATCCATCCTGCTGCAAAAGATTCAAAACGGAGCCTGCACATCCGGCTTTTGGATTCATGCTGCCAATCACCACGCGCGGAATCCGTGCCTGCACAATCGCTCCGGCACACATCGGACACGGCTCTAATGTAACATACATCGTACAGTCTTCAAGCCGCCAGTCGCCAAGCACCTTACTCGCTTTATTAATGGCTAGAATTTCCGCATGAGCAAGCGTATTTTTCTTCATATTTCTTTTATTATATCCTCTGGCAATGATTTTATCCTCATGCACAATCACACAGCCAATCGGCGTTTCCAGTTTGTCATACGCCTTTTTCGCCTGTTTCACTGCCTGTTTCATAAACGACTCATCGCTTGTCATCGTGATTCCTCCTGATCCCGGCAAAGTTTCCTCTAACACTGGCAGCCGCACATCGCACCGCCGCATTTTCTAAGTGCAGTCATGCGCCTGCACTGCTCCCCTGCCTGACATTCATAAAAGCACGGCAATTGTCCTGCCCAGTAAGCGCCATTTCTGCCAATTCCGATTCCTGCCACAGCATCCGCGTGGGCAATTGTCTCATCGTCCGGCAAAAACAAGTTACAGACGGTAGTTCCGTTTTTATCAAAAGTGACCCATCCGCAGGAGAAACACTGCCACTCTCTGCCTGTGCAGTAAACGGCACATACCGGACATTCCTCCGGTAAATCCTGTGTGTCCAAAAAAATCGTCAGCGTTAATACCTGTTTTCTCCGCTCTGCTTTTACATAACCGGCTGTCACAGAGCAATCCGGATTTTCTTCCCGTTTTCTCACATAAAACACTTTCCGCATATAGTCCGACATAATCACTGCCTCCCAGTCATTTTTTACACTATATGCTTGTTTCATTATGCGTATTACTTTTCGTTTCCGACTGCTAACACACTGTCGTAGCACGCCTTTTTCTTGTGACTTTCATCGAACAAAAGCGGGTAACTGTCTTCACCTTTAAAGGATGTCAGCCACGTTACATCATCCGAAAGCCCCCAGAATGTAACGCTCGTCACATTCGCCTTTCCTTCGCGGTCCGCTTTCACAATCATCTCAAAAAATTCTTTATAACGGTCTGCCAGTTTCTTCAAACCTTCCTCCGAATCATCGGTATTATGCATATCCACTCCGGTAAATTGAATCTCCAAGTCACCAATCTCACTGTACTTTTGCATCGCGTCAGAAATCATGCCGGTATCCGGATAATTCATATCCCAGTGACTCTGGAATCCCACACCGTCAATCAATTTCTTATCATACAATTTTTTCACAAGTTCTGCAATGGTACTTACTTTGCTTGGCATATACTCATTGTAGTCATTATAAAATAATTTCACATCTTTATCTGCATATTTTCTAGCAAATGTAAACGCATCCTCAATGTATGATTCATCGCCGTAAATTTCATACCACAAACTGGAAGTGCGGTATCCGCCGCCGTCGTCACACGCCTCATTCACAACATCCCACGCATAGACAACGCCCGGATATTTTTCCTGGCAGAAACTCAGAACTTTTTTGATGTAACTTTCCATTCTTTTTTTCATCGTTTCTTTATTCACTTTGGCATTTCCTGCATCGTATTTTTCACAGAAAAACCATTCCGGCGTCTGATTGTGCCAGACAAGGCAATGACCGCGAAGCACAAGCCCGTTGTCTTTTGCCAGTGAAAGGCACTCCTCCAAATTTTCCTCATTAATCGCCGGCATGCCGTCTTTGCTGTTTTCCGATGTCCGCTGGTCTAAAATTGCCTCCGGCTTCATGCCATTTTCCATCGTAATGCTGTTAAAATTTTCAAGAATGATTTTCTTTGTTTCCTCGTCCTTCAACTGATACGGATTAATTGCAACCCCAACTTTAAAATCCTTTTTAAATGCGTCCTTCAAATTTTTTGCCTCTTCTTTCTGTTCAATTTTTGAACTTTGTTCCGGTGTTGTCTCCACGGCTTTTTTCTCCGCCGGAGCACCACAGCCGGTTACCAGTAACATAGCCGCGAACACTGCCGCTGCTAATCTGCCTGCTTTTTTCATCCTGCTTTTCCTTTCTTTGCTGCTTTGCTATAATAAAATCCTTTTACCGCACCCTACTTACTCAATATGAAAATTATATTTTAGATTGGGGGCTGTGTCAAATGTTCGTTGAAGTTTTTTGAGTTTCCGTAAATAAGCAAGAATAGTTTGCGAAGAGTGGGCGCTTTCGCTAAACAAACGCGTAGGGGTATCGGCATGTAAACAACACATGCCTGATACCCACGTGTTTGTACCCACTCTTCACAAACTATTCTTGCTCATTTACTGGAAACTAAAAAGATACGAGCACTTGACGCTAACCACTAACCAGCTAGTTGAGAGCAGCTTCTTGTGTTTTCAAAACAACGCTTTTTGCTTAAAATACTCTGTAGGGTTGCATTTTTGCGTCGCATTCAAAGCTAATCAAGAAAATTTATGAAGAAATTGCAACCTAAAAGGCGAAAATTAACAGAAAGAGTTGTTTTATCATCTAATTTCTCCAGATGAAACTTGATAAATGCATCCCTATGGGACAAATCAAGGGAAAAGAGTTGCATTGGAACCGCAGATCTATTTTACAAAAGCTGCTCTCAATTATTTGGTGAATTGAAACCCAAATAAAGAAAGGAAAAAATTTATTCTCCTCAATTATACAATTTTTGATAATTAGTTTGTGCCAAATATTTAACTACTGCTCCCGGACATACTCTTCCAGCGTAATGCCCCGCCGCGTAATTTCTTTTGCGGCTTTTTTTCCTACATAACGAAAATGCCACGGCTCGTACGAATAGCCGGTTATTGTTTCACGCCCTTTTGGATAACGAAGCACAAATCCATAATCTTTACAATGTTTTTGTAACCATTTGTTTTCCGGCGTATTCTCCTGTGCGCGGTTTAATAATTGAAAATTCTTTGCCGTGATATCCACACACAGTCCTGTTTGATGTTCACTAAATCCGGGTGGCGCAACCGTGCGGAGCGCATCCTTTTTTGCCACTTTCGGACTCATTCCCAATCGCTCATTTTTTTGAATCTCCTCTTGCAAAAGTATGCTTTGTTTTGCATAACTGCGGTAAGCACTGGAAACAACAATTGAGTAACCCGGATTTTCTCTTTCACAATCAAACCACATAGCCCTAAGTGAGGCATACATTTTTTTTGCAACAAATTTTCCATTTTTCAGACAAACCAAAGGCAGATGAAAATCTTCCGGCATTTTGTTGTCTTTGTTTACTAACACCAAAAGTGAATTTTCTTTTTTCTGCTTTGCTGCTTTTACGGATTCTACCTTCTGCTCCACTTGCCCCATCCCCATCCTATCTTTGTTTTCCGCCTTATCTCCTTTTGCATGAATCATCAAATACATACCGATTAAAATGCTGTCAAAGAAAAGCACAAAAACCAGAATTAAAATTAAGTATCGTCTGCTTCTTTTACTCACAAAAATACCTCCTTTCAGACTACGATACAATCATAAAATGAACTTGTATCTTTTTGCCCAAAAGAAGGTATCTTTTTTGTATCATTTCATCGCGATTGAATCCGCATAACTATTCGAATATAAAGAACCCGACATATCGAAATCATCCTCTGATGCGATTCCACCCAGACTTATCTTTATATTACTGTATTTGCCGGCAGTCGGATTTTCCCATATTACGGTTCTCACAGGAACAACACTATTGTTCTTATTGGAAAAAACGGCAACATTTTGAACTAATATTAACCTGGCAATCGTATCATGGCTGTAACTTTCTTTTTCCCATTTTGCACCATAATATTCTTCTAATTTCCTTTTACTTCTTTTTATAAATTTCGCCGCTCCTGCTTTCTCCGATACATGATTTCTAGTTAAAAATTTTAATGGTTCTCCTCCCTCAGCACTAAAATATAAAATCTTTTCAAGTGCCAAATCAAAACCAATCCAATAATCGGAATTTTTATATGAAAAAGATAAAATCCAAATTGGAAATCCATTGGTTCCGTACTCCTGCTGAACCGAATAATACGATGCCTGTTTGAAGCTTTTTTCAAGATTTTTGGATAACCTTGAAAAATCCATAATTTTTAACTCCGTAAATTTTTTCAATTGTGTATTCAGCTTTTCAAAAAATTTACCATCGTATTCCAAAAGCTGCTTTTTATTTTTCGTTTTAAATAAATAGAGCTGATTTGGCGACGTCGACAAAATATCCATTTTTTCGGCATACGATAATTGCATTCCCATACTCTTTTTCGATGCCGAATCTTTCGTAACCACAGCCTGCCCTAAATCCTTTTTTTCCTGCATTTGATTCACGATATTTGGCGCCCACTGTACACCGGCAAAAACTAAAACGACCACCACAATCATCAAAAAAATTCTGATTCCTTTTTTCATACTTCGTCCTCCAAAGAAAACCAAATCGTAATTTTTGTTCCCTCATTTTCTTTGCTTTCAATTTTCCATTCTGAATGATGTAAGCGGACAATTTCAGCACAAAGTGTCATACCAAGTCCGGCACCCCCCTCTTTGCGGGAACGGGATTTGTCAACCATATAAAAAGGCTCCAAAATATTTTTAATCTCACTTTCCGGAATTCCTTTCCCTTCATCTCTTACCGTAATGGCATAGCGGTTTTTTTCACATTTGCCGGTCAGCCGGATATGCCCGCCCGCCTGCGATGCCTTTGCAGCATTATCCACCAAATTTACTAAAAGGGAAATAAACAAATCTTTTTCCATCAAAAGCGAAACCTCATCAAATGATGCCTCGAAAATAACTTCTTTTTTTTGAAGTCCCTGCGCCGTAATCTGTTTGACCTCTTCAATCGCCTCTCCTACATTTACCGGCAAAAAAGAAATCTCGCCTTTTTGCAAAACAAACAATTCCAGCAATTTATACGAAAGTGATTCTAACCGTTTTCCCTGTGAAAAAATATAGTTTGCCGCCGTCAGTTCTTCTTCTTTTGAAAGAGACATTGAGCGGAGCAATTCCGCATAACCAATAATCGACGTCAGCGGTGTTTTCAATTCGTGGGCAAACGCAGCGGTAAACGCTTCCTGGCTCTTTACATGTTCTTCCAACTGCTCCATTTTTTCCTGAAGTTCATCTGCCATCTGGTTAAAGTCAATGGCAAGCTTTGCAATTTCGTCCATTCCCCGGATTTTAGCACGTTCTTCCATCTGCCCGCCGGCAAACGCCCGCGCCGTCACGGACAACGCCCGAACCCGATAGGTCAAAAGATACGAAATCACAAACGATAAAACCGCGCAGCATATCAAAACAATCAAAACGATGTAATGATACATCTTTGTCATGTCATCCCGCTTTTCAAAAATTTCCTGTAAATTCGTCTGCGTTTCAATATAATATCCATTCATATCCGCTGTCACAAATAAATAACTGATTGTCCGCAGATAATAATTTTCACCTTTTTGACAGACCTGATAAATTTTGTGGGACTTATCAACATTTTCTAACAAAAAAACGTCTTCTGTTTTTTTCGTCGAAGAGAAAATCGTTTTCTTCTTTTTATTGTACACAAAAAAATCAGTGCCTTTTTCCAAGAGACTTTCCTGCAGTGAACTTATGATTTCTTTCATCGAATGATTTTGTTTTGTAAAATAATCTGCCGGCACGGCACTCACTGCATTTTGCAAAGCAGTGCGATACAGCTCATTCCGGCTCATCCCCATCTCAATTTCCCGCTGCAAAGAAGTTTTGAAAGAAGCAGAAATCATCCATGTTCCGCTGACCGCAAACGTAAGGGAAATAAGTATAAAAAAACTGATAAACATTTTCCAGTAAAATTTCACGTTACACCTCCAGCCGATATCCAACTTTGTAAACCGATTTAATTCGATTTCCCCAATTCATTTTCTTCCGCAGCCTCTGCACATGTAAATCTACGGTACGGCTGTCACCCATATAATCATTTTCCCATATATTTTCATAAATTGTTTCACGATACAAAGCAATATTTTTATTGCGCACGAAAAATAAAAGCAGTTCAAACTCTTTGAGCGTAAGCATAATCTGCTTTCCATTCTGCGTAACCGTCCGCGAAGAAACATCAATCACCGTATCAAAAATTTCAATCGTGCCACCCACTTTGTGGTAACGCCGCAAAACCGTTTCCACACGCGCCAACAGCTCAATCATTTCAAATGGTTTTGTAATGTAATCATCAGCACCTGCGCGAAGCCCTTTCACACGGTCATTCAATTCGCCCATCGCCGTAATAAAAATAACGGGCGTTTCTTTTGTTTTTATGTATTCCAGCAATTCATATCCATTAATTTCCGGAAGCATGATATCAAGAAGAATCAAATCGTAATTATTTTTCTCGATACAATCTGCCGCTTCCAATCCGTCCATCGCCTGTTCACAGTGATATCCAGCCTTTGTAAGGCTCATTTTAATCAGGTCAGAAATTGCCTCTTCATCTTCCACAATCAGTATCTTTGTCATTTACATCCTCCTTACCACCTGCTATCATACATGTTTTTTGTATCTATTTTGTATCGGAATCCTTTCCATATAAAACTTCCAGTTTCGCAATAAAATCTTCCAGGATAAACCGCGAATCTACCGATGTATACACTCGGATTTTCGGTCTCCCTTTTTCGAACTTATTGGTCGTGTCATCAAGTATAATCGGTGCCTCGGTTTCATGATAAAATCCACAATCCGGATCAAGGACCACACCAACCGCCGGCGAATCACCTAATGTCCAGCTCTCCCCTGCTGTCCATCCCGCATGTTCCGAATGATTATACGTTTCCATATTTTCAAATAAATGTCTGCCAATTTCTCCACATGGCGCAATCCGCCTCTCAATCTCAGCAAGACTAATTCTCATTTTTCCATACACATCATTTGGAATCTGCCAGAAAGTCACACCACTGTTTAACACATAGTTAATCGCCTCAACATCATTTCCCGCATTGAACTCGCGCACCTCAGGCGTGCTATACGCATGCCCCTGTCCGCCAATCCACACAATCGTCATGTGTTTTGCAATCTCCTTCTTTTTCATCATCGCACTCGCCACATTGGTAATTGCCCCAATGCACAGCACAAACAATGGTTTTTCATCCTCCCTCATCGCTTCTTCAATCAAAAAGTCAGCCGCAGGCGAAACTTCCTCGCCCTGTTTTTTCTCAGAAATTTTTGTTTCCTCTCCCATAAAAACGGGAACTTCTTTTTTCATTGCACGCAAAACCGTCAAAATTTCTTCGTAACTCTGTCGCGTGCTCCCCTCTCGATTAAACTGCTCAGCAAAAATTGCCCTCACGTCAAACTTCTGGCACATCAACGCGTGGGCAATTGCAAATGGATCGTCTGCCTCACAGGCAGCATCCGTGTCAATAATGATACGGACTTTTTTATCTTCTGATACCTTGTACTGAAATGGCATGGTAAATCTCCTTAATTAAAAAACTACAACTAACAACATTTTAAACTGCTCTTTTCCAAATACTGCATGAGGGTGTTTTGCCGGCATAACGATAGACTCCCCTTCATGAAGTTCATAATCAACACCATCAATTGTGATTTTGCCAACGCCATCAAGACAAGTAACAAAGGCATCACCGCCTGATTCGTGCGTGCTGATTTCCTCGCCCTTATCAAATGCAAATAAAGTTACACTCAAATGCTCATTCTGCGCTAATGTCTTTGATACTACTTGTCCTGGCTGGTAAGCTACTTCATCTTTTAAAACCAAAACCTTCGCCATATCCATATTTTTTATTCCTGCCATTTTTATTTCCTCCTGTATATTTGTGATATTAGTATACCACTTAATATAGTATAATAATAGGAAAATATACGTTGTTATAGCAACGAAGGGGGAGTTTATTTATCATGTGACTTCTTTGTTAGGAATAGCATTATGACTTTTTGTTAAGTGCTCATATCTTCTTATATCCCTAAAAATACGTTGTTTAACCACATTTCTATTTTACATAACTTCTTATATTTTTTTATATTTCTTTCGTGGAATGTCGTAAAAATTGTCGTATAATACTAGCAAATTTTTATTTTACCTTCTAGTCTTGCAAATGACTCTTTTTTTCTTTCTTTTGTGACTTCATTATAAATATTCATTGTAGTGCTAATATCACTATGACCCATAATCTCCTGAATGATTTTTATATCCCTCTCTTTTTCACATAACCTTGTGCAAAAAGTATGTCTAAGATTATGAGCACTAAAATGTGGTATCAAAATCGGCTGCCTGCGTTCCTTCGTAGCTTCAATTATTTCCTGTGCATTACAGTCTGTATAGATACGCTTAATTACACGATTTATTCTTTGTGGATTATGTACATATCCGCAATCATTTGTAAACACAAAACCTGAATAACCATCAATAACTGTGGTATTAAATCCATGTTTCATCTGATTCTTTTTTTCTTGCAGCAACGCCCTTTTGACTTCTTTGAACATTGGCACAATTCTTTTTCCTGAATCAGTCTTTGGTGTTGTAATATGCATTTCACACTTACCATTATCCTGCTGGCGATAAGTGAGATTGTGATTAATTGAAATAGTATTTTCTGTAAAATCACAGTCATCCCATGTCAAACCTATAATTTCACCAATTCTTCCTCCTGTTCCAAGAAGTACAATAAATAAATGTAACCACTGCTTATACATTTTTGAATTAGCCACAAAATTAATAAATAATAACTGCTGCCTCTCCGTTAATGCATGACGTTTCGGTTTCTCCCAATTATGGCACTTTTTAATTTCAGCCATAACTCCATCTGATGGATTTGACCGAATATATTCATCTCTGACAGCCATCGTAAAAATAGGATGCAGTATTGTATGAATAACTTCAATACTGTTTGGCTTTAATTTCTTTTCCAATATCAAATAATTATAAAATTTTTTAATATCACTGTACTTAATACTAGAAATTTGCCTTTTCCCAATAACATCTCCTACATATTTTTTATACATATATCGATAATTTGTCCTTGTAGACTGTTTTAACACTTTTGTTGACATATATATATCAAATAATTGATTAAGTGTAACATTATCGGCTGTATAAATACAAATACCATCTTCTAAATCTCGTCTTATTTGCTTTTCCATCTCTCTAAGACTTAATTCGCAGCGCTTTCCTTCTGGTACCCTGTCGGTTGCAACCAATTTCCAACTATAAGCACTTCTTCGAGTTCCATTTGCATCAACATACTTAAATTCATATTTACCATCTTTTCTTTGGCTCTCTCCATTTTGCAAAATTCTCTTTTTGCTGTCTCTTCTCTTTGACATCAATAATCTCCTTTCCGAAAAGAGCCATGATATAGTATGAAATCATCATACCATACCACGCTCTACTCTTCTATAAATTTTTAAACAACCTTCTGTAAATCCATATACTTCTCAAATAATTTTCGTTTAATCTGCTTTCTGTTTCCGTTCCAAAACCAAAAATCTGCATCTGGATTCTGACTTATGATATTCCTGATATTATTTTCACCAATACGAAAGTAAGCCGCTGCTTCTTCAACAGATAATGAATACTTTTCCCATACAGGCACTACAATGTTCTTTGCCACAGCAACTACACCTCACTTTCTTCATTATGATAATTTTTACTGTTAATAGCTTTTATATCCGTATTCATCAATGCGATATATACTTTTTGTGGAACATACTCTTTTAATGCTTTTGCTTTCTTTTCTAATATTTGTTGTTTTATCTCACAAAAAATATCTAACGCTTGATTGTATGTATTAACATCTTTTGAACGAATCCATTCTTTGCCATCCTTAACCTTTACACTGTATTTTTTTGTAAATGAATTTTTTGTAATATTTGATTTTCCTACTTCAATTGTTTCGTAAAACACATTGATGCTGTGAGGAACAATCAAACATAAATCTGGATGGTACTGTTTATTTCCATATTGCAAAATATCTTTATCAATATCCATCTGACTTTCACCTGAAACCTCATAAAAATTTTCATCCAACCACTCATAATATTTTTCCTTGTTTTCTTCCCACATCTTGTACATAAAAACACCTCTATAACGTTGATTATTTTCTTGATATTTCTTCCCACATCTTGCTTTCATGTTATTGTATCTGATCTGTTTTTCTTGCTTATTAAGTTTTCTATATCTTATCAATTTATTTATTCTCCTTTGCATATAAATTTTGTTGACACATTTACACGCAACCATTACCTAACCGAATGTACATATTAGGTAATTAACCTTAAGGAAAATATTCAATAATGCCTTATTTTTTAATGCTATTTGACTTTTTGTATATAATCATTTTTAGTAACAAATTACCATTTTCAAAATTTTATTTTGAAAAATATTTAATCATCTCTTCTTTAATATCTGTAACAATAGCCTTTAAATCTTCAATGTCAAAATACTCAATGTTGTGATATTTCTTGAAATTATTTGCTTTATTTATTGCTTTCTTTTCTGATAATCCAAGTAGCATCAGCAATTTTTTCATCTGTTTTTTTGTAAAAATATAATCACGTCTTGTCATCAAAAAACTATTGATACTCATAAACTCTCTATCACGTTTCTTCCTATTTAAATCTTCTAAATAGACTTCAGCCATATTTTTATTAAACCTATCCTGAATAGCTTCAAACTGTTTTACAGCATCATCTAATCTGTCAAACCATACGTTCAGAAAATTATACTCAATGCTGCCATTCATACGAACACTTCTTAATTCTAACCGACTATAATAAGGGCTTCGGTTTTGACTTTCATCAGCTTTATCATAAAATTCGACTTCTCGCAGCTGGTTTTTTGTTGCAAGACTTTTAGTCTTACCATTCCAGAAATTTCTTGTGTCATATGTATTTTTGTCGTTTGATGAATTAGCAATACAAGCAATCAATAATCGATTTAACTTCGTATAATTAGGATAATATTTATTGTCCATAGTGCTAAAACTCATATCAACACGTTTCCATTGGAAATCAGTTATTGCTAAATCTTCAAAAACACCTTCCATTACTTTCTTAAAAGCTGTATACTCTCTTAAAATATATCCATGGTTACCATTGTTAGGATTTACACTAAGATATGTTTCCTGTTTATCTTCATTTCTGACTTTACGAATATTACAGCTTTTAATAAAAATATTGTTATTTGCCTTCTTCAAATCGAGTACCTGTGCTGCAATACCATTTCCTGTATGAAAACCAACATGTGAATCAATCTCTTTTAAATATGCTAATCGTTTGTTTTTATCCATTAATATTCCTCCTTAAATTCAGTGTCGAATAGCATCTTTGATTCATGTAAATGTATCAACACTTGTATATTCTCTTTTTAAAGTCATTTTCTCCGCGAAATACACACACATGCTTTTTCCTGTTTTTTAGCATAAAAAAAACAAGGTATTTTCAACCTTGCTATCATAAAAATAATTTGTTATCGTGTTTTCCCTTATTTTCTTTGCGATTTTCAATTTTGGTATCAAAAATCGATTTTCAAAAGAATCCTAGTTTTCCCCTATATTTCTTGGTAAAAATCCACTTTTGGAGCAAAAAAATAATATCGTACCCTATATCGTGTTAGTATATATGTGTAGCAGCTATGCTGTATTCTAATATTACAATCTGTGGTTTTAGTTTTTATTACCCTCTCCTTTTCTTAGCTCGTATTAATGTACTCTTGCTAATTCCTGTCATATCCTCTACCTGTTTATAAGAATTGCTTTTCAATAATTCCAAAGCATGTTCTATCTGTTTTCTACTATATTTTTTCGGTCTACCTTCCCTGAAATCAGGATTTTGTTTTGCAATAGCTTTTCCTTCCATTGTTCTTTCAATTATCATATCTCGCTCAAATTCAGCAAAAGCAAAAAATATATTCCTAATTAATTTTGATGATGGAGTGTTATCCATAACACCAATATTTAAAATATAAACTCTAATTCCCTTTTCAATCAAATCTGATACAAGTTCACTCCCCTGTGTCATACTTCTTGCAAATCTATCTAACTTGGTAACAATCAGCGTATCACCTTTTTGTATTTTATCCATCAGTTTATCAAATTCAGGTCTATCCGTTTTCGTACCTGTAAAAGCATCCACATAAATATCACAAGCACCTGAATCTTTCAATGCCCTTTCTTGTGCTTCTAAACTGTTTCCATCTTTAGCCTGTGCTTTTGTACTAACTCTTGCATATCCATAAATCATAATAAAATCCCCTTTCATTTTTGGCACTAAGTTGTGACACCTCTGTATGCCTTGATTTTACTACATTTATTTTTTGGTGTCAATACTTTTGAGTTATGACACCGCATTGCAAAATCTCCCTCAATATTATATAATAAGCAGAGAATAATATAATGTAATAAAACATTATAAACAACGAGGAGGTATTTTATGAAAAAGAAAATTATTGCAAGTATTGTAGTTCTAACATTATTATTTGGTATGTTACCAATCTATTCACAAGCTACTGATGAATTGAGAAATCCTAGAATTATAGGAAGTGATTTAGCTAAAAAAATAACTTTTAATGATGGTTCAAGTGTTTGGTACGAAGATCCATATTGTGTCACATGGGACTGTGTCTACTTTGGTTCATATTGGCAAAAAGATTCAAAAGGAAACATTGATAAAACAAAGGAAAAACAACCTATTAGATGGCGTGTGTTATCTGTAGATGGGGATGATTTATTCTTATTGGCTGATGATAGTGTTTATAAAAGTTGTTATTATAAACCTTATGATGAACATAATGTTTATACATGGAAAGACTCCTTTGTTAGGAATAGTATTCAAACAGATTTTATTCCAAATGCGTTTACCGAAGATGAACAAAATGATATTATTGAGACAGATACAACTATTGGAGATGAATCGACTGTAGATAAGGTATATTTATTATCCGAAGAAGAAATATCTAATGTAAAATATGGGTTTAGTGGATATCACTATAATCAAAATGTATGGTGGTTAAGAGGGAACAATAGAAATCCATATACTTTGCCAACAGCAGAGGGCGATTCGCTTTCAAATTCTTCTGTATATGGTTCTGTCACTGAAAAAAATGGCGTCCGTCCAGCACTTCACTTAAAGAAGTCATCTACGCATTATAAAAAAACAGGAACTGTTAATATCTACAACGAACTAGATGTTGAAAGAACGCCAGTTCCTGTCCCAACGCCGAAACCAACAAAAGTACCTGTTTCAACTGCTACCCCAACACCACAATCTCAAACACCAAAGAAAGTGGTAAAAAAAATAGCTGCACCATCAAAACCGCAAAAAGTAAAAGTAAAAAATAACAAAAAGAAAACAGTAACAGTCACATGGTCGAAAGTATCAGGAGCTAAAGGCTACCGAGTACAATATGCTTACAGTGCTCCTTTTTCAAAGAAAACAAAAACGGTCAGTACAAATAAGTTTGTTGCTAAGAAACTAAAGAAGAAAAAGACATACAGTTTCAGAGTTCGTGCTTATAAAATGAACGGCAAGAAGAAATTGTATGGTAAATGGAGTAAAGTTGTTAGAGTTAAGATTAAGAAATAAGGAGGAATACTTGAACTACTGAAACAATATTTACTTTTCATTAGTTCGGTAATGAATTCGATAAATAATCTTAATTTATATTCAGGTTAATATTTAAGCCCTAAATGATGTTATCAAAACAAGAGCAGGAAAAACTTTTATGTTCGACTGTTCTTGTTTTTTTCATAAAACCAAGGCATAAATCACGCAAATTTTCAATATACCCTATTTTATCCAAACATATTATATGAGTTCGATAATATTCTTATTTTTTAGTATTTTATCAGTTTATGGAACTGAGATATTATAATACCAAGTGGTCAAAGCATTATATTTTGTAAGCTTATTTAATTTGTATAAAAGAAAGGTTAGTTCGGTAATTTATATACAAGTCAAACGATTTAAAGTTTTATTCGATTATTTCAAAAATTTCCAAAATTCATAAATACATCAGATACCCACTTAGCCATCTCTCACGCTGCTTCACAATATGTAAATTACCCCCTTATATATATATATTACTTTCTACATATATAAATTTTAACTATATCATGGCTCGTCATTTGTCGTAATTCTGTCGTAAAATACAATAATGGGCTTATAAAATTATACAGTATTAACCGATAATCCACAGTTTGTCATCTTTTGTGACTTCTTTGTTAGGAATAGTATTTTACATCAATCACAATAACTTACTCACTTGACTCTTAAAAGACCAATTCAAACTTGATGAGTTATTAATCATGTTAAAGTCATTCACTGTTTAATTTTCATCAGCATTGCCAACCAAATAGCGTAATATCAAAACATCAGCAAAAGTAAATGGCATTACCTCATCTTCAAATTGTAATAATGACATATACTTCACCCAAATCACCAGTACCATACAGGTTTCTATTTTCCGAAAAATTATATTCAAAAATCTTATATATCTGTAAATCCTTCAACTTCTGATCTGTATATAATTCAATATTGCGAATCTGCTCGTAGATAAATACCCCTTCATCAAAGAAATTAAACAAAATATTCTCAAGACCAGCCTTATAGAAATGGATAATAACATTTGTATCTAAAGAGGCTCTCAATCGTCTATTCCTCCTATCAAATCATCCAAATCATCATCGTCATCAGAGAACTCAACAATTTTGTCACTTACATCATCTATGACAAGTTTATAATAAGCGAGCACGCGCTCCAATGTTTCTTTTGGAACTGCATTATGATTATAATTATAGATAACATAATCAATATACTCATGCGGTATATCAATTACTTCGCTAGGCTCATTCAGCTTGCTATTACCACCAACCGCGCGAAGTAAATTTCCAACTTTCATCTCTGTCTTAATATTATCAAGCCGCATCTTTTGGTCTGTATTAATCACACCTAGGCTTTCCAATCGATTTAATGCCATATCAAAACTAACATTAAACTCAGACATAATTCTGGCAATATCCATTGCCGATAATCCACATTCCTGAAAATTTTGAATCTCCAAATCAATAAATCTATGAACATCATCGGATGGCATTAACAAACAAGCGGCAAAATAGTTTGCCTCCTGTTCTTTTTCATCTGTACTTCTCCCATTTATTGTTACACTATCATCAATAAATATGTTTTCATCATTCAAATGTAAAATCACATGTCCAACTTCATGGGCAAGTGTAAATATTTCTCTAGAAAGTCTGCTACAGCTATTTGTAAAGATAACGATATCGTTATCTTTTTTCATCATAAATCCAAGATCTGCATTTTCTCCCAGCGGATACCTAACTAATTTATAACCCATTCTTTCACATTCTTTGAACAGATTAATGATACCATATCTGCCAATTTTACAATTTACCCTAAAATAATCAGCTTTTATACGAATTTCGCGCTTTCGTGAATCCAGCATATCAAATATTTTTTTAGAAGATTCGTTTTACTCTACATTCACAACCTTAAGCATATTTGTCGTTCCGGATATTCCCATTGGAACACCCGATGTAATCACCGCCAAATCACCTGATTTCAAAAGTCCGGAACATTTTCCTTTATCTACCGCATGGTCAAACAAAGCAAATACATCTGTTTTCTCATCCAGTAATATCGGACATACACCCCACGACATTGCCATCTGACGCCAGACTCTTTTCGACGTCGTTCCACCGAGAACCGGACATGCCGGGCGGTACCTGGAAATCATTCGTGCGGTTCTTCCGGATTTTGTCACAGCAACGATGGCTGAAGCATTCAAATCGTATGCCGTTGTACAGGTTGCATGACAAACAGCCTCTGTAACATCCGGTTTTTCATGGCGGCCACGATGATAAAAACGTTTTTCATAATCAATATCCGCTTCCGTGCGATTCGCAATCCGCACCATCGTCTGAACCGATTCCACCGGATATTTTCCGGCAGCAGTTTCACCTGAAAGCATAATGGCACTTGTGCCATCGTAAATTGCATTTGCCACATCGGCAACTTCTGCTCTTGTCGGTCTTGGGTTTTTCATCATCGAATCGAGCATCTGCGTTGCCGTAATTACCTGCTTGCCTGCTTCATATACTTTACCGATAATCATTTTCTGCAAAATAGGAACTTCTTCTTCCGGCAGTTCCACACCCATATCACCACGTGCAACCATAATGCCATCCGACGCTGCAATAATTCCATCAATATTTTCAACGCCCTCACGGTTTTCGATTTTGGCAATGATATGAATTCCATCGCCCCCATTTTCATGCAGAAAAGCACGGATATCTTCAATATCTTTTACGGTACGCACAAAAGAAGCCGCAATAAAATCTACGTGATTATTGATTCCAAAAATAATATCGCTTTTATCTTTTTCACTCATGTACGGCATATTCAAATGAAGTCCCGGAACATTAACGCCTTTATGGTTTTTCAATTCACAGTCACCGACAACCACGCAGTCAATCTGTGTTTCGTCAACCGCCTCAACAATCATTTCTACCAGCCCATCATCCATCAAAATACGGGTTCCCAGCTCTACGTCTTCCGGAAGTTGTTTGTATGTGACATATGCCTTTGTCTCATCTCCCAATACTTCATTTGTTACAAGAGAAAACTTTTGTCCCTGTTTCAAATTGACTTTACCATCTTTGAAATCACCAAGTCTAATTTCCGGACCTTTGGTATCTAACAAAGCAGCAATTGGCTTTTGATATTTCTTTCTTAATTCATACAGCTTGTCAATTCTTTTTTGCTGTTCTTCATGGCTGCCATGCGAAAAATTCAAGCGTGCCACATTCATACCACTTTCGATACATTGTTCCAAAATACCATCCCGGTCAGTTGCCGGACCAAGTGTGCAAATAATTTTTGTCTTTCTCATGATGCCTCCATAATATTATTTTGGTATCTATTTTTTGTGATAATAGTATCCTCTTTCATTGATATTTCGATTTTTCTTTTCTCTCTTGTATCGATTCCGGCGTGTACGCTGTTCTTTATGTGTTCTCATCCACCACAGAATCAAAATGGTAATTGCAAGAGCGGCAACTACAAGAATACCGATTGTTAAAACCTTTTTCCATGGGAAAGGTGCCTCATTCGCTTTTTCCACCGCATCCACAAACCATTCGGACATGTCAATACTGTCATTTAAAGTCGGATTTTTCGCATTTTCATAGTAAATCTCTGCGCCGCCCGCTTCTTTTCCATTATAAGTATATGTAATTTTTCCAATTACTTTCTTTGTCGCACTAATCTGCTGTGGTGTGTCATAATAAATTACTTTTTTCTGTGCCTTGTCCAAAGTAACACCCTTTGGCAGCATAACCCCGGCTCCCTGTTCCACAGATAAAGGACCCGACTGCTGGTTATAATAGGAACTGTATTTGGTAAACAAATCACTTGTATTTACCGTATTATCTGTCGTTGTTCCAATTTCATAGCGTTTGTAATTTTCAAAACAATAATTCAAAATTCTTGTCGTATCGGTATACTCATTAGCATCCGGCGCCGTCCAAGGGGAATTTGGTGCACGCATGATAACGGAAACCAATGTTGTTCCGTTTTTCTTTGCATAAGTTACAAGCGTATAACGACACTTTGATGTATATCCCGTTTTGCCGCCCACGCAGTATTCGTACAAATATTGGGTAAATGTGCTTGGATAAAGCATACCATGATGATTATGAAGATAACGTTTTGCATGTTTTTTTGTTTTATTAATGATATAGCGTTTCGTTCCGGTAATTTTTGCAAATGTAGGATTTTTATAGGCTTCCTGTGAAATCAATGCCATATCGTGTGCCGTCGTATAATGATTTGACATCCACAAACCGTTTGCATTTGCAAAATTAGTTCCTGTACATCCGAGTTCTTTTGCCTTTTGATTCATCATCGCAACAAAATTATCAATGCTTCCTGCGACATGCTCCGCTACACCATTACAAGCTTCATTCGCTGACATAAGAAGAATGGCATATAAACTGTCTTCCATTGACAATTTTTCACCCGGCTGAATTTCAATATTAGAAGCACCCGACTCCAAATTTGTCACGGCATTTCTTGAATAAGTAACCGTCTCCGACAACGACGAATTTTCAATAGCAACAAGAGCCGTCATTACTTTCGTAATACTCGCCGGATACTCACGCTTGTCTATATTCTTTTCATATAAAATCGCACCCGACTGAACATCCATTACAATTGCGGATTCTGCAGTAACCGATGGTTTCTTTTTTGCTTCTGAAGTAACGCTTCCTAATAAAAGTCCAATTGCACAAAAAATAAGTGCCGCATATCTTTTTTTCATCTCATGCCTCCAAAAATCATACTATTACTTCTATCATACACGATTTTACCAATTTTTCCAACATCTTATTTGACATAATTTCGATTTATGGTACTATGATGCTATAATTTAAATGTTTACTATATGGAGGATTACTATGCGTTTACGAAATATCAAAGGTTCAAAAGAAGTGATTACGGCAAGTCCCTATGTCGTTCAGAATCCGGAAGATTACAAAGGAAAATGGTCAGAATTGTTTCACAATAATCATCCTTTGCACATTGAAATCGGCATGGGAAAAGGTCAATTTATTCATACATTAGCTTCCGAAAATCCGGATATCAACTATATCGGCATTGAAATGTATTCGAGTGTTTTGTACCGTGCTTTAGAAAAACAAACCGCAGAGGAAAAACCAAATTTGTATTTTCTGCGATTTGATGCAAAATATCTGGCTGATATTTTTGCCGAACACGAAGTAGACCGGATTTATTTGAATTTTTCCGACCCATGGCCAAAAGATCGCCATGCAAAACGCCGACTGACAAGCGAGGGCTTTTTAAATCTTTATCATACGATTTTAAATCCGGATGGTTACATTCAGTTTAAGACCGATAATAGGGATTTATTTGATTTTTCAGTTGAAACAGCCGAAAATTCGTCAATCTGGAATATTAAAGAGTTGACTTATGATTTACATCACAGTGAATTTTTAGAGGGCAATATTATGACGGAATATGAAAGTAAATTTGTTGCAGAAGGAAAACCAATCTGCCGATTTGTTCTTTCCCGCTAATTAGCTGGTAACAAAATAGAACCTTTTTCATAGAATAAAGAAAAAGGTTCTATTTTTATGTCTTGTTTTAAACGTGTATTATGTCAAAAATTAAATCATGGAAAATGCTCAAAAAAGATACACTGTATCCTCTGCTCCATTGAAGAAATCAAACGATTACTTGGAATCAAAGGTTGAAATATTTTTCTTTTTCAGCTTTTTATCCAAAAACAGTTGCAAAAGATACATAATCACAGCTACTACCGGTACACCAAGGAACATTCCCATCACACCAAAATAGGCACCGCCAACCGTAATTCCAAAGATAACCCAAAGAGGCTTAATACCCGTCTGGTCACCCAAAATTTTTGGTCCAAGATACAGACCGTCAAACTGCTGCAAAATCAAAATCATAAGAGCAAAGATAAAGGCATAACGAATATCAATAAACAGATAAATCATAACACCCGGTATTGCACCAATTATCGGTCCGAAATAAGGTATCATATTAGTAATACATACAATCAAACTCAGAAGCAGCGCATACGGCAGTTTCAAAATGGACATTGCAATCAGACAGAGAATTCCGATAATCAGAGAATCAATCATTTTTCCAATCAAAAATCCATTAAAAATGTGGCTGCACTGTTTCATTGTCTGCCAAACTTCCTGCTCTTTCTTTTTCGGAGACAGGGCATATACAACTTTTCTTGCACTTCTTTTTAACTTTTTCATATCCAAAATAATGTAAATGGAAATCACAAGCCCCATCAATACATTATACGACGTCGTCAATAAAGAAGATGAAACATGATAAACATAAGGAAGAATCTCAGAGCCATTGCTCATAATTTTCTTATATGCAAATTCCTTGATGTATTCAATTCCTCCACCAAGCCCGATAAACGGAATTTTTTCATTTAATTCCTTCTGGTGTGTAATCATATACTGATATCCATCTTGAATTGTATTCCCGAGTTCACCAATACTTGCCTTTATCTGAGGAATAATATAAATGAGTAAAACGGTGATTACGCCAATTACTACGACATAACTGATGATTACACTAAATGCTTTCTTAATTTTCGCCCCTTTACCGGGTTTCATTCGATTTAGCAGCGAATGGACTTTTTTTACAAGCGGATTAATAAAGCAGGCAAAAAAGAATCCCAATATAAACGGCATCAAAATAGTCAGAAATTTTCCAATAACTGCTAATACAACTCCCCAGTTAGCAATCATTAAAAAGATAATGGCAATAATTGCAACCAAAGCTACAATATACCACATATTCGATACTAATGTTTTCAGAATTTCCAGGCATTTATTTTTTTTCTCCATATATTCCTCCAAGTTTATACAATTTTTTTAAATTATTGCTTGCATTTTGAAATAGAATATTATATAATATTCCTTGCGTGATTGATAAAGCGCCATTAGCTCAGTTGGTAGAGCACCTGACTCTTAATCAGGGTGTCTGGGGTTCGAGCCCCCAATGGCGTACTCCCGAGTCCTTGTTTGGCAGACCTGCAACTGCTGGGTGAGGGCTTTTTTTTGCCCTCATTTTTCTTTATTCAGCAGTCATTGCCTGTTCCAAAGACTGACGTTCTTCTTCCGACAATGTTACAAATACTTCTCCGGATTTTACTTCCTTAATGTAAATGTAGCATCCCTCTTTGTTACTGTGCATCGAATTCATAATGAATCCATCGTTTTCTTTTGTCAAAAGAGTAAGTACAAAACTCAAAGTTCCGCCAACTTCTTTAAACGCATCATATTTTACCACGCCTACCTTCTGATAAGTCTTCAAAAGGTTTTCGTCAATTACAGCCAAATGCTCATCGACTTCTTTGATTTTGCCATTGATATAATCCATATTGGCAAATTTCTTCTGAAATGCTTCTTCCAGACTTTTTCCGTCTGAATCACGCATAAACTCATCATATCGTTTTCTCAGTGAGCTGTTCTTTCCTATTAAAATAAGGCAAAGAATCAATAAAATCAGGATTGCTGCAATCGCACCCAGTAAAATAACATCAACACTTAATCCATAATCACTAAACTGAAACATCTTTTTTCCTCCTTGTGAACATATGTTCTTTTATTTGAAGTATCCCAAAATCTTTTCTAAGTCGTCCTGTGAATAATACTCAATTTCAATTTTACCTTTATTCTCGGACTTTCGATTGATTCTTACCTTTGTTCCTGTCTTCAACTTCATTTTTTCTTCCATATCATGGTACAAAAAGTCATTAGAAAGTTCTTTTTTCTTTGTTTTCTTCGCCGGCTGATTGATATTTTTCACTAATTTTTCAACTTCTCTTACACTGAGGTGATCTTTTGCAATCTTTTCGGCAATTTCAAGCTGTTTTTCACTATCTTCCAGACCAAGCAGTGCTCTTGCATGTCCGCTTGAAATTTCTTCTTCCATTAAAAGTGTCAACACACCATCACTTAATTTTAACAGACGAAGTGAATTGGTAATAGCAGAACGACTCTTAGAAACTCTCTCTGCCACTTCTTCCTGTTTCAAATTATATTCCTTAATCAAATTTTGATATGCTTTTGCTTCTTCCACCGGATTCAAGTCCTCACGCTGAATATTTTCAATCAGCGCGACTTCCATAATTTCCTGCGGTGAATAATCTTTAATAACAACCGGAACTTCCTTTAATCCCGCTAATTTTGCCGCACGCCATCTTCTCTCACCGGCAATAATTTCAAAATAATCATCTTTCTTTGCTACTACCAATGGCTGAACAATTCCGTGCTGCTTAATGGAATCACTTAATTCCTGTAACGCTTCTTCATTAAAGAATTTACGTGGCTGCTTTTTGTTTGGCTCCACTTCATTAATTTTCAAAATTGTTTCTCCGGTTTTTGAAACCGTATTCTTGTCCTCTTTTACAGCTCTTTGCGTTGCTTTCGGAGGAATCATGGAATCCAGTCCTTTACCCAAACCTGTTCTCTTGACTGCCATAATTATTTTGCACTCCTTTCAATTACTTCCTTTGCAAGTGCCATATATGCCTTTGCTCCGGTTGAGCGGTTATCATACTGTGTAATCGGAAGTCCGTGACTTGGTGCTTCTGCCAGACGAACACCTCTCGGAATAATTGTATCGTAAATTGTCTGGTTCAAATTATTTCTTACATTTTCAATTACCTGCATGGACAAATTTGTTCTTCCATCATACATCGTAAATACAACACCATTAATCGTAAGTTTTGGATTCAATCGATCTTTTACAAGATTGATTGTATAAATAAGCTGGCTCAATCCCTCCAATGCATAGTATTCACACTGAATCGGAACCAGTACCGAATCTGCCGTTGTCATAGAGTTAATTGTCAATGTATTCAAAGATGGCGGGCAGTCAATAATGATAAAATCATATTTATCTTCCACTTCTGAAATAATATCACGAAGAATATAGTTTCTGTCCTCCATATCCATTGTCTCAATTTCAATACCAGCCAAATTTACGTTAGCCGCTAAAACATCCAAATTTTCAAAAACATCTTTCTGAACACATTCATCAAATGAATTATCTCCAATCATCAACTGATACACTGTTGTCTCTAATTCATCCTTATCAATACCAAGTCCACTAGATGTATTTCCCTGTGGATCCATATCTATAATAAGAACCTTTTTCCCTTGTTCAGCAAGGGCAGCGGATAAATTTATCGTTGTCGTTGTTTTTCCAACTCCACCCTTCTGATTTGCAATTGCCATAATTTCGCTCATACTTATCTTTCTCCAATCATAAAACTTATATCTTTATTATCGCTCACGCAATCCTACAGAACATTATATCATTTCGTATAATGTTTGGCTATATATTTTTTCATGTTTCACGTGAAACATCTGTGAATTCTATCCGTGAAATGTTTCACGTGAAACATTTTTATAGAGGTTTTTTCTTTGGTTTACCTTCTTTTCTAGGATACTTACTATTCGTCTCCTCTACTTTTCTGATAAATAATAAGTATCTTTCCTCTTTTTCTCTTAAAGAAAACTTGTCCAAATGATCAAACTTAGCCGATAATTCATGAAAAGCATTTTCTGCAAGTTTCACTTCTTCTTCCTGCTTCTTTCCTTTGTAAGAAACAAAATATCCATTAACCTTAACAAATGGAACACAGTATTCCATAAGGATTGGAAGTTCTGCTACTGCGCGTGAAACAACAAAATCAAATTGATTACGATACATTTCATTTTGTCCGTAAGTTTCCGCTCTTCCGTGAATTGCCGTAACATTGTTGATTTTCAGTTTATCACAAACCTGTTTTAAAAAATCTACTCTTTTATTTAAAGAATCAAGCAAAACAAATTTGCTTTCCGGATTAAGAATAGCTAACACTATTCCCGGAAAACCAGCACCGGTTCCAACATCAAATACTTTATTTTTTCCATTCCATAAAGAATCTTTCATAATTAAAGCGGAATCTAAAAAGTGTTTCCAAACGACATCTTCATATTCTGTAATTGATGTCAAATTCATTTTTTTATTTTCTTCCACTAATATTTTGTAATATTCTTTTAATTTGTTTTCCTGCTGATCACTCAATTCAATATCAAATTGTTTAAAAATATCTCTCATTTAATCCACCCTCTTTCGATGATACTGTTCTAAGTATACCGTAAGCACGGAAATATCGGATGGAGAAACACCACTGATTCTCGCTGCCTGTCCAACTGATTTTGGGCGAATATCGGATAACTTTTGAATTGCTTCCAATCGAAGACTCTTAATATCTTCATAATCAATATCCGAAGGAATCTTCTTACTCTCCAGCTTATGGAATTGCTCAACTTGTTTTTGCTGGCGCTTGATATATCCTTCATATTTCAAATTAATATTTACTTCTTCTCTTACTTCTTCCGAAAGCTCCGGACGATCCTTGTCAATCGGGGCTAACTTATCATAAGATAATTCCGGTCTTCGAATTAATTCTGCAAGACTGATTCCACTAACCAAACGGGTACTCTCATACTCATCTAATAATTTCTGCACTTCCTCGGTATTTCCGACATGCGTATGAAGAACACGGTTAATTTCCTTTTTAATTTGTTCTTCTTTTTCTACAAAATGCTGATATCTCTCCTCTGAAATTAAACCAATCTCATAACCGAGTTTTGTAAGACGTTCATCTGCATTATCCTGACGAAGCAAAAGGCGGTACTCTGCACGGGAAGTCATCATACGATATGGCTCATTTGTTCCTTTGGTAACTAAGTCATCAATCAAAACACCAACATATCCCTGCGAACGATCAATGATAATTGGTTCTTTGCCAAAACATTTTCTTGCAGCATTAATACCGGCAACAAGTCCCTGTGCAGCAGCTTCTTCATAACCGGAACTTCCATTTGCCTGTCCGGCACTAAAAAGACCTTTTACTTTTTTTAACTCTAAAGTTGGTAAAAGTTCCAAAGAATCTAAACAATCATATTCAATTGCATACGCATTTCTTACAATCTTTGCATGTTCAAGCCCCGGTACCGAGCGATACATTTTCTCCTGAACATCTTCCGGCAAAGAACTTGACATACCACCAACATACATTTCATTTGTATAATTTCCTTCCGGCTCGATAAATACTTGGTGTCTATTCTTATCTGCAAACCGAACAACCTTATCCTCAATTGACGGACAATATCTTGGACCGGTTCCTTTGATATAACCGGAATACAAAGGTGAGCGGTCAAGATTTTCTCTTATTACTTTATGTGTTTCTTCATTTGTATAAGTAAGCCAGCATTTCACCTGCTCTCTTTCCAAATCTTCCGGTTTATTTTCAAAGGAAAAAGGAACGATTTTTTCATCACCGTATTGAGGTTCCATTTTACTGTAATCAATCGTTCTTCCATCCATACGGGCAGGTGTTCCTGTCTTAAACCGACGCATAGAAATACCAAGTTTTTTTAATGAATCGGTAAGATGCGTTGCTGACTGAAGTCCATTTGGTCCGGTGTAAACAGAAGTTTCTCCTGTAATACATCTCGCATTCAAATAAGTACCGGTACATAATACAACAACTTTGCATGGATAAATCGCTCCGGTATAAGATTTGACGCCATATACTTTTCCATCTTCTACTATAATATCTGTGATTTCACCCTGCTTGATGGATACACCATCTGTCTCCTCAATCACTTTTCGCATTGCATAACTGTACTCTTTTTTATCTGCCTGTGCGCGCAAAGAATGTACGGCAGGTCCTTTCGATTGATTAAGCATTTTTGACTGGATAAATGTGCGGTCAATATTTTTTCCCATCTCACCACCCAATGCATCAATTTCTCTGACTAAATGTCCCTTCGACGTTCCTCCAACATTTGGATTGCAGGGCATCATTGCAATGCTGTCAACACTGACAGTAAACAACGCTGTCTTGCAGGAAAGACGAGCTAATGCAAGAGCAGCCTCGCATCCGGCATGACCTGCTCCAATTACGATGGCATCAAATTGTTCTGTCATAATTTTCTCTCCTTTATTTTCCCATACAAAAATCTTTAAAGATTTTATTAATGATATCTTCTTCGAGTGTCTCTCCTATAATTTTACCAAGAGACTCATACGCATTTGTTAAATCAATCGCATACAAATCCTCCGGCATACCAAGTTCAATACTTTCTAATACTTTTTCCAGACTGTCTTTTGTCTGAACCAAAGCTTCTTTTTGTCTGGCATTGGTAATATATAAATCGTCTTTTTCTTCTATTTTCGATTCGATAAACTGTCTCTTAATATAGGATTCCAGTTCATCCAATCCATCTCCCTTTGCAGCGGAAAACGAAATGACATCTTTTCCTGACAAATTACGGATTTTTTCCATCTTCAATGTCTGTTCCAAATCCGATTTATTCACTAAAACAACACCTGTACTGTTTTTACATAAATCAAGAATTTCATAATCCTCTTTGGATAATTCTTTGCTGCTATCCAGGACTATTATTACAAAATCCGCTTTTTCAAGAGACTCTTTTGTCTTTTTGATACCAATACTCTCAATTTCATTTTCTGTCTCTCGAATTCCGGCTGTATCAATTAAATGCAATAATATATTTCCTATCACAATATCTTCTTCTAAGGTATCTCTTGTTGTGCCCGGAATATTTGTTACAATTGCACGGTTTTCCCGAAGCAGACAATTTAATAAAGAGGATTTTCCTACATTTGGTTTTCCAACAATTACCGTCTGGATTCCTTCTTTCATAATTCTTCCATTATTACAATTTTCAAGCAAATGATTGGTATCCTTTAACAGTGCCCGCACATGACCTTCAATTGTTTCATCAAAAGAATCCAAAGAAATATGTTCCGGATCATCAAGTGCAGCTTCCAAATAAGCAACATCTTCTAATATTACTTCACGAAGTTTTTGGATTCGATTCTTAATACTTCCTCTCAACTGACTCATCGAATTAGAAAGTGCTAAATCACTTTTCGACTGAATTACATCCATTACAGCTTCTGCCTGTGACAAATCAAGCCGCCCATTTAAAAAGGCACGTTTTGTAAACTCACCAGGCTCTGCAACTCTTACACCATGACGAACTAACAAATCCAAAATCACCTGACAAATATAGTGACCGCCATGACACTGGATTTCTACTACATCTTCCGCCGTATAACTTTTTGGAGCCTTCATAAGAAGTACAAGAACTTCATCTATTTTTTTCGAACCGTCAAAAATAAAACCATACTGAATCGTGTGGCTTTTCTTTTCATTTAAATCAATGAAAGTTCCTTTTTCATTACAAAAAATACGGCTTACAATGGAAAAAGAATTTTCTCCGCTCACTCGAATTACACTAATACTTCCATTTTTCGATGATGTAGCAATTGCAGCAATTATCTCCTGCTCAAACATAAAAACTCCTTTTCTTTGTCAAAAAAGGCTGAATCCTAAGAATCAGCCTTTCACACTTTTCTCTCAATCTTTCTTTTCCTGATATGGTCTCTTGCGGTCACGGGAATAATTATTGTTTCTTCTCCGATAATTATTTCTTCTTGGAAGTTCCGAAGCAAATTCCCGATTCAAAGTAATAACCACTTTACGATGTGGCTCTTCACCTTCGCTATGTGTATCCACATATTTATCAGCCTGTAATTCCGCATGAATAATTCTTCTCTCATATGGATTCATCGGCTCTAAGAAAGCAGGACGTCCTGTCTTCTTAACTTTGCTTGCCACATTTCTCGCCAGATTTTCAATTGTTTCTTTTCTTCTCTGACGATAATTTTCCGTATCAATCTTAATCTTCGTATAAGTATCTTTATTTTTATTTGCAACAAGAGAAGTCAAATACTGAAGGGAATCCAAAGTCTGTCCGCGTTTTCCGATTAACATACCCATCTCAGTACCCTTCAACTCGATGCGGATTTCATTTTCCACTTCATCAAACTCTGTTTCAATCTCTACATCTAATTTCATAGCCTGGAATGTTTTTGCTAAAAAGTTCTTAACCGTATCAACTACATTCTCTTTTTTGCGAACACGGATAACTGCCGGTTTACTAAACAAACCTAAAATTCCACTTTTTTCTTCTTCAACTACTTCATATTCAATCTGGTCACTTGTTGTTTCCATCTGGATTAAAGCATTTGTCAAAGCTTCATCTGCTGTTTTTGCAGAAAACTCTTTCCACTCTTCCATCTTAAATTCCTCCTATTTTTTATCTTTCTTTCCAGAAAGCATGTGTGCATATCCCGCAATACTGCCGGAATCAAAATCTTTGTTTACATGAGTCTGAACCTCTTCCTCTTTGGAAGATGAATCAGCGGTATTCTGATAAGCGGAAGCAGATTTAATTCCTGCTGTTTTCTTTTTCGCATACTCTTCCATCTGACGATTCATAGCTTCACGTTTTGCACTTTTCTTCGTTGCTTTACCTTTATTCTTTTCAATCAATTCATCCAAAGAAATGCTGTCTACTTTGCGATTAATCAAAATAGCCTGTACAATTCTAAACAAACTACCGATAATCCAGTAAATACCAATACTTACGTCAAAGGAAAGACAGAAAAATCCTGACATAACAGGCATCATGTAGTTCATCATCTTCATAGAACTCTGCATCTGATCCTGTTCACCGGCATCTGTTTTTACCTGAATAAGTTTCGTATTAATAAACTGAAGAACCATAGCCAAAATCGGAATCAAAAAAACCAAAATTCCGGCATATGGATAATTTGCTCTATCTTTAAATAGAGACATCGGAGATTCATTAACCAAAAGTCCTAAAAATTTATAAGCTTCCGGATTTTCTTTCATCGAACCAATTCCATTTACATAATATGGAATGTTACGAATGACATTATACAAAGCAAAAAGAATCGGCATTGTTATCAAAAGAGGAAGACATCCACCAAACGGACTAATTCCATATTTTGCATAAATATCCTGCGTCTCCTGATTCATCTTCATCTGGGATGCCTGATCTTTTTTATTCTTGTATTTCTTCTGAATTGCTTTAATCTCCGGGTTAATCTTATTCATCAACCGGGATGATTTCTGCTGTTTTGCGTTGAGAGGATACATAAGAATATATACAAATAATGTAAATATTACAATACACCAACCAACATTATGCACTCCTAATAAATGGTACATACACCAGTCGATGCCATTCATAGCCAACCCCAATAACTGATTCAACCAACCTAATGGGAACATATTTTCCTCCTAATACTGTTTACGGCACAGGATCATAACCACCTTTGTGAAAAGGGTGGCATCTTAAAATTCTTTTTATAGCCAAAAAACCACCTTTTCCTGCACCATACTTTTTGATTGCCTGAGCAGCATACTCAGAACAACACGGTGTATAGATACAGGAAGGTGTTCTTTTCAATGGTGATATATATTTTTGATAGATGTGTATCACAGCTAATAAAATTTTCTTCACACAATCACTTCATTTCAATATTCCATGTATTTTCAATAAATGAAAAACTGCGCCGTCTACTTCTTTAAAATTCTTATTTTTTACATCTTTTCGGGCAACAATAATAATTCGGTTACCCTCTTTCACCAATGCGTCATTCTTACGAACGGATTCTCTTAACAATCTGGTGATGTGATGACGCACAACACTGTTACCAACTTTCTTACTTACAGAAAAGCCGTAACGACTGGGACCACTCTCCCCTGTTTTAACATACATAACCAGATACTTATTTGCTTTCGATCTACCTTGCTTGTAGACCTTTTGAAATTCAGGATTTTTTCCTAATTTTTCAAACATTTTCTTTTCCTCATCAGGGAGAAGAAAAGGTCAGTAAAAATCTGACCTTATGCAGACAATTTCTTTCTTCCCTTAGCTCTTCTTTTGGCAAGCACTTTTCTACCATTTGAAGTGCTCATTCTTTTACGAAAACCGTGAACTTTCGAACGCTGTCTCTTTTTTGGCTGATATGTCATCTTCATTTTGCATACACCTCCTTTATAAAATAATAACGAAATCCGTATCAAGCCTAATTATATTATCATATATTCCAATAGTCAAGCAGTTCTTTGCGTTTATCAACAATTTTTTCTAAAATCATGTCAATAAAATTTGCTTTTGCCTCTTATTTGTAGTACAATAAAAACGTATGATTTTACCCAAATTCAATTTTTATTAGGATAGGCAGGAAATTTAATGGAAAATGAAATTAAAGACAAATGGAACGAAATAATTACATATATGAGGGATACTTATAATATCAACGGCGTTCTTTTTCGTACATGGATTAATCCACTTACAATTGTTTCTTGTGATAATGACACAATTATCCTTGCAATTGATGAAAAAGAACAGGGCGATATCCTTGGCTTAATCGAAAAAAAATACAAAGTTGCTTTTCAGGTATCCATCGAAGTTATTACAAATCATCAACTGGATGTCCGTTTTATTTATCAAAATGAGATGGATGCGAAAGGAGTTTCTTCCTATAATAAAGAGGAAATGCTGGAAGAAAAATATCCATTCTTAAAACAAGGTCATTCCTTTGATACATTTGTCGTAAGTAACAGTAACAACATTGCTTATAATGCTGCTGTAGCAGTTGCCGAGAATCCAAACGGCCAGTTATATAATCCATTATTCTTATATAGTGGTCCGGGACTTGGAAAAACTCACCTGATGCATTCGATTGCCAGATACATTTTGGAGAACCATCCGGAATACAGCGTTATGTATACAACCAGTGAGAATTTTATGAACAATGTTGTCGATGCCATTCGTACGAATCGAAAGACACAGGATACTGCTGCTACTTCAAACCTGCGAAAGAATTACCGAAACGTTGATGTACTTCTCATCGATGATATTCAGTTCATCATTGGTAAAGACAGTACACAGATTGAGTTCTTTAATACCTTTGAAGCTTTGTACCAGTCCGGAAAGCAGCTAGTCATTTCCAGTGATAAGCCGCCAAGTCAGATGGAGCACTTGGACATGCGTTACCGCTCCCGATTTACTTCCGGTATGACAATTGATATTCAGCCACCTGATTATGAAATGAGTATGGCGATTTTAAGAAACAAACAAGAAAATTCTGATATTCAATTGAATGAGGAAATTCTTGATTATATCGCTACAAACATAAAATCCAATATTCGTATCTTAGAGGGTGCTTATAATAAAATTCTTCTTTTTGCAAGATTTACAAAGCCAAAAGATAACAAGATTGACTTAAATATGGCAAAAGAAGCATTAAAGGATTTTATCTCGCCAAATGAAAATATGGTAATTACGGCAGATTACATTATTGATATTGTAGCCGACCACTTTAACTTAGATAAGGAAGCGATTCTTTCTGAGAAGCGGACCAAGACTGTTTCGATTCCGAGACAGATATGTATGTATTTGTGCAATGAATTAACAAATCTTACACTTACGGAAATTGCTGTAAAGCTCAAAAGATCGAACCATTCAACAGTTATCCACGGTGTTCACAAAATTGAACAGGATATTCTCGTTGATAAAGAGTTAGAAGAAACCATTAATGTGTTAAAGAAAAAGCTCAATTCTTAATAACTTGTTGATAACTGTATTTTTTACGTCAATAACTATTTAATAACCTGTTGATTGTGAAAATTGTCATTTTTTTTCATAGACATTCATTCACAGTAACAAACAAGTTATAAAAACTTACACATAAAGGTTAAACCACTTAAATTAAGGGCTTGTAAGACTTGTCCACAAATAAACAGCCCCTAATACTATATACTACTAGCTAATACTTTAATTTATTATGTTTACGGAAGGAAAGGAGTTATTCACAATATGAAGTTTACCTGTACCAAAACGAATTTTAACAATGGAATTAACATTGCCCTGAAAGCAGTACCGGGAAAAACAACGATGCCAATTTTGGAATGTGTTGTAATTGAAGCAAAAGGAGATATGGTAAAGCTGACTACGAACGATATGCAGCTTGGCATTGAGACAAAAATACCTGCAGAGATTGAACAGGATGGTATCATTCTTGTTAATGCAAAAATGATTTCTGAAATTGTTCGCCGTCTTCCGGATGATGATGTGAATTTTGAAGTTGATGAGAATAATAACATTCTCCTGTTTTGTGGAAAATCCAAGTTTAATATTCCGGGTATTCCTCATGATGAATTTCCGATGCTTCCAAAAATTGAAGCGGATAAGACAATTCACATTTCGCAGTTTACCTTAAAGGAAATGATAAGACAGACCATTTTCTCAATTTCCGATAATGAAAGTAATAAGATTTTGACCGGTGAATTGTTTGAGATTAATGGGGATGAATTTAAGATTGCTTCTCTTGATTTAGTAAGAGTTTCAATTCGTAAGATTCACCTGAAAGAAAGTTATGACCCGATTAAGGTTGTTATTCCGGGTAAAACATTGAGTGAAGTGAGTAAAGTTTTAAATGGTGGAATGGATGATGAGGTTTCAATTTCATTTTCCAAAAACCACGTACTTTTCGAGTTTGATGAGACGGTTGTTGTATCCCGCCTGATTGAAGGAAACTTCTACAACATCGACCAGATGTTAAAGACAAATTATGAGACAAAAGTTAAAATCAATAAAAATGAATTATACGGATGTATCGACCGTGCTACTCTCCTTCTTCGTGAAGCAGAGAAAAAACCGGTGATTCTTCACATCAAAGAAGATGAAATTCAGATGGAGATGAATACCAAAATCGGTTCGATGGATGAAGAAGTGACGGCTGAAAAAGAAGGAAAAGATTTAGTCATTGCTTTCAATCCAAAATATATTAATGATGTATTAAAAGTAATTGATGATGAGGAAGTGACTTTGTATTTGTTTAATGCAAATGCTCCTTGCTTTATCAAGAATGAAGAAGAATCCTATATTTACCTGATTTTGCCGGTAAATATGAATTAGAAATGAGGATGTTATGCAGGAAATAACGATTAAGGATGAGTTTATCAAACTGGGTCAGGCTTTGAAACTGGCGGGGCTTGTCGGTTCCGGGGTGGAAGCAAAAGTAGTGATTCAGGATGGTGAAGTAAAAGTAAATGGTGAAGTGGATGTAAGAAGAGGAAGAAAATTACATCCCGGCGACTGTTTTGAATTTGAAGGAAATGAAGTAAAGGTAACATCTGTATGATATTAAAGTCCATTGAAATGAGTAATTTTCGTAATTATGAAAGAGAAGAATTTCATTTTCATGAAGGAACGAATGTGTTGTACGGTGATAATGCACAGGGAAAAACGAATGTGCTGGAAGCCATTTACCTTGGGGGCACGACAAAGTCGCACAAGGGAAGCAAAGATTCGGACATGATTATGAAAGGAAAAGACGAAGCTCATATTCGATATTATGTAGAAAAGAAGCAGTGTACTTATAAAATCGAAATTCACATGCGTCGGGGAAAGACAAAAGGAATTGCGATTGACGGGCTGCCGATTGGAAGCAGTAAAGAGTTGATGGGATTATCCCACATTATCTTCTTTTCGCCGGAAGATTTAGGAATTATTAAGGATGGACCGGAGCAGAGACGAAGATTTATGGATATGGAATTGTGTCAGTTAGATAAGGCATATCTTTATTTTCTGACACAGTATAAAAAAATATTAAAACAGAGAAATGCGATGCTTAAGCAAATTCAGAAAAACAGGGAATTGAAAGATACGCTGGAAATCTGGGACAAACAACTGGTAGAAAATGGAATCCGGATTATACAAATCAGGGAACAGTTTGTAGAAGAAGTAGCAGCCATTATGAAACAAAAACATTTCAACCTGACAGGTGGTCTGGAAGAAATGGAAGTAATTTATAAGCCAAACTGCAAGGCAGATGATTTTGCCACACGCTTATTTATAGAGAGTGAAAGAGATATTTTACTTGGTACTACTACCGTGGGACCTCATCGTGATGACATGCAGTTTTTTATTAACGGACAGGAAGTAAAGGTTTACGGTTCGCAGGGACAAAAAAGAACTTCGGCTTTGTCGCTGAAGATGGCGGAAATCGAAATTGTAGAGAAAACAATCGGAGAAAAGCCAATTCTTTTATTGGATGATGTTCTGTCTGAACTGGACCGAAATCGTCAAAACTATTTATTGGAAAATATAAAAGGAATTCAGACGATTATTACTTGTACCGGATTAGAAGAGTTTGTAAAAAATGGAATAAACATTAATCAGACATTTGAAATTGTTCAAGGAAAAATTAATGGCAATTGAGAAGATGGAGGTTTTTCATGAGTGAAGAAAAAGAAGTAGTATATGGAGCTGACCAAATACAGATTTTGGAGGGGCTTGAGGCAGTAAGAAAAAGACCGGGTATGTACATCGGAAGTACATCGGAGAGAGGTCTTCATCATTTGGTATATGAGATTGTCGATAATGCAATTGATGAGGCATTGGCCGGTTACTGTGATGAAGTCCAGGTATTTATTAACAAAGATAATTCGATTACAGTTATTGACAACGGACGAGGAATCCCGGTTGGAATTAATCATAAAGCGGGAAAACCGGCGGTCGAAGTTGTATTTACCGTGCTGCATGCCGGTGGTAAATTCGGCGGTGGCGGATACAAAGTATCCGGTGGACTTCACGGTGTAGGTGCATCGGTTGTAAATGCATTGTCTGACTGGCTGGAAGTTGAAATTTATCAGGATGGAAAAAAATACATCCAGCGATATGAAAAAGGAAAAACAATGTATCCGTTAAAAGAAATCGGTACGACAGATCAGAGAGGAACAAAAGTTACGTTCTTACCGGATGAAACAATTTTTACGGAAACAACAGAATACAGTTTTAACATTTTGAAGCAGAGACTTCGTGAAATGGCATTTTTGACTAAGGGAATCAAAATTATTTTGACAGATTTAAGAGAAGAAGAACCTTATTCAGAAACATATCATTATGAGGGCGGAATTAAAGAGTACGTTCAGTACTTAAACAAAAACAAAGAACCTTTGTATGAAGATATCATTTACTGCGAAGGACAAAAGGGCGATGTTGTGGTAGAAGTAGCATTCCAGCACAATTCAGCTTTCAATGAAGGATGTTATAGTTTTGTAAATAATATCACAACGCCGGAAGGTGGAACGCATCTGGCAGGATTTAAAAATGCACTTACAAAAACGTTTAATGACTATGCGAGAAGCCAGAAGATTTTAAAAGATGCAGATCCAAACTTAAGTGGAGAAGATATCCGCGAAGGTTTGACGGCAATTATCAGTATTAAGATTCCGGAGCCTCAGTTTGAGGGACAGACAAAACAAAAGTTAGGAAACTCTGAGGCAAGAGGAGCTGTTGATAATGTTGTGAGTGAACAGCTGACATATTTTTTAGAGCAGAACCCGACAATTGCCAGATTGATTTGTGATAAAGCATTACTTGCTCAGCGTGCCCGCGACGCGGCGCGCAAAGCGCGCGATTTAACACGCCGTAAAACGGCGTTAGAGGGAACCAGTCTTCCGGGTAAGTTAGCAGATTGTAGTGACAAAAATCCGGAAAACTGCGAAATTTACATCGTAGAGGGAGATTCCGCCGGCGGCAGCGCAAAAACGGCGCGTGACCGCGCAACACAAGCGATTCTTCCACTTCGTGGAAAAATCTTAAATGTAGAAAAGGCACGCCTTGATAAAATTTTGGTGAATGCAGAAATTAAAGCAATGATTACAGCATTTGGTACCGGAATTTCAGAAGATTTTGATATCAGCAAACTGCGTTATCATAAAATCATTATCATGACTGATGCCGATGTCGATGGTGCACATATTGCTACGCTGCTTTTAACATTTTTATACCGCTTTATGCCGGAGTTGATTCGTCAGGGTTATGTATATTTGGCACAACCGCCTTTGTATAAAATTGACAAAAATAAAAAGTCCTATTATGCATACAGCGATGAAGAGTTAAATGCAACACTTGAAGAAATCGGACGTGATGGAAACAACAGCATCCAGCGTTACAAAGGTCTTGGTGAGATGGATGCCGAGCAGTTGTGGGATACAACAATGGATCCGGAGAAACGTATTTTACTTCAGGTTACAATGGATGAGGAACAGTCTTCAGAAATTGATTTAACATTCAATGTATTAATGGGAGACAAAGTAGAACCACGTAGAGAATTTATTGAGAAAAATGCGAAGTATGTTAGAAATCTCGATATTTAGGAAGGAGTAATGAAATGGACGAAAATATTTTCGACAAAGACAGTTTTGATGCAATCAAACCGGTGGATTTGAAAGAAACAATGGAAACTTCCTATATCGATTATGCGATGTCGGTTATTGCTTCCCGTGCACTGCCGGATGTCAGAGACGGATTGAAACCGGTACAAAGACGTATTTTGTATGCAATGATTGAATTAAATAACGGACCGGACAAGCCACATCGTAAGTGTGCCCGTATCGTCGGTGATGCCATGGGTAAATATCATCCACATGGTGACAGCTCAATTTATGGTGCTTTGGTTAATATGGCGCAGGAGTGGTCGACTCGCTATCCGCTCGTCGACGGTCATGGAAACTTTGGTTCCGTCGATGGTGACGGCGCTGCCGCCATGCGTTACACCGAGGCAAGATTAAGTAAAATTTCGATGGAGATGCTTTCCGATATCAACAAAGATACCGTTGATTTCATGCCGAACTTTGACGAGACCGAAAAAGAGCCGGTTGTATTACCATCCCGTTTTCCAAACTTATTAGTAAACGGTACCTCCGGTATTGCAGTAGGTATGGCGACAAACATCCCTCCTCACAATTTGACGGAGGTTATTAATGGTGTCATAAAAATCATTGATAATCAGGTAGATGAAGGAAGAGAAACTGATTTAGATGAAATTATGGAAATCATCAAAGGACCGGATTTTCCAACAGGTGCCACAATTCTCGGACGCCGTGGAATCGAAGAAGCGTACCGTACCGGTCATGGAAAAATCCGCGTGCGTGCGGTTACTGACATTGAGCCTATGGCAAATGGCAAGAACCGGATTATCGTAACGGAACTTCCTTACATGGTAAATAAAGCAAGACTGATTGAGAAGATTGCAGAACTTCATAAAGATAAACGAATTGATGGAATTACAGAACTCCGCGACGAATCGAGCCGTGAGGGAATGCGTATTTGTATTGAGTTACGAAAAGATGTGAATGCAAATGTAATTTTGAATCAGCTTTATAAACATACACAAATGCAGGATACCTTTGGTGTCAATATGTTAGCACTTGTAAATAACGAGCCGGTTGTCATGAATCTTTTGCAGATGCTTCAGTATTATTTGAAACATCAGGAAGAAGTCGTAACAAGAAGAACAAAATATGATTTGAACAAGGCAGAGGAAAGAGCCCATATTTTAAAAGGATTATTGATTGCACTTGATAATATTGATGAGGTAATCAAAATTATCCGCGGTTCGGAAAGTGCTGCTTTAGCGAAAGAACGCTTAATTGAGAGATTTGGACTGGATGATGTGCAGGCGCAGGCAATTATTGATATGCGTCTTCGTGCACTGACCGGTTTGGAGCGCGAAAAATTAGAGACTGAGTATGCCGAACTTCAGAAAAAAATTGCTGAATATAAGGCTATTCTTGCAGACAAAAATCTGTTACTTGGAGTAATCAAAAAAGAGATTCTTTTGATTCGTGATAAGTACGGTGATGAGAGAAGAACTTCAATTGGATTTGATGAATTCGATATTTCCATGGAAGATTTAATTCCGGTTGAAAATACGGTAATTGCCATGTCACACCTTGGTTATATTAAGAGAATGACAATTGACAATTTCAAAAACCAGCACCGTGGCGGCAAAGGTATCAAGGGAATGCAGACCATAGAAGAAGATTATATTGAAAATCTGTTTATGGCGACAACACATCATTATCTGATGTTCTTTACCAATTTAGGTAAAGTGTACCGTATGAAAGCCTATGAAATTCCGGAGGCGAGCCGGACATCGAGAGGTACTGCAATTATTAATCTTTTGCAGTTACTTCCGGATGAAAAAATTTCGGCTGTAATTTCCATCAAAGAATTTGAAGAGGATAAATATCTCTTCATGGCAACAAAAGATGGTACAGTCAAAAAAACACCGATTTTAGAGTATGCAAATATCCGTAAAACCGGTTTACAGGCAATTACTCTGCGCGATGGAAATGAATTGATTGAAGTAAAAGTAACGGATAACAACCGTGACATTTTCCTTGTAACAAAGAGAGGACAATGTATCCGTTTCAATGAAAAAGATGTGCGTACAACAGGCCGTACATCAATCGGTGTGCGAGGCATGAAGATTGATGAGAGCGACGAAGTAGTTGCTATGCAGATGGATATACAGGGACCAAACCTTTTAATGGTTTCTGAGTTTGGTATGGGTAAACGTACAAGCATCGATGAATTTGCTCCGCAGTTTAGAGGCGGTAAAGGTGTAAAATGCTATAAAATTACAGAAAAAACCGGAAATGTAATTGGCTGTAAAGCAGTTGAACCGGGAACAGAAATTATGTTAATTACAACGGAAGGAATTATTATCCGAATTGGCGTGGATGATATTTCACAGCTTGGACGAGTTACTTCCGGCGTTAAACTGATGAATTTAGATAGTTCCAAAGATATCCGTATCGCCAGCATTGCCAGAGTGCATGAGGAAGAGACGGATGAGGACGAAACAGAAGAAGAGTCATCAGAGAGTGAGGAATAAAAATGAGGACGATTCATACAGATGAAATAACAAAGTGCATAAAAGAAATGTGCATGCAGGTAAATGTAGATTTATCACCGGATGTAAAAGATGCTTTGTTAGCCGGAAAAGAGAAAGAAGAATCGACAATCGGAAAACAGATTTTGGAGCAGTTGGAGAAAAACTTGGAAATTGCGAAAGAAAGCCAGATTCCGATTTGTCAGGATACCGGTATGACCGTTGTATTTTTACGCATCGGACAGGAAGTTCATATTGATGGAGATTTTTTGGAAGATGCAGTGAATGAAGGAATCCGCCAGGGCTATGCAGAGGGGTATCTGCGTAAATCGGTTGTATCCGACCCAATCCTCAGGGAAAATACAAAGGATAATACACCGGGTGTTATTCATTATGAAATTGTTCCGGGAGACAGATTGGAAATTACAGTTGCTCCAAAAGGATTTGGCAGCGAGAATATGAGTCGTGTCTTTATGTTAAAACCGGCAGATGGAATCGAAGGTGTCAAACAGGCAGTTATCCGGGCAGTAAAAGACGCCGGTCCAAATGCCTGTCCTCCTATGGTAATTGGTGTAGGAATTGGCGGCACTTTTGAAAAATGCGCTCTTTTGGCAAAGAAAGCCCTGACACGTGAATTAGGAAGCCATTCAGAAATTCCGTACGTGAAAGATTTTGAAATTGAGGTTTTAGAAGCCATCAATAATCTTGGAATTGGTCCGGGTGGATTAGGAGGCCGTGTTACAGCAATCGGATTAAATGTCGAAACCTATCCGACACATATTGCCGGACTTCCGGTTGCCGTAAACATTTGCTGTCATGTAAATCGCCACATTACAAGAGTGTTATAAAAAGGAGAAGGTTTTCATGGATAAATATATTGAGACACCACTGACAAAGGAGAAGGTAAAAGAACTTCATGCAGGAGATTACGTGTATATAACGGGGACAGTATATACAGCGCGTGATGCTGCCCATAAAAGGATGGTGGAACAAAAAGAGCAGGGAATGGAACTTCCTTTTATAATGAAAGACCAGATTGTCTATTATTTAGGACCTACTCCAAATAGAGAAGGCCAGGTGATTGGTTCTGCCGGTCCGACAACCAGCAGCCGTATGGATAAATATGCGCCGACTCTTCTTGACGAAGGATTAACCGGGATGATTGGAAAAGGAAAAAGAAGTGAAGCGGTTATTGATTCCATGAAAAAAAATACAGCTGTATATTTTGCAGCTGTAGGAGGTGCCGGAGCACTTCTGTCAAAGTGCATCAAAAAAAGCGAAGTAATTGCCTATGATGATTTAGGAACAGAGGCAATCCGCAAATTGTATGTAGAAAATTTACCGGTTATCACTGTAATTGACTGCGACGGAAATAACCTATATGAAACAGCACCTGAAAAATATAAAAGAAGTCATTGACAAACATTATATTTTTTGATAAAATATTGCTTGCACTGAAAAAGTGCGGCGAAATGAATATTGCATTGATATTCAGCTGGAGAAGTACTCAAGTGGCTGAAGAGGCGCCCCTGCTAAGGGTGTAGGTCGTTCGCGCGGCGCGAGGGTTCAAATCCCTCCTTCTCCGTTCAGACAATCCTGTTATTTACAGGGTTGTCTTTGTGTCTGAGAGAACATTTAAGAATTGGTTTTCTTGTGTCTCATTAGACAAAAAATATCAAGATATTGTGCTAAAAAAACATTTTGTAATTTTTTAAAAAAAATTGAAAAAAAGTGTTGACAAGTACAAACATATTTGATAAGATAGTATTTGCTGACGCGGTAAAGCGCACAGCAAACGGAATCAAAAAAGATTCCAAGAACCTTGATAATTGAACAGTGAAACAACCTTGAAAAATTATAAAATAATTTTTCGGACAAGGACATTCGATAAGAATGAAACCAAAACCCGATTCAATTCGTTTCGAACGAAACAACAGTAATCGAACAGGATAATTAGCCAAGCTAATTTCTGAGCGATGCAAACTTTAACATGAGAGTTTGATCCTGGCTCAGGATGAACGCTGGCGGCGTGCTTAACA
>ENA-OUQN01000020-OUQN01000020.1-human-gut-metagenome-genome-assembly--contig:-NODE-20-length-112472-cov-9.179884_pt1 | contig 112472 bp, 89 predicted proteins | sample MGYA00237950_ERZ548832 | MGnify/ENA primary metagenome ERZ548832 (study PRJEB26490, sample SAMN05194703) | human gut metagenome | biome: terrestrial biome; feature: human-associated habitat; material... | reverse complement strand
AGGCTGTTTTTTAGGTTTTTGTTTTTGATTCCATTCACGATTCGGCAACAATGCACAATCTATCCCCCAGTAATTTTCCACTGAACCATTAAAACCGATTTAATCCATTAAAATCTATTATCACCTATTTTTATCATTTATTTTAAATTGGTGTAAATAGGGTTAAAAATACTAAATCGGTGTTTTGTTTCTTTATGGTGGGTTGGTTTGGCTTGCTGGGGCAAGGTTATTTTATGGGCTCTACGGTGTAGCCTTGGTGGCGGAGGAGGGAGATTAGTCCTTTTTCCATGCCGAGGTGGGCTGCACCTACTGCCACGAGGATGCTGCCTTTTTGGGCTGCCTCGATAAGCGTGGGGAGCCATTTTGCGTTGCGGTCGTAGCAGATTCGCTCCATGTCCTCTGGAGTGGTGGCAGAGGGGTCGGTGGCGGCAAGCATCAATTTATCGAAGTCCTGTGTGGCATAGGCGTTGTGCATATCATCGAGATTGTGCTCCACCTCATCGATGTTTTTGCACATTTCGAGCAAGTCGGCAGCCTGTTTGGGCAATGGGTCGCCCAAGAGCAACTGTAGTTGGAAATCTACAGTTTCGAGGCTGTGGGCTGGTTTTCCAAGTGCCTTCACACGGAGTTCCACCTCGCGATCGAGCAGGTTGTTCATCTCAAAATCGGGCAGACGCCGCACCGCCATCAGTTGCGCGAGTTGCGTGCTCAAAGCGGCGGGGCGCATCGTTTTCAGTTTATCTAAATTGATGCCGAAAGTGCCCAAATAGCGTTGCACCACGGTATCCACAATCTGATAGGCATCCTTTGAGAGTAGCGCGTCGATGGTGCTGTCGGGTGGCGCAATCATCATTTTCGACATTTTCATCACAGTGGCAGGTGCGGTCATTTGCGAGTTTTCCACTTCCACCCACACGGCATCCACATTTTTAATGGCATCGTTCAGCCCTGGCACACTGTCAACAAACGCACTGGGCATCAGGTGGTAGGTGCCAAACAGATAACTCGGTTTTTCAAGCGTGCCACCGCTCACCTTCCACAGCAGTTGCGCTTGGCAAGTGAGGGCAAACAAAAGCGTGATAAGGAATGTGATTCTTTTCATTTTGCTATTAATTTTTATGTAATATCTGCAAATATAGCAAATTTCACCAATAATAATGATTATTTTGGCAGAAAATTACCAATAATTGGTGATTGCCCGCCGAGCGTAATGGCAGTAACTTTGCAATGTCAAAAATAAATAACACGACATTCCAACCACAGAAAGTGAATTAGTTATAATAATAAACGTAGTAAACAACAAACAAAGCCGCTCAGCAACGATGTGAATCGCATACTGAGCGGCTGATTTTTCGCTTATATCACAAAATTGGGGGTTACTTAATGTCAATCATTTTCACTTCCTTCTTTTGCTCTTCGGCATTCTTCTTAGGAAGAACCACGGTAAGAACACCGTTTTCAACAGAAGCACTGATCTTTTCGTGGTCAACATCATCTGGCAAAATCATCTTTTGCTGGAAGTTGGAGTAACTGAACTCACGACGCAAATACACGCCTTTTTTCGACTTATTTTCCTTGTCGTCGGTGGTGGATTCTTCTTTCTTGGTCAATTCCACAACAAGGTTTTGTTCTTCATCGAGGCTGACCTTGAAATCGTCCTTCGTCATACCTGGAGCAGCGTATTCAACGTCGTACTCGTTATCTTTTTCAACCACATTGATTGCTGGAGATGTGGTGTTTGATTTTGTTAAAAAGTCGTTATCAAAGAGGTCATTGAAAACCTCTGGCAACCAATACTGATTTCTTTGTGTAGTCATCATAATTCGTATTCTTTAAAGTTAATGTTTTAATTTTAAATTCGCTATTAGACTATGCAACCTCTGTGCCAATTTTGCCTATTCCCCATTGCAGCCCACACGCAAATGCCAAATAGGCAATTTTTCTGCCTATTTTTCAGTTAAGCACTTGATAATAAACGGCGTAGCGACAATTTTGCAGATTTCTCGCTATCATTTCGATGATGGAAATATGGGGCGTTTATGGAGTAGTTAGCGAAAAAATGTATATCTTTGTAATTATGAACAGGAGAAGAATTGGCATATATATAATGATGCTGCTCTGTGCGGCAGCCGGGGCTATGGCTCAAAGCAATCGGACAAGGGTGAAACTCTTGATGCCGCTGGTTTTCGACAAGCAAAAAGTGGTGAACGACACACTGAAGTCGCCATCTATCCAGCCCGAAAAAAAATCGGCTCCCGACTTGGATTACGACCGCTTTTGGCTCGATGATGTGCTGTCTGACCGCGAACGCGTTGACCACGAACGCTATCGCACCATTCTGAAATCGCCTGAAGTGGTGCCTTACAACTCGCAAAACATGCGTGAGGCTCCGAAGGAATATGTGGTGAAGGCGAATCCGTCGAAAAACTACCTCGAAATCGAAACGCCTAAAGCCGAGGAAGAAACGATGGAAATGCCCACTTTTATCGACCGCCGTCCCGAAAAGCGACACAACTGGCTGCACACATTCGGCATCAGCACCCACTTCACACAGGCTTTTATCAGCGACAACTGGTATCAGGGCGGTGAAAACAATGTGAATGTGCTGGGCGATTTTCAATGGAATTTCAACCTCAACCAAAAGTTGCACCCGAAATATCTGTTCGACAACACCTTGCGCTACAAGGTGGGCGTGATGTCGTCGCAAAGCGATACGCTACGCAAGTATGCCATCAACGAAGACATTCTTCAATTCAACAGTATGTTTGGTTACAAGGCGATTAAAAACTGGTATTACTCTACCTCGCTCCAGTTTAAAACGCAGATGTTCAACACCTACAAGGCGAACACCAACACCATGAAAGCAAGTCTGCTCTCGCCAGCCGAATTAAACATCGGTGTGGGTATGACCTACAACTATAAGGACCAGGAGGGCATCAAGACATTCTCGCTGTCGTTAGCGCCTCTTTCCTACAATATGAAGTATTGCCGCGACATTGACAATCTTGATCCCGTGTCGTTTGGTATCGACGCTGGGCACCACTTTGCGCACAGTTTCGGTAGCAAGATGGAGGCTCGCCTGAATTGGAGCATTAGCCCCAACATTTCGTGGTCGTCGCGATTCTATGTGTATTCCAACTACGAATATGTGCAGGGCGACTGGGAAAACACCGTGGATTTCTCCATCACTCGCCACCTCTCAACCCGCATTTTCGTGCATTTGCGCTACGACAAGTCGCGCCCCTACAACGACACTTGGAAATACTGGCAGCTGAAAGAAATTCTCAGTTTCGGCCTTACTTATCGTTTCTCCACCGCCAACTAACCGATGCGTAGAAAACTGCTTCTCATACTGCTGATTTCGGTAGGGCTAACTGCACAGTGGGCTCTCGCTGGTGTGCCACAAAGCACCGTGGTGCTGCCCGGCATCGACGAAGCCACCATGAAGGCGAAATTCGCCGAAACCGATATGCAGCAAATGGAGGGCATCTGGGAATATCCCAACGAGGAAATGAAACTCGCCATCGAGCGCTATAAAGGCGAAAAAAACATTGCTTACCGCATCGTGCTGCTCGCAAGCGCCGACTTGGAGTTGATTCCTGGCACGGTGGTGGGATATATCGCCCGTAGCGCTGTGGCGAATAAATTCCAACTGTGGATCTACACCGAGCGAAGCAAAGTGGGGCTGAAAAGTCCGCTTGAGTGTGTGGCTACGCTTTCTGCCGACGGCACTTCGCTCACGTTCGACCCTCCGCACTACAAGGTGAAAGTGAGGCTGAATTTGGCGCGCTTTTTCTCAAAAATATTCCGTGGTGTGAGCGTCACACCCGAAAAGGTGGAAGAAAAATTGCCCGTGGGCTTCCGCAAGGTGTTTCCTGCGAATGGCAATGGTGAGAAATTCTATGAAATTCGCTATCTATGAAACGGTTTGCAGTGATATTAATATGCGTTTTGGCTTGGTGTGGCACATTTGGGCGCACCAAAACCTCTGTGCACAAATTGAGCAGCACACGCATGGAACTGGAGTGCATCACCACTGATGCCGACAGCGTGCCTGAAGGCGTGAATCCTAACGCCATTTCCATTAAGGGCTACACCAAGAAGGCGAGTGACAGCAAGGAGGCGTTTTTCGTGACCAACCGCACCGACCGAACCATCTCGCAAATCAAACTCCGCCTGCGCTACAGCACCCTGACAGGCGAACAACTGCACGAGCGTGTGGCTACGGTGAACGTGACACTACGAGCCGGCGAAACACGCTTGGTGACCATCAAATCGTGGGACATTCAACGCCAATTCTACTACTACGCCGGCGCAAAACCCCGAAAAAAAGCATCGCCCTACAAAGTGGCATACCGCCTCATCGGCTACAGCCTCCCCATCGGAGAATAAGAAAGGCAGAAATTAGAAGTTAGATATTAGATATTAGATATTAGAGATTTCGAATTTTCGAATTTTCGATTACATCAAATAAAGAAATCAAACACCGATTTAATCCATTCAATCCCATTTACACCTTATTAAAAATAGGTGATAATGGATTTTTAATTGGATTAAATCGGTGTTTCTTCCCAGTAAATTACCAGCAAAGAAAGTATCGTCTTAACTTCTTTAACTTCTTAACTTCTAATAACCCTATTTATCGATACTACCGCCGTAGTAGCATTTCACTTCGCCCACAGGCAACTGGCCTACGAGCAGCAGCGGAATGCGCGCAGGACCAGTGGAGAGATAGGCGTCGATATCGTCGCTCGACTTCTTGTTGCCGTCTTGCGTGAAAGTGAACGTGATGTGGTACGCCGAGTGGCTGCTTTTGTTGCGCAGTTTCACCATCTGCGTGCCTTTATACCTGATAGTGAGCGTTTCCTTCGATTTACCAGAGAACACCACGGTCTTGTAACTCTTGTTTTTCTGCAAGGCACCGAAATCGAGGTTACGCAGCATGTAAAACACGCTCATCATATCGTAAGCCACGCCACGCGAAGCGAGCGACACCCTCTCGGTGCGGTTGGTGCGGTAGCGCACGCATTTGCCGTAGGTGGTGTTGTTAGCATACGAGAAGTTCACCACGTCTTTTGCGTAATAACTCTTTTCGTGGGTGAGTTTCATGTATTTTGTGGGCGTGAAATTGCTGTTCATCCAGCACTTCAGCGTATCGCGCACGGGGTAAATTTTGTCAGCCCACGAGCGAGTTCTGCCCACCAACTCCGAATAATATCCGCCATTGTTGGTGCGCTTAATGGTGAGGCGTGCATTGGCAGCGTGCTTCCAAATCAATCCCCAGTGATACACAATTTCGTAGTTCAGCGTTTCGGAAGTGTAGGTGCGCGCAGCGGCAGGTTGCGCCGTAAACACGTTGAGCATCAAGGCACTCACGATGCCCATTACTGCGTATTTTAAGAAATTAACTGTTTTCTTCATTGTCATTATTTTTTTCTGAATAGACTATCTTCACGCCATTTGGTTTAACCTGTAAAAGCAGAAGCACTGAAAAAATCAGTGCTTCGTAAGGTGCTTTATCCCAAATCGGTCATTAGAGTTTATTTCGGTTCAGAGGATAAATACTGGGGGGCACTGAAACAAAAAACATAAAAAAAACAGTCTTTTTCAAGAAATTATTTTATCATCAGGGGTTTTTCGCCGTGAAACGGCGAGCGGTTTTTATCCTTGGGGCAATGTGGTGAGCCCTCGTAAGAGGGTGGCGGAGGGATTGTGTGGTTGGCGGCATGGAAACTCGTTTCCAATGACGCAAAGCGCACAGTCGCACCGCCAAATGCGAAGCATTCCACATTGCTCCAAGGCTGTTTTTTATGTTTTTGTTTTTTGATTACATTCACGATTCGGCAACAATGTATAATCATTGCCCCAGTAATTTTCCACTGAGGGTTTATTTCTCAGGCTCCACTTCCTTCAGGTGGTCGCAACTTGGAATGCCAAACTGGTTGTAGTAGTCTTGGGTGTAGCCTGGGAAGTCGGGCTGCGCTGGCATACCGTATTCATTGCGGAGGAATTTTCCGTCCTTTTCCTTCTTGCGGTTGCCATCGAGATATTTCACAAACAGGTATTTTGCCAAATCCTGATAGCGTGCGGTGGCGTTTTGAGCGGTGTTCACACTGTAGTTGGTGAGATACTGGATAGCCTCGTCGCGGTTCGTTTTCAGCAATTCCACAGCGCGGCTTTCGATAGCAGGCTGGTCGTTGGCGCACTTGTCCTCAATCTCGCCTTGCACTTTGCGAATGTCGGGAATCATTTGAGAATAGCGGTGATAGGCTTGGTTTGCCACCAGATTGTTCACCCAGAAAGCGGCATCGAAATCGAAGTTGTAGAGGTCGCCCTTGCCTTGACGATAACTCTCTGGCACTTCGGTGATGCTGCAATACATTGGCAGGAACACGGCTGTGTTGGCATCATCTACACCAAACCAGAGGCAGCCGCCCACTGGGTCGGGCAGATTGGCACGCATTTGCGACACAAACACCCAACCGGTCTGCTGTGTGGCGATGGCGCGCTCATGGCTGTATTTCACGCCTTTTACGGTGAAATCCATTGGACGATAGCGGTAAGGCACATCGAAGTAATTCTTTGCGCCTGGGTCTTTTGTCATGTCGAAAGGAGTGCCTTCAAAGTGGTCGCGCATCATGTTTTGCACGTCGCGGCAACTCAACTTGCGGTCGGGCTTCACATACAGTGGCATCACCTCTGCGCCCTTCTTGCCGTTGATAAATGGGAGATATGCGTCCATGCCGCTCTTGAAGCGGTTGAAGTAGCTCCACGCGCGGGCATCGCAGCCACGGAGTGTGCCGAAATCGGCAGGAGAATATGCTCTTGAAAATTCAAAATCCTCATCTTTGCCGCTGAAGTAGCCCATCTTGCGGGCGAAAGAAATCACGTCTTTGCTATACATGCAGTTTTGCTTGTCTTTCAGCGGAATGCGATAGATGCGGCTTTGGTTGGCATGTGCACTGATGCAGTCGTCGGGAATGCGGATAGCCACCCACACAGCACCTTTTTCCTTACCGCCCTTGCCAATCATCTCCATCACCCACAGCTCGTTAGGGTCGCCGATAGAGAACGATTCGCCCTCGCTGCAATAGCCGTATTTTGCCACCAAATCGGTCATCACTTTGATGGCTTCGCGCGCGGTGCGTGAGCGTTGGAGCGCAATATATATCAGGCTACCGTAGTCGATAATCGCATCTTTTGTGGTATCAGCCAACTCATGGCGGCCACCGAAAGTGCTCTCTGCCACAGTCACTTGGTGCTCGTTGATATTGCCCACCACAGCGTAGGTGTGAGCCACTTCAGGAATGTAACCCAGGTGCTTACCTGAGTCCCAATCACGGATTTCGCGCATATCGCCCGGCTTGTGGTCGGCGGCAGGGAGATACTGCAAGTCACCGTAAAGGGTGTGCGAGTCGGCTGCATAAGAAATGAGAACACTACCGTCGATTGTGGCGTTTTTGCCAGCCAAGAGGTTGGTGCAAGCCATAGCGTCGATGCCCATCATCGCGATGGAGGCAGCGGCTACTGAATAGATGATACTTTTCATTTTCATGTTGATGAATTATTTATATACAGTTTAATTATGCTTAAAATAGTGATGAGCAAGATTGAACCCTGATCGGTCATTAGGCCGTGTATGGATTTTATAGATTACTTCTTGTGGTCTTTCGGCTTTTATAAGATGCCTTTCGCCTGTTTTTAATTCGTAATAGCTCGCTATCACTCATTAAAAGACAAGCAAAATTCATTCTTCTAAAACTCCGAAATACCACAAGCCCTAATGACCGATTTGGGATAAATACGATTTGCACATCCACATACATAGGGCATGGCAGAATCCCCATTGGATAGTATGGAGAGAAATCATTCGGGAATATTGTTCGTTTCATTTCTAAGTTATAATTATAGGTATTTCAATTAGGGAAAATGGAAAATGAGGCTTAATAATAGTGATTTAACACAAATTTCCCAACCTTTCAACTTTCCATGGCAAATTTGACACTTTTCGTTCAAGCAATCAACACTCTTCCAATAATTCATCAAAGAGGCAAATACCGACAAGCACTACAAAAACCACAACACTGTTGCCTATCCCACTTGATTTCGGAGAAATGGGGCTTAGAAGAGCTCTAACTGTTGTGGGCCGTATTCTTTTACATGCTCAGTGGTGCCGTGGAATAGTTCCATTGCTCCGAATTGCTTGTCGGTGACGCATAGAATGCCTATCATTCCCGAATCAGGGAGTATCGACTTTACCCGCTTGATATGCACATCGGCATTTTCCCTGCTGGGACAGTGCCGAAGATAGATGGAAAACTGAAACATCGTAAAGCCATCTTTCATGATTTCTTTACGGAAACGAGCCGCCACTTTTCGTTGTTTTTTCGTCTCGGTAGGCAAGTCGTAAAATACCAGTACCCACATAATTCTATATTCGCTGATTCTTTCCATTATGGAACAGTAGGATAGCTCAACGTTTTCAATTCTCCTGCATAGCATTTGGCAAGCGAAGATGTGGTAACTGATGCCGCCACCATCAAAGGACTGCGCTTTCCCTCTATCTTCACATCGAGTGTGGGGATTTGTAGCAATTCTCGCTTCACGTCGATAGAAATATCGTCCATTTCGCCATATTTTTTGAGAATGTTTTTCACCAATTCATCTACAAATGGGCGATAAGGCTCCATAATGTCGTCGGCAAGACAATAGGCATTGTAGCGATTATGGTGATGAATACCAAGCGTGGGCATCAACCCCGACCCTACCAATGCACGAGCAATCACGCCACGAAGTATGGCGTAGCCATAATTGAGGTAATTGTTTGGACACGCAAACTCTCTGCCACGGATAAACTCTTCCACTTCTGGAAAAAAGTTTCTCCAATAGTAGGCAGCCGCACGCGCCTCAAGATTGGTGGCATCATCGCTTCGCACTTCGCTCACCCATGCCCGCATGTTGCCAGTTTGCACACCTTTTACCATCTTCTCAAGCATAGCCGCTTGATTGGCAATTTTGGCTTGCACCGTTTGTTGCCACAACTGCTTGCGAAGTGGTTTGCTACAATCCACTTGGTTTTGAAATCGCTCGCTCTGAAGTGTGTTACCCTCAAGTGGAAGCAATAGCTCAGTGGGCATGTGAGCATTATCACAAGTAATCACAGCACAATTATTAGCAAGTAGAGCTTCAAGCAACCCTTGCGTGATGGTGATACGCTTATGGTCGAGTATCACCACCCCAAGGTCTTCAATCGGGAAAGTGCGTACGCTTTCCTTTTTTATTTTATCGCACACGGTGTCGTTCGCCTCCACTTCTGGCAGACGAAGCACCATCTGCGAATGAGCCAAGCTCAAATAGGCTGGATTTCCAAAATAGAGTGTCCGCTTAATCATATTCGCCTACTGCTACAATTTTACCAATATGGTTAACCCTCACTTTCACAAAGCCTTTCAAAGCATTGGGATTCCGCAAACGCTTCCATGTAATACCATCTAAAGTTCTATTATCTTCCACATTAGTTTCCAAATGGTGACGGAAGAAATAATCTTTAGTTGAAAATTTCTGCACACGGAATAAATGTGGACTGATGAGATTGAAGTTTGCCTCATCCATCAAGTCAAGCTCTTCAGGATTGAAGCCATGCTCCAAATCTGGCACCACAAAGTATTCGTTCTGCTTCATAGTGAAGAGGAACTTCCAACCCAAATCCTTTTTGTACTGCTTATCCACCACTTGCAAGCCCATATTTTTGCACATCATAGCTTCGTAGAACGAAACAATGTGTTCGTGATAGTTGCCTTGTTCATCTTCAAAGATTGCCACATGGTGATTATTGCTCGTGCTCACATAATCGGTTGGCTCGGTATCGCCATTCTTATTCACTTTTTCGTGAAGTGGCGTCGCCACATTCACACCCTTGATGGTTACGCTTTTTATGGCAATGCCTTTTTCCTCATTGAGCCAGATAGGATTGTCATCAAGATTTGAAAATGCGGCTTTAGCATCACCCTTAAAATCTTCAAGTCTTTTTTCCAAGATGCGTCGAACACCTGCATCCATCACCTTTTCAATCTTCAAATCAGGTGTGATAGATTTGCGAATAGTGTACACGCTTTCCATACTCACTGTTTTCACTTTTGGTGGCACTGCATGGGTATGTAACTCGTCGAGCCACAAAATATTCTTCTCTAATGAGTTCTTTCCTGTAAATGCTTTCGCAGGGTTGCCTCCAAACTCCTTCAACCGAGCCAGCAATGCCTCACGATACGCCTTTCGACATACAGTGGCAATTTTCGCCTCATCGAAGTTTTTCCCCACTTTCTCCAATGCAGAAGCGTAACGGTTGCGCTTTCCATACACAGTCTCGTTGTGGAGCTGGCCACGAGGCGTAAGAGTGATTTGCTTTGCGCCATTTTTCGCACGGTTTCTATTCGGTGTCGCCACCTTGTTTTTAGCCTTAATCGACACAAGAATAGACTTTAGTTGATTCATGGCTTTTGCTCTAAAATCGGGCATTGGGAGCTTGAACTTACGACCAGTGGTAAGCTCCTTATACATTATGCCATATATGCTGTCGCCACCACCTCGTGCGTTAAGATTATTGAGTAGTTGCACATGCGAAACGGTGGTGAACGCTATAGTGAGGGCATCCATTGCGTGATGGCGATGGTCGTTGCGCTTAGTCCAATCTTTTATTCTGCGCACTTGGTGACCATCGTTATTATAATGCGCTTCAGTCAATCCAAGCCTATCGTACTTTTCCCAGTTTAGTTCCTTCATCACGTCCACCAGTTGCCAATCTTCACGCAATCGAGCCGTGATAGATCCTGTGGTAACGACTACCGTACGCACAATTTCGTGAAGCATCCTTTTAGCCTCCTTGGCTATGTATTGCGAGTCGCTCAAATCGCGATTAAGGAACCCACTTTGAATGTCTTTTTCGGGGGTAAGCAGTTGCTTTTGCTTGCGTGGATTGGTTTTGCCATACACAGTTTTCACCCTCGCCTCATAATCTACAAAACCCTTTTCACCATATTTCTGCTTCACATAGTCACAGGCTGTCATATCAGCCTTTTCGATGTTGACGCTACGCAACTCCAACGTCTTGTTGCCAAATGAATCGTCAAACAATTTCGCCTGTGGAATGATGTGCTCAATATCAAACTCGCGTGAAAACAGCTTTTCTTTTGAAATATAAGTGTTGGAGTAAAGCGTTTTGTATGCATTTGGTTTCAATTCTTCGTAGAGCCGATAACGAATGATGTCGTTGCGACTGGGATGGTTTATTTTAAAATCGTCGATGAGTATCTTTTTAATATCTTCAGTTTCCTTTGTGCGAAGGCGAAGCGCATTAGTGGCGTTTTCACGTTGCTTTTGGCTTTGTTTGAGCTCTCGTGCCAATTCAATATGCACTTCGTCAAACGGTCCGTACGCACTTATACATTCATTCACCACATGCACCATCTGATTAAGAATCTTCTCAACCACTGGATTTCGCAGACTGTTTTTGGGCAGCACCTCAAGGCATGGCTTCAGCTCACGCTGCTCAATTTCCTCCTTTGTGAGCGACTGCTTTGAATGGCGATAACCAGCCATTTCACATGCCTCGCTATATTTTTTTCCACCATTCTTCATGAAAGGCAAAATGCGCTTAATGGCCTTAGCGCTGAGCGAGCCATAATCTTGCTCAAGTCTCACATTCACCAAAGCTGTGGCATAATCTTCTGGAAGTGAGGTAAGCTGCTGAATATGCTTCACCAAGCCATCGTTGCCCGTGGTGGAGCTGTCGCCCTCGTATGAATAAAGCAAGTGCCAAATACGGAACATAGCATCATCCTCGTTGATGGAAGTGACTATAAAGTCGGAATTGTAGCCCAATGCTCCAAATACGGTTTTCACCATATCAATTTTTTCTTGGCTACTCAGTTTATCAAACTTCTCCACATCATGACCGCTCCACTCCACCACGTTTTTGCAAGCATCCATCAGCGCTGAAGCCGTGGTGTTGCCATCAATCTTATCGTAGTTTAGGCTATACTCCTTAGCATTAATCTTCAACAATTTCATAGCAGCCGAGCCCTTTATTTCCTTTACATATCGTAATTCGTCAGCCAACATTTTTCGCTGGTCAAGCGATAGAGGAATAGATGTGCCGTCTTCTTTGGAAATAAGCGCGAGATTGTTGAGTTCGCTCCAAATTTTGAATTCTTGATAAATTGGCGAACTTTTGGGGCACACACGAGAGCCAATGGTTACAATCTTTTTCTTGCCATCAACCATCACTTCAATTTGTTTGCTTTCAAACTCGCAGAATGAAATCAATCCCTTTTGAGACTTCAATTTACGCTGATAGAATATAATAATGTCGCGAAGTTCTTCTTTACGTTCTTTGGTTAGTTCGCTATGGAACCGCTTCTGACACTCCCAAATAGTTTCAAATTCGTTGAGATAATCTTGACGATAAAATACTCTGTTTTTAATACGAAAATGAGGGTCGGCATCAAGATTTTTCATCAAATACTGCCCTACGGTAAGATGCTGGAAGTAGAGTTCCTTGCTATGGTCGCTAATCGCACCAAGATAGCCACTGGCTTTGTCAATTTCACCATTGATGGTAGAAAGCACAAGCACCACTTGCTCAATATCGAGTTGATTAGCCAACGCTTCCACACGCCACCTCGCAAGGGTGATGGCACGAGTTTTGCGGTCGGTCAGTTCTGCGCATTTCACTTTATGAATGACGAAAAACATTTTCTCTGTGGTTGATTTATTGCGCCCCATCAACTTTTCCTTTAGCTCGGCATTGAGCACCTCTGGGTAATACTGACTTTGGTGGTTAAAAATGATGTTGAATTCTGCTTGCAAATCCGAGCGATAGTAGCTTGGGATATACTTTTTCCCACTATTGAGAATTTTTAATGTATATTCTCCAGGAGTGAGGTGCTCCTCGTAGAGCGACTTTGCCACCGCCATTCCATCGATTAATTCACCATCTTCCTCATTGTTCATTTTTCGCGAACTCTTGTAACCACGCTTTTTATTGAGCATCAAAAGCACTCGGCACAACTGCTCAAGCGAAATCTCCTCGGTTGCGGCTTTAGCACGCAAGCGATAAGTTTCAAAAGTAGAAGAATTGCCTTCTTCTGCCAGCTGCGTATCATCAGTAATCCAACCATAAGACTTGAGCGCACTCAAAAGATTTTCACGACGCAACTTGTAGCGTTGTAGATTGCGGCGCATACTTCTCTTGAGCGTGCGGTCGGCTGTGGTGGTAATACTTTTCCCTTGCTCAAAATTGCCTTTTTCATCAACTGTGAGAGGATTTACTCTTACTCCAAGCTTCACGATGCTTGATTCTTCATTGTGGTCGACTGCCTGATTAACGACAGCCCACCCGATGCTACTAGTTCCCAAGTCAAGGCCTAAAACTTTCTTCATTGTATTTAAAATTAGGTGTGTTTCACGGCTCTTTCATTTAACTTTGGTGTTGTTTAGCAACTGCTTGAATAAGTAGCATTTACCCAAGTCTAATCTGTGGAATATATAAAAACAGCTTTGTTGGGTGTTATTGAGAGTTGCTTCTAACCGACTAATACTCATGGATATTGAAAATTCAAAGCATTTTTAAATGAAAGAGCCGTGGGTGTGTTTGAATATTTTTTTCAAAAATACAACTTATTTTTTGGAAAATGAAATAATATTGCTAAATTTGCCATACAAATTTGAAGCAATTCGCAATAAGGATTATTCCGTTGTGAAAACATCAAGGGCGGCTCATGTCGCTCTTTTTTTATTCTCCACAAAAGTTCTGAAAAAAGTCAACAGGTCAACGAGGCAACGAGAATACCAAAAGGCGAAGGTATCGTCTTAACTTCTTTAACTTCTCCCCCTATGTGTATTTTACTAAAAAAAGTGTAACTTTGTGGGGTAATTTATGAGTTCACTGTTTGGTAAAATACTTGACACACGGCCGAAGCCTAACGAGGCTGTTGGGCATATCGAGCTTCTCGACACCACTCTGCGTGATGGCGAGCAAACCTCTGGCGTGAGCTTCTCTACAGCTGAGAAGTTGAGCATATCGCGTATGCTGCTCACCAATCTGCGTGTGCCTCGCATCGAGATTGGCAGTTGCCACGTTTCCATCGGTGAATTCGAGTCGGCAAAGGCGATTTGCCAATGGGCTGCCGACAATGGGCAACTCGCGCGCATCGAAATTCTGGGATTTATCGACGGCGGTAAATCGGTGGAATGGGTGAACAAGGTGGGCGGCAAGGTGATCAATCTGCTGGTGAAGGGATCGGAAAGGCACTGCAACCTCCAACTGGGCAAAACGCTCGAACAGCACTGCGCTGACATCGTGAGGGAAGTGAACTTGGCGCACGCCAAGGGGCTGAAGGTGAATCTGTATCTTGAGGACTGGTCGAATGGCATACGCGCCTCCAAGCACTATGTGTATAAACTGATGGACACGCTGCAGCACCTGCCCATTGAGCGATTTATGCTTGCCGACACGCTCGGCATCATGAATCCTAATCAAGTGTATGAATACTGCAAGCGTATGGTCACGCGCTACCCTGCTCTACATTTCGACTTCCACGCCCACAACGACTACGACCTTGCCACAAGCAATGCTTTTGCTGCGGGGCTGGTGGGCATAAAGGGCATTCACTGCACCATCAACGGACTGGGCGAGCGCGCCGGCAATGCTCCACTGGCTTCGGTGGTGCCTATGGTGCACGACATGCTGCACATGACCACAGGCATCGACGAAAAGCAAATCTACACCGTGAGCCACATCGTGGAATCGTTTTCGGGTGTGGTGGTGGCGCAAAACGAGCCTATCATTGGCGAGAATGTGTTTACACAAACCGCTGGCGTACATGCCGACGGCGACAGGAAAAACGAACTCTACTACAACAGCCTGCTGCCCGAACGCTTCGGGCGCAAACGTGAATACGCCCTTGGAAAACTGTCGGGCGAGGCAAGTATCACCGAGAATTTGCTGGAACTGGGCATTCAGTTGGGCAAGAAATACGTACAGAAAGTGACCGAAAGAATCGTTCAATTGGGCGATAAAAAGGAGATTGTGACGCAAGACGACCTGCCCTACATCGTTGCCGACATCGTGAAGCGCGACTCGGTAATCAACAAGGTGAAAATTGTGAACTACTCGCTCACTATGTCGCACGGATTGCACCCCACCGCCACTGTGAAACTCGAAATCGAAGGCAAGGAATACGAGCAAAGCGCATTCGGCGATGGCCAGTTCGACGCGTTTATTAAAGCGGTGAAGAAAATCTACAAAGACAACCTGAAACGAGAAATGCCCCGACTCACCAACTACACGGTGAGCATTCCACCCCACGGCAGCACCGACGCGCTGGTGATGACCAACATCACTTGGAACTACAATGGCCACATCATCAAAACGCGCGGCCTGGACGTGGACCAAATAGAAGCCGCCTTCCAAGCCACCATCAAAATGCTGAACATCATCGAAGGCATGCGATAGCCCCCCTAAAAAAAATCCAACCCCCAAACCCACCGAGTGCTCCAAACCTTCCAAGCAGCACTCCGAGTGCTCTGAGTGCTCCCTTCCCACCCAGCTTCCACCCATTTTCCGCCAGAAAAAGCAAAATTTAACCGATTTTTGAAATGGAATGAAAACTATTTCGTAAATTTGTGCAGCAACCATTAATTATGCTATCAAGACAATGACTGAAATGGATTTTATAGTGAGCGAAAATCTGAGCATCTCCCCTCTTTACGGACTGCTCAAACTCACTCCACAATCAGGCACGATGCCTGACACGCACCCCGGACAGTTTGTTCAGGTGGAAGTTCCTCATTCAAAAACCACTTTCCTCCGCCGTCCTATCTCCATTTGCTATGTGGATGAAGAGCGAAATCAGCTCTGGCTGCTCATACGCAAGGCTGGCGAGGGCACAGCATCGCTTTTGGCAACACGAGTGGGCGAAACGCTCAACCTTGTGATGCCACTTGGCAACGGCTTCAGCTGCTCGTTCGCTGGCGAAATGATGCTCATAGGTGGCGGCGTGGGCGTTGCTCCATTGCTCCAACTGGGCAAAGTGCTCTCTAAACTTGGCAAAAAGGTGAGATTTCTGCTTGGCGCACGCTCGGCAAGCGACTTGCTGCTGCTCGACGAGTTTAAGCGTTGGGGCGAGGTGTATATCTCCACCGAAGACGGTTCTGAGGGCGAAAAGGGATTCGTTACCCAACATTCCATCCTCAATTCTCCCATCGACCACATCGCTTGCTGCGGTCCTCAGCCCATGATGAAAGCCGTGGCTGCCATTGCCAAGAGCAAGGGCATCGACTGCGAGGTGTCGCTCGAAAATATGATGGCTTGCGGTTTGGGCGCTTGTTTGTGCTGCGTGGAAGACACCGCCGACAGCGGTCATGTGTGTGTATGTAAAGAAGGTCCTGTATTTAATATAAATCGATTGAAATGGTAGATTTAAGCGTTGAAATTGGAAAACTGAAGTTGAAAAACCCGATTATGACTGCATCGGGAACCTTTGGATATGGCGAAGAATTCGCCGATTTTATCGATTTGAACCGCCTTGGAGGCATCATTGTGAAGGGCACCACGCTCCACCACCGCGAGGGCAACCCTTATCCTCGTATGGCAGAAACCCCGAGCGGTATGCTCAACGCCGTAGGGCTCCAGAACAAAGGCGTGGATTACTTCATCGAGCATATTTATCCCCGTATCAAAGACCTTGACACACGAGTGATAGTGAATGTGAGCGGTTCGTGCATCGACGATTATGTGGCTGTGTGCGAAAAACTCAGCCCTCTTGATAAAGTGGCAGCCGTGGAAATCAACATCTCTTGCCCCAACGTGAAGCAGGGCGGTATGGGATTCGGCACCACATGCAGCGGTGCGGAGAGCGTGACAAGCGCCGTACGCAAAGCCTACGACGGAACAATGATTGTGAAACTCACGCCAAACGTGACCGACATCACCGAAATTGCACGTGCCGTGGAGGCCGCTGGCGCTGATGCAGTGTCGCTCACCAACACCTTCCTTGGCATGGCTATCGACGTGGAGAAGCGCAAACCAATGCTCTCTACCATCACAGGCGGCTTGTCGGGACCTTGCATTCGCCCTATTGCGGTGAGAATGGTTTGGCAGGTGGCTAACGCCGTGAAAGTGCCTGTTGTGGGACTTGGCGGCATTGCAAGTGGCCGCGACGCCATCGAATTCCTCCTTGCCGGTGCCACCGCCGTGCAGATTGGCACAGCCAACTTCGTTGACCCACAAGTGACCGTTAAGGCAATCGACTACATTGAAGATTATTTGATACGCCACCAAATAGCGAGCGTGCACGAATTAATCGGAGGAATGGAGGTGTAACTCACCCCTTCGCCTTTCGCGCCCTCAAAGGGGCTTAAAACGGCTTTACGGTCGTTTTTATCCACAACCCGCACCATAAGAAATCAGAAAAGGCTCAAAAGCGACTTGCTTTTGGGCCTTTTTCTTCAATTTTACCGCCTAAAATTAGGCATATATGATAGAATTTGATAGGAGTGTTCCTGAGAATGATGCTTAGCGGCTACTACGGGGGATAAATTCCTCGAAGCTGTTATCACTATAGAATACCATGATCGATGTCACACGGCGCTCCACAGGTGCCACATTCACGCCTTTTTCCACTGCTGGTTTAGTAGTTTTTTTCGCCATAGTTTGCAAGGCTGCCGAGATGGCCGCAACAGGTGTAGGCGGAGGCGTGGTAGGCTGATACGACGACTCATCATCACCGAATGAAATAGAGGTCATATAGGGTGTGCGAGATTCCTGACCAACTTCCGATGCCGTGGAATTTTCTAAATTCTCAGAGGGTTGAGCCACGGTGGGCGAGGGCATGGAGTTCGCATTTGGAACAAACATATCTCCGTCGCCAAACATAAGCCACATTATATTAAGAGCTGGATAGGCATTATGAATTTTAGTGATGAGTTCATCACTTACTTTTTTGTTGCGCCCATTGAGCAACTGCGATAGAGTGGGACGGGGAATAACGCAAGTGTCGGCGAATGTGGAATTAGAAATTCCATTATGACTTAAGAAAAATTTTAGGCGAGAAACTATGTCCATAATTGCAAACAGTAAAAATCTACTAAAAATTGAGTTTGCAAATGTATAAACAATTATTTAAAAACACAAATTTATCGACGTAAATCTAAATAATGAATTTGTAAATAGCAAATATCGTAAAATAAACAGACAAAACACCCAATTCAACATTCAAAACACCCGATTCACATATCCAAAATCCACATTTCATAATTATATTATATTACAACTTTAATTTACATAGATTATTAGACTGATATACAATATATTACTTTATATTAAACCATACTTCACAGCAAATCACCCATCCTGACACAGAAATCACCATAAATCACAACTTTATAATTTAGCATTTATTTAATTGGATTTTAGCTGTTTACACTTATTGTAAATAATTGTTAACCCTTATTTTTAATGCGTTTGTAAACGATTTAATCGTTAATTCTCCAGCACACCATTCCGCTTTCAAAACGCAAACCGAAAAACAAACGAAAACAGCCTATTTCATTTTGCAAAACACGATGTAGTTTTACGAATTAATCGATGGATTTTGTAATTTAAATTCACAAACACACGGCGGTAATTTTACCATTTTCTGCGGTGTTTTCGCTCAACTCATTCTCCTGCCATTCTTTTCAATCAAATCCATAATTCGTTCACAAAATCAAATTCTAATCAATTCTCAGAGGGTAATCCACGGCAAAAATATATGGTGTAACCTTTTGATAAACAAATAGGTTACACCACATGATACAGTATGCAAACATGTAAACTGCTTGATGCTTCAGAAAAATGTAAAATAGGTGGTTTTTTACGGCGAATGTGCGCCACACAGCCCTGTAAGGACACTAAAACGGCTTTTTACTGCTTCAAATCACGCAAAAATCGGTGAATTTTGAATTTTCTGACGCAAAAACAGCGTCATTTTTCTGATAATTCTTTTTTCAGGAATCGGGCAGTGATTGAATTTGGATTCTCTGCCACTTCTTCTGGAGTGCCAAAAGCCACGATTTGTCCGCCATTTCTGCCACCCTCTGGTCCGAGGTCAATGATATAGTCGGCGCACTTAATCACATCTAAATTGTGATCGGTGGTAATTACCGTATTTCGCTTTTGGACCAATTTATCAAGCACCGATAAAAGTATCTTAATATCTTCAAAGTGCAGACCGGTGGTTGGTTCATCAAGAATGTAGAGCGTTTTACCTGTGTCTTTTTTCGAGAGCTCGGCGGCGAGTTTCACACGCTGACATTCTCCGCCCGAAAGTGTGCTCGACGGTTGGCCAAGTTTGATGTAGCCCAACCCTACTTCTTGCAGCACTTTTATCTTGTTGAGAATCGCAGGAATTGCATCGAAAAACTCTACGGCTTGATTTATCGTCATGTCAAGGACATCAGCAATCGATTTTCCCTTGAATTTCACCTCCAAAGTCTCTCTGTTATAGCGCTTTCCGCCACACACTTCACATGGCACGAGCACATCGGGCAAAAAATTCATTTCCACCGTTTTGTAGCCATTTCCATTACAAACCTCACATCTGCCACCCTTGGCGTTAAATGAGAAACGTCCGGGCTTGTAACCACGAATCTTCGACTCTGGCAGGTTCACAAACAAATTGCGAATGTCGGTAAACACGCCAGTGTAGGTGGCAGGATTGGAGCGCGGCGTGCGACCCAGTGGCGACTGGTCAACGGTCACCACCTTGTCGATATGCTCCAAGCCCTCGATGCTCTTGTAAGGGAGCGGCTCGGTGAGCGAGCGATACAGCTTTTGGCTGATGATGGGCTGAAGCGTGCCGTTGACCAGCGACGATTTACCGCTGCCCGATACGCCTGTCACGCAAATAAACGTGCCCAAAGGAAAGTCCACGTCCACATTCTTGAGGTTGTGCCCATTGCAGCCACGAAGCCTTATCACGTCGCCATTGCCCGAACGGCGCACCTTCGGAATTTCTATCTTCTTCAATCCACTCAAATAATCGGCGGTGAGCGTGCTTTCTTTGAGCATTTGCTTAGGAGTGCCCGCAAACACCACATTACCGCCTCTACGCCCCGCTTTCGGGCCTATATCCACAATATAATCGGCATTGAGCATCATGTCTTTGTCGTGCTCCACCACTATCACGGTGTTGCCCTCGTCGCGCAGTTTTTTCAGCGACGCTATGAGGCGTTCGCTGTCGCGCTGATGCAGACCGATGCTCGGCTCGTCGAGAATGTAAAGCACATTCACCAGTTGCGAACCTATTTGAGTGGCCAAACGAATACGCTGGCTTTCACCACCAGAGAGCGAAGCCGACGAGCGGTTGAGCGACACATAATCCAAGCCCACATCAAGCATAAAATTCAGTCGGCTAAGGATTTCCTTCACGATTTCATCGGCAATTTTCCACTTTTTCGGCTCCATGTGGTTGTGCAAATCGCCGAGCCAGTCGCGCAGTTCGCTGATGTCCATATTCGCAAGCTGCGCAATGTTTTTGCCGTTGATGAAGAAGTGCAAAGCCTCCTTGTTCAAGCGCGCGCCACCACATTCAGGGCATACGCAACGCGAATAGAACTGCCCTGCCCATTTCTGAGCCTTTGAGCCTGCCGATTCGTCTTGCTGAAGTTCGATATACTTTACCAGTCCATCGTAGGAGAGGAAATAGTTGTTGGTGCTCAGCGTTTCGGTTTTGATGTTGAGCCGTTCGTCGGTGCCGTTCATGATGTCGTCGAGGGCTTCTTCAGGAAGTTCCGACAGCGGCGTATTGATGTCACAGCCATATTTTTCACAAATGGCGGCAATCTGCCAAAACACCAGCGAGTTTTTATATTTCCCCAAAGGCAGCACTCCCCCTTCTTTGATGGAGAGCGACATGTCGGGCATGATTTTCTCACGGTCAACGAGATTCACATAGCCCAGTCCCTTGCACTTATGGCAAGCGCCCTGTGGCGAGTTGAACGAGAAGTTGTGCGGAGCCGGATCGAGGTACGAAAGCCCCGTAGATGGGTCCATCAGCGTCTTGCTGTAATAGGATATTTCATCGGTGGCGGCGTCGAGGATAAGCAGTTGGTCTTTGCCCTGCCTGAACGCCAGTTCCACGGTTTCTTTAAGGCGCTTTTCGTCCTTTCGTGCCACCTTCAAGCGGTCGATCACCAGTTCCACAGTGTGATTCTTGTAGCGGTCGAGCTTCATGCCGAATGTAATTTCACGCAATTCGCCATCGATACGCACGTTGATATAGCCCTTCTTCCTATATTGCTCAAAAAGGTCTTTGTAGTGGCCTTTGCGATTCTTCACAAGTGGCGCCAGAATGTAAATTTTCTTGCCGTCGTACTTGTCGAGAATCATCGAAAGTATCTTTTCAACGGAGTATTTCACCATACGCTCACCAGAGGTGTAGCTCACGGCATCGGCGGCACGCGCAAAAAGCAGTCGCAAATAGTCGTAAACCTCAGTAGAGGTGCCTACGGTGGAGCGAGGATTTTTGTTGGTGGTTTTCTGCCCTATCGAAATCACTGGGCTAAGCCCCGTAATCTTGTCAACATCAGGGCGTTCGAGCACACCGAGCATATTTCGCGCGTACGCAGAAAATGTTTCCAAATATCGGCGTTGTCCTTCGGCAAAAATAGTGTCGAACGCTAACGACGATTTTCCACTACCACTCAGCCCCGTAATCACGGTGAGCTTGTAGTGTGGAATATCCACATCTATGTTTTTCAGATTGTGGACACGTGCGCCAAGCACACTCACACATTCAGTTTCTTTCCCGTTGAAAATCATAATTTGCAAAGTTACAAAAAGAAGTCAGAAATCAGAAATTAGATGTTAGAAAGATGTTAGAAATTAGATGTTAGATGTTAGAGCGAAGTGCTCCGAGTGCTCCGAGTGCTCCGAGTGCTCCCCCCCTAAATCCGCATCACCATCTCCCCTACCTAAAACAAAGCTGTGCCACCATCGATAGCGGCACAGCCTTGTTTTACGTTTACTTCAAATCGTTCTTTATTCCACTACGGTAGTGCCGCTCTTCAGGGCGTTTTTGCGGTAGCGGAGAATGTTGATGTCGCCGCTGAGCTTATACACCTTGTCGTCGGCACCTCGTGCTTGAATCACGTAGTAATACACGCCTGTGCTCACCAATTTGCCGCGATATTTGCCGTCCCAACCGTCGTCGGGGTTGCTAAATTCAAATATCTTGTTGCCCCAAGTGTTGAAGATCGTGCAATGAAATTCCACAATCGACTTGTACTTCACTTTCCAAATGTCGCCCACGCCCTCTGTAGAACCAGGAGAGAACACATTTGGGCAAACCAGTTCGCTTTCGCCAATGTGCACGGTGTAGGTGGGACCGTATGCCTCGCAACCGCCTTGCAGATTCGTGCCCACAAAGCGCCAATACGATGTGCCTGTGGTGTTGAAGATTTGCTCCACTTCGTCATCGTTGAAGCGCGCCTCTATGCTCTGAAAATCAGGGTCGAGTGCCTTTTGCCACTCTTTGTGGTCAACGGCGTCGGTGCAATATGCCTTAAATGTCACCGTAGCAGGAGCCGAACCGCCCAATTCCTCGCTTTCATCGGTGTTTTCGCCACCTTCGCTGCCATCGTTGTTGTCTTCGTCGTCGCTCTCATCGGTGCCGTCGTTGCGCTTTTGCTTGATGGCAGTGGTGCGAACATCCACGGCTGTGGTGGTGTAGGTGTCGCTCTCCATTTCCACTTCTTCGTTCCAAAATTTGAGGAAGCGGTCGCCACTGATATGGAATGTGGTGTTGCACAGCGGAGCGGTAATCACCAACTGTGGTTTTACCGATGTAAGCACATTGGTGGTATCCACCTGAGTCCATTGAACAGCGGTTTCGTCCCATACGAGCGTACGGAAATCCAACTTAATTTCACGGCTCAGCACCCTTCTCACACCTGTAATAGTGAAATACGATATTTCGTCGGCTGTGCCGTCGATACTCAGCGTGGCAGTGCCACAATCCTCTGGCGCAAGGGCAGAAATGCTGTTGAAGCGCAAATAGTGGTCGGTATAATTCACCACCCAAACGTAGGTGCGATTAGTGCCTTCCTCAATGATATAGCCCTGCCCGGCAACCACTTGCGCAAGCGTAGTGGTGCGCCCATCGGTAGTGATACCCGAAATTTCCTCGGCATATCCCCCACCTTGGCTACCAAAACTATACCACACCACAGGCGTATCGCTCGTCGCCCGATACTGCATACCCACGCCCTGCGTGTTGTAGAGCACATAAATATGGTTCAAACCCGTATTTTTCTCCGGAATCAAGTCGTAAACCTCGTGCGAGCCGCCCACAAACGACACCTGTGCCCACCCCGATACCGAAGCCAGCACAGCCACTATGATGAGTAAAAAAATCTTCTTCATAACATACAAAGATAACCATTATCAACAATAATAACGAAAAATCCGCCCCAAAATTGCCCATACGCAATTTTTCAAAGCGGATTCAAAACGTTTTAACCCAAATCTGCGGAGGTTATCATTTCAGCCTCAAAACAGGCTTTGGCTTCAGCCCATATTTCGCCAGTAATTTCGCTTCTCGCGAATGAGGCAATATGGCACTTTTCCCTGATTGCACCCAATGATAAGCCGGTGCGCTTTTGGGTAATGCATCTATTTTTGGAGCTTTTGCTTTTAGCCACAATTTCAGCCAATTGAGTTTTGCTATCATTTTTGGCACTTCACCGGTAAAGGCAGGGTGAATCTCCACAAAATAAACCTTTTGACCATACCCAATGGCATAATCCCAACGATTCTCGTTCGGATAAAGTTGAGCCACAGCATCATCAATATTTAAACTGCCGTCCAAACGACTACCGTCAGAAGCCACCACCTTGCCAACCTCTGCCCTTCTCAGTGCACGAAGTCCAGGCTCGTATGCAGCCGACACCTCTGCCGTTTGCTCTACTGCCAATTGAAAATCAGTCTTCGCCATACTCTGCCATATACTTCGACACCACCTCCGATGCCTTTGAAGCAAACTGCGACAAACCTCCCCATTCTGCCTCGCCCATGTTTTCGCTTGCCACATCAAGAGAGCTAATATCATCGGTGACTACGCCCTCTTTTGTGTGGGAGAAGTAGAATGTTCGCACATCTTTGCTAACAGCACCTTTCACGGTTTCGCCCACATTGCTATCTAAACTGGCATCAAACAGTTCACATAGTGCCTGTTCTCTCACCTCCTGCGGAAATTGTTGCAGCATTTTAAACGTCCAAGCAAATTCCAGCAGCACAGGCGAATGTGTCGATACAATCACCTTGTAGCCCATCTTAATCAGTTCAAGAATCTGTATGATTACCGATTGAATGGCTCTTGGATGCAATCCCATTTCGGGCTCTTCCACCACCACATACTCGTATTGATTGCCGTTGATGCTTTTCGCCATAGGTTCTGCAAGACAGTAAAACGCCATTAGCAAAGGCATAAACTCCTTTTGCCCCGCACTCCATGTCATAAAGGGCAAACTTGTATCCCCTACCTTCATTCGCATCTTCTTCTGTCCTGCCTGTTCGTCAATTACCACTTCTCCACCATGGAAAATCGTATCATTAAACGACTGCTTCATGCCGTCATTCAGCCTTTGATTCAAAGGAAATATCACGTTTTCACTCCCCATGCCGTATTGGAAAAACAATCTGAGCGTTTCGCTGAAATTGCGCAAAACGTATGGCGAAGATATGTCAAATTCCATGAAATTTTTAGGACGACCATCCGAAATCGACAATATGCGCTGGGCTGGAATATAGAAAAGTTTCTCCTTGGCGTCGGCATTCTCAGCATTCAGCAGAGAGCACTTCTCAAACGCCTCACCATCAACCTTCACCATGGTGCAGTTTTTCCACATTGAAGAAAGCCTATCGCCAAAATAATAGTTCAGAACCTTGTCGGAATCGCCATCAATCACATAATTGTATTTCAGAAGATTCTGAACGATATAATCTTTGTCCACAATAAGCTTCGCCAGCTGTAGGAAAAGCGTTTTTCCACTGGCTTGCGGACCTAAGAGAATTGTCAAATCCCCAAGTTCCACATCAAGATTCTTAATTGGACCAAAATTAGATATTTGAAACTTATTCATTGTCGTCGCTCTTTTATAAGCCGCCGCCCATCATCTGTGGCGCACAACTCTTCTGCAAAGATAACCATTATCAACAATAATAACGAAAAATCCGCCCCAAAATTGCCCATACGCAATTTTTCAAAGCGGATTCAAAACGTTTTAACCCAAATCTGCTGGGGTTATCATTTCAACCTCAAAACAGGCTTTGGCTTCAGCCCATATTTTGCCAGTAATATTTTTTAATCTTCATCATCTTCTTCGTTATTGAAGTTGTAGTTACTTCCTCTACCAGGTCTATCTCCCTTTCCATTTAGTTTCTTTTTAGGAACAGGGCCTCCATAACGTGCTACTACTAGGAAAATAAAATTACACAATCCCCAAATTCCTCCTTTCACAACCATCACTTCTGTACTATGATATGCAAAACAACCATACTCTATATTATAACAACACACAGTAAACGGCTCTATAGAAGACACAATCAACAACGAACCCATAAAAAACAACCCAAAAGCCCCAATACAATATCCAACACTATAATCTCTATCCATCGGGTTATCAGGGACAGCTACAATGACAACACGTGCCGTTAAATAAAGTAGGGCGACATGAACAAATGTAAAACAGAAAATTTGAAAGAGTGCATATAAAGAAAAATATGGCAACGGAGCGCCATATCCAATAGCTACCACATAAAGTGCTACAATAAGCACAGATGATGCCATTCTGAAGTAATACGAAAAAAAATATAAATACGAAACCACTATTATGGCAAAAAGAAAAACATCAAAAAACAAATTACTAAAGCTAAAAACAAATGGAGACATGAATTCTTTACCAAATACTATCAAAAAGAGTAACACTATCCCTACTTTATGTTTTTTTATGTCATACAATGGTTGCTCAAAATAAGGTATCGGCCGCTGTGATTTCGTTTTTTTCTTATAATTTTTCATAATCAATCATTTAAATTTATAATTCTGAGTGTACAACTGTTAATTGTCAATCTGTGATTAGCGGAATTTCATTTTCTGGATACAAACAATCCAATAACAAATACTTCTTCCGTAAATATTTATAATCATTCAGTGCATTAGGATAAGTTGATAAGTATTGATCCCATGAAATTTCGTTTTGATCTTCATCATAAAAGTGTTTGTCTTCTGAAGGGGCATTTGGTATAATGGCTCTAATATCCCCATTACTCTGCATTACCAAAACAGAATTAACACTTCCGTCGTCAACTAAAACAATTAAATTTCCATCAAAAAGCAACCCAGAAAATTTTGCATAGTCTGATTGTGGAAGGCATATTTTCTTAAATTCACAACCTTCCCAATTATCCACTACTATTCTCACTTTAGAAACATCTTTTCTTGCACATGAAACTACAAAAAAAGCAATCGCTAATATAAATACTATCTTCATTATTATTTTAAAAACATCTAGTTTGAGGTTTATAAACACATCTGAAATCTTCCGATATAACAATATCCATTCACGATAACGGCGCATACGATTTAGCCATAGTCAATAATCAACCATCTTCTCAATAAAGTCCTTTTTCACAAAGAAAACAGACTAAAAGTGTAATCGTTGAATCTATATCCAGTTTCGAGCAAATCTCATGTGGTGTATGCATATATCTGCACGGAATTGACACAACAGCCGTTCTGACCCCATTTCCTGATAATTGAATTGGGTTAGCATCCGTTCCTGTGGGGTATGGGCTGACCTCAACTTGATACTTTATATTATGCTCAATAGCTGTATCTTCCAAACATTTAAAAAGATTAGGAAATATATTAGGTCCTTTGGCTAATACACAGCCTTCCCCTAATTTGATATCTCCATCACTAATAATATTGCTCAAAGGATAATCTGTGGAATGGGTCAAGTCAATACAAATACATATATCTGGCTTTATCGAATTAGCAGCCACGAGGGCTCCTCTCATTCCTATTTCCTCGTTATTTGACGCCACATAGTACACATTCCACGGAAGTTCTTCATTTTGTAGTTTCTCTGCTATTTTTAAAATGACTTCCAACCCAATGCTATCGTCAAAATAAGACCCTGTAATCAAGTTATTAGGCAATGCCTCATAATCAGAGCAAAAATAGGCATAATCGCCCTTACTAACCATCAGCATCGCTTCTTCTTGGTTTTTGGCACCTATATCTATCCAAAGGTTCTCATAAGTCACTTTCACATTCACATCTTCTCGCAAAAGGTGAATAGGTTTTTTGCCAATGATACCAGTAATCATCCTATCCTCATGCCTTATTATTACTTTTCTTGCAGGAAGAATTGAAGCATCAATTCCTCCTGACGGTTTAACATAGAGAAATCCATTGGCATCAATGTACGTTATCATTAAGCACACCACATCATGATGCGCAATAAGCATAATACTCTCGCCATCGCCGACTTTATGCGCAACCACATTACCTATAACGTCAGTATAAACTTCGTCTGCATAGGACTTTAAAATATTGGCAAGCCCCATTAACTTATCATATTTATCTCTAATCACAACTTATTCATAAGGATTGTTTGGACCATATTTGTTTGTGTCTTCTGCATCTTTTCGTTTTCTTTCGCCTATTTCTGAAATAGTATTCATAGACACATCGTTGATCAGCTTTCTGTGAATGGCAAGCAAATCACTCACATTCTCAGATGAGACTGAATACTCTTTACCATCCAAACCAACCACAGTGTTATCCGTTCCAAGTCGGTCTCGTAAGTTCTGTTGCATTGACTTAAACAATTTTTGCTTTTGGTCTTTCGCTGTCTCTTTTGAAAAATATCTTTCGCAATCTTCATCAAACAGATCTTTTAACATAGAACATTTATTATTAAAGGGTTATTATTAAAACATAGGGGGAATCCCCCTATGTTAATTAACGTAGTTGGTTTTAGAATCCGCGATACATAATACCGCAAGAAATCTCTGTTAACTTAGGACAACCAGCTACAGACATCACATTTGATGTTTTCTTGATTTTAAGCACTACTTTCATAATTGAAGGAGTTAAAGGTTATAGGCATACTTCGGGAGATGCCACTTATCCATTTTATTTAAAATTTTCGTTGTAATATTGTTTCTTTTATCGGCAGTTTTTGCAACGCATCGATGAGTTGTTCTCGCGTCATAGACTGATTCGAATTTTTCATCAACTTCTGCGCCAAATTATACCTACACTTAGCCATATAGCAGTTAGTTTCCGCTGGTTTACGAAAATCTCCATGTTCAGTATAATTCACACCTGCGCACAAATTGCAATAGTCGCAGTAATCATATCTGCCACATTCTGTATAATCGCCAACAACGGAATTTCTCCAACATTTTAGCTCTAAACTACCCGTTAATATATCATAAGCAGACTGTTTCTTTAGGTTTCCTAAGTTCAGAGAAAAGGCGACGCATGCTCGAAGATTTCCGTCAGGTGTTAAACAAAATCCAGTTTCACCGGCTCCACAACTACATTGATTAAGGTCTCTTTTTTGTCCACCGAAATTTGGGGCTTCAGGTCCAACATATAATGGAATATTGTTGTCTCTCAACACTATTTGTAATTGTTCCTCTGTCAATCTCAGCTGTTTTGCACATAAGTCACCATCATTGGATTCAGTAATATTGATTTCAAACTGAGGAATAGCCCTATATTTCTTTGCCAAATCTGCCACCATATAATAGGTATGCAAGTTTGGTTGCATTACACAGCATTTAAGATTCAATGGCACAGCCAGTGAAGACAATTGCTCCACTATTTTAATTGAACGATTCCACGATCCCGGAATACGTGTTATTTTATCATGATCTTCTGCAACTCCACTATACACACTCACTCCTACCAATCTTGGATAATAATCAGCCAATCGTTGCACATTGTTCAACAAACGTTGTCCATTAGTGAACACATCAAAAGCTATTTCCTTTTCGTAAAGATATTCAATTATTTCCCAAACAAATTCTTTAGAAAAAGGATCTCCCCCAGAAAGACACACCTTAACCAATCCCATTTCATACATCTCGTCGATTATTCGCTTATAATCATCCAACGACAGTTCTGAAAAGTCTTCACGATGAGAAATTTCTTGATTATTGCGTGTTGCACCAGGGTTATAACAATGTATACACATTTCACTACAGCGATATGTGAGTTCAAACATACAAGAACAAATAGTTTTCCCATCATCAACTGCTGTGAAATAAAGTTGTTCAGCATTCGTAGTAGCCATTGGGAGCTTTTCTTTAGCATCATTGTCACTCCATGCGCCCTGCTGTTGTCTAAAAGCCACCACTTGTTTTCGATAATGTTCTATTCCTTCAGCAAAGACTATTTCATTGGTAACTAATCCATGTTGGGAAAGCAGTTCCATAAAGTCACAAACCGACTCCAACGCTATACCCGTTTGTTCAGAGATAGTGTAAATATCAATCTTTCCATTTCTTTTAACTTGCAAAATATGTCCTATTACAATTGCTGATTCCTCGTCAAAGAAAAAACTGAATCCAGCAATTAAATTATACATAATTGCCACTTTTTTTATCTCATTGTATCTTCCACACGTCCATTCTGGGCGATAGTATTCTTTATTTTCAACGTGTGCCATTGAGCATGTTTTGTGTTTCTCTCGTCCCCAATGTCGAAACGGTTTATGTTATGGTCTAAAAAAGAAAGCGTGGGACGATGTCGTTGTCAATCATCAACGAGGCATCGCCAAACGCCCTAACTCGAAATTGAACAACCCACCCCCACGCTGAAGCTTATAAGGCCTCCCCACTTGTATGGGGGTGGATAATACAAGCACAGCGAAGGCGTTTCTGGCTGCCTCAATATCCCTTGAGTTATGAAAATTGGCGATTTTCGTTGATAGGAATTGAAGCGAAACGCTTTCAAATAATATGTCTTGCAAAATGCGATGATGTCGCGTATGCTCACACCACGCATAATGCAATTGCAAATATATGAATTTATCTTTGAAACGCCAAGCAAATAATCACATTTTCATTCGCCTATTTCAAAACCTCCCACAAGCCACAAAAAGGTTTTAAAAAAATCCTACTATCCTATACAACACGTTTGATTGGGGTACTATATAGAATAATGTGTGGGGGTTGGTGAAATAAAAATGGCGGTTTTGCTTTGTAGTGCGAGTGGATTGCTTTAACTTTGTAGAAGAATTTAGATTTAAACAGTAATCCATCTTAATTTTTTATGATTACATTCTTTAAAAAAGGAGCAAACACCATCTATGCGGTAGGTGCTGACCATGCTCTTTCACCAAAGGAACTTGAGAAGTTAGAATGGCTGCTCGGCGGCATTCAAGTGCAGGACGACACTTTACGAGGCACGTTTATCGGCCCACGAAAGGAGATGATTACGCCCTGGAGTACGAACGCGGTCGAAATCACCCAAAACATGGCGATGACCGGCATCGAGCGCATCGAAGAGTTCACAACCACAAAAGAAAAGGATCCCAAGTACGACAAAATGCTTCAACGTGTGTACCACACATTAGACAGCGACACCTTCACTATCACTCGTACGCCGGATCCTATCGTTTATATCGACGATATTGAAGCCTACAATAAGTCGGAAGGTTTGGCTCTCAGCCCCGAAGAGGTGGATTACCTGAAGGGACTTGGCAAGCGCCTCGGCCGCCCTCTCACCGACAGCGAAGTGTTTGGTTTCTCGCAGGTGAACAGCGAGCACTGCCGTCACAAAATTTTCGGTGGCACTTTCATCATCGACGGCGAGGAAATGCCTACAAGCCTTTTCAACCTCATTAAAAAGACCACCAAGGAATATCCCAACAAGGTGATTTCTGCCTATAAAGATAATGTGGCGTTTATCGACGGTCCAAAGATTGAGCAATTCGCTCCAGTAAATCCTGACCAACCCGACTTCTTCGAAGTGAAGGAAATCGACTCGGTGATTTCGCTCAAGGCCGAAACCCACAATTTCCCTACCACCGTAGAGCCTTTCAACGGTGCCGCCACTGGTTCGGGCGGTGAAATCCGCGACCGTCTGGGTGGTGGACGCGCAAGTTTGCCATTGGCTGGCACGGCTGTGTATATGACCAGTTACCCTCGCACCGAAGCTGAGCGTGCTTGGGAACGCTGCACCATGCCTCCACGCCCATGGCTCTACCAAACTCCTGAAGAAATCCTCATCAAGGCTTCAAACGGCGCAAGCGACTTCGGCAACAAGTTTGGTCAGCCTCTTATCTGCGGTTCTCTCCTCACATTTGAGCACGAGGAAGCAAAACGCCAATTGGCATACGACAAGGTGATTATGCTTGCCGGTGGTGTGGGCTTCGCCAATAAGCGCGACGCAATCAAGGGCACTCCAAAGGCTGGCGAGAAAGTGGTGCTGATGGGTGGCGACAACTACCGCATCGGTATGGGCGGTGGTGCCGTTTCGAGCGTGAACACCGGCCAATACGCCAACGCCATCGAACTCAACGCCGTGCAGCGCGCCAACCCTGAAATGCAGAAGCGTGTCGCCAACGTGATTCGTGCCTTGGCTGAAGACGACACCAACCCTATCGTGTCGATCCACGACCACGGCGCTGGCGGTCACCTCAACGCCCTCTCTGAACTGGTGGAAGAAACTGGCGGACGCATCGATATGGCTGCTCTGCCTGTGGGCGACCCTACCCTTTCATCAAAGGAAATCATCGGCAACGAAAGCCAGGAGCGCATGGGCTTTGTGGCAGAGGAAAAGGATTTGGCTCGCATCAAGAAGATTGCCGAACGTGAACGTGCTCCATTCTATGTGGTGGGCGAAACCACTGGCGACGACCGCTTCGTGTTTGAGCAAGCCGACGGCGTGAAACCTATCGACTTGGGCATGAAGGATATGTTTGGCAGTTCTCCAAAGACTGTAATGACCGACAGCACTAAGCACCACAAATACAAAGCAGTGAAAACCGACGCTGCAAAACTCAACGAATATATCGAAACCGTGCTTCAAATTGAAGGCGTGGCATGTAAGGACTGGTTGACCAACAAGGTGGACCGCTCTGTGACTGGTAAGATTGCACGCCAGCAATGCCAAGGCGAAATTCAGTTGCCTTTGAGCGACTGCGGTGTGGTGGCTCTCGACTACACTGGCAACAGTGGTATCGCCACCTCTATCGGCCATGCGCCTCAAGCCGGTCTTATCGACCCTGCCGCTGGATCTGTGCTCTCTATCACCGAGGCATTGACCAACATTGTGGGCGCAAACCTCAATGGCGGTCTGAAGGCAGTTTCGCTGAGCGCCAACTGGATGTGGCCATGTCGCAACGAGGGTGAAGACGCTGGTCTCTACCGCGCAGTGAAGGCTTGTAGCGATTTCGCTTGCTCCCTCGGCATCAACATTCCAACCGGCAAGGACAGCCTTTCTATGACCCAGAAATACGGTGACAAGAAGGTGATTGCCCCAGGCACCGTGATTATCTCTGCTGGCGGTGAAGTGTGCGACGTGAAGAAAACCGTAAGCCCTGTGCTCCAACAAAAGAAGAGCCGTCTCTACTATATTGATTTCTCTGGCTGCGACATGCAACTCGGTGGCTCTGCCCTTGCACAATCTATGGGATTGCTTGGCGACAAGGCTCCTGGCGTGAAGAGTGCCGATTACTTTGCCAACGCATTCAATGCTGTGCAGGCTTTGGTAGAAAACAAGCAACTCTTGGCAGCACACGACATCAGCGCTGGCGGTTTGCTCACCACTGTGCTTGAAATGACTTTCGCCAACACCAAGGGCGGTGTGGACCTCGACCTCGACGGTATGGCTGAGCAAGACATCGTGAAGGTGCTCTTTGCCGAAAATCCTGCTCTTGTGATTCAGGTGGCAAACAACCAATGCGGCAAGGTGGAACGCGAACTCGCAGAGCGTGGCGTGAAGTTTATCTACATCGGTGAGCCTTCTGAAGAGCGCACCGTGACCGTGACACAGAACGGCGACGAATACATGTTCTTCATCGACTATCTGCGCGACCTTTGGTTCAAGACCTCATATCTGCTCGACTGCAAGCAAAGCGGCAACAAATTGGCAAAGGCTCGCTTCGAAAACTACAAGAAGCAACCTCTGCGCTGGCGTATGCCTGCTGGCTTCACTGGCAAGGCGGCAGACTTGGGCATCGACGGCTTCAAGCACGGCAAAACTGGCATCAAGGCGGCTATTATCCGTGAAAAGGGTGTGAATGGCGACCGTGAAATGGCTTATTCACTCTACCTTGCAGGCTTCGACGTGAAAGACGTGCACATGACCGACTTGATGAGCGGTCGCGAAACACTTGAAGATGTGAATATGATTGTGTTCTGCGGCGGATTCTCCAACAGCGACGTACTCGGCTCTGCCAAGGGATGGGCAAGCGGCTTCGTGTGGAACGAAAAGGCTAAAAAGGCTCTCGAAAACTTCTACAAGCGCACCGACACTTTGAGTCTCGGTATCTGCAACGGTTGCCAAGTGATGATTGAACTCAACCTGCTCAACCCAGAATACAGTAGCCAGCCACACATGGACCACAACGATAGCCACAAGTTTGAATCCAACTTCATCGGTCTGTCGATTCCAGAAAACAATTCTGTGATGTTCGGCAACCTCGCCGGTTCTAAACTCGGCATCTGGGTGGCTCACGGTGAAGGCAAGTTCAACCTGCCAGAAGGCGCCGACAGCTACAATGTGGTGGCACAATACAACTACCGCTCATATCCTGCCAACCCTAACGGCTCGCCACGCGGCATCGCTGGTATCGCTTCTAAGGACGGCCGCCACTTGGCTATGATGCCTCACTTGGAACGCGCCATCTTCCCATGGCAATGCGGCTTCTATCCACAGGCTCGCCAAGCCGACGAGGTTACTCCATGGATCCAAGCCTTCGTGAATGCCAAGAACTGGATCGCCGACCACAAGAAGTAAACAATCACTTCCCCAAAATAACCAAAAGACCCGATGAATTTCACTTCATCGGGTCTTTTTTTTACCCCAAAAATCAGTGTCAATAAGGTTAAAACGGATTCAGTGGATAAAAAAACGCTCGCCTTCGGCGAAAAACCAATCTTCAGTAATCAGATTATCCGAAAGCGCAAATAAAGATAACCCAATCCCCTTTTGATTGGCAGATGCGATGATTTATGTCAACCACAATAGGCGAGGGTGAAAATTGCATCATAACGTAGGGACATGCCTTCGGCATGTTTCGATGCAATCGGCAATGTTTCAACGCATCACCCAACATGCCAAAGGCATATCCCTACGCTATGGTGTTTTGAGAGATTGCCATTGCTTCCTACCAATAACTCACTCTTTCATCAGTTTTTTTTTCGCCGTGAAACGGCGAGCGGTTTTTATCCTTGGGGCAAAGTGGAAGGCCCTCGTAAGAGGGTGGCGGTGGGATTGTGTGGTTGGCGGCATGGAAACTCGTTTTCAATGACGCAAAGCACACAATCGCACCGCCAGATGCGAAGCATTCCACTTTGCCCCAAGGCTGTTTTTTATGTTTCCGTTTTTGATTCCATCGACGATTCGGCAACAGTGCATAATCTATCTCCAGGAATTTTCTACTGAACCTTAAAATGGGTTAAATTGTGGGTTAAATTGGAGTTTTTTCAACATCCATCAAATCCCACCGTATTTCTCGGTGCTATTCTTCTTTTGGGGGCTGGGGATTCCAGCGGACTTGCTGGCGCGCTGCCATTTGAGCCTCGGCGGAGTTGTCTTGGGGTGCCCATAATTGGGTGCCTTGCAGTTCGTCGGGCATATACTGCTGGCGCACGAAGTGTCCGGGATAGTCGTGGGAGTACATATAGTCACGACCGTAGCCAAGTTGCTTCATCAGTTTTGTGGGGGCGTTACGCAAGTGAAGTGGCACAGGGGCATTGCCAGTTTGCTCCACCAGTTGCAGCGCACTGTTGATGGCATTGTATGCCGAATTGCTCTTTGGCGATGCGGCAAGATAGATAGCGCACTCGCTCAGCGGTATTCGCCCCTCTGGCCAACCAATCTTATTGATGATGTCGAATGTGGCATTAGCCAAGAGCAGGGCGTTGGGGTTTGCAAGCCCAATATCCTCTGCGGCAGAAATGCAGAGGCGGCGAGCGATGAATTTTGGGTCTTCACCGCCAGCGATAAGGCGTGCAAGCCAATACACCGCCGCATCAGGGTCGCTGCCACGAATCGACTTGATAAAAGCCGAAATAATGTCGTAGTGCATCTCCCCGTCTTTGTCAAATGCCATCGGATTCTGTTGCAATCGCTCGGTCACCACCTTATCGTTGAGCACAAACGGCTCTTTCTCGCCCAGCGACTGGTGGAGCAGGTCGAGGATATTCAGCAATTTTCGGGCATCGCCACCGCTAAAGCGAAGGAGTGCTTCCGTTTCCTCCACCTTCACCTCCCTGTTCTGGAAAATGGGGTCGGTCTGGAGGGCATGGTCAAGGAGGCGCAAAAGGTCGTCCTTGTCAAGCGACTGGAGCACATACACCTGCGCGCGCGACAGCAGCGGGCGAATCACCTCAAACGAAGGATTCTCGGTGGTGGCACCAATAAGCGTGACGGTGCCGTTTTCCACAGCCCCAAGCAGAGAATCCTGTTGCGACTTATTGAAACGGTGGATTTCGTCGATAAACAGTATAGGCCGCCCTTTGGTAAACATGCTTTGCGCATCTTTTTTGCATCGGTCGAGCACATCGCGCACATCTTTCACGCCCGAAGTCACTGCCGAAAGCGTGTAGAAAGGCACTTTCGTTTGCTCGGCAATGATACGTGCAAGCGTGGTCTTGCCCACTCCTGGAGGTCCCCAAAGAATAAACGACGCAATGTTGCCACTCTCAATCATTCGGCGAATCACCGCTCCGGGACCCACCAAATGACGCTGTCCTATGTACTCGTCGAGCGACTTTGGACGCAATCGCTCTGCCAAAGGTTGAAAACTCATGATAAAAATAGTGTGTTATGATTCAAGAATTGTATTGATTAATGTCGTCACGTCGGTCACGTTCACCTCTCCGTCGCAGTTGATGTCGCACACCTTCTGCTCGTAGGTGGTGTCGCCTAAAATGGCGTTGATGAGCGCGGTCACATCGCCCACATTCACTTCGCCATCGTCATTCACATCGCCAAGATATGCTACAATTTTGCCAAACTCCCTCCACACTGGAGCCGCCTTGTATCGCTTCACCGCTTCAGCGTTGGGCACATAGAGGGTGCGGGCTGAAAGGTCGGTAAACATGCCGAAAGGCGTGGTCACCTCGCGCAGCGGAAGTGGCTCAACCGTGCCGCAATAAAATGATTTGCAACTTTTCATTCCGAAAAATGCGTTTGCGCCAATATGCTTCACGCTTGTGGGCAAGGTAAATGAGCCCATAATGCCGCAGTTGGCAAATGCCCACTCCCCTATCGTTTCCAGCCCTTCTGGCAGAGTAATCGACTTCATCGCATCGCAGCCATAGAAGGCAAAGTCGGCTATGCTGGTCACCGACGATGGCACGGTATAGCTACGCCACGATGCGTTTTTACGGCTGAATGCCACCAGTGTTTGGGCATCTTTGGTAAACAATATGCCGTTGATGTCGCAATAGTTGGGATTTTCGGGGTCAACGGTCACCGTTTTCAGTTGGGTACAACGCTGAAAGGCTCGTTTGCCAATGTTGGTCACATTTTTGCCGATTTTCACCGTTTTCAACGCTGTGCAACCGAAAAACGCCTCTTCGCCTATACTGGTCACAGCTTCGGGAATCACAATATCCACAATCCGTGAGCAACCATGAAAGGCAAACGCACCGATGACGGTGACAGTTTCGGGAATGGTGATGGCGGTGAGCGAATCGCAAGCGTTGAACGCATAATCGCCAATGGTGGCGATGCCGTCGGGAAGCACTACGCCTGTAAGACCGTGGCACGCATTAAATGCGCCAAAACCCACCGACGTCACTTGCTTTCCTCCCAGCACAGCCGGAATGGTGACTTTTCCTGTATAATAATCATCGCCTAACACCACCGTGGCTCTGCCCGATTCATCTACAGTGTAACTGATGCCGTCGGCGACTAATCGCTGGGCAGCTAACGAGAATGTGGTGCACATCGCCAAGAGGATAGCTGATAGGCTGTTTCGTAACTTCATTTTTAACAATATATTAATCTACGAAGATAGCGAGAATGGCGGAGATTAGCAACAAACAAACTATAATTCTCAAAAGAAAAAGAGATTTATTTTGTGATTTTATGATTTTGCAGTAATTTTGCACATCGTTTTACAAAATAAGCAAGATAAAATATTAAGGTAATGGAAAACAAGCAAACGGCTTCATATATCAGCACAGGTAAAGGATTATTGGCTCTCTCGCCCATCGTGGTGTTTCTGCTGCTCTATGTGGCTGTATCGGTAATTATCGGCGATTTCTACAAAATGCCACTGTCCATAGCATTCATCATCGCGTCGATGTGGGCATTGCTTTTTACGCCAAAGAAGAAAATCACCGAACGAATCGAGATATTTTCAAAAGGCGCAGCCAACTCCAATGTGCTTTACATGATATGGATATTTTTCTTGGCAGGCGCTTTTTCTGCGCTCGCTAAAGGTATTGGAGCGATTGATGCCACCGTGAACCTTGCATTAGCGTCGCTGCCGTCGTCGTTTCTTGTGCCGGGGCTTTTCATCACAGCATGCTTCATATCCATGTCGATTGGCACTTCTGTGGGCACTATCGTGGCACTCACGCCTTTTGCGTGCCAGCTGGCTCAAAGCACTGGTGTCGACACGGCTTTCCTTGTGTCGGTGGTGCTGGGCGGCTCGTTTTTTGGCGACAACCTGTCGTTTATCAGCGACACCACCATCGCCTCGACACGCAGTCAGAAGGTGAAAATGAACGATAAATTCAAGACCAACCTTTGGATTGCGCTTCCTGCCGCCATTGCCACTTTGGGCATCTACATCTTCACAGGCGACATTCAGCACACCGCACACGCTCCTATCACCACAGCATCGTGGTGGAATGTCACACCTTATCTGATTGTAATTGTGTCGGCTATGATGGGAATTAATGTGCTGGTGGTGCTCACCATGGGCATTATATCGTGCATCGCCATTGCGCTTTGCGGACTGGCTGATGCGAGCCTGATTGACATGTGCGGATATATGGGCGGTGGCATCAAGGATATGAGCGACCTGATTATCGTCACGCTGCTGGCGGCTGGTCTGTTGGGCGTAATCAGCCACAATGGAGGCGTGAAATACATCATTCAGGTGCTCACCCATCGCATCAATAGTTGCCGTGGCGCACAAGCCGTGGTGGCAACGCTGGTGAGCCTCGTGAACCTCTGCACCGCCAACAACACCATCGCCATCATCACCGTTGGCGACATTGCCCACAAAATTTCACAGCAGTTTCAGCTCGACGGAAGAAAGGTGGCAAGCCTGCTCGACACTTGTTCGTGCATCATTCAAAGCCTTATCCCATACGGAGCGCAGTCGCTGATGGCTGCCGGCCTTGCCCACCTCAGCCCTGTGGCATTCCTTCCCTACCTCTATTACACCTGGGCGCTCAGCGTGATGGTGATTATCTCTATCGCATTCAATCTCCCTCGCCGCAAAGTTTAGCGACATTCGGTTATCGATTACTGAAGAATTTTGTTGATGAGGGCGGTTACATCGCTCACATCAATGTTGCCATCGCCATTAATATCGGCGGCATCGGCTGTCACACTCTCTTCCAAAATGATATTAATCAGTGCTGTCACGTCGGTCACATCACACACACCATCGCCATTCAAGTCACCAACAACGAGACTGCCATCGCTGCTGCTTGCCGTCAGCACCAGCTCGTGAACGGCTCCTGCGCTATTCACGTCTGCCCTTGGGGCTGATATGCGCATGGTGAGCCTGTTTGTGCCCTCTGGCACCGCCAAATAATCTTCAAACACTTGTTGTGGCAGTGCTTCGCTGTAAGCGTGCTTTTTGGTAGCCACCACCTCTCCTTGCTCGTTGAGCAGTTCCAATGTGGGCGAGGCCTTAACTATGCTGTATTTGGGCTGCGCGTACTCTTTCACCACAATCTTTGCCTGCACCTTGACAAACTTCACAGTTTTCGCACTGAATTGGGGCGAAATAAGCATATAGTTGCCGTACAGATTCACCTTGTTAGTGCAAATGGTGTTGGTGTTCAGTTCCACGCCCGACCGTGTATAAACCCAGTTATCAAAGCTATTAAGATTAAATTCCGCCAATTTCTGGGCTTGGGCAAGAATCCCAAACGCCATCCACAATAGTGTAAAAACCATCCTTTTTCCGAGAAGCAAACTTTTCATATTTTCAATAATTAATTAAGCACAACAAAAGTAATGATATTTTTTGGGGATTTCAACCATATAAAACAAAAAAAGTGGTAAGAGCTGTTGCTCCTACCACTTTCTGGTGTCCAAGATGAGACTCGAACTCACACGAACCATTGTTCACTACCCCCTCAAAGTAGCGCGTCTACCAATTCCGCCACCTGGACATTGCTGTGAGCGAAAAACGGGACTCGAACCCGCGACCCCGACCTTGGCAAGGTCGTGCTCTACCAACTGAGCTATTTTCGCAATTTCGCATTATCGGAGAGGTTATCTCTCGTTTGCGGGTACAAAATTAGTACTTTTTATCAAACTTACCAAATATTTTGAAGCAAAAATGAAAAATATGTCTGTTTTCTTCGGTTTTTCCGTACAATTACTTCAAAAGTCCGAAAAATTCGTTCCTCAATTCCACATTTTGAAATGCTCCGCTATATTCAAGTGTAACGGTGGTGGACTCTTGCTTTTCAGCTCCACGCATCTTCATGCACAGGTGTTGAGCCTCGCATCTCACAATCACGCCCTTGTTGGGTAGCGATTTGGCAAGCGCCTCGCAAATTTCAGCGGTAAGGCGTTCCTGCACCTGTAATCGGCGCGCAAACACATCCACCATGCGTGCCACCTTGCTCAACCCCACGATCTTTCCGTCGGGAATGTAGCCCACCGACACTTTACCGAAAAATGGGAGCACATGATGCTCGCATTGGGAATAAAACTCAATGTCCTTAACAATCACCATTTGCGAGCCAGGGTGCTCAAACACGGCAGCCTTGATGATGTCTTCGCCCGACATGTCGTAGCCAACGGTGTTTTCAAGCAAAGCCTTTGCGGCGCGTTGTGGCGTTTTCACCAATCCCTCACGAGTGGGGTCTTCGCCTATCAATTTGAGGATTGCCTTATAATGTTCGGCTATTTTGTTGATTAATTCTTGATTGGAAAGTCTATTTTTGTTCTCCATCACTATATTAATGCTGAGCTTGAATCGAGAAGCTACAGACGAATTTACTTAAATTTGTTTACTTTATCGGTCACCACCACCACGTCGGAACGCATTGCTGGGAACGAACGCTTGATGAGTCTTGCCAGAGACCTTGCCTCTCCGTAGGTTTTGAAATCGCCAAAGCGCAAGCGCCAGCGAGGTGCCACATACGACATGTAGGCTCGGTATTGTGGATATTTCAATGCTATTTTCTTGGCTCGCTGCTGAGCTATGGCACGGCCGTTTTTAGCCGATGTGAATAGCACCTGCACACGATAGCCTGAATATTGTCCCACGATGGTCATGCCTGTAACAGAGCCGCTTTTCGACACCGCTATGCCTCTGTTTGCTCTTTTTGTGGCAGGAGCCTTAGCTGGCGCAGCAGCCTCCTCATGCGCAGGAGAAGATTGCTTCTTCTTCGCCGCAGAGTTGCTTCGCTTAGAAAGTCCACTGGGAGCATTCACGCTCACTTGAGCTTCAACATTCGAAAATCCGAAAAGAGCTATCGCCATTGCCACAACCATGCAGCGAAACGCTCTCCCTTTGCTACACTTTTTCATAGCCATAATACCTTTAAAAGCTTGCAAAAAAGCAATAAAACAAAACTGGCTACAAAGATAATAAAAATTATCATTGTAACCAATTTTTGTGTATTAAGTAGCCGTTTATCAGCGTAAACGGCTCACCTTAGCATTTCTTTTCCTGCCTCTAAAATTAGAAAGCGGTAACGATGCCCATGAAGTCAGCAGCCTTCAATGAAGCGCCACCGATAAGACCACCGTCGATGTTTGGCTTAGCGAAGAGTTCAGGAGCGTTAGAAGGCTTGCAGCTGCCACCGTAGAGGATAGTGGTGTCGTTAGCTACAGTTTCGCCATACTTTTCAGCGAGGAATGAGCGAATGAATGCGTGCACTTCTTCAGCTTGGTCGCTGGTTGCAGTCACACCAGTACCGATAGCCCAGATTGGCTCGTAAGCGATAACGATGTTAGCAAATTCTTCAGCGCTGAGGTGGAAAAGTGAGTCCTTCAATTCTGCCTTGATGAATTCTTCGTAAGTGCCAGCGTTGCGGAGTTCGAGGCTTTCACCACAGCAGAAGATGATCTTCAAACCATTAGCAAGTGCCAAATCCACTTTTTCCTTCAAGATTTCTGGAGTTTCGTTATAATATTCGCGGCGTTCGCTGTGGCCAAGGATCACATAGTTAGCACCAGTAGAAGCTACCATAGCTGCGCTTACTTCACCTGTGTAAGCACCTTTTTCCTTGTTAGCGCAGTTTTCAGCAGAAAGACCTACCTTTTCAATGTCGATAACGTCCTTAACAGCTGTGAGGTGAGTGAAAGGAACGCCAATCACTACGTCGCACTTCAATTCACCAGCAGCAGCCACTGCTTCATTCACTTCCTTTGCGAGTTGTACGCCTTCGGCAACTGTAGTGTTCATTTTCCAGTTACCTGCTACAATATTCTTTCTCATAATTGTAAATAAAAATATATAGTTTTAAAAAAATTACTCCCTGAAGTCCGAAATTTTATGCAAAGTTACTTGAGGTTACGGAATTAACCAAACTTTTATCATTCTTTATCACTATTTTCGCCGATGGAATCGTCGTTCTTGGGCTGATAAGCCGAATGGTCGCTTTCGTTGTGCGCCTCATTTTCGCTCTGCTTTGGGGCTTCTTCTACTGTGGCATTTTCTGTTTCCTGGCTTTCAGCCGATGCTTGTGGAGCAGGCTGCTTGCGCACATAGCGATAGAACAGGCGCACCAGCACATGCGTGCGATTCAGCACAAAGAGCAGGAGCAACGCCAGCAAAAACAGTCTCACCAAGCCCGACATCACTTCGTCACGCTGATAGTCGGAGTTGTACTGCGCCACAGGAGAGTCTGCCACCCTCACCTTATCCTCGTCGAGCGATGCAAGTGTGCGCTTCCACACCATCTTTCCGTTCTCCACCAGCACCACGGCAGGATTGCCACGAGCTATGGTTTTAAGTTCGCTGTCGTCCATACGGTAGGTGTGGTATGCCGCCATCGAAATGTCGTTCCACCACTTTATATCGTCGGTGCTCGACGAAGTGACCGAAAACACCTGATAGCCTTGCTCGGTGGCGTGGGCATATATCTCATTGAGGTCGAACGAATAGCTGATGTTCACCCCTCTCAAGTCGGGGAACAAGAACATCACCACTTTGCCAGTGTCGGGAAGCACATCTTCCGTCACCTCCACTCCATTGTCGTAGATGGCCAATGGTTGGGTGGCTGATGAGTCGTTCGGCTCTTTACCTTTCTTATAATGACGCTCTACAAACTCCCAGCCATCTTCCTCGTCGGGCACGCTGTCGAGGCTAAACTCTTTTTCCTCGCCATCTTTCTTATACACAAACACCATATCGGTGGCATCGCCGTCGGCACTTGCCGACACGCCCAACTGGCTTCCCACATAGTATGGCGAGAAATCCACAAGCGGTTGCTTAAAATAACCGTTATACGCCACCGACGCCACGAATGTAAACGAAATCACACCCACCACCCAGTTGACGGCTGGACCATAGATGCCATGCACTCGGCGATTGAAAAATGTGAGATAAACGAGTCCTGCCGTCAATGCCACGTTCTTCCAGAACGACGCCCAGTTACTTATTACAAGCGCATCGCCAAAGCAGCCACAATGCGGCACACGGTCGGTGAGGGCTAAATCGAGCGTGATGGGCAGCATCACCGCCATCATGCCTATGAGCAACACTGGCGCGCCTCTGCGAAACGCCCCCGTGAGCACGAACACGCCCAGCATAAACTCAAGGGCCGCCAAGGCAAACGACAGTCCGAGCGACGCCGAGCCTAAGCTCTCGAAGCCGTACACATTACAGTATTCGGAAAACTTGTAGAATCCGCCCCATGGGTCGATAGCTTTTGTGAGCCCTGAGAACATGAATGTACAGCCCAGAGCCACACGAAGCAGCCACACCAAAGTGCGATTCCACTTCTTTTTGGCAATTTTCTCGCCCCACTGTGGTAATTTAAATATTGTCATCTATTATTCCGTGCCTTCGTTATGACGAATCAGTGCAAACACTGCATAGTTGATCATATCCTGATAGTTGGCGGCTATACCCTCGCTCACAAGCGTTTTTCCGTTCTGATTCTCAATCGACTTGGTGCGCTCCACCTTGGTGAGAATGAAGTCGGCATAACTGCTGGGGCGCATATCGCGCCACGCTTCGCCATAGTCGGTGTTTTTGTTCACCATCAGTGCCTTGGTTTCGGCAATGTACTTGTCGTAAAGGGCTATCGCCTCCTCGCGCGTCATGTCGATGGTGTCGGAGAATCCCTTTTCGAGCTGAATCATGCCAATCACGCCATAGTTCACGATGCCGATGTATTCCGAATAAATGTCGTCGTCGATTTTCGCCTCACCGTTGATTTGAATGGTGCGGATGCGCTTGGCATTGATAAATATCTGGTCGGTGATGGTTTGAGGGCGTGAAATGCGCCACGATGGACCATAATCAGCCATTTTTTTTATATACAGGTCGCGACAGGTGGCAATCACCTCGTCGTATTGAAGTTTTGTATCAGCCATAAATGCAGTGTTTTATAATCGATTATGCAAAATTACAAAAAAATATGGGATTAGAGCCCAAATGTTTCATATTCAGCACAAGAAACATCATCACACTTGGCTCAATTACAGCAACTGCATTCTGTAGCCAAGGCGGTAAAGCTCGGTGGCGGCACCTATGCGATAGAGCGCATGAAGTGCATCCACATAAGCCACATAAGCCTCTGGGGTGGACGGCTCTATTCCCGCATGGGAAATAATGTCGTAGGCGGTCTGTGCGCAGTGCATCACCAGCTTTGCTATAGCTTCCTGCTCTGGTTTACCCACACGGAGCACATCTTCGGCAATGGCTTCGTCCATAGCGTCGTAGCCACGCTTATCACGAAGCATGGTGTAGAGGTTTTCCTCCTTGGAGTATCGCTCCCAGTCGGTGTCCCACAGCTTAGCCACAGCCATGCCCACATACATCATCCAGCCCAGCGATGCCAGCGGATAGTTTTGGTATTCGGGCACGCCGTCGGGGAGATAGGCTTCGGCAACCGACTTCCAGCACGCCTCAATATCGGTAAGGTCGGGCATTTGCTTTGGGTCGATACTTCCGTCACGAAGCAGATATTCTCTCAGTTGCGACTCAATGGTCAGTTGAATAGGGCTTTGCATTGTTTTCTATATAATTATATACGATAAAAAAAGCGATAGCTCGTGGCTTGTATGCCATACGCGAGCCATCGCTTCTATATGAAGCCACATCAAAGGGATGTGATGAAACTCCGATAAATACAGGATTTGAGGGCACCCACACCTTTGTAATCCTCCGGTATCCGAAGATACACCTTTCGGTCGAGGCCCGCCATTGGAAAAAGGGCGCTTGCTCGGGATTTCATTAAGTTTGAAGAGTATCCCAATCAGCTTTGACGTGGCAGAATTTTCAATGAACTTTAGTATTACAAAATTAATGATTCCACTGCCTATTTCCAAATTTTTCCCACAAAAAAATCACAAAAAAAAATTCACACTCCCCCACCAAAACTCTCACAAAAATTCCCCACCCCCACCACCTGACCAAAAACCCACCCCACCACCAAGTCCGATAGGTCTGATAGATAGTCCACACAACAAAAATGGACGGAGACGCCCTTTTTGTGGGGCGAATCTGTCCATTTTGATACCCTTAGAGGCACTTCCTTTCGGAGAGCGCCACCCTAATAGCTCAACTATTAAGCGTTCTTAGCCTTCTCTACGATAGCCTTGAATGCTTCAGGGTTGTTCATAGCGAGGTCAGCGAGCACCTTGCGGTTGATCTCGATACCTGCCTTGTGAAGCATACCCATGAGCTTAGAGTATGAAAGGTCTTCCAAACGTGCAGCTGCGTTGATACGTTGAATCCAAAGAGCGCGGAAGTTGCGCTTTTTGTTCTTACGATCGCGGTAAGCATAGGTCAAACCTTTTTCCCAAGTGTTCTTGGCAACGGTCCAGACGTTTTTGCGAGCGCCGAAATAACCTCTTGTAAGTTTAAGAATCTTTTTACGTTTAGCTCTTGAAGCAACGTGATTTACTGATCTTGGCATTTTTTTAAATTGATTTTGAATGTTAGCGGCACATTATTCGTTATTGTGCTCTTAATGTGCTAAACACTCGGTTAATAAAAATGATAAAAAATCTCTTTTTGATTAAAATAAAAAACTAAGCTCTAAAAAGCGAATTACTTCTTAACGAGAAGAAGGCGGATAGAGTTGAGGTTAGCCTTGTCCACGATAGTAACGTGAGTAAGGTTTCTCTTTGCTTTCTTGGTCTTCTTAGTCAAGATGTGACTCTTGTAAGCATGTTTTCTTTTAATCTTTCCTGTTCCGGTAAAGGTGAATCTTTTTTTGGAACCGGAATTAGTCTTAACTTTTGGCATTTTTTTGTTGTTATTTAAAAAAAAGTTATTAATAATCGGAGGCAGGCACTTACCAAGCCTGCTCTCCTTCTTTCTTCTCTAAAGTAAATTACTCTTTTGGAGCTTCATCTTCAGATTTGGGCTCGGCTGGCTTTTCAGCTTTCACCTTATCCTTTTTTGGAGCATCTTTCACCTTCTTTGGCGAAAGCATGATGGTCATGCGCTTACCTTCAAGCACTGGCATCTGGTCGAGCTTGCCGTATTCTTCGAGGTCGTTGGCAAAACGCAGCAAAAGCACCTCGCCTTGCTCCTTGAAAAGGATTGAGCGTCCTTTGAAGAACACATAGCTCTTCACCTTGGCGCCCTCTTTCAGGAAGCCGATGGCGTGTTTGAGCTTGAAATCGTAGTCGTGCGCATCGGTTTGTGGTCCAAACCTGATTTCTTTCACTACTACCTTGGTGGATTTCGCCTTTTGCTCCTTCAAGCGTTTACGCTGCTGGTACTGGTACTTTTGATAGTCCATTACACGGCATACGGGTGGTTGCGCCATAGGGGCAATTTCAATAAGGTCGAGCTCTAAATCGTCGGCAATTTTAAGAGCCTTTGCAATAGGATAAATTCCTTCTTCCACATTATCGCCCACCAAACGCACCTCGCGAGCGCGGATTTGGTCGTTGATTGCGAGTTCGTCTTTATCCTTTTTCTGGTTGCCGCGAAATTTGTTTCGTCCTGCTTGTGGGCGAGGTCCGCTGTTCATTGGTTTGCGGGGCCCACTCCAAAATGGTTTTTTCTCCATCAAGTAATTTTAATCGTTATTATTTCTTCTTCAATACGGCTGCAAAATCGGTCTGTTCAGCAACTTTCGCATTGATTTCGGCTGCAAAGGTAAGAATTTTTTCTGAACCTTTATCACCTTCACCCTGTTTTCTTACAGAAACTTCCTCATTTGCAGCTTCTTTTTCACCTACAATGAGCAAATAAGGGATGCGCTTAAGTTCGTTGTCACGGATTTTGCGTCCAATTTTTTCGTTTCGTACATCGATAGCCGCACGCACGCCTTGCTCGTCGAGAACATCTACCACGTGCTGAGCATATTCGTTATATTTCTCACTAATTGGGAGCACCACGCACTGGTCTGATGCGAGCCACAATGGGAGGTGACCGGCGGTGTGTTCCAAGAGCACTGCCACAAAACGCTCCATTGAACCGAATGGCGCACGGTGAATCATCACCGGACGGTGCTTCTGGTTGTCGCTACCGGTGTATTCCAAGCCGAAGCGTTCTGGCAAGTTGTAGTCAACTTGAATGGTACCGAGCTGCCAACGGCGACCGAGGGCATCTTTCACCATAAAGTCGAGCTTAGGACCGTAGAATGCGGCTTCGCCTTCAACCTGGGCTGCCTGCAAGCCTTTTTCTTCGCAAGCCTCGATAATTGCCTGTTGTGCCTTTTCCCAAACTTCATCAGTACCCACATATTTTTCCTTGTGGTTAGGGTCGCGGAGCGAAATCTGAGCCTCATATTCAAAGCCGAATGTCTTGAACACGAAGTTGATGATGTCCATCACAGCGAGGAACTCCTGCTTGAGCTGCTCTGGTGTGCAGAACAGGTGGGCATCGTCTTGTGTGAAGCTGCGCACACGGGTAAGACCGTGAAGTTCACCACTTTGCTCATAACGATAAACGGTACCGAATTCTGCGTAGCGCAAAGGAAGATCCTTGTAGCTGCGTGGTGATGAACGGAAAATCTCACAGTGGTGAGGGCAGTTCATTGGCTTGAGCAAGTATTCTTCACCTTCTTCTGGGGTGTGGATTGGCTGGAACGAGTCCTTGCCATACTTTGCGTAGTGGCCAGAGGTCACATAGAGGGTTTTGTTACCGATATGTGGGGTGATTACTGGCAAATAGCCATATTTGCGCTGAATCTTTGAAAGCATATCCTGCAAGCGGTTGCGGAGCATTGCGCCCTTTGGCAACCACAATGGCAAACCTTGACCCACATTCTGTGAGAATGTGAAAAGTTCCATTTCCTTGCCGAGCTTGCGGTGGTCGCGCTTCTTTGCCTCTTCGAGCATGGTGAGGTATTCATCGAGCATCTTCTTCTTAGGGAAACTGATACCGTAAACACGCACCAACTGTGGACGCTTTTCATCGCCACGCCAGTAAGCACCAGCGATAGAGAGCACCTTCACAGCCTTGATAGGCTCTGTGCTTGGAATGTGTGGACCTTTACAGAGGTCGGTGAAATTGCCTTGGGTGTATGTGGTGATGTGGCCATCTTCAAGCTCGCTGATCAGCTCACACTTGAGGGTTTGGCCCTTGTCGCCAAAACTCTTCAAAGCATCTGCCTTGGAGATGTCGGCGCGAACCACAGCCTCTTTGCGTGCCACGATTTCCTGCATCTTCTTTTCGATTTTTGGGAAATCGGCGCTTGTGATGACATTTTCACCTGGGTCGATATCGTAGTAGAAGCCGTTTTCGATGGCTGGACCAATACCGAATTGAATACCGTCGTAAAGTTCTTGAAGAGCTTCTGCCAGCAAGTGAGCTGATGTGTGCCAGAAGGCGTGCTTGCCTTCCTTGTCGTCCCACTTAAAGAGCTGAATCTCGCCATCGCTACAAATCGGGCGAGAGATGTCCCACTCTTCTCCGTTAAATGATGCAGCGAGAATCATACGTGCGAGACCCTCGCTAATGCTTTTCGCAATGTCGAGCGGAGTTACACCACTCTCAAATTGCTTCACACTTCCGTCTGGAAATTTAATGTTGATCATATTTCAGTTTTGTTAGTTTATTCGTGCCATACAACGGCACTACATTGCATTATAAATCAAGGTGCAAATTTACACAATAATTTGGAATCCCGAAACTTTTCAAGAAGAAATTAGAGGCCACAAGTTAGAAGTTGTAAGCAAGTTTTTTCAAAAAAGGCGATTGTGCATACTTTTGCTACTGTAATGGATTATCATGTCTTCTCTGTGTGGGCTTGGATCAAGGTGAAATTTTGGCTTTTTGAACCCCACCTGTTCTTACTTATTCTATTATGAGCTGAAGCCGTTACGCTTCAAGTTTTTTATCCTTGATGCATTTTGTCATGGCAAAGGTAAATAGAATAAACCATCCAAAAAAGTCCATTTTTAACACTTTATAAATCAATGCATTAATCGCATTAATAGCTCATTCGTTTTAGCACATTGTAGCTTGGAAGCACACCAAGTTCGCCTGCGTTGCTCAGGTCGGCAACGCCTTTCTCACGATTGCCCAGTTTGAAGTACATCAGCCCCCTGTTGTAGAATGCCTCTCCCAAGTCGGGTTTGATGGCTATCGCCTCGTTGAAACTGCCTATTGCCGATGTGTAGTCGCCCATCAGCATATAGATGAAACCACGGTTATAGAGCGCATACACACTCTTTGGCGAAAGTTTCAACACCTCGTTATAGTCGTCGAGCGCGGCAGAGAGCTTACTGTCAGACGTGCTGTGCGCAAGAAGTTTTGCCGCAGCGGCTGCATCTGAAGTGGTGGCTTGAGCACTATTCTGCACATCGCGTTTTTCAAGTTGATATTGCATATAGTAGGCGTTGGCACGCAGGAAGTATGCGAGGGTGAATTTTGGCGACAGGCCGATAGCACGGTCGATGTCAGCGATGGCGCGCTCATAGTCTTTCACCATCATATAGTCCATGGCTCTGCCGAAGTAATCTACCGATCGTGGCTTCGACACGGCAAGCATTCCGTTGTAATAGTCGATGCTTTCAAAGTGCTTGTTGATGGTGGTAGAGTCGAGTTGCACCACGTCGGCCGAAAGCACAAGCATTTTCGAGAGCAAACGGCTGTCGTTCACTTCGGTCATTTCTTTCATATAGTGCGTTTTGCCGTTGAGTTTGTTCACTATATTATAATAGGTGAGGAAGAACATAGGCATTGGTTCAATGTCCACATTCTGGTTTTGAATGCGACCACGGGTGCGGTTGTCGTATTCAGGCTTCAAACCGTTGTCGTCTTCTACGGTGAGCAGCTGGTTGAATTTCTTGATAATATCCTCCTCGGTCATAGGCTGCTCCACGCCACGCTTTGCATCCTCAATCTCTTGCGCCATCTTCTTCTCGGCCTTTTTCGCCTCCAAATCGGCAGGATTGAACGACGACACCTGAATGCCCTTCTTCTTGAAAATGGCGATGGCGCGCTCGTTGTCGCGCTGTGCGCCCTTCACGTCACCAAGTTTTTGCTTAATGGCGGCACGCTGCATATAGCCCGACTCGAAGTTGGGGTATTTCTTCAAAATGCGGTCGTAGTCGCCAAGGGCTTTGCGGTATTGCTCGGTCATGAGGTAGAGTTGCAGGCGGTTGTAGAGCGCAAGAAAGTTTTGCGAGTCGCGTTGCAGCACCGTGGTGAAGTCGGTGATTGCCTTGGCATATTCACCCACCTCGGCGTTGAGCTGGGCACGGTTGTAGATTGCCACGCTGTTCTCGGGGTCAAGGGTGATGGCATAGTCGTAGTCGCTCAAGCACCCGAAATAATCGTCGTTTTTGTAGCGGAAATATGCGCGGTTGATGTAGTTGTTCACGTTCTTTGGCTCCAGTTTTATCAGCGAGTCCATATCAGCCGCCGCCGATTGGAAATTGCCTCGCTGCGCCTCGATTTGCGCACGCACGGCATAGGCGGTGGGGGTGTTTTTCGATATGTCGAGGCTCTTTTGCACATACGCAAGTGCGCCCGTGGTGTCGCCGGTTTCGATGCAGATTTGCGCCAAACCCAAATACACACGTTCGTTTTTCTTATCGTGCTTTTCCAGATAGTGGAAAGTGGAGTCGCTTTCGTGATACTGCTTGAGTTGGAGTTGGCACAAAGCCTTGTTGAACATAAAGTTCTTGTTGTCGGGTTGAATGTCCAACGCCTTGTCGTAGTCGGTTATGGCTTCGGCAAACTTGCGTGAGTTCTGCCGTGCCACGCCTCGCACCTGATAGGCATCTACGATAAACGGATTGCGGTCGATACACAGCGTGGCGTCGTCTTCCGCGCCCTTATAGTCGCCAAGGTTGAGCTTTGCCACACTGCGAAAGAAATATGGTTTTGCCAAATATGGCTTCACCTTGATTACTTGGTTGAAATACTGAATGGAAAGCACATAGTCCTCAAAAAAGAGGGAGTTCTGACCTATGCGCAACACCTGGTCGGTATTGATTTGCGCACCACACACCATGGCACACGCCACAGCCATCAGCGTAAATATATATCGTAGTTGAGTTAGCATAATTAAATGCAAAATTAACTCATTCCTACCACAAAACGCCCCCTCTCCACAAAATTTAATCTTTTTTATATCACAACAACAAGCCCACCCATTGCCCATACGCACCTGCGCCGACGGCCGTTCACAAGCGGCAGGCAAATGCCAATTAATATTAAAAGGTTTGTGTAATTGGTGGAAATTTGCGAAATTTGAGATTTGAAAACCAATTGGCTTTACTTTATTATATGAAAAAATATATAATTGCGGCTTTGTCGGTTTGCTTTGTGTTCACTTCACTCTACGCCGACACAAAGAGAAATACCGACAAGAAAAAATCCGTGTATGAGAAGCAAGCTGTGTCTATTCCGATGGCTGACCAGATGGCAGGCAAGAAAGGACCCCAAAAAGTGGCTATCACTGCCCCCGACAAGCAGCTCTATGGCGAATGGACTATTTTGAGCGTAAATAAAATCGACATCGACACCGATAAGCGTGCCTATATCTTCCTTGATTTCAAGAATGGCAATCAAGTGTATGGCTGCAATGGCTGTAATGCCATCAACGGCCGCTTTAAGCTGAAAGGCAACAAACTTTCGTTTACCGATATGATTCAGGGCGGCGCATTGTGCTACAGCGTGACGAGCGAGCAAACCATCATGGACGCTCTGGCAGAGGTGGCAAGCATGGAAATGCAGCAACTCTACAACATCAACTATCTGGTGCTGAAAAACCTCAAGGGACAAGAGGTGATGCGTCTGCGCCAACTCAATTTCGACTTGCTGAACGGCCCTTGGCTGGTGAAGGAGATTGAGGGCGAGAATGTGCTCGATAAGGAAATACGCCTTGTTATCGACATCGACATGCGCACCGTGCATGTGCAAACCCAACACAACATTATCCGTGGCAAAGTCCACATCGACTCTTCAAAGGAAAACGATGTGCAGTTTGAGGACTTGCAGTATTACCACAACCAGAGCGAGAACGATAAGGAAACACAATTGCTGATCAAACTGGAAGAAACCGTGTCGTGCAAAAAGGCTGGCAATATCAGCACCGATATGGAGCTGCTCAACACCGCCGGCGAAACCGTGATTCGCCTGCAAAAAACCGAACTGGAACGCAAAGACCTGTAACAACTGCAATTCAGATTTTTTTGAACGAATAAAAAAACGGCTACTACCTTTCGAGGTAATAGCCGTTGCTATTTTCTGTGTTTTCTTATTATATTATATAACGAGGAATTAATCTATTGAGTTGCCCTCGAATGCATCGAGGTCGGTGAGTTCGTCTTCGTTGTAGCCGTCTTCGCCATAGAATTCTTCGCCAATGTCGTCGATGTTGGTGTTCGTCACTTTTTGAGCTACCACCACATCTTCCACATCGCTAAATTCCTTTGGTGCTCTACCCTCTTTGCGAGTGCACAGTGGGTCGTGAAGCGAGCGTCCGGGAATGGTTTCCTTCAGTCGCATGAAGAAATATCTTTCCGACACCATGTCGAAAACGAATTTCAGGCGCTGACCTTCATCTTCCAAGAGTTCTTCAAGTGGAGTGTCGTCCATCAGCCAAATGTCGTCGTCAGAGTCCAGACCCATATCCATCACGGTCACTTCTCTTTCCTTATTCCATTCCTCATCGCAGATATAGAATGAATCCACTTGGTCTTTGTCGTAGCCAGCAGCGTCAAGAATTGTATTTCTCAATCTCATGAATGTATCTTCGGAGTCAATCATAATTTCAAGTTTGAAATTTTCTGCCTCTTCCGAACCTACAAGAAATTTATATACCATATATATTTTACCTTATCGTTTATTGATTAATTTGATGCGAAATTAATAACAAAAAACATACTCACAAACATTTCACACATATTTTTTTCGGGCTATAAATATTTTTCTTTCTACGCAACTTTTTTTCACGCATTTTTTGCAAACCACCCCTATTAAACTCAAAAAAAACATGCCGTAGAATTTTGATATTTCCCACGGCATGTGTATATGTTTCGCCCCGCCCTACTTAAAGTGCTTCGTCGACACTGAAAATGTGAAGTATGTTTTGGGATAAGGCTGGTTCTTTAAAGTGAAGTGCCACCACTCGTTTGAATAATAGTTGAAGCCATGCTTCACCATAGCATCGTGAAGCAACTTTCGGTTGGCGGCTTGCTGGGCTGTAACGCCCTTAAACGCATAGTGAGAGCGATTGCCAAAGAAATCGAATGTGCCACCCATATCCACATCTTTAAGCGTGGCGGCATTCACAATGGTCAAATCTATCGTGCTGCCTTTTGAGTGGCCAGAGCGCTTTGCAATATAAGTGGGAAACAAAGTGGTTTTATCGTGGAATGACGGATAGAAGTCGTCTTTCATCTTCATGTCGCGCAAGTCTTTCGACCAGCGCACGAAGTGGTCAACAGCAGCCTGTGGACGGTAAGAATCGAATATTTTCAGCAAATAGCCCTTCTGCCGCAAATCATCTGCCACCTTCTTCAGTGCCTCTGCCGCCTCACGGGTGCAAATCGCCACTGGCTCTTCGTAAGCATCAACCCTGGTGCCCACAAAATTGTAGTTCGAGAAATAACGCAATTCCACCACCGCATCAGGAATATAGTCGGTGATTACCACGAAGCCCGAAGCATCATTTGCATTCTTCGACTTCGCTTTCCTGCTATAAGTGTGCTTATGCTTTGCACGCTCTTGTATGATTACAGATGCCATTTCGCGCACACGGGCAAGCTCTGCCTCTCGCTGCTCTGCCTTGTTGCCCTCCGTGAGCGCCGCAGACGCCGACTTGCCACAGTCACCATCCATCTGCCCATACGCCGCCGTGGGAGAGTAAAGCAAAAGCGCACATAATAAATAATGTAGAAGTATCATCTTAGTTTGTGCATTAGTGTACTTTAATAAAAAAAGCACACACACAACCGATGTCACATTTCTTGTGTGCTATCCGTTGTGTGCGTGTGCTGTATTTTTATAGCTTAAGTGCTATCCTATTATTTGATTACGCCAAATTTGCGGAACACTTTTTGAATCTTTTCAAGTGAGAAGTCCACTTGTTCCTTAGTGTGAGTAGCCATAAGGCTGTAGCGAATAAGGGTATCTTGTGGAGCCACAGCTGGAGAAACCACTGGATTCACGAAAATGCCTTCATTCAGCAGTTCGGCAGTGATGGCGAATGTCTTATTCTGGTCGCGAATGTAGAGTGGGATAATTGGTGTAGAGGTGTTGCCAATCTCACAACCCATTGCACGGAAACCATCGAGAGCGTAGTGGGTAACTTTCCAAAGTTGTTCCTGACGCTCTGGCTCATTCAGCATAATATCGAGTGCTGCGTCAACAGCTGCGGTCGATGCTGGAGTGATACTTGCTGTGAAGATATATGAGCGAGAGTGGTGACGGAGGAAGTTGGTGATAGTTTCATCGCAAGCGATAAAGCCACCGAGCGAAGCAAACGACTTGCTGAATGTGCCCATAATCAAATCCACCTCATCACTAAGCCCGAAGTGGTTACAAACGCCACGGCCGCCCTCACCAAACACACCGATACTGTGTGCCTCGTCAACCATCACGGCTGCTTTATACTTGCGTGCGAGGTCGCAGATTTCAGGCAAGTTACACACATCACCTTCCATCGAGAACACGCCATCGGTAACGATGAGTTTCACACGGTCGGGCTCGCACTTCTTGAGTTGCTCTTCGAGCGAAGCCATATCGTTGTGCTTATACTTCAAATAGTTGGAGAACGAAAGACGGCGACCTTCAATGATAGAGGCGTGGTCTTGTTCGTCGCAAATGATATAGTCGCCACGGCCAGTAAGAGTAGAAACCACACCAAGGTTCACACCAAAACCAGTGGAGTAAACCATTGCGTCTTCCTTGCCTACATAATCAGCCAATCGGCGTTCGAGTTTCTTGTGAATGTCAAGCGTACCATTAAGGAATGGAGAGCCGGCACAGCCTGTGCCGTATTTTTGGATAGCCTTGATAGCGGCTTCGTGCACGCGCTTATCATTAACTAAACCAGTGTAGCAGTTTGAACCGAACATAAGCACCTTTTTGCCAAGCATATACACTTCGGTGTCTTGTTCACTCTCAATCTCGCGGAAATAGGGATAAATACCTAAAGCCTTCGCTTTCTGAGGCTCTTGATATTGTGCTAACTTAGCTTGTAGTAGCTTCATTGTTTATGTTTTGATAGATTTTATTTTAATAAAAAACCTCTGCACCCAAAAATGCAGGCTGCAAATTTACGAAATTTTATTCTATAATGAACAAAAAACAACCACAAAAAGTACAAAAAGTAACATATTTGCTTAAAAAAGGTTTCAAAATGCACACCTTCCCCTACGTTTGTGCAACCTTCAGCTTGCTATTTTTTCAAAATAAACTTTCTCCTTAACCACACATTTTTCTTTAAAATTTCTTAAATTTGTACCGTACTCAACAATTACACGATACCAAATAGACTGTAAACTATACTACAACAATGAAAGTGAAATTTTTACTATTTTTTGCTTGCCTCTGCTCCTTTATGGGGGCATGGGCACAGGATTTTGGTCTGTCGCTGAACATTTCCACGGCAAACCAAGCCACAATCGACTACGATGCCGCTTCGGGCATCTACACCATCACCACCACTGGTGAAGACCCTTTTGTGAGCATCAACGCCCTTACAAGTGCATTACCTGACGACCAGTGCGTGCTCACCTTCGACTACCAATGCGCGCCAGCAACCACTGGTGGCTTGCAAATCTTCTTCGGTCCCACCTATAGCGAGACACGATCCATCAAGTGCGCCGACCTCGCCAACACAAGCGAATGGACCACTTTTAGCAAGGAAATGAAAAATACAATCTCCAACCTCGGTTGGGGTGCGGCTAAAAGCGTGATGCGCATCGACTGGGGTGGACGCAGCGGCGTGACCATCAAGGTGAAAAATCTTCGCTTCCGTGAAATGAACGATGAGGAAAAGAAGAATTACGACATCACTGGCAACAAGGATGCCATGATGAAGTTCAAAGCCGCTCGCCTTCAAAACTACCTCTACAACAATGTTTACGCCTCTGCCGTAAGCCATGTGAGCGTGAGTGCCGACAAGGTGACCATCAGCGGAAAATGCGTAGGGAATGAAGATTTTGCCTTGGTTGAGGCTATGCCTAACATCGACATCACCGAGTGTAAGAAGTTTGCCCACCGCACAAACGTGAACAATGGCGAATTCAGTCTGACGCTCGACCGCTACGCACAATACGACGGTTTCACCTACGACCGCTTACTTTCGAAATGGGCTATCGTGGGCAATCTTGGAGAAACCGACACTTTGCTCAGCCATGCACGCTATGCCGACGAAGTGGTAGCCATATCTTCACCTGCTAAACTCATTCCCACGAGCAAGAAGGGCGTGGGCGCAGGCCTTGGCAGCACATATATGCAAGACCTCGTTGACCTCAACGCCAAAAACATCACCTGCAACTGGGTGATTACTCAATTCATTGCCCAAAACAAAATTTGGAACAACAACATTCCATACGTGTACGGTGGCAAGCAATACTATATCAATGGCGACGAGGTAGGCACATGGGACAACCACTTGTCGTTCTACGAGAAGCACGGCATTGCCGTTAGCGCCATCATTCTGATTCCGCTTGGCTCTCCCGATGCGAGTATGCGCCCCGTATTTGTTCACCCCGACAATAATGGCGGCAACTATAGTATGCCCAACATGACCACCATGGAGAGTGTGAACGCCTACGCCGCCGTGCTCAACTACTTGGCTAACAGATACAACGGTAGCGGACACGGTCGTATCGCACATTGGATTATGCACAACGAGGTGGACATGGCTTCCACTTGGACCAACATGGGCAATCCTCCCGAAATGGTGTATATGGACGAATACATCAAGTCTATGCGCCTGTGCTACAATATCGTGCGCCAATACGACCAAAATGCGTCAATCTTGGGTTCCTACACCCATAACTGGACCTACGGAGCCAACGGCTGGAACCCTAAAAATATGCTGACACAGAATGTGCGCTACAGCGAAGTGGAAGGCGACTTCTGGTGGGGCGTGGCATATCACCCTTATCCTGAGAATCTCACCAAATCCGACTTCTGGAAAAACGATACACAATCCACCTACAACCCTAACACCAAATTTGTGACTTTCAAGAATCTTGAAGTGATCAACGACTGGATTCTTGCCGACGAAAACAGATACAACGGCTCAGTGAAGCGCAACCTTTTCCTGCATCGGAAAATAAGTCGTGATAAACAACGATTAATATCGACAACAAATGATAGTTAAGGTGCTCAAAATGAGCACCTTTCTTTTTAGCCTTACTATTGGTTATAATCAATGGTAAGGCTTTTTTAGCACCTTTTTGTACCGCTCTTGTACCTCCACTTTTCAAAAGTAATAATTTGAGACTCCATTTTTGGCAAATGAGTGCAAGATTGCCGAGAGTTTTGGACAATGATGGACGATGATATAAGACTATTGAAAATAAACGGAGTAATGACAGACGACTTTTTCTACAATAAATTAAGTAAAAAAGTATAAAAAGCGTACAAATGACAGCAAGCAAAGAAAGAATTCTAAAAATTTGCGAGTATTGTGGGAAGAGCTTCTATGCATCAAAATCCACAACTCGTTATTGCTCCAAGCAATGCAACAGTTATGCCTATAAGGCAGCAAGACGTGAGGAGAAAGTAAAGATGGCTGAGACAATGAGCCACCAAAAAGCTTCCGAGAAATCCATGTCTGAAATCCTCGTGAAAGAATACCTCACTATTCAAGAGGTCGCTATACTTTTGGGACTAAGCAGACAGACCATATATAATATGGTGTATAGTGGTAAGTTGCGAGCATCCAAGATTACTTCTCGTTTATCTTTAATCAGAAAGCGAGATATAGATTATCTTGTTGATAGTTTGCCATACACCACAAAAAAGAGTGCTTCAAAAGAAGCAGTTCATGCAAACCGAGAGCTACCTGTTCCAGAATATTACTCTGCCAAGGAAATTGCAGAAGTCCACAATACTTACGAGACGGCCATCTATGAGATAGTCAAGAAAGTCAAGATTTCAAGAATATCCATACAAGGAAGAGTATTTTGGAACAAGAAAGAGGTGGATGATTATTTTGCACACCTGTCTCCAGATCCAACCATCAGTGAATGGATGACTGTTATGGACATTCAACAGAAATATTGTATGACAAAAACAGCCGTATATAGTTTCGTTAGTCACAATGCTATTCCAAGAAAAATGGAAGGTAACAATGTTCTGTATTCCAAGCGTCATGTACAATTGGCAAAAGGTGAATCCGTAGAAGACCAACTTTATTATACAATACCGGAGGCCATGAAGTTGTATGGTTTAAGTCAGGACCAGATTTATAAGCGTATCAAGAAATACGCTATTGAAAAGGTGAAGATTGGCAAGTATATCAAGATTTCCAAGCGAGATTTAGAGAAAGCTATCGGCAAGCCTAAGGTTATTTAGCGGTTATCAAAAGGTTAAGTTGTACCCCATTACATAACTCTATTATTTTGCAATCGATTTCAAAGATCTCTTAATACGGGATCATATATGAAACATAAGTATCACATTATAAAAAGTAAACATCATGGTAAATACATGTACAAGAGTTTCTCTTCGCCAAAGAGCGATTAAAAACGACCGTATTTCTCTTTATTTGGATTTCTATCCACCAGTACGCAACCCTGAGACTATGCAAATGAGTCGCAGAGAATATTTAGGTATCTATATCTATGCTCATCCAAAGAATGAGATGGAACGTGAGTTTAATACAGATATGCTCAACAAAGCAGAGGCCATCCGTTGTATCAGAACCCAATCACTCATCAATGAAGAATTTGGTTTTTTGGACAAAACACGACAGAAAGCTGATTTTTTGGCATACTTTGAGAAGATGACACATAAGAAAGATGACAAGTGGACATGTGTCTACAAGCATTTCTTCAAATTTGTTCAAGGGCATTGTACATTTGGGGATGTGACAGTGGAACTTTGCAAAAAGTTCAGAGAGTATCTTCTGAATGCAAATCAGTTGAATCGAACAAAACAAAAGGTATCTCTCAACTCTGCAGCAGGTTACTACTCTACTTTCCGTGGTCTCTTAAAAATCGCCTATCGTGACAAGTGGCTGCGTGAGAACATCAATGACTATCTGGACAAGATTGAGCCCCAAGATGTAAAGAAGGAGTTTCTTACCCTCGATGAAGTAAAGCAGTTGGCAGCTACTCCTTGCGATATACCTGTACTGAAGTCTGCCTCCCTCTTTGCTTGCCTCACAGGATTGCGAATCAGCGACATCTTAAAATTGCGTTGGGAAGACTTCGAGATAGCTCCCGACCAAGGCTATTGCTTGCGTATTCGTACCCAGAAGACTCAGACCGAGGCAACCTTGCCTATCAGCAACGAGGCATACGAACTATGTGGTGAGCCAACCACGGGTATCGTGTTCAAGGGATTGAAACGCAGCATGATTAACCATCCCCTTAAAGCATGGTTGAAGAAGGCTGGAATCACCAAGCCATTTTCATTCCATTGCTTCCGGCACTCGTATGCAACAATCCAAATCGCCTTAGGCACAGACATTTACACGGTTTCGAAGATGCTTACCCATAAGAATGTAAGCACAACACAGATATATGCCGACCTCGTGAACGCAAAGAAAAGAGAGACAGCAAATAAGATTTCTCTTAAATAAAGACATTGCATTCATTTCATGGTGCCCGATATTGAAAAAATGTTCAATATCGGGCTTTTTAGTTAAAGGCTCCTAAAAGTTTTACGTGAGTCATGCGTGACTCACGTGTCAGTTTCTGCTGTTTTTCATATTTTTGCGCCACAAATGATTAATAATACGAAATATGAAACAGTTTAAAAAAGAATTTATGACACAGCATTTATTGGTTTTGTGTGCAATGTCTATCATTGGTGCACTTGTTCGCAACGAAGCTATGCAATATGGTGTAGACACCTTTAGCTGCAACTTGACATTCGTTATCTCAACCACCATACTGATGGTTGTTTATCTCCATGCATTAGATAGTATCGTACGATTGCTTACCCCATGGTTTAAGCATATCCTGTGTAATATAGTAAACAATACGGAAAGAAAGCGTCAGTCTTCTATTGACATCAATGAAACAAATATATATGACGAGGGGGAAGAGCTAAACCTGGAAGATGTAACTTTCGTCTATGCAGATGAAGCCTCTTCTTGTATTACAAGCTATGAACAGTTGAGACAGGAAGCATTGGAAGACAAAGCCAAAAAGGAAAAGGTCTTGTTAAACTCAGCTATCGATTATACCAGAAGAACTTTTGCTGCCTACATGAAAGAGGAGCATTTGAACCAACTTTGTGACAACATCGCTATTTTCCAGTGTTGTGCCTCTACACACATGAGACATCATTCATTGATTGTTGACAAGGCTATTCGTACTATAGACTTAATGCATTATGCTTGGAATATAGGAAACCTTTTCAAGAAGAAAGGCATTGATACAGCAACCTTTATAAAACAAGTTTTTGCGGATGCGCTGGTTGATGTGGAAATATCCACTATTATAAGGAAGTTAAGAATGGAAGGTACCTGCATCATAGAATTACTACCAAGCTTAGATGTTCAAAGTGGAATCAAGACACATTATTGTTGCTGATAAGCATTGAGCAGTTATTCAGATGTTATATCTCAGTGATATTTATCTCCATTACATAACTCATTTACTTTGTACCCGAATAATAAAAAAATGAACAGATATGATAAATGAAAGTATCACCTTTGATAAGTTACCACAAGCGGTATCTTATTTAACAGAACAAGTTATCGAGTTGAAGCAAATGGTATCAGCACTTCAACCTACATCATCAGCAAATAACCATATATTGGTTGAGATTGATGAGGCTGCTATTATTATAATGAAGTCGAAGCCAACCATTTATCGATTGGTTAACCAAGGCATTCTGCCATCCTATAAAAAAGGTAAGAAGCTATACTTCTATAAGGATGAGCTGCTTGCATGGATTGAGAATGGTCGAAAAGCTACCAAGGAGCAGAACCATTCTGAAATGCTAAAAGCCATGCAAGGAGGAATGAAGCGCAAACCCAAGTCAATGTATAATTTTTAACTCTATGCCAAATGACAGCTTTAAATAACAATAAGGAAACTTCCATCAATCCAATGATTATCATGGATAAGGCTATTGATATGAGTACTCGCCTATCAGGAAGCCAGTTTCCCGTAAGCATCTTTCCTGCCAAGATTCAGAGAATCATCAAGGAGGTACACGAATGCCACAGTTTTCCTACCGACTATATATCAGCAGCCATACTCACTGCATTGGCTGTTGGTATCGGCAACACGCACTTGGCACAGATGAAACAAGGTTGGCTTGAAAGTCCTATCTTATACATGGCTCTTATCGGAAGACCAGGAGCCAACAAGAGCCACCCACTTAGCTTCGCTATGAAGCCATTTCTCGATTACGACTATGAGCAAAACAAGTTGTTCGAGGAGCAATACAGTAAGTTTGAGGAAAAGATGTGCATGTCTCGCAAGGAACGCATTGAAAATGGAGAGGATGGATTTCCGCAAGAACCTGTACGCAAACGTTTCTTGGTCTCTGATGTCACACCAGAAGGCTTGAGCTATATTCATGCGCAGAACAAGAGGGGTTTGTGCCTATGGACAGACGAGTTGTCTGCATGGTTCAAGAACTTCAACCGCTATAACAATGGTTCAGAGGAACAGTTCTGGCTATCTGTCTTTAGCGCCAAGACAACCATATCAGACAGAAGAAGTTCCAAGAGTTCCATTTTCATTAAACGCCCCTATATCTCAGTAATCGGAACCATCCAAAAGAAGATACTTAGTGAGTTGGTGAAAGGCGAACGCTCCAGCAACGGCTTCATCGATCGCATTTTGTTCGTCATGCCTAACCTTCAGCAGAAAGCGAGATGGAGTGACCGAGAGTTGCCCGATAATATAGAGCGAGATTGGCAAGCCATCATTCAACACCTTATTGATATGGAGTGTCCAATAAATGAGCAACAGGAAATCGAGCCTCATGTCTTATCATTCACAGAAGAAGCTAAGGCAAGGCTCTATGAATGGCAGCATCACTTCTCCGAGCAATGCGACAATGAAACAAATGATACCATTGTCAGCATCTATTGCAAGTTGGAGATATACATCATCCGTTTCTGTCTCATCATCCAGTTGGCAAGATGGACTTGCGGGGAATGTGGAAAGGAAGTCATCGACCTGCTGAGTGTAGAGCGAGCCATCCGATTGACAGATTATTTCAAGAACTCTGCCATATCAGTACAAAATATCCTCAACGAGAATATGCTCACCGCTCAACAACAAGCAATCGTCAACCATCTTCCTGCAACATTCACTACAGCCCAAGCTCATGATGTCGCCAAAGAGAACGACATGAAGCCAAGGACATTGGAAAGATTTCTGAATGATAACATCGGAGTCCTATTTCGCAAAGAGAAGCATGGAGAATATTCAAAGATTAACTCGTGACGGTATTGTCGGAATTGTCGCTTTTGACGGCTTAAATACCAAAAGCGACAAAACCGACAGAACCGCCACATAAAAAAAGAAATGAAATGAGTACACATAGATTCATTTTAGAGCCATACAAAGGCATCGCTACCCGACATACATGTCCAGAATGTCATAAGAAACGTAGCTTCGCCCGATATATTGACACAGAAGGGAAGATTGAGTTTCCTCCTTACGTGGGTCGTTGCAACCATGAGCAAAGTTGTGGTTATCACTTCACTCCCAAGGATTTTTTTGAGAAAAATCCCGAAAAGAATGAGACATTCACAAAGGATGAGACTATTTCATATAAGAAGAGAGAAATGCCGAAGCCATTACCCACTTCTTATATAGACGAGAACATCATGCGAAGTTCTCAGAAATGCTATGAGGCAAACAACCTTTTCTTGTTTCTATCTTCTCAATTCGGTGAAGCAGCTACTCTTTCTTTGATGGAGAAATATCATGTCGGAACTTCCAAACACTGGACTGGTGCCACGGTTTTTTGGCAAGTTGACAATCAAGGCAAGGTGAGAACAGGTAAGGTAATGCTCTATAATCCTGAGACAGGTAAGCGAGTAAAAGAACCATACAGCCATGTTTCATGGGTACACTCGATTATCCCCCACAAGGATTTCAATCTCTGTCAGTGCTTCTTTGGTGAGCATCTTATCAATGTAGCCAAGACCAAGCCTATAGCATTGGTTGAAAGTGAGAAGACAGCCTTGATAGCCTCCTACTATCTTCCTCAATTCTTATGGATAGCAAGTGGTGGTAAGAATGGTTGCTTTAACACGAAGTCGCTATCTGTTCTGAAAAACAGAGATGTGGTCTTATTCCCTGATTTGGGAGCGACAACAGTTTGGCAAGATAAGCTGCCAATGATGCAAGTTCTCGGCATCCGTGCATCGCTTTTCGACTTTTTGGAGCAACAAGCCTGCGAAGAGGATAAAGCCAAAGGTTTAGACATTGCAGATTATCTGCTCAAAATCAAGCCTACGGAAGCAAGGCTCCAAGCACTCATCAAGCAGAATCCTGCTATTCTGAAGTTGATAGATACATTAAAACTCGTAATTGTTGACGAGCCTCAACCACGTTTCAGACCTCCAAGAAAGTCACGTGGTTTCAGACTTTGAGATGATTTGAAAAATCGAGGTATCTGACGATAGCAAGTTATGTTTTGAGTTACTCAAAACCTTTCGAGTTACTCTCGAAAGCACTTGCCTATCAGTAGATACCTCTCCAAAGTCGAGTATCTGAATCAACCTATCGGTAAGTATTGATTTGCAAATATGATGATGAGTGACTTACTGACGTACTGATTCATTGTCGTATTGATATACTGATTTATTGATGTAATGAGTTTGAAGTACCCATGTATATATGCATGTCACATGATAAAACGTTTTACATAAGTAGTGACTCCGAATATAAAACGAAAAGAACACATTTAGGGGATAGTCACGATATCCCCTAAATGTGTTAGTTGTCCAAATCTTCCAATTTTGCATTTACATCCTCCCGATCACCCATATGATGATATTCTGATGCAAGTTTTTCAAAAACTATAGTTATTCTATCATAAGTAAACCTGGTTTTCTCTGCATAAGATAAAAATTTCTTTTCTTTTTTGCGTTCTATAGTTCCACCTTCATTATAAGCTCTACATGTAAAACCATGTCTGTTAAAAAGTTGCCGACGATATTCATCGTCAATTTCATCTTTGTCAAGTTCTTCCAAAATTTCTCCGAGATAATGAGGAGGATAATCTTCTCCCAAATTAATATTTCCCAATAATTTTCCTATAACATACATAGCTGGACGTTCTAAATACTCAGACTTTGCAGTTTCTAATAGCTCTTTGACATATTTTTTCAAATCCTGACCATTTACTACTCCATTGTTATTTTCACAAGGCTGTGCCTCTAAACCGTGCAAAATTTCTAAAGCTATCTTTGCTATGCTTGAAAGATTCTTGTTTTTGGCAAACTCATTCATTCTTATTTCTTTTGCTTGCTCGTTATCAGGAAGCCATGCTAATTTTATAAGTTCCAACATTGTAGAAGGATTGTGCAAAATTCCATAGAACAATTGAAAATGCCTTAAATTAACATCCTGTCTAATGTAATTGTAAAATAGCAATTCTACCATCATTATATTTTCTTTAACTATAGGTGAATCGGACTTATCCAAATATGTCAGTATCTTAACAAATTCAAATGGCTCAGGCATACCATCTTTTGAACCATGAAGTAGCTGAATAACAGAATCTAACATTAACTCATCTGAAACTAACATTTTTGTACCATTCCCATATATTAGCTCAAAAGAATTACGAAACCTTCCAACAGAATTCAAATTTTTAACTACCATTTCTACCTCAGTATTCGCACAAGACCAAACATTTACATTAGACCAATATTTGTTCTGAAATTCAACAGCGAAAGAACTTATATATTTTGCTATTTGACCATTATACCCAACATTTGCAAGTAACAAAATTCTTTTATCAACATTTTCTATTTTTTCAATCAGTTGAATAAAAGATTTGTCTTGTTTGAAATTTAAAACCCTAAAATAACCATATATTACTTCGGGTGGAATTGCGCCATTAACTAAAGACTTACATAACCAATCATTAATCTCTAATGTTTTCATTTCACCTAATGTCTGTCCAACTTCTTTTGGACTTTCTACCATATTACATAGTTTACCTAATCCTTCCATTCCTTTTGCTTGATAAACATCCAATATACCTCTTTTTCTCAAATTCAAGATATGAGCATGTCTTTCTTCAAAAGAAATATGATAATCCATCTTGAAAGAACGATAATTATTTTCAAACAGCCAAAGATTTTTTAAGACAACATCAGTAGGTCTAATGTCCTCCAACAGTTTCTTTAATCTACCCAACTCAACATTATTCAAGAATCTATCTTTTCTTTTCTCTGCCTCATTAAAGTTAATCTCCTGGCGAAGTAAAGAACATATCTCTTCATTACCCTTAATGAAATTTTTCAAAGACTCAACTTTAGCAATGAGTAAATTTCTAAAATTTTTCATTTCAGGTTTTGCATAAAGTGATATTAATTCTTTTATATATTTAGGAGAACACGGCATAACGCTCAATAATAATTCTACTATATGCTCTAAATAACAAAAGTTAATTACAAATTCTTTATTAGTTTTATGAATCAAATCGCTAAATCTCCATTTAAAGTGGTAGGAATATTCAAAGACTCTATCTCCGAAATTAGTTAATATTGCTAAACACAAATAAAAACCTTCAATAGGATACTTGGTAACAATAGCATCCAATATTTTCAACCTAATATTTTCATCAGCATAAGTTTGAGGTAATATTGCTCTAAAGATTCTCTCTAAACTTATAATTGGCTTATTGCCGACATTATCATCTATCTTATATATAGTCAATTCTAATAATATCATTGACACATCTTTAAGATATTTGTCATTCCAAGCTAAGCCTTCTAAGGCAAATAATAATTGGACAAAGTTCATACATGAACCATAAAAACTATATTCTTTTTCTCGTTTTTTAAACAACGAAGATACGATATTTCCTCCTTGCTTCAAATCAGATTTTAAGAATGTAATAAAAGAGGCAGGATCAGCTTCTGCCAAAAGAGGCAATAGATTTCTTGTTGATAAAAATCTTTTAATTTGAATTGAAGCATAAAATTTTGATAAAATATCATGCACAAAATCAGAGTTTCCTTGTAAGGACAACAATATTAAAGTATGACAGATTCCTTCTTTAAGATCAAAAGAATACTTTTGCTTAAAGTTCCAAAAGCAGAGATCTGTTGCTTCTATTTTATTTACGGCATCTGGATCATCATCTGACAATACCTCATTAACTATTTCTGCAAAAGTTTCTTTAAATGATATTGTCATAAATGACGCTGAATATCCTATGGCTTCATATGCAGATCGTAAACGCCAATTTCCCCCTGCTTCCAAAAACAAGCTCTCATTACTGAACAACTCATTTCTAATTATTTTTTCGAAATCATCATAAGAGTGCCCAGCTAATTTTTCCAATATTTTTTTATCCCCATCAACAGAATCATTCCATCTCCCAACAAAAATTGCTGGAAGTAAATTCTGTATGTTTTCAGAACGCAGCCATGCAGGTTTCAATTGATCAATATGCAATAATCTCCTCAATGCCAAAGGACTTCGTGCCGTAGATATTGCATATCTGTTTGCAACATCTTCTTCGATTCCGATTGTTTTTAGTTCATTAACAAAAGAACGGCGTTCTATTGTTTGCAACTCGATAACATCATTAATTTGCTCTTCTGGACTAACTGCACATATTATTGTATGCCCTTTATCTGTTGCATAGTTCCAACTTCCAACCGCATAAGTTATTATTACAAGATTTTCATAATTATCAACTAATTCTTGCACATCTCGTTCTTCTTTTGCAATAACGATATTTTGACAAGTATCCTCAGCTTTCGCTTGGCACTCTATAGCAACGGCGCAAATAAATGCTAAAGATTCTTCACGAGACACCGATTGAACATAAATAACCTTTGGTACTCGTAAGGATACTTTTATTGCATTAATAGCATCTTCGCGACCACCTAAAAGTAAAGAAGGGGGCAATACATACTTTTCCCCTTTAGCCCATTTATTCCAAAATAATTGAGGATAATCTAATGATGTGTTCTTTATCGTGCCAATCTTGTCAGCTAACCATATTGCAACAACAGGATATTGCGCTATCCAGTCTTCAAGTTCTATCGCCGTAAATACAACAATATCCTTCCATTTATTTTCACTTTTCTTTTCCTTAACCCAATTTCCTGCTTGTTCCCATATTCTTGGAGTTACAAAGACAAAGGTTGCTTTTGTTCTATCATACCCCAATGAATCATTCGTTCTTTTATTATAATCATTATTGGCCTTTGTTGTGACATCAGAATTCGTGCCAATCTCCCAGAGAGAAATGCCTGCACTTACATTAAATATAGGAGAATCACTACTCACTTGACCATCCCATCCTGGCATATACACGTTATCACCACTAGGAATTGCCATTTTTCTTACCTTAGCTCCTGATGAAATTATCAATCTCTTTATCAGCTCTGGCATTATTGATTGAGATTCTCTTTTTGAAGCCCACCCTTTGAGTAACGTTGCTGTAATTAACTTATTCTTCATATTTTACCTTATTAGAAAAGTACATTAATAAAACGGAATTTCATCACCATATGGTATTTCATTAACCATATATGAACTATCAAGAAAATGTAAATCTTCAATATGCTCAATAAGTATATTTTGGCTATTTAAATTTTCAATTTCTTCACGCCTTGCCTTGCTTAGCTTACAGAACTCTTCTTCCTGTTCTAGTCCTGCAAATCTTCGGCCACACAGATTAGCAGCTATACCTGTTGTAGAACTACCACTAAATGGGTCAAGAATCCAATCTCCTTGATTGGTTGAAGCAAGAATCATCCGAACAAGAAGACGCAAGGGCTTTTGTGTAGGATGCTTACCGCAAGTCTTTTCCCAACGACCGATAGCTGGCATTCGCCACACATCCGTCATTTGCTTACCTCCATTCAACTCTTTCATCAGATCGTAGTTGAATTTGTGAGGTACTTTCTGCATCTTTCTCGCCCAAATAACGAACTCTGTGGAGTATTTGAAATATCGGCATGAGATATTGACTGGTGGGTTTGTCTTCTCCCATGTGATTACATTCAATATCTTATAGCCAAGTTCTGTCAGACAATTTGCCACAGAAAAGATATTGTGATAAGTACCGCTTATCCAAATTGTACCATTGTCTTTCAACTTGTCACGGCATAAACGTAGCCATTCCATATTGAATGCCATCATATCCTCTTGAGACTTTCCTTTATCCCATTCGCCTTTATCTACACACACGACTTTCCCACTCTGCAACGATATTCCACCATTGGAGAGGAAATAGGGAGGATCGGCAAAAATCATGTCGAATTTAAAATCAAACTCTTTGAGGAGCTTGAAGCAATCACCATGAGCGATAGTAAAATCTTTATTTGGAGAGGTATAATATGCTTTTATCATCATTTTGGAATAGGAAGACCTAATTTTTGTAATGGGATATAATTGAAATAATATTGACAACCAACACTAATGATATAGTCAAGTACATCTTTATATTGTGGCTTTCTAAACCAATCATCCAAGATATAAATATACTGAACCTCCATATTTAATTGAGACAACAACTTCTGATATTGCTTTTTCTTGAAATCACAAGTTTGTAATTTTTCGTCAACGCTACCTGCTACATTTTGAGTTTTCACCTCCAAAATAAACATTGTATTATTAACTATGACATATATTGCATTATCTGGAAGCAATTGCTTTGAAATATGTTCTTTCCAGTTTATTCCTTTTGTCTTTAGGTAATCATAAAATGCGTGTTTCTTAAAAACATGCGCAACACATTTACCACAATAAAATACATCATTGCCTTCAACAGCATAGTTCTTCTGTTCGGCAATAAATGTTGCCAAATCTACCTTGCCCTCGTATATTAAGCCTGTTATGGTGTTGCCACCACCTATTCCACCTTTTTTCATACGTTTACTATTTTAAGAAAATCATCGATTGATGTTAGATTATACACACTTGGTATAATTCCATACGCCTCTTGCAACTTGTTCTTTGCAGACTTCCAGCCGATACCATCAGTTATCCAAACAAACTCGAAACCTTTCACGGAGTTAATCTTCGGTGCAATATCAGAATAAGAGCGTGCCACCTCATTAAGTTTTGAGCCACCGCCACTATAGAAGTTGACTTCTATCAGATAGACCTTTGATGGAGTCTCTACAACGAAGTCAAAACGCTTTTCGTCATCTCCCAACACTTCTGTAATAGCAGGCCATTCTCTCGAATATACTTCTTGTCTGAATGGTATACCAGCGTTGGTAAAAATGTTAGCAACCGTATTTTCCATAACATGTCCGCTTCTGTTTTTTCTTGCGTTTGTGTCCAATCCTGTTTCAATGCCAAATACATAATCCACAAGATTCTTTACCTGTTGATTTTGAAGAACTGCACCAAGTCCTGTATCTGTCAGGAAAGTCATAACGGAGTCAACAGAAATGAACATGCTTTCAAGTGGAACGCAGTTACCTACTGAATCAAGTATCTTCTTTTTGTCACGAGTACGAACTGCAATAAGAATATCCATAACAGAAAAGGCATTCTTATCTCTGTTCCATATTGTTTCTACGCTTTTACGCAAATCAGATGCACCAATGAGGCTGTTGAGCATACATAAGCTCAACTTTATATCTTCAACGTTCTCTGAGATTTTATCAAAGTCACAGAAGAAGTCCAATGTTTGGTTTGTCTCTTTGAGTTGAGACATGAATTTATCAAAATCTTTAAGCATAAGTTTTTTGTTTTATAGCCACATGCTGTGGTTTGTATTCGTTTATCTTGTATGGCTGATGGTCCTTTGTGTAGCGATAACTATGAACCAACAGTTCTGAAATTTTTCCTCTTTTTGCTCCGTTTGAATTTACGTTGCGAGAAGCCATAACTCTGTCTATATGGTAGTCTGCATACAAAACATCAAAAAAATTGTCTGCTTCATTTTTCCCTTTGCAATCAGAATTACTAAGCATAAAACTATGTCCCCCAGCAACCACTTGGTCGCAAAACTCCTTTAATCTGACTTGGGAATCATCATTAAATGCTTCTTTCGTATAGTCGTTAAAACTTGATGTATCACTCAGTGGCCGATATGGAGGGTCGAAATAGAACAATGTATTATCTTGTGCATAAAGCAGTGTCTTCTCAAAATCTCCTTCCAATATTTCCACACGTTTCAACAACTCGCTATCTACTCTAAGCGTATCTTCGTCACATATTTGTGGCTGCAAATACTTTCCACAAGGCACATTGAATAGTCCTTTCTTGTTTACACGATACAAGCCATTGAAGCAAGTACGATTCAAAAAGAAGAATTTTGTTGTATTCTCTATCGGATCAAGATTCTTTTCATTGTAACGTTGGCGTACAGTCATAAACATCTCACGTTTGGCTTCCATGTCTGGCAAAGCGTAATATTCTGCTTGTATGTCTCGCAACGAAGGAATCAGTCGCTCTACATTGTCTCGTACAGTTCGGTAACAAGTAATCAAGTCCGAATTGATGTCGTTGATTACTGCACGTTTGATATTAGGATGCTGTTGCAGCATGTAAAACAACATAGCACCACCGCCAACGAATGGTTCTATATATGTCGCATTTTCCCAATTATCAAAGTCAGCCGGAAGCTTTGCTTCCAGTTGTTCTATGAGTTGTCCTTTACCACCAACCCATTTGATGAATGGTTTTGCTTTTGAATTCATTATTAGTCATTTTATGCTAATGATTTTCAATCATCAGCGGTATTACTTTTTGTTTTATTGATAAGCTGACGAACATCAACATCCAGTAGAGCTGCTACCTTTGTCAATGTTACTAAATCTGGTTGTGAGGTATTGGTACACCATTTGGAGATAGTTGCAGGATCTTTTCCCAACTGTTCCGACAACCATTTACTGGTTCGTTTCTTCTCTACCAACACGACTTTAATTCGATTTATATCTTTCATCGTTTACCTTTTTTATTGCGTTCAGCGCAAAGATAATGATAAATATTTAATAATAGGCAATCTTCATCGCAATTTTATTATTATTTAGCATATCTTTCCATCTATATTCCAACATAAAGTCGTATCTTTGCACCCGAAGATAAGTGTTCTGTAACACAAGAAACGGAAGAGGCTGAGAAACAATGCATTGCATTTGTTTCCTGAATCTTACAATAAAGGCTAAAAAGAAGCGGTACAACTTTATCGCTAACAGGCTGAGAATAAGCACATTGCATTTGTCGCCCATTTCCTCTGCACTTGTAAAAAGGGTAGTTGTACCGTTTAAAAGATAAAAGCTTAACTATCAGCAACATCCACATGTTGCATCGAAAATGGCACCAATTCACCAACATATAGCGAAACCGACCTCGCTCACCAAGCCGCAGGCGGTTGTTGGGCTTGGAAAAAGACAAATGCCCTCAATGGCATCGATGCTTTCATGTGGCACAACTGGATGGACAACCGTGTGGAAGATGGGCTGCGCATCGGTCTGCACTTCTTCCCCGACGATGCCGACAACCCTGGCGGCAGAAAGCCGGTGTGGTACGTTTGGGAAGCAGCCGGTTCCGACCGTGAAAACGAGGTGATGGACCCCTACAAGAGCATCTTGGGCATTGAGGACTGGCGTGAGATTTTCCTGCTGGCTGAAAGCGAAGGACGCACATTCTCTGTCAACAAGGTGTTTGTTATCGAGGCAGAAGACTACGATGAAGGCGGTCAGGGCATCGGTTACAGCGCACGCCAAGGCACCGACGCAAGCGAGTATCGCCCCGACAGCAAAGATGTGGAGATTCGCCAAGGCAACAGCTACAGCGGTGGCTGGGGATTGGCGCAAATGGGTGCCGACTGGAATGCCTACACACTTAATAAATGGGTGAACGAAGAAAACAAGACCATCAGTCGTGAAATGGCTCAAGAGAATTGGGGCAGTTGGTATAACTACTCGTTTGAGGCCGAAACTCCACTTGAGGTGAACATCTATGTGCACCACGGAGCAGTGTGGAACCAATGGGGCATGGCTGCCGGCAAGGGCTACGCACCAAGCACCACAAGCTACAACATTGCAGGTGAGCCATACCTCAACTGGCCACGCCAATACGCTGGAGCAATGGTACTTTCGCTCGACGGCACAAATGTGCCCACCACCCAAGTGTCGCGTCCTGTAGCACCAGAGGCATATCAGGCACGAGGCACTAATTTCAACAAGGTTCTCACCAAGCCCGAAAATTGGACCAGCACTCTCAGCAATGGCGCATTGCAGACCGACACCCTTTGGTTATGGCCTGTGGCTGGCGGCAACAACACCGGCAGCGCCTACTACAATGCCAAACCCGACTACAAGAATGTGCATATCAGCAAAGGCAAGCATGTGCTTCGCGTGACATCGCTTTGCGGTCCTTGGAATTTCGACTGTCTGAAAATTGAGTGCTACGAGCCATCGGGCATCAATGTGGTGCCATCTGCGGTGACTCCTCCGCTGAATGTGTCCCAAATGGGTGGCATCCTCACCATCGACAGCAAAGAGACTGTAGCCATCTACGGTATCGACGGTCGCCTACACGCCACCCTCCCTGCTGGCGTAAATTCCGTCACGCTCTCCAATGGCATCTACATTCTCCGCACGCCTACCCAAGCTAAAAAACTGATTATCCATCCATAATCCCAAATTTGGGATAATTAACTTCTGACACACATATCCACTAACATAAGCAACCCCTGCCACACATCAGTGCAGCATGGGTTGCCTTTATTCTTCACTTATAATTTCGGGGATAATGTTAGAAGCCGAAAAGGTACCAGAATGAGAGGGGGTCGATGCCTGAAGATTCCGTTGTATCTTTCACTCCAAAGAGTTCCATCAACAGGCATCCGCTAATTATATCATCTCCTTTGGTGACTCCTTTAGGAATATTTACGGGTTTCAGCCCCATACTTTTTGCAAATGCTCCATGACCAATCGACTTGATGGTTGAGGGCAATTTCAGTTCATACAGTCCCGACTTATAGAAGGCACTGTCAGGTATCGCTGTAATTGAAGTACGGCTGAGGTCTAAGCGAATCAAACCTCTTTCTTGGCTGAGTTCGTTTAGATACCTGAAGTCATCTCTGTTGAGCGGGCCTGTCACCACCAAATCGTTGGTAAACAATCCGTAACGGCTTGCCTTCACTGCCTTCTCGATAGTACCTGCTTTGGTATTGCGCACGGTGGCTTTTTTAGACGGCACAAACACCGAGCACAAATCCCAAGTAGATACAGGTGTTTCACTCGCCCAATTCTCTGGGCGTGTTTTGGTGCAATCCGTAATCGTATCGCTGTCAAGTGTCACCTCTTGGCTCGACAATGGGTAGCCCATTGCATTACCAATCGCCCCACGACGATAATCGCCACTTGCGTAAGCTTTTGGCAATGCCAGGCACTCAAGAACATATCCATCAGCAGGAAGAACGAACATATTCACCTTAAAATCTCCCACACTCGCCGACAAATTGCCTGCCACTTTCGCCACTTTGGGGTCTTTGCTCACTACGCAGTAAGCCGTGTCGGCATCAACTAAAGGTGCGAGATACACCCTGCCTTTTGCCGTTTCGGGGTTTTTGATTGTGATTGACAGATTTTTGTAATACGAACTCCCTGCCCACGACTGCACTGAGCACAGCAAGGCGGCAAGCACAAAAATCAAGCCAAAAGTTTTTGTTTGCTTCATAAAGTTTTGGTTTTTAGAGTTATTTTTTCTTGGATTTATATATCGAGTATAGTCCTCTCATCAGCATTGTGAGCACAAACAGCCACATGCCGTAGTATTGCAGTTGTGGCACAAACCACACGCATATCAGTAGCATGGCGAAAATCACCGACATTATTTTCGCATACCACAGCCAAATCTTAGGTTTGCGGACGAGCATCAGCGCAATGGGCAATGGTGTAAATACCGCCATTAAATAATTGACATACAATTCCCCCGTAAAAACCGAAGCGCAAAACATATACCAAAGTATGCACCCAACAGCCGCATTGACTCCCAATAAGCACCAGTCGAAAATCTGCGATGCACGGCACATTCTGCCCTTTACGTTCATAAAAGTCAAGAAACAGGCGATTACAAACACCATTAAGAACACAATGTGTGGAGCATAAGCGCCATAGCCACTATCTTTAAATATCGTGGCGTTCGACTTGCTGTCAATCAGTGGTTTGCCATTGGCAGGATTCTTAACGAATGGCAAGGTTTTGCCTATCATTTTCGGATAATACAGGTTTATCGCCTGTTTGGGCGTATCAAATTCCCTGCCCAAAAGCGTATTCCATAGCAGTCCAGTGAATGGTGCGCGTGAAAAGAATTCCTCAATAGACTTTCGCCCCGAATCTTCCAACCGTTCAGCCACATCAGGCGATGAGAACACACTTTCTTGCAATGCCGATTCAATCACGCTCAGAAGCATCGAACAGCAGTTGTGTTCCGACGGAGAGAATGGGAAATCGCTACCGCCGTCCACCGCATCGTCAAGGTTTGCCCACAATGCCACTTCTTGTTCAGGCGTTAAATTCAGAGGATATTCTTCAGTCTGTCGGTTTTCTTTGTGCACATTATTCAGAAAATCAGAAGCGAACAATCTGATATACTCCCCTCTCAATTTGCGATTCAGGTATAGCAGCACAAGGAATTCATCGTCGTTCAGCGCTGCATCAAATTCATAAACGTAGTCCACGCTCTGAACTGGGCACGACATTCGTATGGCAAGGTGTCCGCCAGCAGAATAAATCGCATCTCCAGGCGAAACCACTATCAACGAAGCCTTGATGTAGTCGTCTTTCTGCATCAGTTCCCTCAAATCTGCTTCAGTAGCCCATGCCGAAAAATGCCCCACCACAAGCAAAATGACCAAAGCGAACAGCCTATTGGTCACTTGACTTATGCACATAGGTTTCCACCCTATCGTTTTATTCAGAAAAAAACGCATTGTTTGCAGTTATCTGTGTTTAAAAAAATTCGCTAAAAGGAGGTATCGCCTTTAGCCAAAATCATACCAATATTAATAATATATGTGGTTGGATAGGACAAAGTTATATTTTTTTTCGCATTGAATGGCTTTTTTCTGACAATTTTTTATGGTATGATGAGCCGCATTTTTCGTCCGCATTTTTCGTCATTTGGCTGGCAGAAATGGTGGCAGCAGGCAAAATAGGAAAAAACAACTAATTTTGTAGCCTTTTTGACTTTCCATAACCTCCTAATTTCCACTATATTTGCATATAAGCCTCACGCAGAGCGCAACGAGGCTTACGCATAATAAAAAGTAGTATTATGATAGAAAGAAAAAGAAGAATCATAATGTTGCTGCTATTTATGATTGTAGAACGATTCTACGCTATGGCACAATCCGACAGCCTATCATCTTGCGATAGCCTGCCCAATGCGTTAAGTCCTTTAATGGTAGATGATTTGGCTTCGCAGCAACTCATATTTCAAGACACACTTCCCCACTATGTGCCATTGAGCGTGGCCGACACCCTCAAAAGATACACCCCAGGTGCCTACGATTTGCCCTATTCCGTGACGGGAAAAGCATACGACTGGCATCGGCTTTGGATCAACACCTCTGCGCTGAGCAGCGCATTCGTTGGCACGCTTTTAGTGCTTCAATGCCTGCCCGAAGATGCCACTTCGTGGAACAGAGCCGAACTTCAAGATGTGCCGCTATTTAAGCGATGGCGCAACCATGTGCTAAAGAAAGGCCCCGAATGGGACCACGACAAGTTCTACTTCAACTATATTCTCCACCCCTATGCCGGGGCCGTGTATTACATGGCTGCCAGAAGTTGCGGATTCAATGCTTGGCAATCGATGTTCTACTGCTCGTTGATATCAAATGTGGGGTGGGAATTTGGCATTGAGGCGTTTATGGAGCGCCCGTCGTATCAAGATATGCTCATCACTCCGATTGTGGGCAGCCTGATTGGCGAAGGGTTTTACAAGGCAAAACGCGCTATTGTGAACAATGGTTACAGCCTGCTCGGTTCATCGCTGTTAGGCAATATCGTGGCGTTTGTCATCGACCCCGTAAACGAGGTAATGGGCTTGTTCACAGGCAATCCAGCAAGAGAAACGGCAAAGCGAAAATCCACCGATGTCACCGTTTCCTCATCACTAATAGTGCCCAACCACAAATCTTTCCGCTTCGGCCTCTCCCTTATCATCACCCTTTAGTTCCAATCGCACCGCTCCGAGTGCTCCAAAATGAATTATTTGCCTGTGGCGAGTGGGTGATGTGGGGGAAATGTTGTAAATTTGTAAGTTGATTCAAAATGTATTGGAAAGATGGATTTTAAACTTCATTCTGAATATGCCCCAACTGGCGACCAACCACAAGCCATCGACGAGCTGTCGAATGGCGTGATGGAGGGTGTGCCTTATCAAACGCTGCTTGGTGTGACCGGCTCTGGTAAAACTTTCACCATGGCGAACATCATTCAGCGCACAGGCAAGCCTACGCTCATTCTGTCGCATAACAAGACGCTCGCTGCCCAACTCTACAGCGAGTTCAAGAGTTTTTTCCCCGAAAACTCGGTGCACTACTTCGTGTCGTATTACGACTACTATCAGCCTGAAGCCTACATCCCTTCGTCGGACAAATACATTGAGAAAGACCTGCAAATCAACGAGGAAATCGACCGTCTGCGCCTCAGCACGGTCACAGCACTGCTTTCGGGCAGACGCGACATCATCGTGGTGGCCACGGTGAGTTGCATCTACGGTATGGGCAACCCCGACAACATTAAAAACAACGCCGTGGATATAGCGGTTGGGCAAAACATCGGGCGCGATGAATTTCTGCGCAAACTCGTTGATGCCCTGTATTCACGCAACGAGATGGAGCCGCAGATGGGCAATTTCCGAGTGAAGGGCGACACCGTAGATGTGTTTGTGGCTGGCGAGGAAATCATTCTGCGTGTAATCTTCTGGGGCGATGAAATCGAAAGTATCGACGAGCTGGACAAGACCACCCAACTCCCCACTGGCAAAACGATGGACAAGTTTAAGATTTTCCCTGCCAATGTGTTTGTGGCTGAAAAGTCGCACCTTGCCGAGATTCTTGGGCAAATCCACATCGACTTGGGCAATCAGGTTGACGCTTTCTACCGCGAGGCACGCCCTGTGGAAGCCAAGCGATTGAAAGAGCGTGTGGAATACGACCTTGAAATGATTCGCGAGGTGGGCTACTGCTCCGGCATTGAGAACTATTCTCGCTACTTCGACGGCAGAGAGCCTGGCCAACGTCCTTTCTGTCTGCTCGACTGTATGCCCAGCGACTTCCTCACCATCATCGACGAGAGCCATGTGACGGTGCCACAAATCAGGGCTATGTTTGGCGGCGACCAAAGCCGTAAAATCAACCTTGTGAACTACGGTTTCCGCCTGGAGGCTGCCACCGACAACCGTCCACTCCGATTCGAGGAATTTGAAGCCCTCACAGGGCAAACGATATATGTAAGCGCCACACCTGCCGACTACGAATTGCGTCAAAGCGAAGGTATTGTCACCGAGCAGATTATCCGCCCTACAGGCTTGCTCGACCCGAAGATTACCGTTCGTCCTTCGCGCGGTCAAATCGACGACTTGCTGGAGGAAATCCAACTCCGCATCGAACGCCACGAGCGCACCCTTGTGACCACGCTCACCAAGCGCATGGCTGAAGAGTTGAGTGCCTACATGGGCCGTATCGGCATCAGGTGTGCCTATATGCACAGCGATGTGGAGACGATGGACCGTATTCAGATTTTGGACGACTTGCGTGCCGGCGCACTCGATGTGCTGATTGGCGTGAACTTGCTGCGCGAGGGTCTCGACCTGCCCGAAGTGTCGCTCGTTGCCATCATCGATGCCGACAAGGAGGGCTTCCTGCGCAGTCACCGCTCTCTCACCCAGACGGCTGGCCGTGCCGCGCGTAACCTCAACGGCGAGGTGATTATGTATGCCGACACTATCACCGCTTCGATGCAGAAAACCATCGATGAAACCGACCGTCGCCGCTCGCTCCAATTGAAATATAACGAGGAACACGGCATCACGCCACAAGCCATTATCAAGGCGCGCAATGCAATTATCGGCGTAGATACCGAACTACAGCCAAGCGAGACTGTGGCAAAACACGCCCGCAAATACGAAAACAATGTGGTGGACTACACGCCACTGCAAAAACAGGTGCAAGCCGAGTTCCGCCCAGCAAGTGGCATAGCAGCCGACCCTGTGGTGCAATATATGGCTGCGCACGACATTAACAAGGCTATCGAACGCCTCAATTCCGAGATGGTGAAGGCCGCCAAGGAAATGCGATTCCTCGAAGCGGCGCAATACCGCGACGAAATCATCAAACTTAAAGAAAAAATCGAACAAAAATAAGGCATGAAGCAACGACACGACAACGAACGCGACCACCGTATCAACAAGCAATGGCTTCCTACCACAAAAAAGGAAATCGACCATTTGGGTTGGGATCACATTGATGTGATTATTTTCTCTGGCGATGCCTATATCGACCACCCTTCCATGGGCGCGGCTGTGATTGGTCGTGTGCTGGAGGCGCATGGCTACAATGTGGCTATCGTGCCTCAGCCCAACTGGCGCGACGATTTGCGCGATTTCAAGAAGTTGGGCCGCCCTCGCCTGTTTTTCGGTGTGAGCGCAGGTGCCATGGACTCGATGGTGAACCACTACACCGCCAACCGTCGCCGCCGTAGCGATGATGCCTACACTCCCGACGGCAGAGCAGGGCAACGCCCCGACTGCCCCACCGTGGTGTATAGCGAGATTCTGAAACGCCTCTGGCCCGATGTGCCTGTGGTGGCTGGTGGCATCGAGGCTTCGCTACGCCGACTTGCACATTACGACTATTGGAAAGACCGCCTTGTGCCGTCGATTCTGATGGAAAGTCCTGCCGACATCATGGTGTATGGCATGGGCGAGAAGCCGATGCTTCAAATTGCCGATGCCCTCAACGATGGTATGCCCATCGAGGCACTGCTCGACATACCTCAAACGATGGTTCGCCGTCCGCTCGACGAGATTCCCACCGATGGAAGCGATGTGGTGCTTCACTCTTTTGAGGAATGCCTGCGCGACAAGAAAAAACAAGCGGAGAATTTCCGTAATATCGAGATTGAATCAAACCTGTGGCACGGTCACACGCTGTGGCAAGCCACTGGCAATGTGGCAATAAAGGTGAACCGCACCAATCCTCCGATGACGACCGAGGAAATTGATGCCACTTTCGACCTTCCCTACACCCGTCTGCCCCACCCTCGCTACAATGGCAAGCGAATCCCAGCCTACGAGATGATTCGCCACTCGGTGAATATGCACCGTGGTTGCTTCGGTGGCTGCGCATTTTGCACCATCAGTGCGCATCAAGGCAAATTCATTGCGTCGCGAAGCAAGGAGAGCATTATGCGCGAGGTGAAACAAGTGGTGGCGATGGACGATTTCAAGGGATATATCAGCGACTTGGGCGGACCGAGTGCGAATATGTATGGTATGCACGGCAAAGACTTGGAGCGATGCCAACGCTGCGCTCGCCCATCGTGTCTGCACCCTAAGCCATGCAGCAATCTGAACACCGACCACAGTGCCTTGCTCGACATCTATCACACCGTTGATGCGATGCCTGAGGTGAAAAAGTCGTTTATCGGCAGCGGTGTGCGCTACGACCTCTCCATGCACAAAACCGGCGATGAGAAAGTGGACAAGGTGAATCGGCAATACAATGAGGAATTGATTTGCTTCCATGTGTCGGGCCGACTGAAAGTGGCTCCAGAGAACACCAGCGACAAAGTGCTCAATCTGATGCGCAAACCCTCGTTCGACCTGTTCTACCAGTTCAAAGCCATTTTCGACCGCTTGAACGAGAAATACGGACTGAAGCAGCAAATCATTCCTTACTTCATTTCTTCGCACCCAGGTTGCACCGAGGAAGATATGGCGGAATTGGCAGCGATCACCAAAGAACTTGATTTCCACCTCGAACAGGTGCAAGACTTCACGCCTACGCCCATGACGGTGAGCACCGAAACTTTCTACACAGGTTTCCACCCCTACACGCTCCAGCCAGTGTATTCGGCTAAGGCGAAAGAGGAAAAACTTGCCCAGCGCAAATATTTTTTCTGGTATGAGAAAGCCAACAAGCCCGACATCGTGGCTTCGCTGCGCCGTCTCCACCGCCCCGACTTGCTCACACGCCTCTACCCCAATAGCGGCACCACCACCTACCGCTCCATCACCCCACAAAGGCAAGGAGCAAGCGCCCAAAGGCAAAGTGCAACCACCCAAAGGCAAGGCACAGCCCCCAAAAGTAAAGGGGCAACAACCCACAGAGAGGAAGCACCAAGCCGCAATAGGCGAGGCAACTACCACCCACACCAGGGCCCGACAGGCAGTTTCGTGCCAGCCCGCCCCCACAAAAAGCGTAAATAAAACCAACGAAACAATATCACGATATGAATATCTCAATTTACACCATCACTTCGGAACTTCACGATAAGGTGGCTATCAATCAAGCCACTAAGGAATTTTTGGGAACTCTTGATTTTGAATACGATTTCAAGGACAGCGATTACAGCACCTACGGCGACGCTGACCTCAATTTGATATATGTGCGCACAGGCGGCACCGAGGGCGTGTTTAAGAAAATACAGCCTCTGCTGATGGAGCGCAGTTCACGTCCATTCTATCTGCTCACCTCTGGCAAAAGCAACTCGCTGGCGGCGTCGATGGAGATTCTTTCCTATCTGAACATGAACAAGTTGAAGGGCGAAATCATTCATGGCGATGCGGCGTACATCAGCACTCGCGTGAAGGAGTTGGCACAGGTGGAAAGCGCACGCAAAAAACTCATCGGCACGAGGCTCGGTGTGATAGGCGCACCAAGCGACTGGCTGATTTCAAGCATCGCAAGTCCTGTGGCGGTGAAACAGAAACTCGGAATCGAGATTGTGAACATTGCCATCGATGAGGTGGTTGATGCCTACAATGCCATAGCCGACACGCCAAGCGACTGCGCCACACTCGCTGAAAAAGCCACCACCAAGGCGACTAAAGAGGCTGTAACAGGTGCCGTGAAACTCTATTATGCGCTGAAAGAGGTGGCAACCCGACACCGCTTAAACGGCTTCACCATTCGCTGCTTCGACTTGCTGGGCGTGGTGCGCAACACCAGTTGCTACGCACTTGCGCGCCTCAACGCCGAGGGCATAGTGGCAGGCTGCGAGGGCGATATTCCCTCCTTGCTCACAATGATGATTTCCAAAGCCGTGACTGGCGTTTCGGGATTCCAAGCCAACCCATCTCGCATCGACCCCAAAACTGGCGAAATGCTGGTGGCTCACTGCACCATTCCTCTGAATATGGTCACTCGTTACGAACTCGACACCCATTTTGAGAGCGGTATCGGTATCGGCATTCGTGGATATATGACAGAGGGACCTGTCACCATTTTTAAGGTGAGCGGCGACCTTTCACGCCATTTCACCGCCGAAGCCACATTGGAGCGCAGCCTTGCAGAGCCAAACCTGTGCCGCACGCAACAAGTGCTCCAACTCACAAAACCAGAACAAGCCACCTATTTCCTCACCGTCCCCATCGGCAACCACCACGTTATCGTGCCAGGGCATGTGGCATCAATCCTTTCCGCCCTCCTCAACACCTAAACCCACATATACAAAATATACAAACAGCAACGGAGAATTTGCATCGCGCAAATTCTCCGTCTTGTTTATATAAATAGTATCAAAAAGGTTCTACCTAAAGCCTAACGACTTTGTGTTTACATTTTTCATAAAGTACTCGTGCGTGAGTTCTTTTATGTTGCGTTTGCGCCACGGGAGCAGGAACATGAGCAGCGCGCACGCCATGCAGAGATAGAAGGTCCATGCCGACATCTCTTTAATAGATGTGAGGGTGGCTTGCACCTGTAGTTTGCCCTTCACCGTCATGGCTGCCATGTTTTGCGCCTCGGTTTCGGTTTTGCCCTGATATTGCATACCGCGCACAGTTTGATCGTAGTTTTTCGCCACATCAATGTTGGTGCGGTCGTAATCCTGTGCGAAGCGTGTCACATAATATTGCTGGCGCTGTTGTAGCACTTTGGTATAAAGCGCCGCTCCGATGCTTGGTGCTATCACCATACGCACGGTGAGCATGATGCACACCCATGTAGATAAGAATCGGTAAGGCATACGCTGGTTTGCCATTGTGGAAATCAGCGAGTAGAGCAGCATCATACCGGTGGAGCGGATAATGATTGGCCACTTCATGCGCTCCAACATGCCTTCGTTTTGCACCTCATAGAACATATACAGCGCATACGCACCAATGAACAAGAAACCGAGGGCATACATCCACTTCAGGTGAACATTCTTGCGGCTGGCTATAATCGCAAACACCACGCCTGCGAAATAGCCCACCATCACCCAGTTGCCCAAGGTGGCACTCTGCCAGTTGTCAATCTTCATGCCCACATTCGTAAACACGTTCACAAACATGGCACTGGAGTTGGCAATCATCAGCAGGAAGAACAGCAGCACACCATAGTTAATCACCCTGAGTTTGAACACCTCCATGATGAAATACGGCGATTTCCGCGACATTTCCAGATAGATGAACAGCGCAGTGAATATCACGCACACAATAGCGGAGAAGCGTATTGACTTATCATCGAACCAGTCCAATGTGTTGCCAAACACCATCACATACACGAATGAGCACAGCATGATGCTAAACACCATCACATTGCCAAACTTGGAGAATGTGATTGGGAATTTAGGCATGGCATAGGGGTGGTATGGCATGGTGAAGAACACGATGATGATACCAGCCAGCATAAATGCCATCATAAAGTAGTACACATAGTGCCACTCGTAGGTGTAAGCCAGCCATGCGGTGAGCCATGTGCTGAGTTGACCGATAATCATGAAGAAGCAGTAGATGACTGGCTGCGACACCATTTTCTCGGTGTCGATAGCGTCCCATGCTTTTTCGGTGGTAGGTTCGTTGCCTGGGGTGATATTGTTGCACGCCTCAATGCCGAAAGCATACTTGATGAGCACAAACAGGTGTGCCATCATCAGCGTTTGGCGCACGAAGCCCATGAGCAAACTGCACAGTCCGAGCACGAAAAGTGATTCGGTTTGGGCGCAGATGTTGCTGAGCACAAACAGTATGGCAAATCCCACCAGACACATCATCTTTTCGCGGCGTATGCACACCAGCTCGTAGAAGAACGGCGAGAACGCCGCCATACCTATCGAGGTGCAGAAACCTGCGAACACGATATATTCCGACTGGATTCCAAGTCCACCCATCATCTCTCCGCTGTTGGCGGAATATACACCACTCATCGTGATCATAGGCACGAAGAGGATAATCATGAAGATGATGCCAAGTGGCTTCGGCACCCATTTATAAAACGGATAATTCTTATAATCTTCAGCCATGGCGCTTACTGCCTATCTTTTCTCTCTGCTTTCACTACCACCATCATACCAGCAGCAAGGCGGTCGTTGTCCTCTTTGCTGATGTTGGTAAAATCAATTCTTACAGGCACACGCTGCTGGATTTTCACGAAGTTGCCAGCTGAATTGTCGGTTGGCACAAGTGAATACTTTGCACCTGTTGCGCCTGAAATGGCTGTAACTGTGCCTTCAAACACTTCGTTGTTCAAAGCATCTACCGTCATACGCACCTTCTGACCCACATGCAGATTTTCAATCTGGGTTTCCTTATAATTGGCAATCACCCATTTCTGGTTGTCGGGAATGATGTAGGTGATAGTGGTGCCGGCGTTCACCATCTGCCCTTCCTCAATGGTGCGGCGACCGAGTTTGCCATCGCATGGAGCCACCACCACACAGTATGAGAGGTTCAAGCGAGCCATTTCCACAGCGGCTTCAGCACGCTGAATGGCGGCATCCACGTTGCCACGGCGTGTGGTCACTTCATTTACACCCTTGTAAGCGGCTTCCTGTTGTTTTCTTGCTGCCTCAAGTTTTTTCTTGGTGGCATCGTATTCCACTTCAAGTTGTTCGAGTTGGATAGGTGTGGCTGCCTTGTTTGCCACAAGGTTGCGGTAGCGTTCAATATCTTTTGAAAGTTTGGCAAGGCGCACCTCAATCTCATCAATCGAAGCCGAATACACCGAAGCCGAGGTTTGTGTGGTTTGTTCAGTGGCGCTGATCACATTTGCGCCCGCTCTTGCATCTTTCAGTGCGGCCTCAGCCTCCATCAGGCGAATGCGGTATTCGCGGTCGTCGAGAATGAGCAGGGTGTCGCCCTTATGCACTTCCTGGTGCTCCTTAAAGCACACCTTTGCGATATATCCCGATGCACGCAGATTCACTGGAGTGATGTATTGCTCAATTTGAGCGTCGTTGCAAGTTTCGCTGGCAGTGTATTCTTTAAACACGTCCACCAGTCTCCACAAACCGTAGGCAATGATGCCAATGCACACAAGGCTCACCACCAAGCGACGGCCTCTCAACGGCTTAATATCCTTCTTTGTCACTTCGCCATTGCTGGTCTTGGCTTCTGGAGCTTCTTTTTCGCTCACATTTTCTTGGCAAGTTTCTGTTGCGGTCACCTTTTCTTCAGGTGCTTCTTTTGCACTTGTCTTTTCCTTATTTTCCATATCTTAAGTCTGTTTTTTTTCTAAAATCTATCTTATTTCTAACGTCTAATTTCTTACTTCAATTGCTCCAGTTGACCAGTGAGTTTCAGCAGCGAGAGGTTTGCCACCTTATAGCGATAGTAGGCGTTCAGGTAATTGTTCATCGCCTCGCTGATGCGCATTTCGTCTTGAAGAACCACGGTCATTGAGGTCACGCCCTCCTTATATTGATAGGCTGTGACGTTGTAAACGTCCTGCGCCAGCGTGTAGTTGTCGTACTGCTTTTTGTAGTTGCGTTGGCAGTTGTTCACCTCGCTCACGGCGTTCATATAGTTGGCTTGCAGTTGCTTGTATGCGTCTTCATAGCCGAGGCGTGCGCTTTCTTCCTCTGCCTTGGCTTTTTTGATTTTCGAGCGTTTACCGAATCCGTCGAAGATGGGCACTCTCACCTGTATGCCGATGCCGTTGGAGCCATACCAGTGGTTTGAATCGCCAGAGCGGAACCAGTTTTCAAACTTATCGGTGTAGGCTGAATACATCAAGTTGCCTGTCAGGCTCACTGTTGGCAAGTAGGCGTCTTTCGCAAGTTTGGTCTGCTTTTGTGCAAGCACCTTCTTTTGGTCGAGCAGTTGGAGTTCATACAAGCCCGTGTTGAGTCCGCAAGCGTTCACCTCATCAATCTGCCCAGGGTTGATGTCGGTCACCTTGATTTCCTTTTCGGCAGGATAGTCGATGATGAATTTGAGCATGGTGTATTGCTGCTGGAGCATGGAAAGGGCGTTGTCGCGCTGCACGGTGAGGTCTTCAATATTGAAGTTCACACGCTTCACGTCCACCTCAAGGCTCATTTGATTGTCGTAAAAGGCTTGGGTGATGTTGCGGAGTTCTTCCAGTCGCTTGATATTGTCGTTCACCAGTCTTATTTGCTCCAAAGTGTTTTGCGCCATATAGTAGGTTTGGGCAGTCTGCATGATGATGTCTTCGCGAGCCTTCTCGTAGGAGAGTTGGTTGAGTCGGTCGGCAATCTTCGACACCTCCACTGCCGTACGCGCCATTTGGTTGTAGATGGGCATTTGGAGTTGCAAGCCGATAGCAGCATTATACTGGAGGGTTTTGGTCACATTGTATGCCTTACCGTATGCCCTGCCATCGGTCACCGATACTGGTGGCGCAAAATTGTCGTTGATTTGTGCCACAGCGTTCACCTGTGGCAACAGTTTGGCTTGATTCTCGCTAATGGAGATTTTTCCCTTCACTATCTCGTTACGGCTTCGCTGGAGCGACAAATTGTTGTCAACAGCCATCTCCAAACACTGGCTCAATGTGAGCGTCTCCTGTGCATTCACCGTGGTGAAAGTGCCGAGAGCGAGACAAAAATACAAAGCAAATTTCATTTCCTTTTTGATAATATATAATACCTATTTATAATCACGCAACATTTCTATCTTATTATCATGAGCACCTGCGTATCCTCACTTTCACAAGCGGCATCGCGCGAGAGTGGCTCAAAAAAGTGTCGTTCTGATTCTTCGTTTTCTCAAAGTGTTGCGCTGCTAAAAGAGCGGAGAATCATAACGACCTCGCAAAAGTACATAAAAACAAATGAACAAAACCCGTAAACCGAGTATTCAACCAAAAGCAAGCATTTTTGGACAAATTATTAACCTAACTATTAATGTTTTTCCATTTTTTTGCTTATTTTTGCACTAAATACCCATCGAATAGAAAAGCAAAAATCATATTTATTAACTTTAACTAATCAAGCCTATGCGTATCTGTAGAAAATGTGGTGCACAAGTTGCCGACGGAGTGATGGCATGTCCACAATGTGGCGCACCAATGATCGAACCTCCCAAAACTCCACAACAAGATGTAGAGCAAAACAAAGTGATGGCGGTGCTCGCCTATTTTGGCATTCTGGTTTTGATTCCGATTTTAGCAGCAAAAGAATCAAAATTTGCCCGATTCCACGCCAACCAAGGTCTCATTCTCCTGATTACAGGTGTGGCTTACTCAATTTTTGTGCAAGTGGTCATCAAAATCGTGGCATTCATCTCCTACGCGCTTGCCGGCATAGTGGGCATTGCATTAGGTTTGGCATGGCTTCTCCTATTGGTTTTAGCCATCATCGGCATCATCAACGCCGTGAAGGGTGAATTCAAACAACTCCCCCTCATCGGCCAATTCCAAATCCTAAAATAATCCACCAGCAGTAAATCATTGAATAGCTAATCTATTAGGAGCGGTAGAGAAGTTCAAACACAACTTCTCTACCACTCCTTCCTCTATCCCCCTCCCCAAAAACAGGCAGAGATCGTAATTTAGAAAGCCACACAAGTCGAAAAATTCGAAATATCGAGAAATCGATAATCCAAGCAAAATCTAATTTCTAACGTCTAATTTCTTCTTTTTTTCTTTTTAATGGGGCGTTGGAAATTTTATTTTTTGATTGTTTTGAGCAAAATGAATCTCTTTTGTTATCTTTGCATTAATTATTATGAAATTCAGTATTAACAGATAAAAAAGAAGATTTATGAATTTTGTAAAACCATTGATTATGGCTTCTATGATGGCTGTAACCGCTACTGGCGCACACGCCGCAGCGAAGTTTACGCCTGAGTTGCTCAACTCACTCGGTCGCGTGAGCGATGCGCAAGTGTCGCCCGACGGCAAGAAAGTGCTTTATGGTGTTAGCACTCCTAACATTGAGAACAACAACAGCAACCGCGAGTTGTGGGTGATGGACATCAACGGCAAAAACGCTGTGCAAATCACCAACACAGAGAAAAGCGAAACCAACGCTGTGTGGTTTGAGGGCGGCAAGAAGATTGCTTTCGCCTACCCTAACGAAAAAGGCGTGAACCAGATGTGGGTGATGAACGCCGACGGCACCGACCGCCGTTGCGTGTCGAACATGGAAAAGGGCATTGAGGGCTTCGTTCTCAGTCCCGATGAAAAGAAGGTGATTATCGTTTCAACTGTGAAGTATGGCGAAACCACCCAAGACCGCTATCCCGACCTGAAGAAAACCGATGGCCGTATCATCGACGATTTGATGTATCGCCACTGGAACGAATGGACCACCGAAATTCCTCATCCTTTCGTGGGCGAATTTAACGGCAGCGAGGTGACCGCATTAAAAGACGTGCTTGAAGGCACTCAGTTTGAATCACCAATGCGTCCAATGGGCGGTGTTGAACAGTTGGCATGGCTCCCCGACAGCAAGAGCCTGATTTATGTGTGCCGCAAGAAAACCGGCAAGGAATACGCCATTTCCACCAACAGCGACCTCTATCAATACGACATCGCAACTGGCGATACCAAGAATCTGACCGAGGGCATGATGGGTTACGACAACAATCCTGCCGTGTCGAAGAGTGGTAAAATCGCTTGGCTCTCAATGGAGCACGATGGCTACGAGGCCGACAAAAACCGTATCTTCATGCTCGACGGCGACAAGAAAGTGGACCTCACCGCCGACTGGGATTACAGCGTGGACTTCATCACTTGGTCGCCCGACGAAAAGTATATCTATTTCATCTGCCCTTACCAAGGCACCATGCCTATTTTCCGCATGAATGTGGCTAACCGTAAGGTGGAACAAGTGGCTGGCGGACAGTACGACTACGACGGTCTGCAATTCGCTGGCAAAGACTTGCTCATCACATGCCGCCACTCTTTCCTTGAACCTAACGAGGTGTATAGTTTCAAGGTGGGCAAAGAGCCTGTGAAACTCTCAAGCGTGACCGACCCAATCATGAACACGCTCGGCGATGTGAAGTGCGAGAAGATGATGATTCCTACCACCGACGGCAAGATGATGACCACTTGGGTGCTCCTGCCTCCTAACTTCGACCCTAACAAGAAATACCCATCACTCTTGTTCTGCGAGGGTGGACCTCAATCTCCTGTAAGCCAATTCTGGAGTTATCGTTGGAACCTCCGCATCATGGCTGAAAACGGTTATGTGGTGTTTGCTCCTAACCGTCGCGGTCTGCCTGGTTTCGGCACCGAATGGAATGCACAAATCTCTGGCGACTACTCTGGTCAGTGCATGAAGGACTACCTGAGCGCAGCCGACTTTATGAAGGAAAAACCTTACATCGACGGCGACCACATGGGTGCTGTGGGTGCAAGTTTTGGTGGATATTCAGTTTACTGGCTTGCTGGCAACCACCAGAAGCGTTTCGCTTGCTTCCTTTCACACGCTGGTATCTTCGACCTTCGCGCTCAATACTGCGAAACCGAAGAATTGTGGTTCGTGAACTGGGACCTCGGTGGTGCACCTTGGGATAAGAACAACGAAGTGGCTATGCGCAGTTACCGTGAAGCCGATCCTAAGAACTACGTTCAAAACTGGGACACCCCAATCTTCGTGGTGACTGGCGAACAAGACTTCCGTATCTCTTACAGCCAAACTATGCAAGCCTTCAACGCCGCAAGAATGCGTGGCATCCCTGCTCGCATGGTGCTCTTCCCAAGCGAATGTCACTGGGTGACCAAGCCACAAAACAGCATTCTCTGGCAACGCGAATATTTCCGCTGGCTCGACCAATGGCTTAAAAAATAATTTTTCAAGAAATTAGAAGTTAGAAGTTAGAAATTAGAGATTAGAAGCCAATTTCTCCGAGCTCGGAGCTCCGAGTACTCCGAGTGCTCCGAGTGCTCTAAAAAATAATTTCTATCCCATATCCCACAAGAGGGCCGCAAAACCAAGCGGCTCTCTTTTTTGTTTCCACTCACAAATGTGCAAAAAAATGGTTTTAATTCCTATGCTGGAGAGGTCGAGGATTTGTTGGCGTGGGGGAAAATATGTAACTTTACAGGTGACTAATTATTAACCCTATTTTATCACTAAACCAAACAATTAAGAAGATATGAAAAAGGCAATTATCGTGATGGCTATGCTGCTCGTGGTGGGGCAAGTATGGGCTTGGAAACCAAAATTTGTGGGTCACCGTGGATGCAATAAGGGTGTGATGAACACCGCTGAAGCTTTCCGCAACGGTGCCGACTTCTACCACTACGACGGCTTGGAATGTGACGTGCGTGTGACCAGCGACCGTCAGTATGTAATCAGCCACGACGAAACCACCAATGCGGTGGGCGGAAATCTCACCGTGGCAAGCGCAACCCTCGCTCAACTGAAAGCCGAAAACTACACCCAAACTCGTGGCGGCGTGACCTACTCAGGTAAAATCTGCACCGTGTCAGAATATCTCGACATTTGCGCCGAAAAGAATGTTTTCCCTGTGATTGAACTGAAGTGGACCACAGGCATCAACAACAACGACATGAGCAATTTCCCCGGTTTGGCACAACTGATAAAGGACAAGGGTATGACCGACAAGGTGGTGATTCTCACCAGTATGAAATCGTCGCTCGAATATGTGAAAACCCACTATCCTGAATTTAAGTGCCAATTCCTCTGCACCACTGGCTGGAAAGGCGCACAAGAGTGGTGCAAGAAGTGGAATCTGAATCCAAGCATTCAGGTGGGCAGTTTCGACATCTACGCAGTGAAGAGCTATGTGGAAATGGGTATGGAAGTGGCGGCATGGACGGTCAACAGCCTCGCCACCTACAAGAGCGTGGGCGCAATGGGCGTGACGATGATGACTTGCGACTACCTGATGCCAAGCGAAATGCCCGAATTAGCCGACATCAACTGGGACGATGTGGAGCCTGTGCTTGAGCCGCTTGAAGTGAAGTGCGACACCGCCTACATCTTCAGCCGTGCGCTCAACAATCTCCCCGAAAACTTCCCTTCTGGGCTCGATGCCGATAAATCGCCCTACAAGAGCGCACAACAGGCGTGCGTGATTGACGGTGTGTTCTACACCAACGATTACACCACCAGCACGCTGGTCGCTTTCAACGAAAGCGGCATGGTGGACCACGGCTATGCCACAGGCACCAATTCGCACGGCATCTGCACCGACGATGCTGGAAACCTTATCCAGCGTGCCGATGGGTTGACCAAAACGCCCAACACACTTGTGCTTTACAAAAAAGGCAGCAAAACGCCTGTGAATGTGACTTTTGAACTGCGCAACAATGGTCAAACCAACTTTATCAGCGCAAGTGGCGATGTGTTTTCTGCTGAAGGCGGCCACATCTATTTCTTCCCTAATGGGCAAAAGGTGGTCGACATCGTGAAAATTACCGACGGCAAATTTGAGGAAGTCACCTCATCTGGCACGCTGAGCATTGCAGGCTCTACCGCAGGTGTGGTTTACCCTATCAAAAACGACCCTCAACACTTTATCTATCAAGTGCGCGGCAATGGCTACTACCTTTACAACAAGGAGGATAAAGCCGACTATGTGACTGGCAAATCCAGCACCACAGCCCCAAATCGCAACAGCAGTCTAGGTGGGTGCCTGTTCGAACTTGCAGGACACAAACTCTTTGCCCACGCAAGCGGCTCAAACTACAACGGTGGTTTCACCATCAAAGATATGAGCGCCAACAAGGCTTCAATCCTCACGCTTCCAGTGCTTGGCACAGGAGGCTACTCCGCCAACCCATCGGTGAGCGCATGGCTGAAAGCCGAGCCTATCGACGAAAACCACGTTTGGCTCTACGAATACTGCCAAGGCAACGGTTACGCAAAATACCAAATATATGTGGGTGAGCCATACGCACCACAGCCAAGCGGTGTGACCGACATCGCCACCAGCAAGACTGTGAAAAGCGTTCGCTACTACAACCTTGCCGGCATGGAGAGTGCCACCCCATTCAGCGGTGTGAACATCGCCATAACCACCTATACCGACGGCACCACCACCTCAAGCAAAGTAATCAAATAACAAAAAACGACAACACTATAGTGTAGGGACATGCCTTTGGCATGTTTCCAATGCGTTGATACATTGCCGATTGCATCGAAACATGCCAAAGGTTTGCACAAGCAAATGAAAATCACTAATTTTGTGGTTAATTATCAAAACTCTAAAAAAGTGAGCAACAACCCATTCATAAGTTTCAAGGAAAATCACCCAGTGCTGACCAATTTCGTGCTGGTGATGGTCACTCTTGTAGCGTGCCTCTACGCTTGCTACATTTCATTAGACATCTTCACCGACCACGGCAACCAAACCAAGGTGCCCGATGTGAGGTGGAAACTCATCGACCAAGCCATCGATATTCTTGAAGACGCTGGTTTGAACTACACCATCGACTCCATCTACAACGAGGACTACGCTCCTGGCGTGGTCACCGACCAAAGTCCAAATGCTGGTTCGTCGGTGAAGTTCGCACGCCCTATATTGCTGACAATGAACTGCCTCTATCCACCACAAGTGGAAATTCCTAAGGATATTACCGACATGGCAGGCACCGATGGTGTGACCACGCTCAAAACGCTCGGTTTCCGACATGTGACCACCGACACCGTGCCAAGCGAAATGCAAGGCTTGATTATTGAGGTGAGAGTGAATGGACGCTCCGTGGAAGGTGGCACTAAAGCCGCCCTCAACTCCAAGATTGTGGTTTCGATTGGCGACGGCTCTGTTGATGCCATTGAATTCGACCCTCTGGGCTCACAACGCGACTCCCTCATCAAGCAGAAGATTAAGAGTGGAGAATTCCAAATCATCACCGACTCGCTCGGCAACACACGTCTTGTTCCACGCTCTAAACGATAATATGGCAGAAGAATTTACCGATATAGAAGATTTTGACATCAGTTGCCATTCTGAAATCCAGCAAGATTTCAGCGACCCCGATTTCAGCGAAAATGGCACAGACTACTGGGAACACTACCGCTTCGAGGTAGAAAAAGGGCAAGTGCTTTTGCGCATCGACAAATACCTTGTGGAGCGCATCAAGGGCACTTCGAGAAACCGTATTCAAAACGCAGCAGAAGCGCAGTGTATTCGCGTGAACGGCAAGCCCGTGAAGTCGAACTACCGCGTGCACCCCGGCGAAATCATCACCGTGGTGATGGACCGCCCACGCTACGAAAATGAGATTATAGCACAAGACATCCCCATCGACATCGTGTATGAAGACGATGCCTTGCTGGTGGTGAACAAGCCTGCCGGCATGTGCGTGCACCCAGGCCACGGCAATTACGATGGCACACTGGTCAACGCCCTGGCATGGCACTTCAAGGACAATCCCGATTACGATGTGACCGACCCACGAATGGGGCTCGTTCACCGCATCGATAAAGACACCTCCGGGCTGCTGGTGGTGGCTAAAACGCCCAACGCCAAGACCTCGCTCGGCAAGCAGTTTTTCAACAAAACCACCAAGCGACAGTATGTGGCAGTGGTGTGGGGCACGATGAAGGAGATGGACGGTACCATTACCGGAAATGTGGGACGCAGCCTCCGCGACCGTCTGCAAATGTGCGTGTTCCCCGATGGTGAGCACGGCAAGCACGCCGTCACCCACTACCATACGCTCGAAAACCTCGCGCATGTGGCTGTGGTGCGATGCCAACTCGAAACGGGCCGCACACACCAGATTCGTGTGCACATGAAGCATATCGGTCACCCGCTTTTCAACGATGCCCGCTACGGCGGCGACAAAGTGCTGCGAGGCAACACATCGAGCCACTACGCGCAGTTCATTCACCACTGCTTTGAGGTGTGTCCACGCCAAGCGCTTCACGCCAAGACGCTCGGTTTCGTGCACCCCGTCACCAATCAGCAAATGGACTTCGACAGCGAAATCCCTGCCGACATGACCGAACTGATTCAGCGTTGGCGCAACTATGCGGAAAGTTTGGCAACCAAATAAAAAAAACATAAGTGTAAGCCCCACAAGGTTTGCACTTTTTGGTTTAAATACATCTATATCAATCGTTTCCAAATTGACGAAGCAAAACGAAACGCCCAGAATTCAGAAATCTTTTAACATTTCTAACTTAATGTTGTATAAATTAACTACATTTTTGCGCCACTTTTCGTGCCAAAGTGATAATTTTGCAATGATTAAAACCCAAATCGGTCATTACTAATAACCGATTTGGGTTAAAACTGAATTACAACAACAGAAAAAAAATAAACTATTTGCAACTATGGCAGATTCTGTAAACATTAGAGAATTAAACGACTTGATTGCAGGCAAACGCAATTTCATCGACGCAATCACTCAAGGTATGGACCAAACAATCGTGGGTCAGAAGCACCTTGTGGATTCGCTGTTGATTGCCCTTTTGGCTAATGGTCATATCCTGCTCGAAGGTGTGCCTGGTTTGGCTAAAACACTTGCCATCAAGACCCTCGCATCAATCATCGATGCTAAATATAGCCGTATCCAGTTCACCCCCGACCTTCTCCCTGCCGACGTGGTGGGCACCATGGTGTATAGCGTGCAAAAGGAGAAATTCGAGGTGAAGCAAGGTCCGGTATTCGCCAACTTCGTTTTGGCAGATGAAATCAACCGTGCGCCAGCCAAGGTGCAGAGTGCGCTGCTCGAAGCCATGCAGGAGCGCCAAGTGACCATCGGCGACCGCACCTTCAAACTCGACGACCCATTCTTGGTGATGGCTACCCAAAACCCTATCGAGCAGGAAGGCACCTACCCTCTGCCTGAGGCACAGGTCGACCGTTTCTTGATGAAGGTGGTGATTGGCTACCCCAACAAGGAGGAGGAAAAGCAAATCATACGCATGAACATCGCTCCAACCAAGCAGAATGTTCAGCCTCTCATCACTCCACGCGACATTGTGGAAGTGCGCGACATCGTGAACAAAATCTACATCGACGAGAAAATCGAACGCTACATCGTAGATATCGTGTTTGCCACCCGCTTCCCTTCCGACTACGGATTAAACGAGTTGAAGAGCATCATTTCATTCGGTGCATCACCTCGTGCAAGCATCAGCATGGCACTTGCTGCACGCGCCTACGCCTTCCTGCGTGGTCGTGGCTATGTGATTCCTGAAGATGTACGCGCCGTGTGCCACGATGTGATGCGCCACCGTATCGGTCTGTCGTACGAAGCCGAGGCCAACAACATCGGAGCCGATGAGGTGATTAGTCAAATCCTCGACAAGGTGGCAGTGCCCTAATCCATAAGGCTATGCCTCCCACATTCATCCAACCATTACAGAAAGGTGCATGATGGACAAGAGTGAATTATTAAAGAAAGTCAGAAAAATAGAAATCAAGGCGAAAGGCCTGTCGCAAAACATTTTCGCTGGAGAATACCACTCCGCCTTCAAGGGGCGTGGTATGACCTTTAGCGAGGTGCGCGAATACCAATACGGCGACGATGTGCGCGACATCGACTGGAATGTGACCGCACGCCAAAACCACCCCTACATCAAGGTGTATGAGGAGGAGCGCGAACTCACAGTGATGCTGCTCGTGGACGTGTCGGGCAGCAAGGATTTCGGTGCTGTGGGCGAAACGAAGCGCGACATGATGGCAGAAATAGCCGCCACACTCGCTTTCTCCGCCATCGAAAACAACGATAAGGTGGGCGTGATTCTGTTTAGCGACAAAATCGAGAAGTTCATTCCCCCAAAAAAGGGACGAAAGCACATTTTGCTCGTGATTAGCACCCTGCTCGACTTCAAACCCGAAAACAAGGGTACCGATGTGAATTGCGCTCTCGAATTTCTCACCAGCGGTATCAAAAAACGCTGCACCTCTTTCCTTGTGAGCGACTTCATCGATGAGGGCGATTACAGCAAGGCTCTTTCCATTGCCAACAATAAGCACGACCTCATTGCCGTGCAGGTGTACGACAAGCGTGAGATGCAACTGCCCGATGTGGGGCTAATGCGTGTTTACGATGCCGAGACCGGTGAGGAGCGATGGATCAACACCAGTTCGAAGAAGGTGCGCGAAACCTATCAGCGATGGTGGTACCAGCGCCAACTGAAAATGAGCGAAAAACTCCAGCACAGCCGTGTGGATTTAGCGTCGATTGCCACCGATGAAGACTACACGAAAGCACTGCTTGCGCTGTTCAAGCGCAGAGGTGTGGCTCGATGAACGTCTATTTCCCCAACGCATTTTTTCTGATAGAGATATAGAAAGCAACAACTGATGAGTAGTAGATTCATAACATATATATGCCTGGCGTGTTTGCTCTTTCCATTCGGAATGAAAGCAAAAAACGAGAATGCGCTCATTTCCAAGGCTGAACTCACCAATCGCCACATCGTGATGGGCGACACCACCAGCATGAGGCTGGAAATCGTGCAGCCCAAGAATGTGGTGGCTATGGCTGGACTGGAGGTGAAGGACTCGGTCAGCAGCGTGGTGGAACTTGGCGACATCATTGCGTGCGACACCATCGACTTGGGCAACAACCGCATTCAAATCAATGCCACCTACATCGTTCAGGCATTCGATTCGGGCGAATGGCACCTCAACCCTGCCCTTGTGATTGAGCCCGACACCATTCGATGCGACATTCCTTTGGTCATCAAGGTAAGCCCCGTGAAGGTGGACCCGAATGGCGACATCAAGGATTTCGCGCCAGTTTTCGAGCCCATACGCAAACTGCTCGACTATGTGCCCAACTGGGTGGTGAGCCTCTGGTGGGTGTGGGTGCTGATTTTAGCAGCCGCGGCTCTGCTTTTCGCCTACTTCAAATGGTGGCGCAAGGGCAAGAACCCACTGAAGCGAGTGAAGAAACGACTTCCACCTTACGAAGAGGCGGTGGAACGCCTGCACATGCTCAAGGGTATGCAACTGTGGCAAAACGGTCGCGAAAAGGACTACTACACAGGCTTGACCGACATTCTGCGTGAATACATCGACCGCCGATTCGGCGTAAATGCCGTGGAAATGACTTCAAGCGAAATTATCGACGCGCTGAAGCACAACAGCGAAACCCAACTCGTCAACGACCAGTTGAGCGAAATCCTCGCCGTTGCCGACTTTGTGAAATTCGCCAGTCAGCGTCCTCTCGCCGACGACAACGAACGCTCATTCCAGCGTGCCGTCAACTTTGTGAACGCCACAAAGCCACAGCCTGTGACCGACAATAATAAGACTTCAAAAACCAACAATAAGGAGGGCAAGAAATGATGAACTTAGCACACCCAGGCTACTTGTGGCTATTCCTGCTGTTCATACCGCTCATTGCGTGGTATGTATGGAGCCAGCGTAAGGCTAATCCAAGTATGCGCATGTCGTCGATTAGTGCCTTCAAGGGGCTTTCCACCAGTTGGAAGGTGTATGTGAGGCACTTCTCGTTTGTGCTGAAACTTGCAGCCCTTTCGTGCCTGATTATCATCTTGTGCCGCCCACAGACCTACGACAAATGGTCGATGAGCGACACCGAGGGCACCGACATTGTGATGGCTATCGACATTTCTGCCAGTATGCTCTCGCGCGACCTTCAACCCGACCGTCTTGAGGCCGCCAAGAAGGTGGCAAGCGATTTTGTGGCGAAGCGTGAAAGCGACAACATCGGTCTGGTGATTTTTGCTGGTGAAGGTTTCACACTCCTTCCCATGACCACCCATCAGGCCACGCTGCTCAACACCATTCACGAAATCAGCATCAATATGCTTGATGCCGACGGCACCGCCATTGGCGACGGTATTGCCACCGCCATCAACCGTATTAAGGACGGCAAGGCGAAGTCGAAAAGCATTATTCTGCTCACCGACGGCACCAACAATTCTGGCGTGGTGGCACCGCTCACCGCTGCCGAGATTGCACAGAAAGAGGGCATTCGCATCTACACCATCGGCCTTGGCACTCGTGGCACAGCCGAAACGCCATACGCACAAGGCTTCGGCGGCGAACTGCTCTACAAGCCTATGCCTGTGACCATCGACGAGGAATCGCTCAAGAAAGTGGCACAAATGACTGGCGGCAAATATTTCCGTGCCACCGACAACGATGTGCTCACCAGCATATTCAACGAAATTGACAAACTGGAGAAAACGAAAATCGACGTAAAGAACTTCACCAACACTCAAGACAATTACATGCCATGGGCATGGGCGTTGCTCTTGCTCGTGCTGCTGAATCTCACTATCAGCTACACCGTGCTACGTCGCATTCCATAATGGTTTTCTTACAGCTAACATTATAATATAATAAAGAAAGATAAAGGTTTTGGCTATGTTTAGTTTTGCTAATCCCGAATATTTATATCTCCTTTTGCTGCTCCCCGTAGTGGCAGGCTTGTTCTGGCTCTCTCAACGTGCCAAAGCGAAGAAAATCGCCAAGTTTGGTCGCGCTGGAGTGGTGAAGGGGCTCATGCCTGAGCAGTCGAAATACAAGCCTTGGATTAGGCTGACGGTGGAACTGGTGCTTTTAGCCACCATCGTGGTGATTCTGGCACGCCCTCGTGGTGGCGCACAGGAAACCAACACCACCATGAAGGGCATTGAGGTGATGATTTGCCTCGATGTGTCAAACTCCATGAATGCGGCAAGTGACGACGACGCTCCCGATGTGAGCCGCCTACAACGCTCGAAACAGGTGCTTGAAAAACTCATCGACCGCATCACCGGCAACAAGGTGGGGCTGATTGTGTTTGCAGGCAACGCCTATATGCAGATGCCTATCACTGGCGATGCGCAGAGTGCGAAAATGTATCTCTCCAGCATCAACACCGACATGGTTCCAACCCAAGGCACCGCCATCGGTGCAGCCATCAATATGGCGTGCCAATGCTTTTCAAGCAATCCTCGCACACAAAAAACGATTATCGTCATCACCGATGGCGAAAACTTTGAAGACGATGCCGTGAGCAGTGCAGAAGACGCGCGCAAGAAGGGCATCAGCGTGAATGTGGTGGGTATCGGATCGGTGAACGGCTCGCCTGTGCCTACTGCCGACGGCGAGGTGCTGACCGATGAGAACGGCAGCCCTGCCATTTCTAAACTCAACGAAAAAGGCGCGATGGAAATTGCCAAGGGCGGCAAGGGCGTGTATGTGAACGGTGCGGCAAGCGATGCCGTGGATGCGCTCAACGACCAGTTGATGAAACTCTCGAAAACCGACCTCGGCAGTTACAACTATTCACTTGAAAGCGAGCTGTTCCCCATTTTCGCTTGGATTGCGTTTATTCTGCTGATTGCCGAACTATTTATCCTCGACCGCAAGAATCCAATCCTGAAGCGATTCAACTTCTTCACCAAAAAAGAGCAAAAGAAATGAAATATTCAGCTATATATATAGTATTGTCGGTGATGTCGCTCACTTGGCTTTGCGCTTGCTCCAGCCACAACGATGGCAATAAGCCTGCCGAAAGCACTAAAGCGGAGCGCAACTTCATTGTGGAAGGCAACGAGCAATATGCCCAAGGCAATTACACCGAGGCAGAAGCCGCCTACCGCAAAGCCCTGACGGAAAACCCAAATTCCGCCATGGCGCAATTCAACCTTGCCAGCGCTCTGCTACGCCAGGACCCTAAAATGGGGAAAAACGCCCCTGCGCCAGTTCAACCCCAGCAAACCGACACCACCCAGCAAGAGCAAATGAGCGAACAGCTACAACACGCTGTCGAAATTCTGAAAAGCCTTGTGGAAAGCAGCGCCGAACCTGCCGTGGTGAGTGTGGCAGCCTACGATTTGGGCAACATTTCCTACAAGCAGCAAGACTATGGTCAAGCCATTGAATGCTACAAGGAGGCACTTCGCAAAAATCCGAAATACGACGACGCAAGATATAACCTGCGCATGGCTCAACTGAAACAGAAAGACAAAAACAAGAATCAAAACAAAAATCAAAATCAGAACAAGGACAAGAATAAAGACCAGAATAAGGATAAAAACAAGAATAAAGACAAGAATAAGCAAAACAAAGATAAAAAGGACCAAAATAAGGACCAAAACAAAAATCAAGATAAGCAAAACCAACAACAGCAGCAACAGCAGCAAAAAGGCGGTATGAGCCAGCAAAACATGGAGCAAATTTTGCGCACCATGCAGAATCAGGAAAATGCCACCCAGCAGCGAGTGAACGCCGCAAGAGCCAAGCAGCAACAAGGTGAGCGCGCACGCACACGCAACAAGTGGTAATTCCCCCACCGCCACAGCGCGTATCCGCTTTTTATCACACTACTTTTTTTAGATGATGAAATTATTCAAACATATAATCTACATAGCATTAGCGATTCTGATTTCCGCTCCAGCGCTTGCCCAACGACTTGAATATGTGGGCGGTGGCAACATGGGCGGAAATAAGTTTCAACTGGTGTACCAACTTTCCGGCGTGTCGAGCCCCGGCACTTTCAACGCACCGAGCGTTGAAGGCGCTAAGAAACTCTATCAGTCGGGCGCGCAAACCATCGGTTCAAGTTCAAGCACCACGATAGTGAACGGCAAGGTGATTGAGCACAGCAGCGGCAATGTGTATCGCTACACCGTCACTTTCAAGGCAGAGAAGGAAGGTCGCTTGACTGTAAGCAAAGCCTCTGTAAATGTAGGCGGTAAGCATATTACAGCAAAAGGTTTTCAAATGAATGTGGGCAAGGGCGTACGCCAACAGCAAACCCCACAATCCATCATGAGCCAACTCGGTGGCAGGGGCGTGAACGCCGAAGACCCATTCTCGCAAGGCGAGGAAAAGTCGGTCACTGCCAACGATCTGTTCGTGAAAATCGAGATGTCGAAGTCGCGCGTTTACGAGCAGCAAGCCGTGGTGTGCACCGTAAAACTCTACACCAAGTTCCCTATCAAGGAATTCATGCCGCTCCAGCAGCCTGAATACACAGGCTTCCTGATTGAAGACATCACACCCAAAATGGCTGGTACGGCACGGGTGGAAAACTACCACGGGCAAAACTACTACACCGCCATTCTGCGCAAGAGCATTCTCTATCCTCAAAAGTCGGGCACACTGACCATCAATTCTGGCGAATTTGATGTGATTCCGGTGCAGCGCAGAGTGTATGTGGGGCTCAACAGTGCTATTGCCGTGCCTGTTGATGGCGATAAGTTGCGCATCAAGAGCAACAGCGCATCGGTTCACATCACTCCTCTCCCCTCTCCACGCCCTGCGGGCTTTACCGGTGCTGTGGGTGAGTTCTCCATTAAAGATGCCATCACTCCAGCCAATCTGAAGACTTTCGCCACCGCCAACTACACCGTCACAGTGACTGGTAGCGGCAATATCAAATACATCAAAGCCCCCACCATCGGTTTCCCGAAGGAGTTTGACACGTTTGACCCTCAAAACGACATCAAGACGGCTTCTGAGGGCGACGATGTGAAAGGCAGCATCAAATTCACCTACCAGTTCATTCCACAGCAAGTGGGCGATTTTAGCATCGCCGAAAGCGAGTTTGTGTATTTCAACCCCAACACCGAAAAATACGAAACGCTGAAACTCCCTGCCCACAAACTCACCATAGCGAAAGGCAACGGACAGCCCTCGAATGCAAACGCCGATGGCGAGCGAATGACCGACATTCACCCTGTGCACAGTGGCGACATGAATTTGAGCAAGTCGCACACGCTGCTGCTCGACACCTTCGGCTACTGGCTGCTGATTCTCGTGCCGCTTTTCGCTTTTGTGAGCATTCTCATCTATTACCGCAAACTGGTGAAGGAGCGCACCAATGTGCAGCTCATGCGAGTGAAGCGCGCAAGCAAGGTGGCCCAACGCCGCTTGAAGCAGGCTAAAAAACACATGCTTGCCAACAACAGCACCGCTTTCTACGCCGAGGTGCTCACCGCTTCGTGGGGCTATCTGAGCGACAAATTAGGTATTCCTGTGTCGGAACTCAGCAAGGAGAACATTGATGCCGAACTGGAGAATTACGGCGTAGATGCCACACTCCGTGCCAAGATGCTTTCGCTGCTTGAGAAGTGCGAGTTTGCCCAATATGCTCCCGAACTGAGCGGCAACAATATGCACACTGTGTTTGATGAGGCTGCCTCCATTATGGACCAACTGGAAAATGTGAAACGCAAAAAAACTGTTGCAAAATGAAAAAATCGCTCATTCTGCTGATTTCAGCTTTTATATATACGGTGATGGCTACTGCCGCCACCACCGACAATGCCGATAGTGCCTACAACCAAAAGCGCTATCAAGATGCCATCAAAATCTACGAGGCGCAAGCCCAGGAAAGCGGCACCTCATCGGATTTGTACTATAATTTAGGGTGCGCCCACTATAAGATGCAGAATGTGCCACAAGCCATTCTTTACTTTGAGCGCGCACTGGTGCTCGACCCTTCGAACGCCGACGCGAGAGCCAACCTGCAATTTGTGCGCGAGAAATCGCAAATCGAGGAATACACCTCCGACAGTTTTTTAACCGACCTTTTCCAGTCGAGTGTGAGCCAACTGTCGAGCAACACTTGGGCTATTATCTCCGCCATCGTGTTTGTGATGCTGCTGCTTGCCATTGCCGCCTACATATTCATGAACAGCATCCTGTGCCGTAAAATCGGTTTCTTCGGTGCTGGCATATTGCTGGTGGTGTTTATCGCCACTATGGCATTTGCTTTTTATCAGCGTTCGGTGGCAGTGAATCACACCGATGCAATTGTGATGCCACAAACCTCCACCCTCAGCACCGCCCCTCACGCCCCATCAGAAAAAGAGGTGGCCTTCAAACTCAAGGGCGGCACAAAGGTGAGCATCGCCGATTCTGTGGTCACCGCTGGCAAACCTGTGGTGGTTTGGTACAAAGTGGAATCGGCACACCACGAACCTGCGTGGATTAATTCAGTTGACGTTAAAAAAATCTGAGAAATATGCTTGAATACCTGAAGCAACTTGACGCCGAACTGCTCTGCACGCTCAACGGCTGGAACTGCCCCTACGCCGACCAGCTGATGTGGCTGGTTTCCGGGAAGTTTTCCTCGGCACTCATCATCATTGTGCTGCTGGCACTCTTGGCGCGCCACCGCTCTTGGCGTGGCATTCTCACGTTCGTAATTATGACGGTTCTGGTGGTGCTGCTTGCCGACCGCATTTCGTCGGGCATCATCAAGCCCATAGTGGAGCGATTGCGCCCCACCCACGACCCCAATTTGCAAAACATCGTGCATGTGGTGAACGGCTACCGTGGCGGACTCTACGGCTTCGTTTCGAGCCATGCCGCCAACCTGTTTGGCATAGCCACACTCATCAGCCTTGTGCTGCGAAACCGTGGCTCTTGGCTTGCGATGATGGCATGGGCGGCGATAGTGGCCTACAGCCGCATCTATCTTGGTGTGCATTACCCCGGCGACATTCTCGGTGGCACGGTGATTGGCATAGGCGTGGCAATTTTGGTGTTTTGGATATGGAAAAGGCTCTCAAAAAAATGGGCTATTCCAGCCCCGAATGCGCTGTTGAGCCAAACCGACGCAAAAATTATCAATTTCGCCATAGTGTTTAACTTGCTGATAATCGCCATTATCGCAGTATTTAAAAGCTTTTGACGAAAAATAACATGCAAAATATTTTGCAATCTCCAATTTTTGTGATAATTTTATAGCATAAAATAAAACCATTTATTAACTAATTTAATTTACATAATCATGCCAAAAACAATTCCTTTTAAAGAACTACGTCGCATCAAAGACAGTTTACCTGAAGGTTCAATCCACAGAATTGCGGATAAGTTGAACATGACAGACCAATCAGTTCGTAACTATTTCGGAGGTTCAAATTATGAATACGGCACCAATATGGGCGTTCACATTGAGCCAGGTCCCGATGGTGGTTATGTAGTTCTCGACGATACAAAAATTTTAGATATGGCCCTCGAAATTCTTGGAGAGAAGGAGGAAGCCTAAAAGTTGACAACAAGAAAGAATAGCATGGGGCCAAACATTAAATAGAATGTGCGAGGTTCCATGCTTTTTTATATCTACAATACATTTATATATTCATCACTTTTCACTTAAATCATCATGGCATCAACTCAAAGCAACAACAACGATCCCAATCGTCTTATCACACTTGCCATTCACACCTACGACCGGGCTGTGATTCTCAAATTCCAACTTGAGCAAGCTGGTATCACTGCTGTTCTCCACAATGTGAACCTGTCGGAGCCGGTGGTGTCGGCTGGCGTGCGTGTGCGCATCAGAGAAAAAGATTTGCCAAAAGCCTTGACTGTGGTGGAAAGTGAACAGGCACCCAACAAAGCCGCATTGAAAAACGACAGAAAGGTGCTCATTCCTGTGGATTTCAGCGACTATTCCATCAAGAGCTGCATTGTGGGATTTGAATACGCCCGACGCTATCACGGTAGCGTGGTGCTGCTGCACGCCTACATGAATGCCGAGCGCAAATTCACTCTGCCTTTCGGCAGCGACCGTTACGAACGCAGCGGCGACGATGACAACACACTTCGCGCTAAAGCACTTTTGGCTATGAAAAATCTCCGCTCCAAACTCGAAAAGATGATTGTGGACGGAAAATTGGCGAATGTGGCGTTTGAAACGGCTGTACGCGAGGGTGTGCCAGAGCATTGCGTGCTATCCTGCGCCGAGGAGGTGAAAGCGTGCCTCATAGTGATGGGCACCGCCGGCACCAGTCAGAAAGAGCGTGCCGCACTGGGCAGCGTGACGGCTGAAGTGCTCGATGCCTGCAAGTTCCCCATTATGGCAATTCCTAAAGACGCTGAGACCAGCCGACTTGCCAATGTGAAGAATGTGGCATTTTTCAGCAATCTTATTCCCAACGACCTGCTTTCATTCGACTTGTTCTCACACCTGCTTTCGGTGAACAAAATGAAAGTGAGCATCGTGCATGTGGAGGAAAAGAAAAGCAATCAAAAATATACAAGGGAGGCCAAAGAGCAGATTATGAAATACTGCACCGAGCATTACACCCAGTGCGAATTTCAAATGATCGAAATGAAACTCAGCGACGACCTTGACGAGTTCAGAAAATTCACGGAGGAGAAAAAAATCGACCTCATTGTGATTCCTAACAAAAAAACGAATATCTTTGCACGACTGTTCAACCCAAGCATTGCGCACCGTGTGCTGTTTTCAAGCGACACGCCGCTGTTGGCAGTCCCCATACAATAAAGCGAAAGTTGATTATTTTACACAAAACACACACCTAACTTATTTTTTACTACGATGAAATTGAAAGCGTTTATCCTCGCAGCAGTTGCTGTGGCTTTTACGCCAGCAATCAGCACACAGGCTGCCGCCGCAACACAAATTGTGGCTTTTCAAAAAGATGCTAAAGCCGCCCATGTGAAGCAAATGCACCGCGTGTTTGCTCTTTTAGGCAGCGGCAACTATGCCAGCGCATGGCAAGAGCAACTCAACCTCGAAAAAATGATGGCTGCCGACCACCAGGCATACGAGCGTGCGCTCTACCCTCTCTACGATTTGAGCAACGCTATGTTTATGGCTTGCCCATCGCGTCAGGGCGTGAGTATGCAGCAAGACCCGCTGCAAGCCATTCAACTGGTGCGAAATGTGTATGTGCGTGGCGTGGGCATTGAGGATGCCAACAAGTTTCTTGGTGCCGACGACATTGAACTCTCTATCGACATCATCAAAAACATGGTGGAAAAGCAACTGATTGAGGATGTGAAAGCCACCCACACCGCTGACGCCTACCGCGAACTCCTGACCGTGCTCGACAACAATCACCCTGCCTACAAATATGCAGCCGAGCAAGTGGCAATTCTTGAATTTGACGAGAGTTGCAAAACCGTGGCTGGCTGCCACGCCTATCTTCGCAACTATCCCAATTCGCCATTGATTGAGAAGGCTAAGGCACAACTTCTAAAGTTGGAATTCACCCACGCCAAGGAGGTGAACGACGAGAAAACATGGAATAAATTTATCAGCGATTATCAGTTTGTGAGCGAGGCTTCCACACAAGTGGGCGAAGCAAGAAAGGCGTTGACGCACTTGCAGGAAACGCGCCTGTGCAACAAAGCCACTACGCTTGCCGAACTCGACGACTACGCATCGTCGCACCGCCGCGATGTGGCAAACCGTGTGTTTGTGGCTTATGATAATCTTGTAAATCTGCCCACACACTCCTACCGCTTCATGAGCCTGAAACTGAATTTCAACGGTTTTGTGGGTAGCGTAGATGAAACCATCACCGAAACATCTGGCACCGTTACGCTCAACCGCTACAAATTCAATGCGCAAGGATTGCTCACCGAGGCATACAACGGCCACACACGAGTGCTCACGCAATACACCTACGCCTATGATGCCAAGCACGGCTATTACTTGGTGGGGAAAAAGGAAAAGGGAAAGTCGTATGCCTACAAATGCACATACGGAGCCAACGGGCGCCTCTCTCGCATCACCTGCACCGATGGGCAAGTGATTAACTTCACCTACGATGCCGATGGTCGCATCACAGAGCGCAACGAGACCATTGCTGGTGGCAAAAACCGCAAGTCAACTTATAAAAGCGGAAAAATCCGCACCGAGAAAACGGGCGGAACACTGCTGAAATTCTTACGCTACGATGGCAGCCGTGCCACACAAATCACCTCTGAAAAGGGTAAAACAAAATATGTGTGGAACTACACCTACACCACCAACGAGAGCGGACAATGGACCCGCGTGGCTGCCACACTCGACGGCAAACCACGCCTCACCATCACCCGCACCTACCATTAATCAATGGAGGTGAGGATAAGAATCCAAATGGGGCAAAGCACAAAAAACACCGCCGAGAGTAGGAAAAACTGACGACGAATGAACGCGCGTTCCGCCTTTTGGAACGCGCCATTCATAAATGTGAATGCCGACATAAACAGGAAAAAGTCGTCGATATATCCCATCCAACCCACACGGTCGAGATCAAGTGGCATCACCAAATAAGCAATTGCCAACAGCATATACACCATACCCACAATGCGCAGCACCCTCAATGTTCGGGCAGAAATCATTTGATTCATATTTGTTATCTGGTTTTTGGAGCACTCAGAGCACTCGGATTAATCGGAGGCTTAGACCTCTAACTTCTAATTTCTAATTTCTAATTTCTAATTTCCAATCTCTTTCCATCCTTTTTGGAAAAAGGCTTGGTTGTAGTCGTTGGGGCGGAGGATTTCGCCGTCGTAAATCACAATGTCGATATCGATGGGCACTTGCTTGCGTGCGCGCATTTCTTCAGTGCGTCCCTCCGCTATTTCGTGTTGCTTGAGCAAGGCGTTGAGTTGCTCCAGCGGCACATCGGTATAACCTTGCGCCACAGCGTTGAGATAGGTGGAATCGCCATGAAGGGCTGTGGTGGCATAGAGCATTGAACTCCGTAGCGGAGCCAACACCCCTGTAAGCCAATCCATTGCAGCAACCATTTTTTCACGACGGTTTTCCACATTGCTGGCAACGCTCAAAACCACCTCTTTCATTGCTGCACTCCTTTCATCGACAGGGCTATACGCTTGCGGTCGAGGTCCACCTCTATCACCTTCACACGCACATGCTGACCGATATGCACCACTCGCGACGGATCGCTCACACGGCGGTCGGAAAGATGCGAAATATGCACCAGTCCGTTTTCGTGAATGCCTATATCCACAAATGCGCCAAACTTGGTGATATTGGTCACCTTTCCATTCAGCACCATATCTTTACGCAGGTCTTTGATGTCGTTGATGGAATCGTCGAACTCAAAAGTTTCAATCTCGCTTCGTGGGTCGCGACCCGGCTTGTCGAGTTCGCACATAATGTCGGCAAGCGTGGGAATACCCACTTTCTCGCTCACATAATTCTTGATGTCGATGCTTGCGCGCTTCGCCTTGTCTGCCATCAATTCAGCCACCGTGCAACCGCAGTCGGCAGCCATTTGCTTCACTATGCTGTAACTTTCGGGGTGAACGGCAGAGTTGTCGAGCGGATTGTCGCTTTCGGGCACGCGCAAGAAGCCTGCCGCTTGGGTGAAGGTTTTCTTACCCATCTTCGGCACATTCATAATGTCGGCGCGCGAACTGAATCCACCATTCTCGGCACGATAATTCACTATCTTTTCAGCCAACGCAGGTCCGAGACCAGAAACGTAGGTTAGCAATTCCTTACTCGCTGTGTTGATGTTCACGCCCACGCTATTCACGCAACTCTCCACGGTGAATGTGAGTGCTTCTTTCAGTTTGTTTTGGTCCACATCGTGCTGATACTGCCCCACGCCTATCGACTTTGGGTCAATCTTCACCAGTTCTGCCAATGGGTCGAGCAAGCGGCGGCCAATCGACACAGCGCCACGCACCGTCACATCTTTATCGGGAAACTCATCGCGTGCAATCTTCGAGGCTGAATAGATGCTGGCACCGTTTTCGCTCACCACATACACATCCACCTTTCGGCTGTGGCGCAGGCGTTTGAGGAAGCGCTCGGTTTCTCGGCTCGCTGTGCCGTTGCCAAGAGAGATGGCATCGATAGCGTATTTCTCCACCAGTGCGCACACTTTTTCCGTGGCTCCGTCGATGTCGTAGTTCGGAGCAGTGGGATATATCACATCGTGATGCAGCAAATTGCCATTCTCATCGAGGCAAACCACCTTGCAACCTGTGCGGAAACCGGGGTCAACTGCCAAAATGCGCTTATGCCCCAATGGTGGAGCGAAAAGTAACTGGCGTGCATTCTGCGCAAACATATCGATGGCCTCATCATCGGCTTTCGACTTTGACAGCGCGGCAAACTCCGTTTCGATAGATGGTTTCACAAGGCGCTTGAAACTGTCTTCCGCCGCTTCCTCCACCAGCATGGAGGCTTTTCCACTACCTTTCACCACTATACGGCAAATGTTGTCGATGGCGCGGTCGTCGTTGATGGCGATGCCCACCTTCAGGAATCCCTCCTTTTCGCCACGGCGAATGGCAAGGAGTTGGTGCGACGACACACGGCGCAGCGGCTGGCTGTAGTCGTAATAATTCTCATAGTTACGGCCCTCAATCTCCTTCCCTTTCACAAAATGGGAATTGAGCACGGCATCGTGGCGGAAAGCACGGCGCACACTGTTGCGCACTGCCTCGCTCTCCGAAATCCATTCGGCAATGATGTCTTGCGCACCAGCGATGGCGGCTTCCACATCAGGCACAGCATCGGAAAGGAATTGCTGTGCACGGCGTGAAATGTCGTCGGAGCGTTGCGCCATGATAATCTTCGCCAAAGGCTCCAGCCCTTTCTCGCGTGCCACCTCTGCCCTCGTACGTCGCTTGGGCTTGTAGGGCAAATAAATGTCCTCCAAAGTGTTTGCGTCCCAACAGTTCAAAATCCTCACCGACAATTCCTCGGTGAGTTTTTCTTGCGCCTCGATGCTCTTGATAATCGTGGCTTTACGCTTTTCAAGTTCGTTGTAGTAGTTCAGTCGAGTTTCCACCGACTGCACCGCTATTTCATCGAGTCCGCCAGTCACTTCTTTACGATAGCGACTGATGAATGGAATACTGTTGTCGTCGTTGAGCAGCCCAACCGTTCCAGCCACTTGGTGAAGCGGGATATTGAGCTCTTGCGAGATGAGTTGAGATATCTTGTCAGCCATAACTTATGGTTATTTTTTCTTTTTAAGTGTGATGACGGTGATTTCGGGCTTCACGCCTATACGCATAGGCACCCCCACTTCACCCACACCAGTGTTCACATATAATGATTCATCGCCACGATGATATGCCCCTCGCCAATATGGCGAAATGAGCCGTGCCGGCGAGATTTCCACACCGAAGATGCTAAACATCAGCTGCATGCCGTGGGTATGTCCCGAAAGCATCAAATCGATATGCGCTGTGTCGGTGTAATTGTCCCAAACATACGGCACATGCTGGAGCACTATCTTATAGATATGGGGATTGGCGATTTGTGGATACACCTCACGCAAATAGGCGGGAATTTTCCAATGCGGCGGACGGAAACTATGCAGCCCCACCACCACAATGCTATCGGATCCACGATGTCGCGTGAATGTGGAGTCGTCGCACACCGTCCACCCCATTTGCCGCTGCTTCGCCAATAAGTTGAGCGAATCGGCACGCCACTCCTGCTCTGATGTCCATGGGAAATATGCCTTGTAGTCGTGGTTGCCCAAAATGGAAATCACGCCGTCGGGTGCGTGCAACCTTGAAAAAACCGACACAAACGGCTCTACCTCTTTAGAGTGGCGGTTCACCAAATCACCTGTGAAGCATATCATATCGGCTCGTTGGGCATTGATGCTATCCACATATTCCGACACAAAAGCGGTGTCGGTGCCATAAGTGCCCACATGCGAATCACTGAATTGCACTATGCGGTAGCCGTCGAAAGCGTCGGGCAAACGTGGGCTCTCGATGGTCACATGCTTCACTTCGAGGGTGAATGGGGTGACGAATGTGCCCCACACGCCATGAAACATCAGCAATGCGAAAATAGCCACTGCCACACATCGCACAAACCGCTTCGCCCCACGTCGCAGCCATTTCAGCCACGAAAGAGAGTAGATGATCAGCGAAATAAACTTTGGGGCTTGTATGCCGTAGAACACGAGCAAAAGCCACATCGCCAAGCGTATAGGCTCATCGGCTTTCTGCTGGGCTAAGGCTATCGCCACACCCAGTGCGGCATACAGCACCACGCTCACGCACCCATAGGAAGGAGCAGCCCACCGTGGCCACACCTGTGAGCGGAGCAACCTACGGTAGGCAAATATGTCGATAGCCAAGTTGATTGCCAGGGCTATCAATAGCGGTATGAGGTGCAACTTCATTAACGAATCACTTCAATGCCTCAAGCAGATTGGTGAGCGGATTGGAGTACATTTCGAGCATACACTTATACATAAAGTTGCGGTCGAGTTCGTTGTATGGAACCTGCACTTTCTCAATCTGTCCATTCAAATATTGCTTGAATGCCTCACACTCTTCTGGAGTGTATTTGTCGGCAAAGTCTTGATTGTCGAACAAAATGTCGTGAGCAATATAGTTGGTCTTGAATATCTTGTAGTTGCTGTGAATCTCGTGGTCGATAATTGCACACACGCGGCGAATCATCAACAGTTTGTCGAGGTCGGCAGGAATGGTGTCGAGTTTGTCGTTGATGCAAGGCACGAACGAATAGTGCACCTTACCCTTGTAGCCCATAATACCGGTCTGCATGCTCACGAGGTCGTCGTTTTGCGACTTCTTGAAGTTGGGGTCTTTACTCTTGAGCAAAAACTCGGTGGCTTTGAGGTAGTCGTTGGGGTCATACTCGTAGCTGATGGCAATAGGAGCGATGTTGAGTTCTTTCAGGCTTTCAAGCATCGACACCTCGCGATTGCCATAGGTGAGCATTTTGAGCAAACTTTCCTGAGTGCGGTCGTTGCTGTCTTTGCAGCGGCCCTCACGTTGTGCCAACCACACCGATGCGTTCTTCTCCTTGATGGCGAAGTGAATGTAGCGTGAGAGCTGCACGGCTGCGGCAAGGGTTTGCAAGCGGCCCAAATTGCGCTTTACAATGAAGCTCTTATTCAGGCGAACCAACTTGGTGATCCATTCAAAAATCAAAAGATTATTGCCAATGGCAATCTCCACGGTGTCGTAACCATTGCTCGAAAGCAAATAGCTCAGCTGTGCCGAGTCGAGCACAATGTCGCGGTGGTTGGTGATATGAAGATATGGAGTGTCTTTATCAAGGCATTCCATATTGCTGAAAGTGATGCCGTCGCTCGTTTTGGCGAGAATGCCGCCCACAAGCGGAGCCATGATTTTCTGCTGAAACTCTTGCTTTGAATTGAGGCTCAAAAGCAGGCGCGACACATCAGAAAACTTCTTGTCGGGCATCACAAATTTTACAACTTGCTGAAACATTGGCTTTTCAACCAATATCGACATCTCGTTATGAAAATCCTTGTCAGAAATCGGACAAATATCCGCAAACTCGGCAGGAACGATTACATTTTCTTTTTCCATAATACTAATTCTTTTCAGAAGGTGAATACTCTTTCAAAGGTAATAATAATATTCAAATCAAACAAACCCATAACATAATTTAAGAACACCCTTAATTCCGCAACACTATTATAAATTAAACTTTTTAAGCACCTGAGCAACAAAAAAGTTGTCCAGGATTTTGCCATGTCGAAGAATTCACTCATCTTGGTGTTGCAAAAATAAACAAGCAAAACTCTGATATGACATGGCGAAGATACAAATTAAATCTGAGAAACTCACTCCTTTTGGAGGAATATTTTGGGGTCATGGAGCAATTTGACTCTACACAATTTGACTCCACATTGTCTTCTGTAATCGACTCGACCCTCGGTCTAAGGTGTAGATCGTTCGGTTATCGGTACAGCGAAATCATCCGTTCTCTCATGAGTATCTACTTCTGTGGTGGCTCATGTATTGAGGATGTCACTACTCATTTGATGAACCATCTCTCGCTTCATCCGACACTTCGCACTTGTAGCTCTGATACTATCCTCAGAGCGATAAAGGAGCTGACGCAAGAAAACATTTCATACACATCAGATGCGGGTAAGAACTACGATTTCAATACGGCTGACACTCTCAACACTTTACTGCTCAATTGTATGTTTGCATCTGGCCAACTGAAAGAGGGTGAGATGTATGATGTTGATTTCGACCATC
>ENA-OUQN01000014-OUQN01000014.1-human-gut-metagenome-genome-assembly--contig:-NODE-14-length-127879-cov-7.798598_pt1 | contig 127879 bp, 111 predicted proteins | sample MGYA00237950_ERZ548832 | MGnify/ENA primary metagenome ERZ548832 (study PRJEB26490, sample SAMN05194703) | human gut metagenome | biome: terrestrial biome; feature: human-associated habitat... | reverse complement strand
CATCTGCGATCAGCGCCTTTGTAGGCTGCAAAATGCTGAAAAAGCAGTTTGAAAAGGCGGGTATCACGGCATGAGCGGTGAACGCCATAAGAAAGGGCTTTGGCTCGACCCACGGGCCAAACTCTTTCTTATCCTTTTATGTGTTTTATCTTCCATGCTCTCCCCTTCGCTGACATATCAGTTTGCCCTTGTTGTGCTGATCGCAGCATTAGGGGCCTTCTTTGGAAAATGGAAATATGTCATTAAGGCAGTATGCTTCTATGCTGTAATCTGCGTTCTGACGGTCTGGATCATGGCCGAAATGACAGGGACGCTACGGACTATGTTCATCGCCTTTTTAGGTCTGTTTCATAAAGTCTACGCCTGTGGAATGTTAGCCGGAATTGTACTGTCAACAACAAAGGTAAATGAGTTTCTATCCGCAATGAACCGCGTCCATGCGCCGAAGAAATTAGTGATCCCGTTGGCGGTCATGCTGCGGTATATTCCAACCATTCAAGAGGACTGGCGTTATATCAAAGACGCTATGCAGATGAGAGATGTTTCCCCTTCTCTGGCTGGCTTTCTGGCTCATCCGGGTATGACGGTTGAGTGTATCTATGTGCCTTTGATGATGGCGGCTTCAAAAGCGGCGGATGAACTTTCTATCGCCTCTGTCACTCGTGGAATTGAAAATCCCCATCCCCGCACCTGTCTTGTTCAGATAAAATGCGGAGCTGCTGATTGGGGAGTTATGGCTGTTGCCGTAGCTTTTCTGATTTTTGAATTGTGTGTGCGGGGAGGTGTGATTGGGTGATCGAGTTTGAAAATGTATCGTTTGCCTATACCGGGCAGGAGCATGATGGGCTGCGCGACATCAATCTGAGAATTTCGGACGGAGAATGTGTCCTGTTCTGTGGCCGCAGCGGGTGCGGAAAAACAACGATCACAAGGCTGGTGAATGGACTAATTCCTCAGTTTTATCAGGGAGAGCTTCAAGGCCGCGTGCTGGTAGATGGTCAGGAAATCAGCAGCCGCCCCATGTATCAGATTGCTGCTAAGGTCGGCTCCGTTTTCCAAAATCCACGGACACAGTTTTTCAATGTGGACACAGACAGCGAGATTGCCTTTGGCATTGAGAACGAGGCTCGTCCTCCACAAGAGCTGATAGAGCGAGTGGAACAGACAGCCGACGATCTGCGTATTCAAAAGCTGCGGAACAGGAATATTTTTGAACTGTCCGGCGGTGAAAAGCAGAAAATCGCCTTCGCTTCTGTTTATGCCATGAACCCACAGATTTATTTACTGGATGAACCGTCCTCCAATTTGGATATGACTTCCATTCAGGAGTTGAGAGAGCATTTGCGGCTGATAAAAAAGCAGGGCAAAACGGTTTTGATAGCAGAACACCGGCTGTACTACCTGATGGAACTGGCCGACCGAATCGTTTATCTGGAAAAAGGAGAAATCAAAGGGATTTATACCCCGGAAGAATTTCGACAGCTGTCGGAACAGGAGCGTGAACGCATGGGCCTGCGGGCAGTTGATCTTCGGGCGGTGTTCCCACCTAAACCCCACTCGATTGCCCCTATCCCGGTATTAGAGCTGCGGAATGTGACGCTCAGTTACAAGAAGCGAACCATTTTGCATGATATTGGCTTATCCGCAGGAAAGGGTGAAGTGATTGGCGTGGTCGGCCATAACGGAGCCGGAAAGACTACATTTTCCCGCGCCCTCTGCGGACTTCACAAAGACTGCGAGGGACAATTCCTGTGGGAAGGTAAGCCGATGGAGCGTAAGGCAAGGTTGAAACGCTCCTATATGGTTATGCAGGATGTAAATTATGAACTTTTTGCTGACAGTGTGGAAGCAGAGTGCTCCTTTGGCATCCGCAATCCAAATCAAACGCTGGTAAATGTGACTTTGGAGGAACTGGGGCTTGCTCCATACCGGGAACGCCATCCAAACACACTTTCCGGCGGTCAAAAACAACGGGTGGCGGTAGCCGTCAGTATGATTTGTGGGAAAGATCTGCTGGTATTCGATGAACCGACCAGCGGCCTTGACTTTGACAGTATGACACAGGTGGCAGGACTGATCCGCCGATTGTCCAATATGGGAAAAGTTATTTTCATTGTCACCCACGATTTTGAATTTGTCTGCCGTACCTGCTCACGTGTCCTGCATTTTGACGAGGGAGAAATGCCCGATGACGTACCAGTTACAATGGATGCCCTCCCGAAATTGAGAGAGCTGTTCTCTGTTTCAGATGGAAAGGAGAGGTAGTCTATGAAGCAGAAAAAAGAAAACAGAGTAGCACTGCTGCTCCATTGGGCCGGAGGCCAGAAAATCTGGCTGTTCCTGGCAATCCTGCTGTCCATGTGCAGTGGGCTTTGCATTATTGTTCCGTATATTGGGATTTACAGGCTGATGGATGCCACATTTAACAATGCCTGCACAAAAGAACTTGTGGTACAGACTGTGGCAATGATTGCCGCCGCTGTCACCCTGCGTTTTGCATTATTCGGCTGTTCCGGCGTGGCAGCCCATAAAGGCGCATATGGCGCACTGTTCAAAGTGCGCTGCATGGTGGCGGAACACATGGCCAGAGCTCCTTTGGGTGCCTTGAATGAACGGCGCACCGGGGATATAAAAACGGTTCTGAATGAAGATATTGAAAAGCTGGAGTTGTTCCTGGCCCATAACCTTCCTGACCTTGTGTGCTATCTGGTTGGGCCGGTAGTCATCTTTATTTACCTGATGACCGTCAATATTCCTCTGGCATTGATTTCCCTGGTTCCGCTGATCCTTGCTGTTGTTGTAATGGGGATGATGTTCCGCAACACGGATGACCTGATGGAACGGGCCAATCGCTCCATTACCACACTGAACTCGGTTATGATTGAGTACATCAGCGGTATGAAATTGATTAAAGCCTATAATATGGGGAGCAAATCGTTTCAAAAGTTTTCAGACGCTATCCAGGAAGAAAACGCCATGTGGAATGAAACTTCCCGGCGCATGGGGCCACCTTATGCGGCCTTTGTTGTTATCATCGAATGTGGGATGTTGCTGATGGTTCCAATCGGCGGAATGTTTTTCCTCAAAGGCTCACTGGCGGCCAGCGCATTTTTGCTGTTCGTCTATGTAGGTTCCATGTATCTGACGGAAATCCGCCCCCTGCAAGAACTGGGGACTAATTTTGCTAATGTACTGAACGCTGTTACCAAGACCAAAGAAATCCTGGATATTCCGATTTATGAGGGTGGAACGGACTTCCCCCAAAATCACGATATTGAACTTCGCAATGTCCGATTTTCCTATGACGGCAAGACCGATGTACTGCAAGGTGTCAACCTCAAAATCAATGACGGGGAACGCGTGGCTCTTGTGGGACAGTCTGGTGCCGGCAAAAGCACTGTGATTGAACTGATCTCCCGCTTCTATGATGTGCAGGAGGGCGAAGTGCTGATTGGTGGAAAAAATGTCAAGGAGCTTGACTACGATACCATTCTGAAAAATGTAGCCATCGTATTTCAAAAGACATTCCTGACCCGTGACAGCGTTTTAGAAAATATCCGAATGGGCAGCAACGCCACTCTGGAAGAAGTGCGGGCTGCTGCAAAAGAGGCGCAGATTGACGATTTTATCATGTCCTTGCCAGATGGATATGACACGAAAGTGGGCAGCTTTGGCTCTCGCTTCTCCGGCGGTGAAAAACAGCGGATTGCCATTGCCCGCGCTATCCTGAAGAACGCCCCCATTTTGATTTTAGACGAAGCCACAAGCGCCTCTGACCCGGAAAATCAGATGGAGATTGACAAAGCCATTCAAAATCTCTGCAAGGGAAAGACCGTCATTGTGGTAGCCCATCGTTTGAGCGCGTTGAAGATGTGCGAGCGTGTAGCAGTGGTTGAAAATCACACAATTACCTGTGTCGGAACCCATGAGGAAGTCCGAAAGAACAACGCCTACTATCGAAATGCGTGGAAAGACTACGAGACAGCCCGGAATATCACTTATCAGTTGGAGGGAGGCGAGCAGCATGAATGAGCATGATGTATTGAAAAAAAACCGCAATTTCTATATTGGTGTCGGCGGAACCGTTCTGGAAGGACTTCTCTCCGGCAGCCTGTTTATGCTGCTTTACTCTGTTATGCAGTTTTTGTGGTCGGGTCAATTTGACATGAACCGCGTTCTGGCTCTGACCGGTATTATTGCAGTGGTTTTTCTTCTCCGTATCCTGATTTACAGCTACGGTTATACCAAAGCGCAGATTGGCGGTGCGGAGGTCAGTAAGAATATTCGGCTTTTTATGGGTGACCATTTGAAGCGCATCCCACTGTCCCGCTTTACGCAGGGGCAGACCGGCGATTATATCAACACCATCACAAGCGATGTAAACAACTACGAAAAAATCCTGACCCATAAAGTCGGAGATTTGGCAAAGAATTTTGCCCTGTCATTGATGTTGATTGTCTTTGTTATGACGCTTTATGTTCCAGCTGGAATTATCCTGCTGATAGCAGACCTTCTTTTAATCCCCGGCCTGTGGCTTTCTTTCCGCATGGTACGGAAATACGGAAAAGAAAAGAACGATATTTGTGCGGAGAACGTCAGCAGCATTGTTGAATATGTTTCTGGAATTCAGACTTTCCGAGCTTATGGTGTAGGCGGTATGAAGAACAAAACCGTTATCAACGCCATGCGGGAGTTTTGCCGGATCAGCTTTGTATATGAAGCAAAGGTGCTTCCCATTGGTGCGGGCTTTGGCATTTTAAGTTGGCTGTCCTGTCCGCTGGTTATCTGGTTGTCCTATGCACCTTGGATCGCAGGGACACTGAACACTGTAGACTACCTTTTGATTTGTATGTTACCCCTGTTTTGTGCAAAGTTGGCTAACTCGATTTTTGTAGACCTCACCAGTTATAAGAACCTGATGATCTCGAAAAACAAAATCTTGGGTGTAATGAATGAGCCGGAGGAAACTGGCAGTATGGAGCCGCTTCAGATAGCTACCCATGAGATTACCTTCGATAGTGTGGACTTTTCCTATGTGCCCGGAGAGCCGGTGCTGAAACACGCCACCTTTACAGTGCCAGACCAGAAGCTCACGGCCATTGTCGGGGACTCCGGTTCCGGCAAATCTACCATTCTGAACCTGATTGCAAAATATTACGAGGCAACAGGCGGAACGATTTCCATTGGTGGTAAACCCATAAATCATGTAGCTGCCGAGCGTGTACTGGAACAAATCTCTATGGTAGATCAGGATGTATTTCTCTTTGATGATACCATTCGTGAGAATATCCGGCACGCCCGCCCCGAGGCCACGGATGAGGAAATCGAAGCCGCCTGCCGGGAGGCCAACTGTGACGGCTTCATCCGCAAGATGGAAAAGGGATACGATACGCCGACTGGCGAGAATGGAAATCTTCTCTCTGGCGGTGAGCGTCAGCGAATTTCAATAGCCCGCGCTATCCTGAAAAATAGCCCCATCCTACTTTTGGATGAAGCAACAGCATCTCTTGATATTGAAAATGAGCTTGCCGTAAAGCGGGCCATCGCCAATCTGCTGAAAGAAAAAAAGACAGTGGTAATGATTGCTCATACCCTTTCCATTGTCAAAAATGCAGATCAAATCCTTGTGGTATCTGGCGGAAAGATTGCTGAAGCCGGTACTCACGATGAATTGCTGGCTAAAGGCGGAAAGTATGCGGCCATGTGGAACGCCGAACAGAAATTATCTGCATAAGGGAGGCCTTAATGAAACTTCATGCGTCCGGGGAGGACTATCTGGAAACCATCCTTGTTCTCCAAAAGAAACTCGGTATGGTACGCTCCGTAGATGTGGCCCGGCACATGGAGGTGTCAAAGCCCAGCGTGTGCCATGCGGTGGCTACCTTGCGAGACGGCGGCTTTCTCACAATGGATGAAGATTACTTTCTCCATCTGACCGATATGGGTCGCGAAGTTGCTGAGAAAATTTACGAGCGGCACCAGTTTTTTACGATGCAGTTGATCACTGCGGGCGTAGACCCGGAAATCGCCGAATACGAAGCCTGCCTGATTGAACACGCCATCAGTCAGGACACCTTTGAAAAGATCCGGGATGCACACAAACAGGAAAAATAGGATACTAATGCCCGTCGTTCCAACTGTGCGGACAAGAGCAGCCAGTGGGGAAAATATAAGCCCACTGGCTGCTCTACATGAAAGACAATCATCGGCCCTTTTGTTTTCCCCCTGTACATCACTTCAGCTTATCTGCGCTCATGCACAGGTCTATGTACCGTTGCGACTCTTCTTCACTCTTTCCTGCAAAGTAATCAAGAACGCACTTGGCAACGGTCTGCGGCGCTCTATCGTGGAACACGATTCCATCCAGACTGATGTCCATTTCTTCCGAGATCAGCGCAACCGTTTCAAATTTCGGATTGCTCTTACACTTTTCAATCTCAATGACGGTTCGGGTACACATATTAAGCCGTTCTGCTAACTCGCGCTGCGTAATCTTTTTCTGCTCCCGCTTTTCGCGAAGCTTTTGGGCGAACAGGTCAAGAAAGTTCATTGTAAATCACCTCTACTACATTGTAGGGTGAGCCTCAATTCACTTAAATACACATGAAGCTCACATAGAATGAGCCGCAAATCACATTCAGCGAGTTGGAGGTAATTTTATGATGTCACGGATGAACAGGAGATACTGCTAAGGCCGCTCGCGGTCATGTAAAAAAGCATAAGCACCGATTAGCCGTCCACTTCAAAAAGCACGCGGCTATCCCCCAGACGAGCTGCACTCACGAAAGCGAGTTGCAGCTCTCTTTTTATGCGGTTTGGTTCATCCGTGATTTAGCCCCTCCCGGTACAGTATTCGTTACTCATGTTTTCACTCGCACGCAAGGCGCTCGTTCAGGTCATCATGCCTGTTCGAGCGCCTTTTTACGTTTTCCTGTCGGCTGTCGTTCTCCGCCGGTGTTGGTCTGGTTCACCACCCACCCAACACCGAAACGGAGGACATATTATGTTTAACAGAAAGAGCAGCTATGCGCTGAACAAGAAAGACCCCAACGCTATCGTTTACATGGATGCCAACGAAGCCATCATCCGCCTGACCCGCGAGGACTTTGCCAGCGAGGAAGAATTTCTGAAATGGAAGTCCCTGTCGGATGCAGACTATCATGCTTCCGAGAAAGAGAATCATGTCTACGCTAATCATACCCTTGCACTGGACGAGCTTTCCGAGGAAGCAGCATCTATTCCCGCTGCGGATGTCTGCATGGAGCAGGCGCATGACCGGGTGGCGGAAATCCGCCGTAGCACCCAAAAGGTTACGCAAATCAGGAAGCACCTGACGGACACTCAGTTCCGCAGGATGTGGATGTATTTCGTGGATGGAATGACGATTGACGAGATTGGAAAAGTCGAAGGCGTGTCGCATCAGGCTATTTCTCTCAACATTACAGCAGCAATCAGAAAAATCAAAAAATATTTCTGAGGTTTTTCAAAAACACCTTGCAAAAGTGGCCCAAAATCGGCGATAGGTGAAGGGACATTCTCCACGAAGCCTTTCGTTGAACGTTGAAAACTGAATAGACCATGATGCAGGCACAAAACCCGCGTGATAGCGGCATAAGGTGCGCCGCCACGACGATGGCTTTAAGGAGGTGATTCCGGCCAAGCCATCCGAGCGATCTACGCAGCCTTAGACCCGATTCGGCAAATCGGGCGCGATGACAGCGCGGCGGATAATGAAACTTGCTCACGCCCTCCCACAGACTTGAGGGGGAACCCTGCGGTATGCGCCAGCTCTTTGAGGCAGCGGTATCGTGGAGTTATGACAGCCCTGCCAAGGGCGGCCTGTATCATGCCCACTATCCGGGGCGCGTGGCAAATAGGATGGATCTTCTCAAATGGACAAGCAGAGCGGCTGCGCCGGTATTCGCCATTATGTTATGTGGCTCCAATTCTACCCGCGCAGCCGCCTCTCAAAGTCAGATACCATGCGCTGACGGCCTTTCCGTCAGCGCATTCATGTGACCTTGAGGAAACCCACCAAACCGAGAAAGGAGATCGCCATGATGCAGCCGACGCCAAACGCAACCCAAATCCACACGGATGAACTGGTGGACATCCGGGATGTATCCGTAGACAAAAATCTTCCCAAGGAAGAACGCATTGCCGCCTTTATCCGCCAGATCAAAAATCCTTACCGCTTCCGCTGCGGCGATTTCGTGGTAAACGCCTGCTTTGCCGGGAACGGTGTTACATTAGAGGAATGTCTGCAAGGCATTTTGCGCTAAGCGACATCCTCGCTTTTTTCCGCAGAGAGTGCTATGATCGGTGTGGAAAAGGATGAAAACCTAATAGCCAGATAACCACTCTTTTCATGCGGGAGCAGTCCGGGAGAAAGGAGTGCTTTTTCATGCCTAAATACAAAGCTACCGCTTACATCCGCCTGTCCTACACCGACGATCATTCCAGCGAAAGCGACAGCGTTTCCAATCAGCGCAAGCTCATTGAAAACTTTGTGGAGCGCAACCCGGATATTGAGGTCGTTTCCGAAAAGATCGACGATGGATACAGCGGCATCATCTTTGACCGTCCCGCATTCAAGGAAATGATGCAGGATGTCACCGATGGCAACATCAACTGCGTCATCGTAAAAGACCTCTCCCGGCTGGGGCGCGAGTACATCGAAACAGGCCGCTATCTGCGCCGGGTATTCCCGGCCTACGGGGTGCGCTTTATCGCCATCACAGACAGTATCGACACCGCCCACGACAGCGGCGATGATCTGACCGTATCGGTCAAGAACATTATGAACGAAGCCTACTGCCGGGACATTTCCATCAAGACCCGTTCCTCTCTGGACGTGAAGCGGCGCAACGGCGATTTCGTCGGCGCGTTCCCGGTGTACGGCTACATGAAAGCCGAGGACAATAAAAACCTACTCGTCCCCGATCCCTACGCCGCCCGCGTTGTCTGCGACATTTTCCGTATGCGGCTGGAGGGCGCAAGCGCCTCCAAGATCGCATCAGAGCTGAACCGGCTGGGTATTCTCTCCCCGCTGGCGTACAAGAAGAACAACGGCCTGCCCTATGCAAAAAAAGGCTATGCAGACAAGGCCGACTGCAAGTGGTCTGCCACCACTATCATCCGCATCTTGCAGGATGAAACCTATACCGGAACGCTGGTGCAGGGCAAACAGGGTACGCCGCATTACAAGATCAAGCAGATGGAGCAGCGTCCCGCCTCCGAGTGGGTGCGTGTCCCGGATGCCCACGAAGCGCTGATCGCCCGTCAGGATTTTGAGCTGGTGCAGCGCATCAAGGGGCTGGATACCCGGACTTCTCCCAATGAGGACACGGTGTACTTATTCTCCGGTATTTTGATCTGCGGGTGCTGCGGAAGCCGCATGACCCGCAAGACCAACCGTGCGAACGGCAAGGAGTATCACTACTATTATTGTCCCACCGGCAAGAAAAAGGGCTGCGCCCATCCGGTCATGCTGAAAGAAAGCAGCCTGATCGACTGTGTGCGGGACAGCCTGAAAGCCTATATCGGTAATATTGCTTCGCTGGAGGCGCTGCTGACCGGCATTGACCAGTCCAGCATCAATCAGGCGCTTGCCAAGGAATACAGCGACCACATCACTGACAACGAGCGCCGGTTGGAGCAGGTGCTGGAGTTCAAGGCACGGCTCTATGAGAGCCTTGTGGGAGGTATGCTTACCAAAGAGGAATATGCCTCCTACAAAGCCAAGTACACCAAGCAAGCCGAGGACATCCGCGAAAGTGTCCGCGTTCTCAAGGAAAAGCTCACGGAGGTGCTGGAAAACCGGAGTGAACGCAACCGCTGGATTTCGCAGTTTACGCAGTTCTCTACGCTGGAAACCTTAGACCGCAGGGCGCTCATTCACATGGTACAGAGCATCCGCGTCCGTGGCAAAAAGGAACTGGACATTACCTTTACCCATGAGGACGAATACAAAAAGGCGTTGCAGCTTCTGGCGCTGGCAGCGCAGCAGAAAGATTACGGACAGAGAAAGGTGGGCTGAGCATGGCAAGAAAGAGCAGGAAAGAAACGGCTGTGGTGGCCGTGCTGGAGGCCGACGCCGCTTGCCGCGCTGCAATCTACGTCCGCCTTTCGGTGGAGGATACCCACACGCACAGCGTATCCATTGAAACCCAGCAGATGATTATTGCCCGCTATCTGGAGCAGTACCCGGAGATCAGCGTATACGATACCTATATCGACAACGGCGCGACCGGGACAAACTTCCACCGTCCGGGCTTTCAGCAGATGCTCTCAGATATTGAGGCCGGTCACGTCAACTGCGTGATTGTCAAAGACCTTTCCCGTTTGGGACGGAACACCATCGACACCGGCTATTACATCGAGCAGTATTTCCGCCTCCGCAGCATCCGCTTTATTGCGGTCAACGAAAACTTCGATACCGCCGCCCCGGAGGACGCCCATTCCGGTATCATCATCCCGCTGCGGAACATGATAAATGAAGCCTACGCTTTGGACATTGGGCGCAAGATCAGGGCGCAGCAGCGGCAGGCCATGAAGGACGGCAAGTTCATCGGTGCGCGTACTCCCTACGGCTATCTAAAAGCCGAGGACGATTGCCACCAGCTTATCATTGACCCCGTTGCCGCCATTGTGGTACAGCGGATGTTCCGATGGGCTTCCGAGGGTGCTGGCCTGAATACCATTGCCGTGCGTCTGAATGAGGCGGGCGTTCTCACCCCCAGCCACTACAAGAAGATGCAGGGCAAGATCACTCACGAAAATTTGCTCGGCAGCGGCAAGTGGCAGACCCGGACAGTCGGCGTCATTCTCCGCTCCGAGGTCTACACCGGAGATCTCGTTCAGGGGCAGACCAAAACCGTGGATCACCGGCAGGTCAAGGCCGATGCCGAGGAATGGACGGTGGTGCGGGACACCCATGAGGCCATCATCAGCCGGGAACAGTTCGCGGCTGTGCAGGAAATTCTCAATCAGACCGCCAGCCGCGCCAAGGCACGGGAGATCAAAGCCTACACGCCGAATTTGCTCAAAGGCAAGGTATTCTGCGCCCATTGCGGCGGCAGCCTGCACCGGCAGAGAAATATCCGCAAGAAGTCCGACGATGTGTACTTCTACCATTGTCTGAGCCAGAGCCGAATCAGCAAGGATGCCTGCCTCGGCGTGACCATCCGCGAGGATGCGCTGCTGGATATGCTGGCAGATATGCTTCAGGAAGCGCTCAACACCGCTTTGGGCGAATACCGCCTGTCGCTTGCGGAGCTGCCCCGGCAAGCCGATGACCGCGCCGCGCTGCGGGAGAAAATCACCAGCCGCAAGCAGGAAATCCAGCGGCTTCGTGGTATCGTGCGGAGCTTATATGAAAATCTTGTGCAAGGCGTTCTTACTAAGGATGAATACTTCGACTACAAGGAAAAGTATGAGAGCCGCATTGCCGACCTCTCCGTGGAAATGGAACAGTTGGAGGACGGCCTGCGAACGATGGATGCTCAAACAGAGCAGCACCGGGCGCTGGAACAGGATGCCGCACAAATCAAGACCGACCGGGCGCTGACCGGCGCACTCATCGAGCGGCTGATTGACCGCATTGAAGTATCCCACGACAAGCAGATCACGGTGCGCTATCGCTTCCAGAGCGAGTTTGAAACCTATGCGGAGGTGCTGGAACAATGCAGAAATATGTGATCGCCCTCTACATCCGCCTCTCCATCGAGGATTACAAGTACGACAGTCTGAGCATAGAGAATCAGAGCCTTGTCCTCCACGAATATGCGGCTTCCATGCCCGAAGCCCTGAACGCGGAGATCACGGAGTTCATCGACAACGGATATAGCGGCACAAACTTCGAGCGTCCGCAGGTACAGAAGCTCATTGAGCTGGTGCGGGCCAATCAAATCGACTGCATCATTGTCAAGGATTTTTCCCGCTTCGGGCGTAACAGCATTGAAACCGGCTACTTCATCGAGCGTGTGTTCCCACTGTTCCATACCCGCTTTATTTCCATCAGCGACGATTTTGACAGCAGCAAATTCAAGGGCGACACCGGCGGCATGGACGTGGCGTTCAAGTACCTCATCAGCGAATATTACAGCCGCGATATGTCCATCAAGACCAAGAGCGCCAAGTACGCCAAGATGCAGCGCGGCGAGTATCAGAGCAAAATCTGTCCCTACGGCTACCGCAAAAGCGCCGATGGCAGAATGGAGCCTGACCCAGAGGCCGCTGCCGTTGTGCAGCTCATCTTCCAGCTTGCCGCCGAGGGCATCAACGCCACCGCCATCACGCGAGAGCTGTTCCGCAGAAACATCCCCACCCCCGGCCAGTACAAAGCGGCGCACGGCAATCATACTCACGATATTTCCCGCTGTCACGGGATTTGGAGTGCGTCCACCATTCTCCGCATTTTGGAGGACGAACGCTACACCGGCGTGTATGTGATCGGCAAGCGGGCGGTTCTCGAAGTAGGCGGCACCAGAAGCCGTCTGAAGGACAGAGAATCGTGGTACATCATCCCCGACCATCACCCGGCCATCATAGAGAAAGTCGTGTTTGATACCGTGCAGGCCAGCCAGCTCCGCTTTTCCCAGCCCAACAAAAAGAAGCGGGACTACCCGCTGAAGGGCAAAGCCTTCTGTGGCTGCTGCGGTCATGCGCTGTCCCGCACCATGCAGAAAACCTCGTATTATTACTGCCGCCATTCCGAAGCGGACAAAGAAAGCCGCTGCCACAAGATGCAGCTGAACGCCGCAGAGCTGGAACAGACGGTTTTCCTGACGCTGAAAAAGCAGCTGGATGCCGCCGCGCCGCTTGCCCCGGACGGTACGCTCCGGGTGGATGCTTCCGTACCGGAACGCGCCGAATATGAGCAGCAGATTGAGGCGCTTCAAGACGGCAAGCGCACCTTGTACGAACGCTATCTCATGGGCGAGATAGACCTGAACACCTACAAGACGGAAAAGGCCGCGTGTGACGAGCTGCTGCTGAAAACGAAAAACACCTATGCCGCAGTATTGGCACAGGCGAAGAAAAAGCAGGACGAACAGGCACGGCAGGACAGCCGCAAGGAAGCGTCCAAGGCAATTTTTGATGCGGACGCACTGACCACCGAGCTGGCCGAGCTGCTGATTGACCGGGTACTGGTGTACCCTGACAAGCGCATTGAAATCGCATATAAAATCCAAGACATTTTCGCTTGAGGTTGCAGACATGAAAACTGCTTTCTATTGCAGAGTGGACGGACAGGGCTTTGGCTTTGTCCTCCCCGATGAAGCTGACAAGCTCCGCGAGTTTTTCGCCGAGCATCAGGATAAGCCTGCGCTTGAAAATCCATCAAGCGCAAGCTAAAAATTTTTGTCGTGTGCTTGACATACGGGTGACGCAGATCGTGAAAGCGCATCCGGCGCAAACCGTGACTCTCCAGAAATTTCGGAAATGCGTTGGTCAGGTATTCCACCCGCATCCGCTCGCCCAACTCATCCACGAATACAAAGCCATCGTATTCATAGTTGTAGCAGTTGCCGCAGACCTGCTTGTTCAGCTCCTGCGCCTCTTTCACCTGCATAAAGTATTCCCGGAAGCTGCCGATGAGCGGCAGGGTGCGCAGACTGGACTTGGTCTTGGCGGATTGCTGCTCGAACTCCTGATACTTGCCGTCGATGATCGTTGAGGTCACGGTGCGCTTTACGGAAATGGTGCCCTGCTCAAAGTCGATGGCATCCCATTTCAAGCCCACCACCTCGCCACGGCGAAGTCCGTAAAAGGCAGCCACCAGCACCGGCAGCTCCAGCTTGGTTCCCCGAAGGGCTTCAAACATCTTCTGCATCTCGTCCGCCGAGAGAAAGACCGGCTGAAAGCTGTTCTTTCTGGGCCGGTCCACCTTGTCCGCCACATTCTGGATCAGCATATCGGTCTTGACTGCATATTTCAGTGCCGAGTGAATGACGGCGTGATAATGGATAACGGTATTGGGCGTGACCCGCCTGAGCATTTCAGAATAAAACATCTGCAAATGTCGGGCTTCCAGTTCCCGCAGTGTCAATTTCTTCTTGCGAAAATAAGGGACGATGGTGCTTTTCAGCAGTCCTTGATAGGCACCGTAGGTTGCGTGGGCCAGCCTTCCCTTGGCGATCTCCAGCCATTCCAACAGATAATCGGCGAACAGCATATCACTGCTCAGGTCGCCCGCCTCTTTGGGCGGTTCAAACTCCGCCCGGAGCCTTGCCAGTTCCGCCTCGGCCTTGCGCTTATTTCCCTTTTCGGAAAGTCCCAGCGAGATCCATTTCGTTTTTCGCTGCCCTCCGGCGTTTTTGTAGTTCAGCACGGCATAATACTTGCCGTTTTTCAAAGTCAGATGTCCTGCTACCATTTTGTTTTCCTCCTGTCTTTCTATTTGCAGAACAGAACTCCAAACCGACAGCATCAGTATACCATCGGTTTGGGGTTCTCTCTATTCTGCGATTTGTTTGATTACAGCCGCATCAATACGAATCAGCGAGCATCCCGGTTCCGTTCTCTCTGCCGCTTCAACAATTCCAGCCCCTTGATGATGTCCCGGCGCATCTGCTCCTCGGTGTAGCCGGAGGGAAAATACTTCCGCAACTCCTCCCGCTTGAATTTCAGCTGCTCCTGCTGGTTGGGCTTCGTCTCTGCCAACACGGCGTAGATCATCTGGTCATCCAGCACCCCCTCCTGCGCCAGCTTCTTCAGGCGGATGCTCTGGGCGTGGGATGGGGCGCAGTCGTTCAGCGCCATTGCGTCCAACACCGCCCGCTGCTGGTAAGAATCTAAGTAAGAAAGCTCCACCGCCGGGTTGAAGGCGATCTTGCCGTCGTCCACCATCGAAAGCAGTTCGGGGATCAGGTAGGTCAGGCGGATATATCTTTTAATTTGATTGCGGCTTTCGCCAGCATCGTCAGCAACCTTTTCTACGCTGAGCAACTTCTGCCCAACTTGGGCAGAAGTGACACCTTGATGCTTGATGGCATCCAGCTTCATCTTGTAGGCGAACGCCTTTTCGCTGGGCAGGATAGTCTCCCGCTGCAAATTGGCGTCCACCATTGCGATCACCGCTTCATCGTCAGACAGCTCCCGGACGATGACAGGCATCGTCTCGACGCCCAGCACCTGACACGCCGCCAGTCGCCGATGGCCGGAGATCAGCTCATAGCCGCCGTCCGGCAGCGGCCTTGCCAGCGCCGGGGTGATGGCTCCCACCTTGCGGATGCTCTCGATCATTCGCTGCATCTCCTCGTTGTTCTGCACCTTGAAGGGGTGACCCTTGAACGGGTGCAGCTCGGCCAGTGGAATATTCCGCACCCGCTCCAGTTTGGCATCGTCCCGCTCCGCCTGCGTGGAAAACAGATCGTCCAGCGTGGGTAAAGTAAAATCCGATTTTCTCATTGTGTTGTCCTCACTTTCATAGTTTTTTCTTTCGGGGTTTTAGGGCACGCCCTAACGAGTGTTTTTGCGCTCCGGCCCTGCCGGGAGTAAAAACGCACTGCTCGCTAAGATGACGCAGGCATCGCAAGCGGATACACTGTTTGGCTCCGACAGGAGTAAAAACAGTCTGCTCGCTTAGACTGCGCAGGCGTAATTCTCGCTTACTTTAATTCATTCAAAACTGCTTCCAGCCTGCTCAGAATTTCCTCTTTCTGAAGCTGTGGAAGCTCCGCTTTCAGGCTGTTCATCATCCGAAACAGGTGGTAATCCCGCTCCGTGATGGCCGCTTTGACCTCTTTTCCAAGCCCCAGTCGCCGCAGATATTCCGACAGCGACAGAGAACAGAACCGGGCATTTTCCAGCAGCTTCTGCTTCTCCTGCTCGGTCACACGGACATTGATCCCGTAGTTTTTGCTGCGCATTTGTTCACCCCCCTTTCTTCGGTTTGTGACGGTAATGACGGTTGTGACGGGGATTTCCTTATATAGCGATCCCGGCGTCATTTGCGTCATCGCCGTCACGGCGCAGAAATTTGATGAGCCGATTTTTTCCCGTTCGCTTGGTGCGATACTCGATGCCCAGCGGCTCCAGCACCTCGAAAGCGAACTGACCGAGATACTTTGTGACCATATTGGGCGTGACCTCCTGCTCCTTCATTTCGGTCAGCAGCTCCGTGGCCGTGCCTACCCATTCGGTGCGGCACTCCATAAAGTCCACCACCCGAAACAGGAATTTCGGCAGCTCTGCCTTGTGAATATCCTCGCTGTTCTTGCGCTCCACCAGCTCCCAGACCAAGTCGTTAAACTGCAAGGTCAGTTCCTGATATTCCACATCCCGCCCACTGACCAGCAGCGTAGCAGCGTTTCCACTGCGCTTACGGCGCAGGATGAAGTTGGTGTCCGCAGCGCCGATGATGCCGGTGGAACCGCTGACATCGTTAAAGGGATCGTCGCTGTCTTGCAGCTTTCGCAGGTGATGCACCAGCAAAATGGCGATGTTGAAGCTGTCGGCAATGCGCTTGATGGAGGAAATGTCATCGTAATCGTTGCCGTACATTCCTGCCTTTCCGGCGCTGCCCTTGGAGTCCCGCACCTTTTGCAGCGTGTCAATGATGACCAGCTTGGTGGCGGGATGCTCGGTCAGGAAATCCGTGATCTGCTCCTCCAGGCCGCCGCCGATCAGCCCGGAGGTCACGGCAAAATACAGGTTGTCCGGGGCGCTGTCGGTAAGATTGTAGAGCCGGTCTTTGATGCGGCGCTGGGTGTCCTCAAGGCTCATATAGAGCACATCGCATTGCAGTGTAGGCAGCCCCCAAATAGAGTTTCCCTGCGCCACTTGCAGCCCCAGCCACAGCATCAGCCAGCTTTTGCCGATCTTGCTGGCACCGCTGATGACATTGACGCCCTGCGAAATAAGGCCGTCTACGATGAACATCGTCTTGCTCATCGGCGTGGACAGCAAGGTCTCTGCGTCCACGGTTTTCAGTTTGTTACCCATAGAAATTTCTCCTTTGTAGAATGTTAGAAATGGATTTTGGCGGGGGCGGATGGAAACGGCCACCCGCACCCGCTTCGCCCTCAAAAAAACCCCGGAAATCAAGGCTTTCTCGGCGCTTAATGTTCGACGCTGCGCCGCCGTCTGGCAGAGTCCGCCTTCTGCTTGCGTCGGATGGAGCAGCCGCATTCCGGGCAGTATTTCTGCCGGTTGCTACTGGGTGCAAAGGGCTTTCCACACCGTTCGCAGGTCCGTGTACGCTGCCGGTAAATATCGGCGCAGAGTACCTTGTCGGCGGGCAGAACCGCCCGCCGGAAATACTTGCACAGCAGCGAATAGGAAATCATCTGCACGCACACGCAGCCCTCGCCGTCGTCCAGCGGCAGGCAGTTGCCGCCATCATAGTTGGCGCACAGCCTCCGGATCAGCCGGTTGCAGCGTGCCCTTTGGGCGGGCGTCAGGCGCTTGATCTCATCCAACTTTCTTCACCTCCTTCTCCATCACATAGTTGATGACGCTGATTTTCGGGATCTTCAGCGTCGTGCCGATCTTCACGGCGTGGATGTACCCATAGTCGATCAGCTTGTAGGCCAGCTTGCGGCTAATGCCCAGCATCTCCCGAAGCTCTTTGACCGTCACAATGTCCGGATATTCCGGAAACATCATCTGATAAAGCTCTCTGAGCTCTCCTTTCTTCATAGGCTTGAACCTCCTTTGTCTTTTCTAAATCCGCATTTCTGCAGTGATTTTTGCTTGCTGCCGCTCATCCGCATCGTTCCTGCCCCGGAATCTCACCACGGCGTATCGCTTCTTTGATGCGCTCGTTCCTTTTTCGGGAAGTCGTGGCGTCACTTGCCGGAAGCATATCCTTTGGAGGCGGCGATTCAATTTTCAAGGTGCACAGGGAGACAGTCCCCTCAATAGGTAGCCAGCGAGAAGGGCTGTTTTTTAACCCCCTCACTAATCAACTGGGAAAAATTTTTCGATTTGTACGAAGGAACTTTGAAAAAATTCTTTGAAATCCTCTCTACTAACCAACTGGGAAATTTTTTCGGATTTGAACGAAAGAACTTTTGAGAATTTTTCTGCGAACCCCTCTACTACTTAATTGGGAATTTTTCAGGCAAAAATAAAATGGATTTTCGACGAAAAATTTTAAGTGCTCCTTCTACTAATCAATTGGGAACTTTTCTGGCAAATAACAAATAGGATTTTGAAGGAAATTTTTCAGGGCCTTCCTACTAACCAATTGGGAACTTTTTCGAGATTTTGGCAAAGTAATTTGAAAAGTCCCCTCAACTTTTCAAAAGTCCTTCTACTTACTCTGAATAAGGGGTGCCGTTTGGCAGGGTGCTTTTCAAAATTCCCCGCAAAAATATTTCTCCCTTCACTTACTCTGAATAAGGGGCGCCGTTTGTGGGGGTGTTTTCGAGAAATTTCTCAATTTTTCTATCAAGACGCAAAAAAAGCGCAGCCTCCGGATTTCTCCGAAGGCTACGCCTCTAAATATACTATTCGGTTTTCAGCAGTTATACTGATTCGCTATTTCTGTTCGCAATGTCCATTCTATCTTATTGCTGATAATGATGTGCGTTGCGTGAAGCCGTGGCTATCTGTTTCTCCAAAAAGTTAGATACATCTGAGCAACCGATTCAAGCAACACTCCAAGAATATGCATAATGGCAAAGATGCATACTGCAGCAACATATTTCAATGCCTGTAAAGGAATAATTGGCCGTATGAGAGCAATTCCTATGAGAATAACTAAGTAAATAATTTCAACAATGACATTGTATGCAATGTTGGAAAGCAAAATTTGGAATAGAGACAGCTGTTTTCCGCCCACAGGTTTATATTGAGTAGAGTCAGCCATTTCCTCCTTTAGACTTTTGATGTTTGCATTGTCTGCTGTAACCAGTATGGAAATAATTGCAACAGAAAATGAAACAAGAATGGCAACGACATTGATTTGGACATTCACAAATTCGGAAAAAGTTGACCGGATGGTTTCCTCGTTGCCGATGTTAAATATGAGTGCACCTGCCAATGCCAAAAGCCCCAAAACTACCGGAATCAGATATTTTACCCATATTCGTTTTCTGGATTGATAATAGTCCCTAAGTGGAACAAGTAATATTGTCTTCATATTCTACCACCCATTGAGGCAATGAACTCCTGAGCCTTCACAAAAAAATCCGAGCTCTCCACTTCGTTTGTGACGCTTTCACCCTTCACCTTTAAGAAATGCTTCATTCCCGTGATATTAGTATCCACTTCAAAACTTCCGGCGTCATTTGTCCCTATAATCTTAATACGCTTAATCTTGCCCTTAGCTTTGTCTTGCGAATCCTTAAAATATTCCTTAATTAAGTTTTCCGGAAAGCATTTATATCCTTTAGGACGCTTCAAGCAAATATCAACTTCGTCAGCGATGTCAGTTCTTCCTGCAAACCGCATAAAGCCATCCTTAATATCGTCTTTGTATACTGTCAACTTGAGGACTGACATTGTTTTGGCTCTTTTGATTGAAGATAGGAAATCTTCTCCCGGCATAATCTGACTTTCAACGGTGTAGTGGTACGGGTCATTTCCGTCTTCATTGAACTTCTTGAATTGTTCATTCAAGTAGTCGATAATACACTTTAGAGTTATGCCATAGTGATTGCTTTCGTGAACTGCAAGAAACCTGTTTTCGCCTTTTGCAAGGCGAATGCATAGATGTGTCTTTTCTTCGTCTCCATCCTGAGGTCTCTTTCGTCGTCCTCGCTCCTGCATAGTTTCAGTGTCGATTTCATTCCGAACGTGGTTGTATTTTGCCGACTTGAAAATCACATCAAAATTTCCGTTTTTCAAATCCTCGTAAGAATCTAACCACACGACCTTTTCTGACGATGTAATGTCTTTCTTGCGTTCAGGAAGTCCTTTTGTCATTATATATTCCAGCAATTGGGAAAAAGCGATGATAATCTGATCCGTACTGTAAGCCGAATCATCTTTTGCATCTTTATGCTTAGAGATAGAAAGGTAGTAGAAATAGATAGGCACTTTTTTCCACAGTTCTTGCTCTCTCATATTCCGCCTCCTTAAAGCACTTCCGAAAGCAGTTGCCAGTTTTCATCGTGGATATTGTCTGAGTACTTGTCTACGCAAATGCATAGTTCTCCACTTTGTTTATCCTGTCTGACAATGCCACCCTGTAGGTTGTATCCATCAAGGTATTTTCTCAAAACGCCGAATTTCTTTGCAGTGAAGCGATCAATATCTTCACTGCTTCCTGACTTTGTAAAACCACCTTTTGTTTCTATAATCCAGATATCGCCATCATTTGTGCCAACCACATAATCGGGGTAAAAGGATTTTTGTTTTCCAAAGTTATCCGTATAAACAATCGAGAAATACTCTGAGCCCTTATCTCCGTTCTTATAGAACCACTTCACTTTGCCACTACCTTCGCAAAAACGCTCAAACAGCTTCTCCGGCATAGATCTCTTTTCCGCAGAAGATAAATACCCTGTATAGACATTCTTGGTGTATTCCATCTGTGACTTTGATGTTCCGTCATATGTGAAAATCATTTCAAGAGGAAACCCCACTGGTTTTTCTGTTATCCGGGGAATTGCAAGCGTTAGCTGCAAAGACTCATCAGCCATAGCATCACGGACATCTTCTATAAGCCTTCGCTCGTTGTTGATAATAAATGCATATAGGTTTCGTGTTTCCAGACGAAGAATTTTTGCGTCGCACCGAACTCCGTTTAGGAACAGCTTACGCATAATGGTATTAGTGCTGCTATAGTCCAAATTGGCTTTGTATCCAATCTCAGCGACACAGTGATGATACTCTTTGCCGTGTTTATGCGTATTCAATGGCTCGTGAATCGAGATGTCATTTAATTCTGTGATTTGGTCTTTGCTCAGTACGCTGACGGAACCAGATTTGGTAAAATCCACAATATCTTCGTTGAAAGAATAGCCATAAGCTTCTAACTGACTTTGGTTTTTATCGAGGTCTGTAGCGGTATGGTATTTTTTCTCAAAGAACTTCCAAATAACTTTGAGTGCAAACTTAGCATCGCGTGGAAATGGAATATCAGTTTTAAATTGGCTGATAAGCGTAAAGGAACGATATTCCGGCTTCAAGAATACTTTATAAGCATCTAATGCTCCCGTGCCCAAACTCAATTTAACGCTTTCCGTAAATTTTTCATCCAGCGTATAAAGATAACAGCAATCTAAAAGGTCTTCGCCATAATGCTTTGCTTCCGGCATCCGGCGAATCCTTCCAATCGTCTGAATTTCAAATACCTCGCTCATATTGTCACGGAGCTTCACGAGAATCTGCGCTCTTGGGCAATCCCAACCGGTAGCAACCGCCTGTTTGATAATTACAGCTATTGGAGTAGCGTCATTATCTTCAATATCCTCAAGGTTCTGTTTCTTATCAGACAACCATACCGATAGAAGGTTATTCTCGTAAGTAATGCCTTTGCTTTCGAAGTACTCTTCGACACGGTCAAGCAGTGCATCTGATTTATTCGGTAATTGGACGATAATCAATGGATTTACGCCAGAATCTTTCTTGGCGTATGCGGCTCGTAAGTCTCGTTGCTTCTCGAGGGCTTTATCCAGCAGGTAGGATATCTGATCTTCAACGCTAATATGCTGTTCAAAATTTTCATTGATTATCAGGAGCTTTTTTATCAGGCCTTCAGCAATAACATCTTCTTCTGGAATCTCTATCAGCAGAGCATTCTTGTAGTTTTTAGGTGTAGCGGAACAACGGATAATCTTATTCGCATTGAACAGGGCAAGAATGTCATCTGCTTTGATCGTATCATTCTGATGTGACTCGTCAACAATTATGGTAAAAGTCAAACCGTTGTCAATTGCATTCTGAATATGTTCGACAAAGTTTGTTCGCTCACTATCCTTAAGTGCATTGTTCCCTTTCTTAGTAAGCTTTTCCCAGTTGATGAAACAGGCATCATTTTCTTCAAAGCCAGAAGACATTATATCGGATAAGAGTTTTGTGTTGCTGCCGTGAATGTATTTATCCATTTTGGCTTTACTCTGTAATTCAAGATTACCTTTTCCGGGGGTAAGCCAAACAAACACTGCTTTGTTTGTGCTCTTCAGATACTCATCCATAAAGTGTGTAAGGATAATGGTTTTGCCGCTACCAGTACAACTCTTCAGGATAATATCCCTATTGGGCTCTCCCATAGCTTCCATAAGGGCCTCAATGGCTTTAAGTTGAAAATTTGCAAGCGTGATCCCCATATTTATCCCTCCAATTCTTTGTAGTAATAATCCGGAATAACATTCACTGCAATGTTATATTCCTGCAGCGCTTGCGCTTGCTGAGCGTCCAGCAATACATCGTGCCCCATATAGAGCTTTCGGCATCTCTTACAGATACCTTCATCATCCAAAAATATCTCTAACTCCTCATCTGTCAGCACAATGGCAATTTCCTCGTTGCCCGTAAAATTGATGCCGTTTTCCAGCTCCACCAGCTCCCGGATATGACGGAGCAGTTCATCGGCGTACTCGTAGTACATACGATCCGAAATAGGTACATAGTCAACTTTATAGTATTTCAGGCTGGCGGCATAGTCTTCTTTATCAATGACACGGCGGATGCGTTCGTAGGTCACATCCCGACAAATGCCGTTTTCGTTGTTGGTGCAGAGGATAAAACGACGGGCGCTGCCCTCGTGCTCGGCGTTGTATTTGAGGACGGCATTGCCTGTAGTTCCGCTTCCTGCAAAAAAGTCAAGAATCAAACTGTCATCGTTTGAGGCGATCTGCAAGATTCGCTCGATGAGTCGAGTCGGCTTTGGTGTGCTAAAGGGCGCTTTGCTGTCAAAAACCGCCATAATCTCTTTTTTTGCTTCATCCGTGTGGCCCACCTCAGTATAAAGCCAAAGGTTTGTTGGCAGTTTTCCGCCAACATTGCTCAAGTATGTTTTTCTGGCAATTCCGCCCTTTCCACCTTTTGTAAAAAAGAATCTCGGCCACTGGCCACGCTTGTACACAGCCTCTGCTTTTTCTTTAGACACTTCTAAAGAATCCGACAACACAATAGCTTGAACACCTTGCCGCACTTCATTCTCTTTTACACCGCAAACAGCAGCTCTCTTGTGAGCATCATCTAATTCGCGAAGTTCATAAGCGCACCAGCCACGCATAATTTCAAGCATTTGATCCTGCCCAAATGTCCAACATCGTCCATTTGCTGGATATAACATCTCTCCTGTGAATGGATGTTGGATAGCATAGACCATTCCTTGGTGTGTTGATGCTCCCGGTGCATAGGCGTTATCAGTTCTCCACATAGCAAAATCGTTGTCCGGGTTTTTGTATTTTGCGTCCATTTCAGCGGTTCGCGGGAGTTTTTTAGGGCTCCACTCCTCTGAACGGCTGTAAACCAGAAGATGCTCCACTTCGGTCACAATGCCCTTGGAATCGTTTCTTGCTGAGTAATTGCGTTGCCACGATATGTTCGACACAAAGCAATTCTCGCCAAAAATCTCATCACACAGTAACCGTAGACCGGCTTCCTCCCGGTCGTCGATGGAGATAAAAATCACGCCGTTCCCGTTCAGAAGTCGTCTGGCAGTTTTGAGTCGTTCTTCCATAAATGACAGCCATTTTGAATGCGTAAAGCAGTCGTTCTTATCTACAAAAGCATCGTCATAGATGAAGTCTTTATTGCCCGTATTATACGGAGGATCTATATAGATAAGGTCAATTTTACCTTTATGCGTCTTTTCAAGCAATTTAAGCGAAGCAAGGTTGTCCCCTTCAATAAGGAAATTCATCTGCCCGCCGTGGTCGATGAACAAATCCGCCTTTTCGGTCAGCACCGGCGTATGGGTATCCAGCACCTCGTCGATTTCCTCCCGATGCTCCTCGAACACGAGACCGTACTTTTTCCCGTTCACATCTTTTTCGAGTTCGGACAGGTAGGAGAGCAGGTTGCCCGTGTTTTCGTCCTGCGGTGCTGCGGCGATAAAGGCACGAATCTGCTTGATTTTGTCCAGCAGGTCGTCCCGCTTCTTTTTCGAAATATTGGTGCTCATCGTGCATCCTCCAATATGGTTTAATTCATAATTTCTGCCCCAAAGTGCCAATTTGGCACTTTGGAACCACCGTGTTGGCACTTTGGGGTTTCGCCAAAGTATCAATTTGATACTTTGGAATTCTCACTCCTCACCCAACCGCCACTTCGACCTTTTTACCGCTGAAGGCCACGCCGTATTTATAAATCGTCCTGACCCCGGCGGTCGTCAGCTCGGTTTCGTATTTCTTATCGTTGATCTGCTGCAAGGCCGTCTCGGACAGCTTTTTCAGCTGCTCATCGCTGCAATTTTTCTCCGCTTTCAGCTCAATCAGGATGCCCGGAAGACCCTTTTGCGTGGGCTTCAGCTGAATATCATAGCGCCCGTCGCCGGATTCCCGGTTGGAGGTCACAAAAGCGCCGCCCAGCAGGGCGCACAGCCCCAGCATAAAGCCGTGGTAGAAATTCTCCCCGGCAGTGTCGAAGGAGCTGACCGACTGGGTCAGCAGCGTCTGTATCTGCGCTTTCAGCCGTGCGTTATCGCCGGAGAAGATGGCCTCCTGAACGGAAATCGCCGTGGACGGCGGGATCAGATTCTCCAGCCGCTGCAAAATCTCCTTGTTATACACCAGAGAAATCTCCCGGTTGGGCAGGGAGACCTCGCACATAAAATCGCCGCTGAAGGAGGGCGTGGTTTTTAGTGCCTTCAGATAGCCGGTCACCAGCAGGAAGCTGTAAATGGTGGAGGGATTGCTCTTGATCTGCGGATAGATCACGCCGGTGTCGATGAAGGTTGTGAAGGTCTCGCCGTTGACCAGGGAGGTCAGACGGTTATAAATCTCCTCGTCCGCCTGGGCAAGCACTTCCCCGATAATATCATTGCTGCCGGTGGAGACCCAGAAGGGTCTCGGCTCGCACTCGTTGCTGAAGTAGTTGACCACCGACCACGGGTTGAAAATTTCCGTCTTGCCGAAGCGGTAGCCGTCGTACCACTGGCAAATTTCGTCGTACTTATCGGCAGCACCGTAGTATTCCGCCATCTCCATCACCTCGTCGGCAGTGAAGCCGAAGTAGGCGCTGTATTTGTTGTCCAGCACGGAGTTGATGGACAGGTTGTTCATCCCGCTGAAGATGCTCTCCTTGGCCACCCGCAGAATGCCGGTGAGGAAGCCGAAGGACAGGTGCTGATTATCCTTGAAACCGCCGGAAAACAGGTTCCGCATAAACCGGATGACCTTGTCGTAATAGTCCTTCTGATAGCCCTGCTGGATGGGGGTGTCGTACTCGTCGATGATGATAATGGGCGCAACGGCATAGTGCTTGTGCAGCATAGCGGACAGGTCCAGCAGTGCCGAAGCCAGCTCAACCTCGCTGACCTTGCCGTCTGCCAGCTTTGCATAGGTCTTTTTGCTGTACTCGTCGCACTTATCGCTGGCCAGCAACTCCTTGTGCCGCCGGGTCTCCTTTGCGAAAATATCCCGGATGGCCGCAAAGGTCTCCTCCCAAGTGTCGAACTTCACATCCTTGAAGGTCAGGAAGATCACAGGGTACTTGCCCTGATAATCCCGGTATTTCTGGCCGCAGGCCCAGATCTTCTTATCCCGGAAGTAGACGGAGGTATCCTTGTCGCTCTTTTCAAAGTAAGTGCGCAGCATATCCATATTCAGCGTCTTGCCGAAGCGCCGGGGGCGGGTGAACAGCGTCACCATCGGACGCTCGTCGATGAAATCCTTGATCATCATCGTCTTGTCGATATAATAGTATTCCGACGAGGCAAGGCAGTAGTTGGACACGCCGATGGGCAGGGGCAGCTTCGGCGCGCGCTCCGTCTTGCGGAAAGCGCCCGTCTTGAGCCGCTGATCCGCCGGCTTCTGCGTATCAGCGGGGATCAGCCAACGATTGCCCTGCTTTTTCGCACCGGCGATTCTCCCATTCTTGCAGAGTGTCGCAACTCTCCGCTCCGTTATATTCCAGCGCACTGCCGCCTCTCTTACCGAGATCATTTCAGCCATAGGGGATACCTCCACGCATAAAATCACAAGTACATTATACCCGAATAAAAGAACAATGTCAACAAAGTTCGGAACAATGTCGTTTCAAAACAACATTGTTCTTATCTGCACACAAAACAAGCGGAGGCCATCGACCTCCGCTTGCTCGTTACCCGTATATAATTTCCTGCATCACGGCCTCGTTTGCCCGATGTCGGATAACGTTCATTTTTCGCACCCACGACTGCGGTTCGCTGGCCTTCAACCTCTCCGTCACACCCTCGGCATCTGCGTATTGTTCTACCAGCCGAAGAAAGAGTTCCTGCGCCTGCTCCTCGATGTCTGCAAGGTGCCCGTCCAGCATCCCAGCGGTCAGCAGGTTATAATACAGCACCCGGTGGTGCTCCTTCAGATAAGCTCGCCGCCGCTGCCCGTAAATGCCGATAGGCCGTTCTTCTTCGGGCGGTAAGCAAACATTGGGTAGGCAATAGTCTCCCTGCCTTGTGTAAGCGCCGCCCAGCTGCTCAAATAGCGATTTCATATGTGATCCTCCCATTCAAAATTTCCCCGGCAGGTCTGCAATGCAAAATGCACCCGCCTTTCGGTTACAGTCTACCAAAACCGAAAGGCAGGTGCGAGTGTGCGAATTTCTGAATCGCACATTGGTATTGTTTTAGTATCTGTGGTCAGTCGTCATCTTCACCATCAAATAAAGAATTACGGTGTTCTTCCTCTTCACGACGATATTCGCTATCATCCCAATTGTAAACATATTCGCCTCGGTCAATACTGAAGCCATCCTTTTCGATGTATTCATATCCGCCGGACTCATAATTAAAACACCACTTAGCCATTTTTATTCATCCTCCATTCCGAGTACATATAAAAGCATTCTAAAAGCAGAATCTTTCTTTGCCTCTTTTTTTGATGAGGATGTCCCCTCAAAGTAATAATCTTCTTCCGCTATATGACATTCACAATTCCAAATGGGGTTTCCATTGTCATCATATGTTTCCTTGAACTCATAAGTAGGAATGGGAAAATAACCTCTTCGAGCCAATGTTTCAAGTTGGTTAATTGCATCATCACGGTTAGGATTTTCAATTTCATCACGGATAGATGGAAGCATATCATTTCTCTCTAAATACTCATACGCTAATTTGCAAGCAGCCATTCTCGCCTCACGGATAGACACACCGAAGCCGCAAAACACCGGTAGAGAATCAAGCAGTTTGAGGTAACAATGATATTTAAGCTTAGAATAGTTGTAACCTAACGGAAAGCTTTGATATATAGTGTTATCCTCTTTTAAATACCAAGTCGATGAGTAAGAAGCTTCTTTGTATTTGTACCAAGGAATGCACCCATTCTCGTTCATTTCCCATTCCTGAATAAGTCGCACATAATTGGTGTCGGTATCATTAATTAGAAAGTCTTCGGGCACAAGCATTACTTCAACCACTTTTTGCAAGTCCTTCAGATTCCATCCTGAATCGATCGCAACAGCTCCGATAATAGCTTCAAACAAATCTTCTTTTACGGAATCTTCTTGGTTGATATTATTCTGTATATCGCCCTTCCCCATAATAAGATGTTCAGAAAAACCAAGTTCATCCATTCGGCGAGCCAATGCTTTTTTATTCACCATTCGACTTTTGATTTTAGATAGGTCATCTTCGTCATAGTCACAGCCGAAACTATTTACTGCCGGCGCTTCGTAACCCTCTTGATTACGTTTGAATTCTTGTTCCCAAACAGAAAGCTTTGTTCCGTCAACCGGATCCCCATTTGCTAAATGCCCATACTTCTGAATAAGCAGTTTAACAACCACAAAATCAAGTGCTTTGTCTCCAATGAACTCGAGCACCTCATTGTTTTCACCGCCGTTCTCTGCAGTATATGAGCGACGAGTGAAAGCTTGCTGCAACAAATCAAGATTTTTAAAATCATACCCGATTTGTCCCTGCACCATTTTCCATACTAATTCTTTTTTCATAATAAAAAATCCTTTCGGTAATGTATTTTACCAAAAGGCATAATAATAGCCTGACAAAAACACTTTCCCTGTGAGAATAGGAAAGACAATGCCAGGCATATATCATTAAATTTAATTCTTTGTTTCCGTTTGTTTACTCGGGTTCACTTTCATAAACAGGAATAAACACTAAGATACAATGTTTCAAATTTAATGTATTACGCCCTTAAGCATATTCATTATACCTAAATCACGAAAGCAATGCAAGTATTTTATTAAAAATCATCTCCTTTGTGGCTATCAAACACAAAGGAGATGCAGAAATATGTTAAGTTCTATTTTCTATGCCTCATCTTCCTGCTGAACTCGTTCAGCGTCTGGATATGCCAGAGGCTTTTGCGGGTGATGGAGCGGAAGGTCAGAGAACAGAAAAAGTCCACGAGAAAGATTTTCGGGATGCAAAACTTCAGCCCCTTTTGAAAGGCTTTCAACGAACCCCGGCTGCACCAGTTGTGGACGGTGGTCAGGGTGTAGCCGGTCAGGGTCACCACATCCTTTACCGTGACCACATCCGGGTATTTGCGCAGCAGCTTTTCATAGTAGTCGTGCATCTGCCGCAGTGTGTCCTCGGGCAGCTCCTTGGAGAGCCTCGCCACATAGTGGGTACCGTACCAGCCCTTCGGTGCAGAGTAGAGTTCAGGAAAAATCGCCCGTTCCTCCAAATATGCTTTCACATCCTCTTTTCGGATTTTATAGCACCGGGTTTTCTTACCCGACCACTCGCAGGGCACCTTGCCGCTTTTGAGCAGATGCAGCGCCGTGGACTTGCTGATGTGGCAGATTCGGAAAAATTGCTCCTTGTTCATTACCTCGGGAACGCTGTCCCAGTTGACGGGAAATACATCCATTTGTAACACCTCAAAAATAGATTTTCGTCGGTTGGAAGCTCTATTCTGCGGTGTATGGCCGTCTCCCGGTTTTTCTCTCCTATCTTCCCGCATTTCTCTCCAAAATCGGAGAAAATGCCGATTTGAACCCACTTTCAAAAAAGCCCGTCCCGCAAGGCTTTCCGAGCGAAAAAGCCTGATTTCAAGCGGCTTTCGGCGGGTACGGGGCTTACAGAAACGACCTCAAAACGGACACCCCCGTCACAGTTGCAGAAAAGACTCGAAATCAGGTAGTCGCGCAAGCGGCTCGTGGGTTCGAATCCCACCCTATCCGCCAGAAAGTTCCGCCGCGCTCCCAGCAGGAGTGCGGCGGATTTTTTCTATCTAGCCGCATGGACGATCTACTGTTATTTTTGTAAAGATGACAGGTATTTTCGATAATATCTGACAACCATTGTAACTGTTGCGGTACATGCCAGTGTATCTGTAATCGGCTCTGCAAGGTAAACGGCAACGACCGGATCCGGCAATATAAGAGGCAGCAAAAGAATCAGTGGTACTAATAAAAATACTTTACGCACAAGCGCAAGAAACAGGGATGTTTTTGCGTTTTCCAAAGCCACAAACATGATGAAGCTTGGCTGCTATCTGTTCATGGCAATTGTCGGTCTCAATGGGTTTATGAATCAGGCAAACACCATGATCATCAATATCACCACGAAGAAGCAGGAATACGGTGTGCTGCAAGCGGTAGGCATGACCAATAAGCAGTTGAATCTGAGCTTACAAATACAGGGCTTGATTTTTACGGTTGGCACCATCTGCGTCGCACTTGCTGCCGGTCTGCCCCTTGGCTATGCACTGTTTTCCTATGCGAAGCATAATGGGATTTTTGGAATGAACGTTTATCACGTTCCTCTTATCCCGATTCTTGTTATGATTCTTCTGGTTGGTATTCTACAAATTGTGCTTTCCCTCGTTTTAAGCAGTAATCTGAAAAAGGAAACGCTGGTTGAAAGAATAAGGTATCAGGGATAGTAGATTCTATAAAAAGCAAGCTGCCGCTCAAGATGGGCGGCAGCTTACCTTTATGCTCCTGACCGTCAGCGGGCTGCTCGTGGTGCTCATCGGGCTCAGGATGTGGGGCGTGCCGTTTCTGCGCCGGATCAGCCCCGAACTGACCAGGCCCTGCCGCTTCCGGGGCAAGGCGTTTGCCGTCGGGCTGCTGACCGGCCTGATGCCGTGCGGCGCGCTGTCGTCGATGTGGATCTTCGCCGCCTCGTCCGGGTCGTGGGCAAGCGGCGCGGCGAGCATGCTCGCCTTCGGCGCGGGCACGTGCGTCTTTATGCTGCTGTTCGACCTGCTCGGGACGTTTCTCCCGAAGCGGTACAACAAATATCTGCTCAAGGGCAGCACGATCCTCATCGTCGCCGTCGGGCTGATCCTGATGACCAAAGGCATCCGGCTGCTTGCCTGACGGCAAGCACAAGTGGCGCGTCCGGTTTCGGACGCGCCACTTGGTTTATCAGATTTTCCGAGGGATCACTTTCCCGCCTCGGTCTCGCAGTACAGGCAGCGGTAGACGCGCCGCTCCCGATCCGTGAGCACGAACTCCTGCGGCAGCTCGCGCTCGGTCGAGGTGATGCAGCGCGGATTCTTGCACCGCAGCACGCCGCGGATGCGCTCGGGCAGCTTGAGCGTGCGCTTTTCCTGCAGCTCGCCGCCGCGGATGATGTTGACCGTGATGCTCGGATCGACGTAGCCGATCAGGTCCCAGTCGAGCTCCATCTCGCCGTCGATCTTGATGATGTCCTTGCGGCCGAGCTTGCCGCTGGTGACGTTTTTGAGGATGGCAACGGTGCAGGCGAGCTTGTCCAGACCGAGGATCTGGTAGAGCTCCATGGCCTTGCCGGCCGTGATGTGGTCGATGACGATCCCGTTTTGAATCGAATCAATAAGCATAACGTTTCTCCTCCCGTCAGTCGATGCCCAGCAGCTTGAGCATGAGCGCCATGCGGATATAGCGGCCGTTTTTCGCCTGCCTGAAGTAGCAGGCGCGCGGATCGTTGTCCACGGCGGCGGCGATCTCGTTGACGCGCGGCAGCGGGTGCAGGATGCTCATGTCGGGCTTGGCGGTCTCGAGCTTATCCGGCGTGAGGATATAGCTGTCGCGCAGGCGCAGGTAGTCCTCCTCGTTGAAAAAGCGCTCGCGCTGCACGCGGGTCATATACAGCACGTCCAGCTCCGGCATCACGGCCTCGAGCGACGTGGACTGCGTATAGGGAACGCCGGGCTTTTTGAGATACTCGTCCTTCACGTAGCGCGGGAGCTTGAGCTCCTCCGGGGAGATGAGCACGAAGCGGATGCCCGTGCAGCGGCTCATAGCGGCGACGAGCGAGTGCACCGTGCGGCCGAACTTCAGGTCGCCGCACAGGCCGATCGTCAGGTCGTCCAGCCGACCCTTTTCGCGGTAGATGGTCATGAGGTCGGTCAGCGTCTGCGTGGGGTGGTTGTGTCCGCCGTCGCCCGCGTTGATGACCGGGACCTGCGCGTGCATGGACGCGACCAGCGGCGCGCCCTCCTTGGGATGACGCATGGCGATGATGTCGCTGTAGCAGCTGACGACGCGCACGGTGTCCGCGACGGTCTCGCCCTTGGAGGCGGACGAGCTCTCCGCCGAGGCGACGCCGAGCACCTTGCCGCCGAGCGAGAGCATCGCGCTCTCGAAGCTCAGGCGCGTGCGCGTGGACGGCTCGAAAAACAGCGTGGCGAGGATCTTCCCGTCGCACTTGTGGGCATATTGCTCGGGGTGCTCCATGATCGCGCAGGCGGTGTCGATGAGCTCCATGATCTCCTGCGGGGTCAGCTGCATAATGTCGATCAGATGCTTCATATCACGCCTGACTTTCTGCCTGGATCCAGCTCTCGTCGGAGGGGTTTTCGCGGAAGGCCAGCAGCCGCGCGACGTCGGCCTCGGTGATGTAGCCCTCCTGTGCGCCCGTGCTGGCGACGGTGTCCAGATCCGTGAGGCTCACGTTTTTGACCTGCGCTGCGGCGAGCCGCTCCACGCCCTTTTTCATGCCGTAGGTGAAGATGCTCACGACGCCGAGCACCTCCGCGCCGGCTTCACGCAGCGCGTCCACCGCGTCGAGCACGCTGCCGCCGGTGGAGATCAGATCCTCGACGACCACGACCTTCTGCCCCGGGACGAGCTTGCCCTCGATGCGGTTCTGGCGGCCGTGATCCTTGCTGCTCGAGCGGACATAGCCCATCGGCAGGCCGAGCAGATGCGCGGCGATGGCGGCGTGGGCGATGCCGGCCGTGGCCGTGCCCATGAGCACCTGCGCCTGCGGATACTCGCGCCTGACCGTCTCGGCGATGGCGCGCTCGACCAGATCACGCGCCTCGGGCGCGGTCAGGATGAGGCGGTTGTCGCAGTAGATGGGGCTCTTGATGCCGCTGGCCCACGTGAACGGCTCCTGCGGGCGCAGGAACACCGCCTCGATCGAGAGCAGGCTGCGCGCAACTTCGTGTTTGATATCCATAGCAGTTCCTCCTGTTGAAAAAGTCTCTGATCCGGCGCTCAGCCGACGAACGCGGCCACGCACCGGCGATAGGCGGCGACAGGATCGTCCGCCTGCGTGATCGGACGGCCGACGACGATGTAGTCCGAGCCGATCTCCCGGGCGCGCTCCGGCGTCGTGACGCGCTTCTGGTCGCCGCTCTCCCCGTCGGCAAAGCGCACGCCGGGCGTCACGGTCAGAAAGTCCGCGCCGCAGCGCGCATGGATGCTGCCCGCCTCCAGCGGGGAGCAGACCACGCCGTCAAGACCGGCATCGCGCGCATTGCGTGCATAGTGCAGCACGACCTCGTCGATCGGCGCGTGGATGAGCAGCTCCCGGTCCATGCGCTCCTGATCCGTGGAGGTCAGCTGCGTCACGGCGATGAGCAGCGGGCGCGTGCCGTCCGGCCGGGTCAGTCCCTCGAGCGCGGCGCTCATCATGGCCTTCGTGCCGGCAGCGTGGAGGTTGATGATATCCACATCCAGCGCCGAGAGCGCGGCCATCGCCTTTTTCACCGTGTTCGGGATGTCGTGCAGTTTGAGGTCGAGAAAGATCCTGTGGCCGCGCGCGTGGATCTGGCGCACGATGTCCGGCCCTTCGGCATAAAACAGCTCCATGCCGATCTTCACAAACGGCTTCTCGTCCTGAAAGAGGTCGAGAAATGCGAGCGTCTTTTCCCGGCTGTCAAAATCCAGCGCAATGATAACGTCCTTACCCATGATGTGCTCCTCCTATGATGTCCCTGAGATTGTCGATGCCGAAGCGCGCCATCGCGTCCGGCAGAGTTTCAATGATGTGCTTGCAGGCATACGGCTCGACCAGGTTTGCCGCGCCCACACCGACCGCCGTCGCGCCCGCGAGCATCAGCTCCAGAACGTCCTGCGCGCTCGTCACGCCGCCCATGCCCACGATGGGGATGTGCACCGCCTCGTACACCTGATAGACCATGCGCACGGCCAGCGGGAACATACCGGGGCCGGACATGCCGCCGGTCCGGTTGGCCAGCAGCGGGCGGCGGCGCGCAAGGTCGATGCGCATACCCGGCAGGGTGTTGATGAGGCTCACGCCGTCCGCGCCCGCGTCCTCACAGGCCTTGGCAACGGCGGCAATGTCCGCCGCCGTCGGCGAGAGCTTGAGGATGATCGGCTTTTTCGTCACGGCGCGCACCGCGCGCGTCACCTCCGCCGCGGCCGACGGCTCCGCGCCGAAGGCAGCGCCGCCGCCGTGGACGTTCGGGCAGGAGATGTTGACCTCCAGCCAGCCGACCTGCGGCTGCGCGTCAAGCCTGGCGCAAACCTCGGCATATTCTTCCACGCTGAAGCCGCTCACATTCGCCATGACCGGCTTGTGAAACACCTTTTTCAGCTCCGGCAGCTCGTGCGCGATGACCGCGTCCACGCCGGGGTTCTGCAGCCCCACCGCGTTGAGCATTCCGCCGGCATACTCGGCGATGCGCGGCGTGGGGTTGCCGAAGCGCGGCGCGCGCGTCGTCCCCTTGAAGGAGAACGTGCCGAGCATATTGATGTCATACAGCTGCGCAAACTCCCGCCCGTAGCCAAACGTACCGCTGGCCGGGATGATGGGGTTTTCCAGCTCGATCCCGCAGAGCGTTACGGCTGTTGCGGCCATAGGATCTCCTCCTTTGTGAACACGGGCCCGTCCTTGCAGACGCGCTTGCTGCCGTGCGTCGTTTCGCAGGTGCAGCCCATGCACGCGCCGAAGCCGCAGCCCATGCGCGCCTCAAGGCTCAGCTGACCGTCAAGCGGCGTCGCGCTGCACAGCGCCTGCAGCATGGGCATCGGCCCGCAGGCATACACATAGGTGCAGCCGGCGGGCAGCGCGTCGGTCACGAAGCCGCGCGCGCCCATGGTGCCGTCCTCGGTCACGACCGTGACGGGGATGCCGAGCGCTTCAAACGCATCGGCAAGCAGCACTTCCGCCGCCGTGCGAAAGCCGAGCACGGCCAGCGGGCTGCGCCCCTCGGCCACGAGCTGCTGCGCCAGACCGTACAGCGGGGACGCGCCCACGCCGCCGCCGACCAGCAGCGGCCGCGCACCGGCGGGTGCGGTGTCAAAGCCGTTGCCGAGACCGACCAGCAGGTCCAGCTCCGTGCCTGGCGCCAGCGTGCTCAGCTGCGCCGTGCCTGCGCCCGCCACTTTATAATACAGCGTCAGCGCGCCGTCACTCCAGCTGCACACCGACACGGGGCGGCGCAGAAAATATCCGGCGAGCCGGATGTCCGCAAACTGCCCCGGCGCGGTGATCGCAGCGGTGTCCCCCGCGAGACGCAGACGATACGTCCCGCGGGCGACGGGCGCGTTTTCCGCAATGGTGAAACGTTTCTGCTGCATGACTTACTCCGCGTGGATCGTGGACACGGCCAGCGTCGTCTCCTCGAGCACGTCGAGCAGCACGCGCACCGTATCGAGCGAGGTAAAGACGGTCACGCCGTTTTCCACCGCGCAGCGCCGGATCGCGGCGCCGTCCTGCGCGTGGACGCTCGAATGGATGGAGCGGGTGTTGATGATGTAGCTGACGTAGCCGCTGCGGATGGAATCGAGGATCTCGTGGCTGCCGTCGCTGATCTTGCCGCGCACGCGCGTGCGGATGCCGAAGGACTTGAGGTAGGCAGCCGTGCCTGCGGTCGCCTCGATGTTAAAGCCCATCTCATAGAACCGGCGCACGAGCGGCAGGCCCTCGGGCTTGTCCTCATCGGCCAGCGTCACGAACACGGTGCCGTAGTTCTGCACGTTCATGCCGGAGGCCTGCAGCGCCTTGTACATGGCGCGCGAGAGCTTCTTGTCGTAGCCGATGGCCTCGCCCGTGGACTTCATCTCCGGGGAGAGGTAGGCGTCCAGCCCGTGGAGCTTGGCGAAGGAGAACACCGGCGCCTTGACATAGCAGCGCTCTTTTTCCGGCGGATACAGGTCGAAGATGCCCTGCTCCTTGAGGCTCGTGCCGAGGATGACGTTCGTGGCGATGTCCGCGAGCTGATAGCCCGTAGCCTTTGACAAAAACGGCACCGTGCGCGACGAGCGGGGGTTGACCTCGATGATGTAGACATGGTCGCTCTTATCGACGATGAACTGGATGTTATACAGTCCGACGATGCCGATGCCCAGACCGAGCTTCTTGGCATAGGTCAGGATCGTGCCCTTGACCTTGTCGGAGATGGAAAACGGCGGGTAGACGCTGATGGAGTCGCCGGAGTGAACACCGGTGCGCTCGACCAGCTCCATGATGCCGGGCACGAACACGTCTCTGCCGTCGCAGATGGCGTCGACCTCGACCTCGCGGCCGGAGATGTACTTGTCGACCAGCACGGGCTTGCCCTCGCCGGTGCGCACGGCATTCTGCAGATAGTGGCGCAGCATCTCGTCGTCGGCCACGATCTCCATGGCGCGGCCGCCCAGCACGAACGACGGGCGCACCAGCACCGGATAGCCAACCGTGTGCGCAGCCTTGAGACCGTCGTCCAGATTCGTCACCGCCGCGCCCATCGGCTGCGGGATGTTCAGCTCGAGCAGCAGCTTTTCAAAGCAGTCGCGGTTTTCCGCGCGCTCGATCGCAGCGCAGTCCGTGCCGATGATCTGCACGCCGCGCATCATGAGCGGCTGCGCCAGATTGATGGCCGTCTGGCCGCCGAGGCTGGCGATCACCTGATCGGCCTGCTCCTCATGCAGGATGTTCATGACATCCTCGGGCGTGAGGGGCTCGAAATACAGCTTATCGGCGGTCGTGTAGTCGGTAGAGACCGTCTCGGGGTTGTTGTTGATGATGATGGCCTCGTAGCCCGCGCGCCGGATGGTCTGCACCGCGTGGACGGTGGAGTAGTCAAACTCCACGCCCTGACCGATGCGGATCGGGCCTGCGCCGAGCACGACGACCTTCTTCTTGTCCGAGCGGCGCGCCTCGCTCTTTGCGCCGGGGGCGTAGGTGGAGTAGAAATAGGGGATGTAAGCGCCGGTGTGGCTGGTGTCCACCATCTTGTAGGCGGGGTAGAGCCCCAGCTGCACGCGCTGGGCATACACATCCTCCTCGCGCACGCCCCAGAGCCGCGCGATGTAGGGGTCACAGAAGCCCATCTGCTTGGCCTGCTTGAGCGTCTCTCCGTCGCCCTTGTGCGCGCAGAGCGTCTGCTCCATGTCCACGATGCCGCGGATGGTCTCGAGGAAGAACGGCGTGATCATCGTCAGCGCGGCGACCTCGTCCACGCTCGCGCCCAGACGCAGCAGCTGCGCGACGGCAAAGAGCCCGTCATCGCGGAACTGGTGCAGGTACTCGGTCAGCTCCGCCTTGGTCATGTTCTGGAACTTCGGCAGCCAGAGGTGCTGCGCGCCGATCTCCAGCGAGCGGACGGACTTGAGCAGGCACTCCTCGAGCGTACTGCCGATGCCCATGACCTCGCCCGTGGCCTTCATCTGCGTGCCGAGCGTGTTGGCGGCGGTCGAGAACTTATCGAACGGGAAGCGCGGCAGCTTTGCGACCACGTAGTCCAGCGACGGCTCGAACGCGGCCGTCGTGTTGGCGACGGCGATCTCGTCGAGGTTCATGCCGACGGCGACCTTGGCCGTGACGCGCGCGATGGGATAGCCGCTGGCCTTGCTCGCCAGCGCCGACGAGCGGGAGACGCGGGGGTTGATCTCGATGAGGAAGTACTCCGAGGTCTTGGGGTTGAGCGCGAACTGCACGTTGCAGCCGCCCTGGATCTTCAGCGCGCGGATGATCTTGATCGCGCTGTCGTTGAGCATCTTCATGTCATGGTCGCTGAGCGTCATGATCGGCGCGACGACGGCGGAGTCGCCGGTGTGCACGCCCACGGGGTCGATGTTCTCCATGCCGCAGATGGTGATGGCGCGGTCGGACGCATCGCGCATGACCTCAAACTCGATCTCCTTATAACCCTTGACGCTCTTTTCGATCAGTACCTGATGGATGGGCGAGAGCTTGAACGCCTGCATGCCCAGCTCGACGAGCTGCGCCTCGTCGTCGGCAAAGCCGCCGCCCGTGCCGCCGAGCGTGAACGCCGGGCGCAGCACGACCGGATAGCCGATGGCCGCGGCCGCGGCCTTGGCCTCCTCGAGGTTGTAGGTGATCTGCGACGGGATGACCGGCTCGCCGATGCTCTGGCAGAGCTCCTTGAACTGCTCGCGGTCCTCGGCGCGGCGGATGCTGTCGCTGTCCGTACCGAGAAGCTCGACCTGGCACTCCTTGAGCACGCCCTTCTGCTCGAGCTGCATCGCCAGATTCAGACCGGTCTGGCCGCCGATGCCCGGGACGATCGCGTCCGGGCGCTCCTTGCGCAGGATACGCGCCACATACTCCAGCGTCAGCGGCTCCATGTACACCTTGTCCGCGACGGAGGTATCCGTCATGATCGTGGCAGGGTTGGAGTTGACGAGAATGACCTCGTACCCCTCCTCCTTGAGCGACAGGCACGCCTGCGTGCCGGCATAGTCAAACTCAGCGGCCTGACCGATGACGATCGGGCCGGAGCCGATGATCATAATTTTCTTCAGATCCGTTCTCTTGGGCATGTGATTTCCTCCTCAGTACGTAAAAAGTCCTGTATGTCATATATTTAATATGTAAATGAAGGGCGCTCAGTCCTGCGCGTCCTGCCAGACGACGGCGCCGCCGCAGACGTTGCGCACACACCGCCCGTAGACCGTCTGTCCGGCGAAGGGCGTGCTCTTTCCCATGGAGCAAAACTGCGCCGGGTCGATGCGGTAGCGCGCGTTGAGATCCCAGACGGCATAATCGTCCGCGCGCAGCGGGAAGCCGAAGCGCTTTCTGGGGTTGACCGCCATGAGCTCCACGAGCTTGTCGAGCGTCAGCACGCCGGTGCGCACAAGGTGGGTATAGAGCACGGGAAACGCTGTCTCAAGGCCGACGATGCCCATGGCGCTCCCGGCGAGGCCCCTGGCCTTTTCCTGCGCGCTGTGCGGCGCGTGGTCGGTCGCGATCATGTCCACCGTGCCGTCGAGGATGCCCTCGATGAGCGCCTGCCGGTCGGCCTGCGTGCGCAGGGGCGGGTTCATCTTGAAGCTGCCGTCCTCGCGCAGGTCGTCCTCGGTCAGCACGAGGTAGTGCGGTGCGGTCTCGCAGGTGACGTCCAGCCCCTGCGCCTTCGCCCGGCGGATGAGCGCCACGCTCTCCTTGGTGGACACGTGGCACATATGATAGGCGCAGCCCGTCTCGCGCACCAGCTCAAGATCGCGCGCGAGCTGCCGCCACTCACTCTCGCTGCTGATGCCCTTGTGCCCGTGGGCGCGGGCATACGCGCCGTCGTGGATATAGCCGCCGTGCAGGAGGGTGTTGTCCTCGCAGTGCGCGGCGATGAGCTTGCCGAGGCTTGCCGCCTTGCGCATCGCGGCGCGCATCACGTCCGCATCCTGCACGCCGCTGCCGTCGTCGGAAAAGCCGGCGACATAGGGCGCGAGCTGCTCCATGTTCGCAAGCTCCCTGCCGCCGCGGTGCGCGGTGATCGCGCCGTAGGGCGTCACATCGATGACCGCATCCGTGCGGATGCGCTCCAGCTGGGGGGCAAGCGTCTGCAAACTGTCCGGCGCCGGATCCAGATTGGGCATGGCGCACACGCGGCTGTATCCGCCGTGCGCCGCAGCAAGCGTGCCGGACGAAATGGTCTCCTTATAAGAAAAACCCGGCTCACGAAGATGTACATGCACATCTACGAAACCAGGTAATACCACGAAAGAAGAAATATCAAGTTCGTCACCGGCAATGCTGCCGCTGCCAAGAAAAACAGAATCACGGTTGCCGGGAAAAAGATCCCACCCAAATGTCTGCATATTCTCTGCGGCCGCAACCATTTTTCCTCGCCTCATTTCTGCCGAATCGCAAATTTTTGATATGATATCACATAATCGTCCGGTCTGTCAACAAATCCGGCGGCTTTGCGCGCCGTCTTTTTGCACGAAAAATTCCGTCATTTTCCGTTCCGCGTTGACACGCATCTCTGCGCCAAGAACCGGATACAGACAGACTCGGCGGCGCGCCCGTCATGGCGCGCCGCCGTGTGCTTCAGAGCAGTTTCAGGATCCCGTCGCCGTAGTCGGCGCATGTCGCGCCGTCCGGCTGGCCGGTGATGACGGCCGGGCAGGCATCGAGCGCCGCCTCGAGCCGGCCGGCCGCGGCCGCGCGGCCAATGTGCCGCAGCAGCATGACCTCTGCGCGCAGAATGCTCTGGGGGTTGGCGTAGTCGCCCATGCCGCGCTCGATCATGCGCGGGGCCGAGCCGTGGATGGCCTCGAACATGGCGTAGCGGTCGCCGATGTTGGCGCTGCCCGCCGTGCCGACGCCGCCCTGGAGCTGCGCGGCCTCGTCGGTGATGATGTCGCCGTAGAGGTTCGGCAGCAGCAGCACCTGAAACTGCCCGCGCACCCGCTCGTTGACGAGGTTCGCCGCCATAATGTCGATGTAGTAGTCATCGACGGTGATCTCGGGATAGTCGGCGGCCACCTCGTGGCAGAGGGCGGTGAACTTGCCGTCTGTCTTTTTGAGGATGTTCGCCTTCGTGACGACGGTCACGCGCGTCTTGCCGTTGCGCCGGGCATAGTCGAACGCCGCGCGGGCGATGCGGCGCGTGCCGGGGTCGGTCGTGACCTTGAAGTCCACGGCCATGCCGGGCAGCTCCACACCGCGGCTGCCGAGGGCGTACTCGCCCTCCGTGTTCTCGCGGAAGAACGTCCAGTCGATGCCCTGCTCGGGGATCGTCACGGGGCGGACGTTCGCGTAGAGGTCGAGCGCGCGGCGCAGCTTCACGTTCGCGCTCTCGAGCCCGCCGCCCATGGGCGTCGTCGTCGGACCCTTGAGCAGCACGTCGCAGGCCAGGATCTCCGCGAGCACGTCGTCCGGCACGGCCTGGTTACAGGCCATCCGGTTTTCGATCGTGAGGCCGCGGATGCGCCGCAGGGCGATGCTGCCGCGCGCGATCTCATCGGCGAGCAGCGCCTCGAGCACGCGCACCGCCTGCTCCATGATGATGGGACCGATGCCGTCGCCGTCCACAAGGCCGATGGTCACGGTCGCTTTTTTCGTATAGTCCACCCGTTCGGCAGTCATGCCCGCGACGCGGGCCTGCTGCTCAGTCAGCAGCGTGCGAAACACCGCACAGGCGCGGTCAATATCGTTCATAGTGCATGCTCCTTTGTGTAGTTGAGCAGTCCGCCGGCGAGCAGGATGGCCTGCTGCCGCTCGGTGAGGCTGCACACGACGGGGTAGGATTTGCCCGCCGCCGTGTCCGTGAGCGTCAGTTTCCCCGCTGCCATGCCGGTGCGGATATCGTCGATGCGCAGCCGCGCGCCGGGCTGCAGCGCGTCATAATCCGCCGGATCGGCAAACGTCAGCGGCAGGATGCCGGCGTTGATGAGGTTGGCCGCATGGATGCGCGCGAAGCTCTTGGCCACGACGCAGCGGATGCCGAGATACATCGGCACGAGCGCCGCGTGCTCGCGCGACGAACCCTGCCCGTAGTTGCTGCCGCCGACGATGATGCCGTCCCCGGCCGCTCTGGCGCGCGCCGGAAAGGTCGGGTCGCAGACCGTGAAGCAAAACTCCGACAGCTTCGGGATGTTCGAGCGATACGGCAGGATCTTCGCCCCCGCCGGCATGATGTGGTCGGTCGTGATGTTGTCGCCCACCTTGAGCACAAGCTCCGCCGTGAGCGTGTCGGCAAAGGGCCTGCTCTGCGGGAAGGGCTGGATGTTCGGCCCGCGCAGCACCTCCACCGCGTCGGCCTCGTCCGCCGGGGCGGGCGGCAGCACGGCGCTGTCGTCGATGCGAAACTGCTCCGGCAGCGTGACGGCCGGCATGGGGCCGAGCGTCTGCGGGTCGGTGATCGTGCCGGTGAGCGCGGCAGCGACGGCCGTCTCCGGGGACACGAGGTAGACCTGCGCGTCCTTCGTGCCGCTGCGGCCGAGGAAGTTGCGGTTGAACGTGCGCAGGCTCACGCCGCCGGAGTTGGGCGAGAAGCCCATGCCGATGCACGGGCCGCACGCGCACTCGAGCAGGCGCGCGCCGCTGGCGAGGATGTCCGTGAGCGCGCCGCAGTCGGCCAGCATGGTCAGCACCTGCTTCGACCCCGGCGAGATGGACAGGCTCACGCCCGGGGCGATGGTCCTGCCCTTGAGCATGGCTGCGACCTTGAGCATATCGAACAGAGACGAATTCGTGCACGAGCCGATGCAGACCTGATCGACCTTCGTGCCCGCGAGCGTTTCCACGGCGACGACATTGTCCGGGCTGTGCGGGCAGGCGATCATTGGCTGCAGCGTGTTGAGGTCGATGTCAATGATGCGGTCATAGCGCGCGTCCGGGTCGCTCGCAAGGGGGATAAAGTCCGCCTCGCGCCCCTCGGCGGCGAGGAAGGCACGCGTCACGTCGTCCGACGGGAAGATGGACGTCGTCGCGCCGAGCTCGGTGCCCATGTTCGTGATCGTGGCGCGCTCGGGCACGGACAGCGCCGCGATACCCGGCCCGCCCCACTCGATGATCGCGCCGACGCCGCCCTTGACCGACAGGATGCGCAGCAGCTCGAGGCTGATGTCTTTGGCCGTGACGTAGGGCCGCAGCGTGCCGGTGAGGTTGACCTTGAACATTTTCGGCATCGTGATGTAGTACGCGCCGCCGCCCATGGCGACCGCGACGTCCATGCCCCCCGCGCCGAAGGCCAGCATGCCGATGCCGCCGCCGGTGGGCGTGTGGCTGTCCGAGCCGATGAGCGTCTTGCCCGGCTTGCCGAAGCGCTCGAGCTGCACCTGGTGGCAGATACCGTTGCCCGGGCGGGAGAACCAGACGCCGTGCTTTTTGGCCACGGTCTGGAGGTAGCGGTGGTCGTCCGCGTTTTCAAAGCCGGACTGCAGCGTGTTGTGGTCGACATAGGCCACGCTCAGCTCGGTCTTCACGCGCGGGATGCCCATCGTCTCAAACTCCAGATAGGCCATCGTGCCGGTCGCGTCCTGTGTGAGCGTCTGGTCGATGCGCAGCGCGATCTCGCTGCCGGGCGTCATGTTGCCGTGCAGCAGGTGCGCGCGGATGATCTTCTGAGCAAGCGTTTCACCCATGATTTTTCAGCCTCCCAATCATACTTTCCTTGGCGTGGATGGTGTGCTCGGTCGTGAGCGCGGCGGCGCGGTCGGCGTCTCCGGCGGCGATGGCGTCGAAGATGGCGCGGTGCTCTTTGACCACCTGCGCCGTGCGCTTGGTGTCGGCGATGGACGCCTTGCGGTAGCGGCGGGTCTTGCGGTGCAGCGGGACGAGTGTGTCGCTGATGACGGCATGGCCGCTCATGTCGCAGATGACGTCGTGGAACTGGTCGTCCATCTCGCGCAGGTGCTCGGCGTCGCGCTTTTCAAAGTAAAATTCCTGCAGGTCCAGAATGTGCCGCAGGCGCGCAAGCCCCTCGGGCGAGACGTTTTTCGCCGCGTAATAGGACGCAAGCCCCTCGATCCGGCAGCGGATGTCCATGATGTCCACCAGATCCTCGGCCGTGATGCCGAGCACGACGGAGCCCTTGCCGGTGTCGGCGATGAGGTGCTCCTGCTCGAGGCGGCGCAGCGCCTCGCGGATGGGCGTGCGGCTGACGTTGAGTTGCTCGACGAGCTTCAGCTCCGTGAGCACCTCGCCGCGCGGGTACACGCCCTGAATGATATCGGATTCCAGCCGCTCAAACACCTGATCGGCCAGCGTAACGGTACGGAAATCTTTCATACTGCGCCTCCTGTCAAACCTGCGCGAAGCGGCCGGGCGCCAGCTCCGCGATCTTGGCTTTGAGTTCCTTGACGGACAGGACGGTCTGGCGGCCGTCCTCGTATTCCGCATCCACCCAGCCCTTGAGCGCGAGCACGAGCGGGTCGTGCTTGTCGATCTGTTTTTCGCCGGTCAGGTGGTAGTTCTGGTTGATCCAGTAGGCGATGCCCGCGAGGCCGGACGTCTTGCCGACCTGCACGGACGCCGGGCGGTTGAGCAGCTTCTCGGTGTCGAAGATCGTGTAGATCTCGGCGTCCTTGAGCAGGCCGTCGGCGTGGATACCGGCGCGCGTGACGTTGAAGTCGCGCCCGACGAACGGTGTCATCGGCGGGATGTCGTAGCCGATCTCGTGCTGGAAGTAGTCGGCGATCTCGGTGATGACCGTCGGGTCCATGCCGTCGAGCGAGCCGCGCAGCGACGCATACTCGAACACCATCGCCTCGAGCGGGATGTTGCCCGTGCGCTCGCCGATGCCCAGCAGCGAGCAGTTGACCGCGCACGCGCCGTAGAGCCACGCGGTCGAGGCGTTGACGACGGCCTTGTAAAAGTCGTTGTGCCCGTGCCACTCGAGGCACTCGCTCGGCACGTCGGAGTACTGCTGCAGGCCGTAGATGATGCCGGCCACGCTGCGCGGCAGCGCCGCCTCCGTGTAGGGGATGCCGTAGCCCATGGTGTCGCACGCGCGGATCTTGACCGGGATGCCCGCCTGACGCGAGAGCTTTTGCAGCTCGTTGACAAACGGCACGACAAAACCGTAAAAGTCGGCGCGCGTGATGTCCTCGAGGTGGCAGCGCGGGACGACCCCGGCCTCAAACGCATCGGCCACGGTGGCAAGGTAGTAGTCCATGGCCTGCTTTCTGGTCATTTTCATCTTCTTGAAGATGTGGTAGTCGCTGCAGCTGACGAGGATGCCCGTCTCGCGGATGCCGAGGTCGCGCACGAGGCGAAAGTCCTCCTTTGTGGCGCGGATCCACGTCGTGATCTCCGGGAACTTCAGCCCCAGCTCCATGCACTTTTCGAGCGCCTCGCGGTCTTTTTTGCTGTAGATGAAAAACTCCGTCTGCCGGATGATGCCATACGGCCCGCCGAGCCGGGACAGGTACTTATAAATGTTGACGATCTGGTCGACCGTGTACGGCTCCACGGACTGCTGCCCGTCGCGCAGGGACGTGTCCGTGATCCAGATCTCCTCGGGCATGTTCATCGGCACGCGCCGGTGGTTGAACGGCACCTTCGGCACCATTCCCTGCGTGTAGATGTCGCGCTGGAGGTTCGGCTCCGCCACGTCCTGGAGCGAATATTTATACGCATTCTGCTCCAGTAAATTCGTCTTTCCGGATATTTCAAGCATGGCAGTGGGGCTCCTTTCTGTTGCTTTGTATTATTGTATACAATTATACACATGATTGCGCCGTTGTCAACGCGCAAATGTTCACAATTTTCCGCTTGCTTTCCGGGCGGATGCTGGTATAATACAGAATCGTTCAAAATTGAACTATTTTGGGAGGCGACCATCGTGCTCAACGCATCTCAGGTCTATACCTACACGCGCCGCATCCTCGACGCTTACGCCGCCGTCATGCAGCCGCTGAGTGCGGAGCTGGACATGGCGCAAAATGCCGTGGACATTCTGCTCTTTCTGGCCAACAATCCGGGGCTGGACACCGCGCGCGACATCTGCACGTACCGGAAGCTCAAGCCAGGCATCGTGTCGTTCCACGTGGACAATCTCGTGCGCGGGGGCTACCTGCTGCGCACGCGCGACCCCGGCGACCGCCGGCGCTGCCGGCTCGTGTGCACGGACAAGGCAGCGCCGATCATCGCGCGCGGCCAGGCGCTGCAGGAGCAGTTCGCCACGCAGATGTCCGCGGGCCTCGCGCCCGAAGCGCTCGAAACGTTCCAGCAGTGTCTGACGGCGTTCGCGCAGAATCTCGACCGCATGGCCAACAGGGAGGAAACTTAAATGCAGCAGGACAAAACGTTTCTCGGCACGGAGCCGGTCGGACAGCTTCTGCGCCGGCTCGCGATCCCGACGGTGATCGCGCAGCTCGTGAACATGCTCTACAACATCGTCGACCGCATCTACATCGGCCACATTCCCGAGGTCGGCAGCAGCGCGCTGACGGGCGTGGGCGTGTGCCTGCCGATCATTCTGATCGTGTCGGCCTTCGCGTGCTTCACGGCCTCGGGCGGCGCGCCGCGCGCGTCGATCTACATGGGGCGCGACGATATGGACAGCGCGGAAAAGACGCTCGGCGGCTGCTTCACGCTGCAGATCGGCATCTCCGTCGTGCTCACGGCGGTGCTGCTCCTCTGGGGTCGCGACGCGCTGCTGGCCTTTGGCGCAAGTGAGAACACCATCGGCTACGCCGCCGACTATCTGCATATTTATGCGTTCGGCACGCTCTTTGTCGAGCTCACGCTGGGCATGAACGCGTTCATCACGGCGCAGGGCTTTGCCAAGGTGGGTATGTACACGGTGCTCATCGGCGCGGCGGCGAACATCGTCCTCGACCCGATCTTCATCTTCGCGCTGGGCATGGGCGTGCGCGGCGCGGCGCTGGCGACCGTGCTCTCGCAGGGGCTCTCGTGCGCGTGGGTGCTGGTGTTCCTGTGCGGGAAGAAGGCGTTTTTGCGCCTGCGGCGGGAAAACCTCTTCGTCTCGCCGAAGCTCATCCTGCCGTGCGTGGCGCTCGGCCTGGCCACGTTCACGATGCAGGCGAGCGAGAGCGTCATCTCCGTGTGCTTCAACGCTTCCCTGCTCAAGTACGGCGGCGACATCGCCGTCGGCGCCATGACGATCCTCACGAGCGTGATGCAGTTTGCCATGCTGCCGCTGCAGGGCATCGGTCAGGGCGCACAACCGATCACGAGCTACAACTTCGGCGCAAAGAACACCGACCGCGTGCGCGAAACGTTCCGTCTGTTGCTGAAGGTGTGCCTGATCTACTCCGTCTCGCTCTGGCTGCTCATCGAGCTCTTCCCCGGCCTGTTCGCGCGCATCTTCACGCCGGACGCGGAGCTCATCGCCTTCACGGCGCGCGTGCTGCGCATCTACTGCGCGGGCCTGTTCCTGTTCGGCATCCAGATCGCCTGCCAGATGACGTTCGTGTCCATCGGCAGCGCGGTGTGCTCGATCATCGTGGCCGTGCTGCGCAAGTTTGTGCTGCTCCTGCCGCTGATCTATCTACTGCCGGCGCTGCTGCCCGACCAGACGACGGCCGTGTATCTGGCCGAGCCGGTCGCGGACGTCATTGCCGTCACGTGCACGGCCATCCTGTTTGCGACGCAGTTTCGCAAAGCCCTGCACAAGCTCGAAGCAAACGCCTGACCTGCTTTTTCGCTCCCCCGGCGCGCGGCCCGGCCCGCGCGCCGGGGGTTTTGCTGAATGATTCAAAAATTTGAAACGTCCTTATCAAAAACGCAAAATCATCCTGCCGTTGACAACCGCCGCCCCGGCGCGTACAATGACAGCCACATCCATTCGAGAGGAGCTGCAAGCCATGCGCAATTCGTTTTTCAGCCGCAAAAACGACAGCACCGCGACCACGTGCGCGGCCGGCTTCGCATGCTCTGACGCGAATACCAACAACAATAGCGTCCTCCTGCTTACCATCGACACTGTGCTTGCAGTGTCGATTTCTGTTATACTCGGCATTCTGGGCATTACGCCGCCAACAGGACGCGCCAAACCGGTATTCGCGGGATAACACGACAGCACTTGGTATACCAAGAGTCGGCCCCGACCGTTTTGGTCGGGGCCGATTTTTTTGTATAAAAAACGAAATGGTCGGAAAGGAAACCTGTCATGGAAAAGAAAAAAGTTGGATTTGCCAGCGGTATCGGCTTCATCCTCGCCGCCGCCGGCAGCGCCGTGGGCCTCGGCAACCTCTGGGGCTTCCCGTACAAGACGTCGCAAAACGGCGGCGCCGCCTTCGTGCTCATCTACATCGCGTGCGTGCTGCTCATCGGCTTTGTCACGATGCTCAGCGAGATCTATCTCGGCCGCCGCTCGCAGGCCAACCCCATGACCGCCTACAAGATGGTCAACAAAAACCTCGGCTGGTGCGGCCTCGTGGCGATCATGATCCCCGCGTTCATCATCTGCTACTACTCCGTGCTCGGCGGCTGGACGACGAAGTACGCGCTCAACTCCTTCAGCGGCAACGCGGGCATCGTCAGCACGTTCTCCGTCAACACGGGTGAGGTCATTCTCTACACGGCGCTGTTTCTCGTGCTGAGCGTGACGATCATCATGGGCGGCGTCAAGGACGGCATCGAGAAAGCCTCCAAGGTGCTCATGCCGGTGCTGTTCTGCATCCTCGTCGCCATCGCCATCTACGCGCTGACGCTCGGCAGCGGCGTGCGCGAGGGCCTGGCGTTCTACCTCAAGCCCGATTTCTCCGGCATCACGTTCAAGTCCGTGCTCGTGGCCATGGGCCAGGCGTTTTACTCCCTGTCGCTCGGCATGGGCATCATGATCACCTACGGCTCCTACACCGGCAAGGAGGTCAACCTCGTGCGCTCCACCGCCATGGTCTGCGTGTTCGACACGCTCGTGGCGCTCATCGCGGGCCTGGCCATCTTCCCGTCCGTCGCGCACTTTGACCCCTCCCTGCTCGGCAGCAGCAAGGGCGTCGCGCTCATGTTCATCATCCTGCCGCAGGTGTTCGAGTCCATGGGCAGCGTGGGTCAGGTCGTGTCGTTCGCGTTCTTCGTCATGGTCGACATCGCGGCCATCACGTCCGTCGTGTCCCTGATCGAGGTCGTGACGCAGTTCGTCATCCAGAAGTTCCACGTCCACCGCAAGCGGGCCGCACTCGTCGTTGCGAGCGTCTGCTTCGTCGTGTCGATCCCGATCGGCATCTCGCTCGGCCACGTCGCCATCCTCGAGGAGTCCAGCCCCGCGTTGTTCGGGCTCGACTGGCTGACGTTCTTTGACGAAGTGACCAACACCGTGCTCATGCCCGTGTGCGCACTGTTCTCGTGCATCGTCGTCGGCTGGTTCATCACGCCCAAGCGCGCCGTGGCCGAGATCGAGGCCGAGGGCACGCACATGGCCGGCTGGCTGAAGAAGGTCTACGCCGTCATGATCCGCTTTGTGACGCCGGCGCTCATCCTCATCGTCGAGATCGGCGGCCTGCAGAGCGAGATCGCGGCCGGCAACACCGCCGTCATCGTCTTTGCCTACGCGCTCGTGGCGCTGTGCGTGGTGGCGTACTTCGCCTTCTTCCGCAATCGAGACACCGGCACGAACGCCGACGAAAAGCTCTCCGGCGACTACCCTGTGTAACATTCCCTACGCACACCGGTACGGTTTTTCACCGTACCGGTGTTTTTTTCATGTCAAATCCGTTAAAAATCGCGCAAATTGCGGTTGAAATGTTGGAAAGAAGCAGGTATAATGAAAATGTCAGTCAGTATGACAGTTATAATGAACAAATTGGAGGCACGCCCATGTCGCTGCAGGAGGTGCGGGAACAGAATATTGCTCTCGTGACGCAGACGGCACTAGCGTGCTTTGTGGAAAACGGCATCGACAAGACGACCATCCGCGACATTGCGCACCGCGCGGGGCTGACCGAGCGCTCGGTCTACCGCTACTTTGCCACGAAGGACGAGCTTGTGGTCGCGGCGGCCTTCCTCTACTGGGATCGGGCCAAGGCGCAGGCAGCGCAGGCGCTCGTCTCGGCGCGGCAGCCGGGCATGACCGGCATCGAGGAGATCCGCGTGCTGCTGCACAGCTACGCGGGGCTGATCTTCACCGACCCCGCGGGCATCCGCTTCTCGCTCGACGCGGAGGTCGCGCTGTGCAACGCCGGCCGGCAGCACGCGGTCGTCAACCGCCCGCCGGAGCGCTTTGAGGTCGCCCCCGGCCCGATCGCGGCGGCCATCCGCCGCGGCCTCGTCGACGGGACGGTCAATCCCGACGCCGATGTCAAGATGCTCTATTACAACGCCTACGACGCGATCCTCGGCGTCATCCAGCGTATGTCCGTCGGCGTGCCGAGCGTGCACGAGCTCGACGGGCACGCGCGCATCGACGCGCTGTGCGAGCAGTTCACGCGCGCATTCGCAGCACCGCCACCGGGAGAAAAAGGGACAGGGAATACCTTTTAAATAGTACCCGCCATTGAAGGAGGAAAAGGCATGGCAAAACGACCGAATATTCTCAAGCTGGCCACGAAGATCAGTCTTGAGAGCATGACGTACACCGGCATCACGTACAACGATCCTGAGTACAAGATCCTCGAGCCGATCATCGACGATGAGATGTGTGCGATCATGATGCACCTGCGCCTGGAGGCCAACCGCACCGTGGAGGACGTGGCCAAGCGCGCAAAGCAGAGCGTGGAATACACGCAGACGCAGCTCGACAAGCTCGCCAAGACCGGCGCGGTGCGCTACCGCTACGTCGACGGCAAGCGCTGCTACTTCTACCCCATCTGGGTGCCGGGCATCATGGAGGGCATCCTTGCCAACCGTGAGCAGTGCGACAAGTATCCCGTGCTCGGCGAGAGCTTTGAGGCATACACCCGCCGCCGTCCGGAGATGCTCGCGCCGATGCTCGACTCCGGCAAGACCGGCATGTTCTTCATGCGCGTCATGCCCGTCATGAGCGCGATCGAGAACGACACACGCACGGCGTCCTATGACGAGCTCAAGACGCTCATCGAAAACGCGACCGCCATCAGCGTCGGCCCGTGCTCGTGCCGCCGTGCCCGCCGTCTCATGGGCGAGGGCTGCGGCCACCTTGAAGAGGACATGTGCATGTACCTCAACGACAACGCCGTCTGCTATTCCGAGCAGGGCTATCACCGGCTCGTCACGAAGGAAGAAGCGTATGAGATCCTCCGCCGCGCCGAGGACAACGGTCTCGTGCACGAGATCAACCAGACCCCCGGCTTTGAGGACGCGACCGCCATCTGCAACTGCTGCGGCTGCTCGTGCTTCGCGCTGCGCATCGAGGAGCTGTTCCGCACGCCGCGCGCCATCCGCTCGAACTACATCGCCCGCGTGGACAAGGAAAAGTGCGTCGCCTGCGGCCAGTGCGTCGAAAACTGCCAGACCAACGCGCTCAAGCTCGGCCAGAAGCGCTGCACGACCGATCCGCACATCTCCGATACCTATGACACCGACGCCAGCGTGCCCTACGACCGCCGGAGCTATGACCCGGAATTCCGCACGAACCGCTCGGACGTCATGCCCAGCGGCACCGCGCCGTGCAAGGCCGTTTGCCCGCTGAACATCCCGGTGCAGGGCTGCCTGCAGCTGCTGTCCGCCGGCAGATACGACGACGCCGCGGCGCTCATCCGGCAGGCCACGCCGTTCCCGGAGCTGTGCGGCAGCGTGTGCGGCCGCCAGTGCGAAAAGGTCTGCACCCGCAACCAGATCGACACCGCCGTCGCCATTGCCGACGTGTGCAGAACGCTCGTCCGGCGCGAGCTGGACGCCGGCAAGGTCATTTTGCCGCCGTTGAAAAACCCGTCCGGCATCCCCCATACGGAAAAGATCGCCGTCATCGGCGCCGGCCCCGCCGGACTGAGCTGCGCCTATTTCCTCCGGCAGCAGGGCTACCCCGTGACCGTGCTGGAAAAGGACACGGTGCTCGGCGGCGCACCGGCAACGCTCATCCCGTCGTTCCGGCTCGACCGCAAGGCCTATGACGCCGAGATCGACGTGCTCGCGCGCATGGGCGTGGAGTTCCGCACCGGCGTGGAAGTCGGCAAGGACACAACGCTCGACGCGCTGCGCGCAGAAGGCTACAAGGCGTTCTTCCTCGGCATCGGCGCCGGAAAGCAGAGCAAGGACGCGCCGGCCGGCGCCGTGGACGCACGCAGATACCTGCACCGGAAAAGACACACCGTCAAGGGCAGCGTGGTCGTGCTCGGCGGCGGGAAAGAGGCCGTTGACTGTGCGCGTGCCGCGCGCAAGGGCGGCGCTGCAAGCGTGACCGTCGTCGCCGGAGCGATCCAGGCGGACATCTCCGCGGCCAAGAAGGAAGGCATCGCGTTCCGCGCACCGTTCGCGGTGCAGGAGATCCGCGACGGCGCGGTGTCCATCCGCAGCCTGCACGGCGATAAGACCGAGACGCTCGCCGCGGACACGGTCTTTGCTGCCGAGGGCTACGTCCCGGCGGCGGACGCCTTCACCGCCGCATCCGGCGTGTGCCTGAATGCCGACGGCTTTGTCGGTGCCGACGCCGTGACCCGCCAGACCGGCGAGGCCGACGTCTTTGCCGGCGGCGCTGCGACCGGCGCGCATGACGTTGCGCGCGCGATCGCCGAGGGCCGCGAGGCCGCGATCTCGATCCACCGCTTCGTGCACAGCAACCAGAGCTTCGTGATCGGCCGCGACAAGCGGGACTATAAGCCGCTGGCGCGCAGCAGCGTCGGCGTTGCGATCGACGAGCTGGAGTCCGCGCCCCGGCAGGCAGCGGAAAACGGCCTGCTCAGCGACGCGCAGCTGCACTGCGAGGCCGGGCGCTGCCTCGGCTGCGGCACCGTGGTGCTCAACGAGGATCAGTGCATCGGCTGCGGCATCTGCACGACCAAGTGCAAGTTTGACGCCATCCATCTCGAGAAGGTCAACGACACGCACGGCCGCGGCTATTTCCGCACCCTGCTGACGGTTGCGAGCAATGCGCCCGCCGCCGGCCGCCGCTTCGTGCGCAAGAAGCTGCAGCACTGAGGACGCCGCCATGCATGAGATCGGCGTCGTGCGCGCAATGCTCCGGACCGTTTCCGATTACGCGGCGGCAAAGGGCGTCAGCCGCGTCTCGGAGATCGTGGCCGACTGCGGCGAGCTCTCGCTCGTCATCCCGCAGTATGTCGAGCAGATCTATCCGACGGTCGTCAAGGGCACGCCGTTTGCAGACACGAAGCTCATCGTCAACATCGTGCCCGGCATGGCCGAGTGCGACGACTGCGACGAGATCTTCAATGTCATCGCGTGCAACGGGCATTGCCCAAACTGCAACAGCTTCAACAAAACGGTGCTGTCCGGCAGGGACTTCACCGTCCGGGAGATCCATGTCCCGGAAGAACGTAACCCCGGGTCTGTGGAGACCTAAAACATAGAAGGAGCGTATTACATGAACGAAAAGTACAACGCATTGTTCACCCCCTGGAAGATCGGCAATGTGGAGATCAAAAACCGCATTGTGCAGTGCTCCATGGGCGGCACGTCCCTGTTCGGCTGGATGGAGCCGAACCACTTTGACAAGGAAGCAGCCTACTTCCTGCTCAACCGCGCACAGGATGGCGTGGGCCTGATCCTGCCCGGTATGCAGTGCATCCGCGACCCGCTGGGCATCCCCGGCCGCAAGTGGCTGTACCAGAACGACCAGATGTTCAAGCAGCTCAAGGAGTACATGGTCGAGTTCCATAAGACGGGCGCAAAGCTGTTTATCCAGCTCGCCGCCGGCATGGGCCGCTCCATGGCCATCAACGGCTGGATGACGAAGCTGGCCAAGAACAACGTCCTCAACAAGATCGCCAGCCCCATCGTGGACGTGCAGTACATCTGCGCCTCCGCGTCCGAGGTGCCGAACCGCTGGAAGGAGGACGTCATGTCCCGCCCGCTGACGGTCAAGGAGATCGAAGACATGGTCTACGCCTTCGGCCAGACCGCCAAGAAGCTGCGCGCCGCCGGCGTCGACGGTGTGGAGATCCACGCCGTGCACGAGGGCTACCTGCTTGACCAGTTCACCATGGCCAACTGGAACCACCGCACCGACAAATACGGCGGCTCGTTCGAGAACCGCTTCCGCTTCCCGGTCGAGATCGTGCAGGAGATCAAGCGTCAGGCCGGCTCCGACTTCCCGGTGTCGCTGCGCTACTCCGTCGTGTCCAAGACCAAGGCCTGGGGCAAGGGCGCCATGCCGTACGAGACCGACTTCGTCGAGTTCGGCCGCGATATGCCGGAGTCCGAGAAGGCCGTCAAGTACCTCGAGGACGCGGGCTACGATATGTTCAACTGTGACAACGGCACCTACGACGCCTGGTACTGGGCACATCCGCCGCAGTACATGCCCGATAACTGCAACCTCGAGTATGTCGAGCACATCAAGCAGTTCACGAGCCGCCCGGTCGTCTGCGCCGGCCGCATGGACCCCGTGAAGGCCGCCGAAGAGATCGCCGCCGGCCGTCTCGACGCCGTGGCCATCGCGCGCCAGAACCTCGTCGACCACGAGTGGGTCCACAAGATCCTCAGCGGCCACGAGGATGAGATCAAGCCCTGCATCCGCTGCCACAACGGCTGCTTCAACATGTCGAAGTTCAAAGGCACCGCGAACCTCCAGAGCATGGACGACTCCCTGCACCTGGCCCGCTGCGCCCTGAACCCGACGACCATGCAGCACAACAAGTACAAGATCGTCCCGACCCGCCATCCGAAGAAGGTCGCCATCATCGGCGGCGGCATCGGCGGCATGGAGTGCGCGCTCGTGCTCAAGCAGCGCGGCCACACCCCGGTCATCTTTGAAAAGACCGGCGAGCTCGGTGGCCTGTTCCTCACCGCGTCCGCGATGAGCTTCAAGGAGAACGACAAGGAGCTCATCCGCTGGTACCTCAACGAGGTCGCCAAGGAGGGCATCGACGTGCGCCTGAACACCGAGGTCACGGACGTGAACACCCTGCGCGGCTTTGACGAGATCATCGTCGCCAGCGGCTCCATCCCGCGCACCATGCCGTCCATCCCCGGCTTTGAGAAGACGCTCACGTTCACCGAGCTGCTCAAGGACAAGAAGGAAGTCGGCGACAAGGTCCTGTTCATCGGCGGCGGCCAGTCGTCCTGCGAAGCGGCGTATGACCTTGTCCTTCAGGGCAAGCACCCCATCATCGTCGAGTACGCGAACGACCTCGTCGCGGCACAGGCCACCTGCCTTGCCAACACGTCCTTCCTGCGTGACGCGATGGAGTACCACAAGGTCCCGACCTATCTCGAGTCCACTGTCACCGAGATCACGGACACCGGATGCACCGTCAAGAACGTCAAGACCGGCGAGAGCACCTTCGTCGCGTGCGACAACGTGGTCAATGGCGTCGGCTTCATCCCGACTCCGGTCGGCGGCAAGGACAACAAGCAGGTCCACCGCGTGGGCGACTGCGTTGCCATTGGCAACCTGCGCACCGTCATCTGGCGCGCGTGGGATGTCTGCATGAAGATCTGATCCCGTAAACGAGAATCCCTCCGGCTATGCGGTTGCCGGAGGGATTTTTTCATGCCGCCGCGCGCGGACTCGCGCAAATGGCCCGTGCGGCCTGCGGGAACAGGCAAAGCGCCCCCGGAGCATCTGCTCCGGGGGCGCCGCCTCTTTTATCGGCTCTGTCTTTTCCGTTTCCGCCGCGTCCGGCTCACTCACCCTGCGCGCGCAGCCAGCCGCTGGCCACGCCGGGGAAGTTCGTGATGATGCCCTCGCAGCCCCAGCGGTGCAGCTGCTCCAGACCCGCCATGTCGTTGACGGTCCAGACGTTCATCTTCACGCCGTGCTCCTTGCAGTCGCGCACGTTTTCGTCCGTGAGCAGCTCGATCGGCGGGTGGTAGCAGGCAAAGCCCGCCTGCTGGCAGTAGTAGCCGGGGAAGCCGCCGATGCTGTCCTCGAGCACGAGCGCGCCGACTTCGACGGCGTTGCCGCTGATCTCGAGGATCTTGCGCAGCGAAATGTGGTTGAACGACGAGAACATGACCTTCTTCTCCAGACCGTAGCGCTCGATGGTCGCCCAGATCTTGCGCTCGATGTCATGGTAGTAGATCTTGTCGGTCTTGATCTCGATGTTGTGGCCGACGGACTCGCCGGAGGCCCACTCGCAGTACTCGTCGAACGACGGGATGTGCTCGGGGGCGTACTTGCCCTTGTAGCAGGCGGCGGCGTTGACCTGCTGCAGCTCGGCGAACGAGTGGTCGCAGACGCGGCCGGAGCCGTCGGTCGTGCGGTCGAGCCGCTCGTCGTGGATGACGACGAGGCGCCCGTCGCGCGTTTCATGCACGTCCATCTCGATCGCGTCGCAGCCGACCTTGACCGCCTCGCGGAACGAGAGCATCGTGTTTTCCGGATATACACCGCTGTAGCCGCGGTGTGCCATTACTTTCATACGATTATCTCCCTTAATAAATGAGATTCGGTATCAGCATCGAGATGCCCGGAATGTACGTCAGCAGCAGCAGCGCAATGAGCAGTGCGATGATAAACGGCACACACTCCTTGATAAACTCCTGCATCTTACACCCTGTGATCGACACACACGTAAACATCATGGAGCCGAACGGCGGGGTCAGGCCGCCGATCATGATGTTGACGTTGCACACGATGCCGAAGTGCACCAGGTCGATGCCGGCCGCCTTCACGATCGGCACCATGAGCGGGGCGAGGATAATGAGCGCCGCGCCGCCCTCGAGGAACATGCCGACGATGAGCAGCACAACGTTCATGACCAGCAGCACGAGGAACTTGTTGCTGGCAAAGCTCGTCACGGCGTTGAGCAGCATGGTGGGGATGTTCTCCCAGTTGAGGTAGTAGCCGAACACGGTCGCCGACACGATGATGAGCATGACGGTGGCGGTGCCGGAGATGGTCTCGCGCAGGATGGGGATAAAGTGCTCCTTTTTCAGGCCCTTGTAGACGAACTTGCCCACGATCAGGCAGTAGAGCACGCCCACACCGCCGGCTTCCGTCGGCGTGAAGATGCCGAAGCGCATGCCCATGATGATGCCCAGCGGGAAAAACAGCGCCCAGAAAGACTTGAGCGCCTGCCGGCCAATCTCGCCGAGCGTTGCGCGGCGGGGGCGGGACGGCGCGTAGCCGCGCTTTTTGGAGATGAGCGCCACGGCGATCATCAGCGCCACAGCCATAAGCAGACCGGGGACGTAGCCGGCAGCAAAGAGCTGACCGACGGATGCGCCGGCGATCAGACCGTAGACAATGAGGTTGATCCCGGGCGGGATGATGGGCGTGACGCACGAGGACGCCGCCGTGATCGCGGCGGAAAAGCCCTTGCCGTAGCCGCGCTTTTCCATCTCGGGCACGAGCAGCTTGCACTCCATGGCGGCGTCGGCGTTGGCCGAGCCGGAGCAGCCGCCCATGAGCATGCTCAGCAGGACGTTGATCTGCGCCAGGCCGCCGCGCATATGCCCGGTGAGCGCATCGGCAAAGTCCATAAGCCGCGCGCTGATGCCGCCGTAGTTCATGATCGACCCGCACATGATGAAAAACGGGATCGCGAGGAACGGGAACGACTGCGTGGCCGTGACGAATTTCTGCATCAGCAGGTACGGCATCGTCGTCGTGTCAATAAAGCCGAAGTAGGTCAGCGCCGCGGCAAAGAGCGCGTACGCGATCGGGATGCCCGTGAAGTACAGCACGAGCGCGATGATGATCGGCAGGATGGAGAGGAACGTGCTCATGCGTCCACCTCCCCGCCGTGGCTGCTGCTGTGCCTGAGGTCTTTGACGAAAAAGACGAGCGAGTAGATCGTCATCAGGCCGAAGCCGATGACCAGCGCCGTGCTGACCGCGGAGGACGGCAGCTTTGTGATCGGCATGCGCTTGATCCAGGACGACTGGATAAACTGCACGCTGAGCACCGTGATGTAGCCGTTGATGATCACGAGCAGGGCGTTGGTGATCAGATGCACGACCCTGCGCGCGCCGGCCGGCAGCCGCTCCACGAGCAGATCGACGCCGACGTGCTGGTGCTTGCGGTAGGCATAGGCCGCGCCGATGAACACCGAGTACACGAAGCAGGAGGTGGCGATCTCCTCGCTCCAGATGATGATATAGTTAAACAGTTTTCGCGTGATTACGTTGACGATGACGAGCAGGATCGTTACGATCATCATCGCACCCGCGATGACCCCGTCAAAATTTTTCAGTAGATTTTTCAAATTTGCTTTCCTCTGCTTTCTGTGGCTTTGCTCAGCAATGCCGGGTGTCCGGCAGCATGTGCGGGACACCCGGCATAAAAGCCGGTATGAGGCTTCCGACCGACCGTCAGCGCGCAGCGCTCACTTGTTGGCCTGGCGGTACTGGGCGAGGATGGCCTGCGCCTGCTCATAGAAGGTGGGCGTCACGCCGTCCTCCTTGACCATGCGGTCAAACTCCGGCTGCACGGCAGCGCGGAACGCATCGACGTCGACCTCATTGAACGAGCAGCCCTGCTCCTTCTCGAGCTTGGCCTTCGTCTCGTCGAAGGAGGCGTTGGTGAAGTCGGTGAGTTCCTTAGCGCCCTTGGTGAACTCTTCCTGGATGATGGTGCGGTACTCTTCCGGGATGCTGTTCCAGACCTTGGTGCTGATGTAGGCGCCGCAGGTGCCGACGAGGTGGTTGGTCAGGGACATGTTCTTGCACACCTCAGCGCTGCCGTTGGTGGAGTAAGCGTTCATGTTGCCCTCCAGACCGTCAATGACGCCCTGCTGCACGGCAGAGATCGTCTCGGAGAACGGCATGCCGGTGGGCGTGGCGCCCATGGCCGTGAGGCAGTTGATGTACATGGAGCTGTTGGGCACGCGGATCTTCATGCCCTTGAGGTCAGCGGGGGTCTTGATGACCTTGTTGGTCTGCATGCAGCGCATGCCGACGTTGAAGTCGAGCGCGAGCACGTGGATGCCGTAGTTATCTTCGAGCTTCTGGCACATATCCTTTACCAGATCGGACTGGCAGACGTAGGAGTACTCGTCGATGCTGTTGTACATCATGGGGCCGATGAGTGCTTCAAAGTCGATGTCGTAGTCGGCGAGGTAGGAGGGGTCTTCGCAGGCGATCCAGTCGGCGCCGTTGACGACCTGCTCGATGTTGTCCTTATAGACGGCGAGCTGGCTGGAGTCGTAGCACTGGATCTCGATCGCGCCGTTGGTGCGCTCTTTGATGCGCTGGGCGACCTGCTGCATCTCGATCGAGAGCTGCTCGGTCGGAGCAAAGACGTGGCTGAGTTTGAGCACGAGATGATAATCTCCGTTGTTGTCGTCAGCGGCCTTATCGCCGTTGCTGCCGCAGGCACACAGTGCGAACACCATGACCAGCGCAAGAAGCATAGCAACAAATTTCTTCAAGGTAGTTCCTTTCTGCTTAAAAAAAGCGTTGAATTTTTCTCCGTCATTTTAACGGCTCTCTGTGAAAAATGTTAACATTTTTGTGCGATGCCGTCAACATGAACGGAAATTTTCCTTGCCATTTTTCTGTTTTCGCTATATACTCCTCTTGGAAATTGGTGAAACTGCAAAGGCAAAAGCGCGATTTTTCACCGAAAAATGCTTAATTTTTCAACACAAAGGTCTCCCTTCTCGTGTTGTCACCGGAGGTGCCTATGAGCAGCAAACCCACCCTGCGCGACATCGCGGAGGCGACCGGCGTTTCGACGGCGAGCGTCTCGATGATCCTCAACGGCAAGTCGCTCGAGCGCTTTTCCTCGCAGCGCGTGGCGAGCGTGCTCGCCGAGGCGGAGCGCATCGGCTACCGCACGCCGTCGGCCCGCTGCGCCGGCAAACAGATCGCGATCCTTTCCCCGTCGGTCTCGAATCCCTATCACACGATGATGATCTCCGGCATCGACGCGGCGGCCAGCGCCGCCGGCTACCAGACCGCGATCTACAACACCTATTGGAATCCCCGCACGGAGAGCCACCTGCTCGACACGCTCGACTATTCGCGCGTGGCCGGCATCATCTTCGCCATGACGCCGACGCAGCCGGCCAAGGTGCGCGAACTGAGCCACCGTGTGCCCATCGTCGCCGTCGGCGACCGGGTCGTTGACTTCGGCATCGACACCGTGGACGTCGACAATTTCGGCGCGGCGCAGCTCGTGGCCAAGCACCTCATCGGCCTCGGCCACAAGCGCATCGCCTACCTGTCCACGGCGCTCAACGAGCACCACATCTCCCGGATGCGCCGCGCACAGGGCCTGCAGGAGGCCTACCATATGTGGTGTCCGGAGGGCAGCGTGACCATCTGCTCGCACGTCAACTCCCTCGAGGCGGAGATCACCACGCCCGACCTGGAGTACCGCTCGGGCATGGAGCTGGCCTACAAATGCCTGCGCAACGACAAGATCACCGGCATCGTCGCCATCAACGACATGGTGGCCTTCGGCGTGCTCGACGCGCTCGTGCGCGAGGGCTACCGCGTGCCGGAGGATTTCAGTCTCTGCGGCTTTGATAACGTCACGAGCTCTGGCTATCAGCGCATCCAGCTCACAAGTGTGGAAAACTACACATTCAACCACGGCAAGAGCGCCTTCAACCTGCTGCTCGAGCGCATTGAGGGCGGGCTGAACAATCGGGAGGATCAGCCGATCAACCGCGTGGAATACCGCAGCCGCCTGATCGTGCGCGGCAGCACCGGCAAGCCGCGCAGCGGCAGCCTGTAACCAGCTCAGAAAGGAATCGCATCCATGGCGTCCGTACTCTCCTACCTGCGTGAACTGAATATCGTCACGATGATGCTGCGCATCCTCCTCGCCGTGCTCTGCGGCGGGCTGATCGGGCTTGAGCGCGAGCGCAAAAACCGCCCCGCCGGCTTTCGCACCTATATGCTCACGGCGCTCGGCGCGACGCTCACCGTGCTGCTGAGCCTGCAGCTCGACCAGATGCTCCACGGACCGTGGCGCGCGCTCGCCGAGAGCATCGGCGCGACGCAGGACGTGTCGCGCTTCGGCGCCGAGGCCGCAAAGGGCATCGGCTTTCTCGGCGCGGGCACGATCATCATCACCGCCCGCCAGCAGGTCAAGGGCCTGACCACCGCCGCCGGACTCTGGGCGAGCGCGTGTCTCGGCCTTGCCATCGGCGCGGGGTTTTATTCCTGCGCGTTCATCAGCATGCTCTTCATGATCGTGTGTATGTACGCGCTGCCGCCGCTCGAGCGGCGCATGACCCGCCGCGCACACCACATGAACATCAGCCTCGAGATCGAGAGCATGGAAAAGCTCGGCTCCGTCGTCGGACATCTGCACGCACAGGGCGCGCGCATTTTCGACTTCGAGGTCAACCGCAGCGGCTCGGCCGCGCTGCCGAACTTCCTGTGCCAGTTCAGCGCCGTGCTGCCTGACCGGCGCGACCACCCCGAGCTGCTGGCGGAGCTGTCGGCGCTCGACGGCGTGATCCTCATCGAAGAGATCTGAGAAAGGAGGCTGTGCCATGCTGCATTGTTTTGACCCCATCCGCACCCTGAGCTTCTGGGCCATTCTCGTCCGGCTGTCGCTGGCCGTCGTCTGCGGCGGCGTGATCGGCGCCGAGCGCGAGACGAAGCGCCGCCCCGCGGGCTTCCGCACGCACATCCTCATCTGCCTCGGCGCCGCCATCACCACGCTCACGAGCCAGTACCTGCTGCTCTCCCTGCATTTGTTTACCGACGTTGCGCGCCTCGGCGCGCAGGTCATCTCCGGCATCGGCTTCATCGGCGCGGGCACGATCATCGTCACGCGCGACAAGCGCGTCAAGGGCCTGACCACGGCCGCCGGGCTCTGGGCCGCGGCCATCATCGGCCTCGCCTGCGGCGCGGGCTATGTCGAGTGCGCGGCCTTTGCCACGCTCGTCGTGCTCGTGGTCGAGCTGGTGCTCATCCGGCTGGAGTTCAAGCTCACGAGCAAGAACACCGACCTCACGCTCTACATCGAGTACGCGCACGCCGTGTGCATGGAGTCCGTGCTCGCCCTGCTGCGCGAGCGCCGCGTCCAGATCGAAAGTCTCGAGATCAGCCGCATCGCGGACACCGACGCGCCCGACGCGCCGCACCACTACTGCGCGCTCATCCCCATCCACAGCCGCGCCCCGCTGCGGCCCGGCGACCTGCGCAACGATCTGGCTGCGCTGCCGGACATTCTGGCTGTCGAGGAAATGTGAAGCGAACAGAAAGCAAGGGCGGACGCCATATGGCGTCCGCCCTTGTTACATTTTCAATAGCCGCTGCTGACCACGTGCCAGCCGCTGCCGCGCCGCTCGAGCACGATGGGCCAGTCGGTATAGGTCTCGCCGGCGGTCAGGCCGCTGCGCCGCCCCGGGTCGCGCGCATACACGCTCGCAAGCAGCACGATCGTGTTGCCGTCGTCCTGCGCGCCCGCGCCAGCCAGCCAGCACGTCCGGTACGCCTCGTTGTACGCCAGACGCACCATGGCGCAGCCGCTGTGCCCGCGGTGAAACGCGCGCATGGCAGCGTCCATCGCGCCGCGGATGTCCTCGTCGGAAAACTGCTCCGACGCACCCACGACGATCTCAACGCCCGACGTGTCGCCCCGCCGCGCGCAGCCGGTCAGGCCCGCGAGCAGCAGCACCGTGAGCAGCAGCACCGCAATGTTTCTCTTGCGCATCGTCTCGCCTCCCGCCTCAGTGCAGCGTGCCGAGGTAGCCCTCCAGGATCAGGCTCGCCGCCACGGCGTCGACTGTCTGGCGGTGCTTTTTCTCCTTGCGGCCGTTGGCGTGCAGGATGCCGTGCGCCTCGATGGAGCTGCGCCGCTCATCCCAGAGCACGACCTCCAACCCCGTCGCCTCGGTGAGCCGCTGCGCGACCGCGCGGCTCTTTTCCGCACGCGGACCCTCGGTGCCGTCCATGTTTTTCGGCAGGCCGAGCACGATGCGCTCCACGCCCTCGGTGCGCACCACGTCCGCGATCGCGGCGACCGCCCGGTCGAGATTCCACTCCGTGAGCGTCCACGCCCGGCCGCACAGCGTGGCCGAAGCATCCGAGAGCGCGAGCCCGATGCGCGCGTCGCCGTAATCAATGCCCAGAATTCTCATTGTGATCCCTCCGCAGATCCATGCGGATCGCGCCCGCCATGTACAGCGAGCCGACCGCGCAGATAACGTCCTCCGGCGCTGCGTGTGCCAGCGCCAGCTCTGCCGCCTGCGCAGGGTCCGCGCAGACCGTAACCGGTTTCCCGAATCGTTTCAGATAGTCCCCCAGCTCCGCCGCCGGCAGCGCGCGGGGCGAGAGCGGCGTCGCGGCGATGTACGCCGCCGCCTGCGTATCGAGCGCCGCGAGCATGGCGGGATAGTCCTTGTCCGCCAGCACGCCCACGAGCAGCGTGATGCGCCGGCCGGGAAAATAGCGCGCGAGATTGTCCGCGACCGTCTGCGCGCACTGCGGGTTGTGCCCGCCGTCGAGCACGAACCACGGCGCGCGCCGCAGCAGCTCAAACCGCGCCGGCCAGCGCACCTGCGCCAGACCCGCGCGCACGGCCGCGTCCGGGATGCGCCAGCCGCGCGCGCGCAGCGCCGTCACCGTCTCGAGCGCGACGGCCGCGTTGCGCAGCTGGTGCGCCCCCAGCAGCGGCAGCGTATATTCCGCGCCGCGGTAGGTGAAGGTCTGCCCGTCCACGCCGTCGGTCAGCGGCACGATGGCGGCTGCGTCCGCCTCCGTGAGCGGGATGCCCCGCTGCGCGCAGATCTCGTGCAGGACGGCGCGCACCTCCGGCGTCTGCGGATAGCTGACGGCGCGCGTGCCGGGCTTGAGGATGCCCGCCTTCTCGCGCGCGATCTGCTCGAGCGTATCGCCGAGGATCTCCGTGTGGTCGAGGCCGATGTTCGTGATGACGGCGCACGCCGGCGCGGCAATGACGTTCGTCGCGTCGAGCCGGCCGCCGAGGCCGACCTCCAGCACCACGACGTCGCACCCCCGCCGCCGGAACCACAGCATGGCCGCCGCCGTCACGAGCTCAAACTCCGTCGGCGGGTCGTCCATGGCGGCGATGCACGGCTGCAGCGCCTCGCACACGGCGGCAAACTCCGCGTCCGGCACGGGCACGCCGTTGACCTGCATGCGCTCGGCGAAGCGCTCGAGATACGGCGATGTGAACAGCCCCGTCGTGTAGCCTGCCGCGCGCAGGATGGATGCGAGCATCGCCGCCGTGCTGCCCTTGCCGTTCGTGCCCGCGATGTGCACGAACTGCAGCCCGTCCTGCGGGTCGCCCAGGCGGTGCAGCAGCTCGCGCACGCGCGCGAGCCCCGGGCGGGAGCCGCGCCACTCCACGCCATGGATCAGCTCCATGGCCTGCTCAATTGTCATATCGCCGCACCTCCCGCGCAAAAAATCAGATGCTGCGATTATACCACGTTCCGCGCAGCGCGGCAACCGGGGTACTTGCGTTTTTGCGCCGCATGGGGTAAACTGTTATTTTAGTGATTTCCTGACGAACGGAGGCGACATATGGAAAATCTGATGATCTCGGCAAACGCCGTGCTGCCCATGTGCCTGGTCATGGCGCTCGGCTACGGCACGCGCCGCCTCGGCTGGCTCCGCCGTGAGGAGATCTCCACCATCAACAAGATCGCTTTCCGTATTTTTCTGCCATGTTTGCTTTATTATAATATATATTGCTCCGATCTGTCCGGCTCGTTTGACCCGCTGCTGATGGCCTATGCCGTGGGCGGCGTGCTGCTGACGTTCGGCCTCGCGCTCGGCTACACGCTGCTGACCGAAAAGCTGCCGGAGCGCCGCGGCGTGCTGATCCAGGGCATGTTCCGCAGCAACTACGTCATCATGGGCATCCCCGTGGCGACGGCGCTGCTCGGCGCCGATCAGCTCGGCACCGTCTCGATCCTGATCGCGGTCATTGTGCCGCTGTTCAATATGCTGGCCGTCGTCGTGCTGGAGGTGTTCCGCGGACAGAAGCCGAAGCCGCTGCACATCCTCGGCCAGATCGCAAAAAATCCGCTCGTCATCGGCTCCGTGCTCGGCATCCTGACGCTGGTCGCCGGCATCCGCCTGCCGCACATCCTCGAGCAGACCATCCAAAGCGTCAGCGCCATCGCATCGCCCCTGCAGCTGTTTTTGCTCGGCGCGTTCTTCCAGTTCTCCGGCCTGAAGACCTACCGCCGCGAGCTTGTGACCGTGTCGATCGCCAAGCTGATCGTCTCGCCGGGCCTGTTTCTGGGGCTGGGCGCGCTGCTCGGGTTCCGGGGCGTGGCATTCGTGTCGCTCATCGGCATTTTCGCCTCGCCGACCGCCGTCAATTCCTTCACCATGGCGCAGCAGATGGGCGGCGACGCCGAGCTCGCCGGCGACATTGTGGTCACGACATCGGCCGCGAGTATCCTGACCATGTTTTTTTGGATCTTCCTGTTCAAATCCCTGGGCATGTTCTAGGCGCCGGGGGCTTCCCAAACCGGACAAACCGGCGTATAATACCATATTCGGATAACGAAAGCATAGAGAGGGCAAAACCATGAATTTTCGAATGATCGGGCAGGTCGTCGGCCGCGTGCTGTGCATCGAGGCCGCGCTGATGCTCCTGCCGATGATCGCAGCTGTGATCTATGACGAATCTCCGGTCCCGTTTCTGATCACGATCGGCATCACCGGCGGCATCGGGCTGGTCATGTGGCGCGTGCGCGCCAAGTCCGGCGGCATCACCGCGCGCGACGGTTTTCTCATCGTCGGCCTGTCGTGGATCGCCATGTCGCTGCTCGGCGCGATCCCGTTTGTGCTCACGGGCGACATCCCGAACTACATCGACGCCCTGTTTGAGACGATCTCGGGTCTGACCACGACCGGCGCCAGCGTCGTCACATCGCCGGAGAGCATGACGCGCGGCGGCATGTTCTGGCGGCTGTTTACGCACTGGATCGGCGGCATGGGCATCCTCGTGTTCGTGCTGGCCGTGCTGCCCATGAGCGGCAACCGGTCGATGCACATCATGCGCGCCGAGGTGCCCGGCCCGACGGTCGGCAAGCTCGTGCCGCGCATCCGCAAGACTGCCTCCATCCTCTACCTGCTGTACATCGCGCTCACGCTCGTGGAGACGGTTCTGCTCATCGCCGGCGGCATGAGTTTTTACGATGCACTGCTGCATTCGTTCGCCACCGCCGGCACCGGCGGCCTGTCCACGCGCGCGCTGAGCATCGGCTACTACAACAGCGCCTATATCGACATCGTCGTGGGCGTGTTCATGATCCTCTTCGGCGCCAACTTCAGCCTGTATTACCTCATTCTGCTCGGCAACATCCGCACCGCGCTGCGCAACGAGGAGCTGCGCTGGTTCCTCGGCATCATCGCCTTCGCCGTCCTCACGATCGCAGTTGACATCCGCAATCTCTACGGCGGCGTCGGCCATGCTCTGCGCTATTCGTTCTTCCAGGTCACATCGATCATCTCTACGACAGGCTTTGCCACCGCGGACTTCAATCTCTGGCCGGAATACTCCAAGTTCCTGCTCGTGCTGCTGATGTTTGTCGGCGGCTGCGCCGGCAGCACCGCCGGCGGTCTGAAAGTCTCGCGCGTGATGCTGCTGTTCAAATCCTGCACGATCGAGGTCAAGAAGATGCTGCGCCCGCGCTGCGTGGAAAACGTCCGCCTCGACGGCAAGCCGGTCGACGGGCAGACCGTCTACAACGCCCTGACGTATTTCACGTTCTACATCATCATCATGCTCATCGCAGGGCTGATCGTGTCGCTCGACGGGCTGGACTTCACGACGAATTTCACCGCCGCACTCTCGTGCCTGTCCAACGTCGGGCCGGGGCTCTCCCTTGTCGGACCGACTGGAAGCTTTGCCATCTTCTCGCCGCTGAGCAAGATCGTGCTCATGATCTGCATGCTGCTCGGCCGTCTGGAGATCTTCCCGCTGCTGCTGCTGTTCGTGCCGTTCACGTGGCGCTGGAAATAAGCGCCGCCCGCAGCCGGAAACGCACATTGCATAGAACCGCCCCGCAAGTCACAGAACTTGCGGGGCGGTTTTTTCGATACCCACTCCTTGCCGAACGAATGATGCCGCATTTAAGGCATCTGCGCAGCAGGGGAGCTCGCCGCATCTAACATACCGCAGACAGCGACAACCCCGCAGGCCGAAGCCTGCGGGGGTGCCTCCGCGTTTCCGCGGTTGATTGCACCCGAGGCGGGCCTTGCCCCCTCGGGCTCCCCTGCTGCGCTGTTGCGTCTCCCGCCGCATCTATCATACCGCAGACAGCGACAACCCCGCAGGCCGAAGCCTGCGGGGTTGCCTCTCTACGCTGCAAACGCAGCGGTCAGTATTTTTTGTTGGGACGCTGGAGAGTTGCGCCGCGGTCAGATCACTCCGACAGCTCTGCCTTCTTGTCGGCAGACAGCTTCTTGATCTTCGGGATGCCCCAGATGAACGCCGGGAGCACAACAACGATCAGAGCGTAGTAGCCGTCATAGCCATAGATCTTGGAGATGATGGTCGACAGGCCGAGCAGGGAAACTGCGTAGCACAGGCCGATGACGATCAGGCCGACGATGACGCTGCGGACAGCCTTGCTCTTGATGGCCTTCGGGAAGCAGTGGCCCTCGAAGCGCTGGATCATGGAGTAGACCAGCGTGACGGACGTGGACACGAACGCGCAGAACAGCAGGATGGTGTACACGACGAACAGCCAGGTGTAGCCGCTGCCCATGAGGGTAACGACGCTCTGGTTGGGGAGCTTCATAACGTCGGCAATGTGGCGGGCGGCGATGCTGGCGACGGAGTCAACACCAACGCTCTTGATGGCGCAGAGGACCGGGTACCAGCGCAGCAGCATGGCGCCGGAAGCGGCGAGCGCGCCGCCGTTCATGAGCCAGCCAAGGATGCTGGCGCGCTTGACGCCCTTGTGGGTCAGCTCGGTGGAAGCAGCGATCATGGCCGGGACGGACACGCACTGGAAAGCAGCGTACACGAACACGCCGCGCCAGACGCCCTCGAGGCCCTTCTGGGAGGTGACGTCCGCGATGGCCGGGATGGAAGCGTAAGCCGCGTTCTCAGTGGCCAGCTCCTGGGCGACCGCGTCGATCGGAACGACGAAGCCCATGATGACCAGGATCGCGGTGACGATCAGGATCGCGGTGGAAAGAACGGTAGAAGCCTTGATGATCAGGTCAACGCCGAAGATCGACAGGAGGATCAGCAGGGCGATGATGACGAGGTTGCAGATGATATCGGGCAGGTTGATCAGGCTCTTGACGATGCCGCCGGCGCCGTCAACGCAGGACGCGACCGCCGCGAGGATGATGATGATGTAAAAGATCTCGAAGAAGACCTCCATCCACGGCTTCGGATACAGGGCACGATAGGTGTCCTTGTAGTTGTCGAAACCGCTGAGCTTGGCAAACTTCATCATGATGTACATGACGACGGCCAGGATGCCCATGGCCAGCAGCGGGAAGATTGCCGCGGTCCAGCCATACTGGACAAAATAGTTCACGACCTGGTTGCCGGTCGCAAAGCCGGCGCCCACGTGGGTGCCGAACCAGACAGACGCCACGGTGAAGGCGGCTGCCCAGCTGCTCTTGAGCTTTTTGTTATCCATTTTTTACCTCTCTCTTTTTTGCTCTTTTTTTTGCTTTTCTCTCTTTTATTTCAATCCTGCCTCGTGCTCTCCTACCAACCGGGACAGGGCTCGAAATCCACACCCATGTGTTAATTTATGAACAAGTCGTTAACAACTTGGGATAGTAAATTTATAATTCTCTCACACGCAAAAGTCAATAACAGCCTCTTCCAATCCCCAATTTTTTTCAGTCGTTTTCTGAAAATTGTCGAATTGCACAAAATCTTGCATGTATTTTTATGCACTCTGATTCTGGCGCTTTTGTAATATTTTATGCGATTTTAGCGCTTTGACAGCAAGAAAACAGTTGCGGCGTCTACACTTTCGTGCTATCATAACAACGCTGGGAGTGCAAATCTTTTGTCGAATTTCTGACAAGCGAGATTGGCACATTTTTGACACAGACCAGCAGGTTCGGCAAACGCGATTGATGAATTTTTAACCATCATTTTGCGTACACATCCATTGCCCAATGTCGATTTTGAGGGGAGCGCGCACGTTATGAAGCTCGTGACATTTGAAAAGGACGGCCGCAGCGCCGTCGGCCTGCTCAACGCGGCCGGCACTGCCGTGCATCCCGTGCCGGGCTGTGCGGACATGCAGACGCTCATCGGCATCTGGCCGGCGCTGGACACTGCCGCCGTGCTGCGCAGCGCCGCGCTGCCGCTCGAGCGCGTGCGGCTGCTCGCGCCCATCCCCCGCCCGGAGCAGGACGTGATCTGCCTGGGCATCAATTATTTTGACCACGCCAAGGAGAGCGAGGCCGTCGCCGGCAAGGGCGTCAAGGCGCCGGACACGTTCCCGATCTACTTTTCCAAGCGCGTGAACGAGGCCGTCGCCCCCGGCGGCGACATTCTCAGCCACAGCGATCTGGTCGCCGACCTCGACTATGAGGCGGAGCTGGCCGTCGTCATCGGCCGCCCGGCGTACAACGTCAGCGAGGCAGACGCGCTCGACTACGTATTCGGCTACACCATTTTGAATGACGTGAGCGCGCGCACGATCCAGAACCAGCATAAGCAGTGGTACCGCGGCAAGAGCCTCGACGGCTTCACACCGATGGGCCCGTGGATCGTCACGCCGGACGAGTTCGACGTGCGCAGGCCGCAGAAAATCCAGAGCCGCATCAACGGCGAGCTCCGGCAGGACAGCACGACCGACCGCATGATCTTCCACGTGCCGTACGTAATCGCCGAGCTCAGCCAGGGCATGACGCTCCGCCCCGGCACGATCATCTCCATGGGCACGCCGGCCGGCGTGGGCATGGGCTTTGACCCGCCGAAGTGGCTGCACCCGGGCGACGTGGTCGCGTGCAGCATCGAGGGCATCGGCACCCTCACCAACACCGTTCGGTAATCCGCCGTCAGGCATACGCCTGCAGCGGCCGAAGATATCGCAAACAGATTCAGAAAAGGAGAGAAAAAGTTATGAAATTTGCAATGTATGGTTCCGGCGCAGCCGGCAGCGTCTTCGCTTCTTACCTGCGTAAGGGCGGTGCGGACATCATCCTCATCGACCGCTACGAGGCGCACATGAAGAAAGTCGCCGAGGAAGGCATGCACTTCACCATCCATCAGGAGGAAGATGGCGGCTACAAGGATTACGACTACCAGCTCAAGGGCTTCCGCACCTACACCACCGCTGCTGACGCGGCCGCGGCGGAGGGCAAGGTCGACGTCATCATCTACATGACCAAGGCGACCCAGCTCGAGCAGGCCATCCAGGACTCCATGCCTGTCGTCGGCGACACGACCGTCGCCGTCTCCCTCATCAACGGCCTCGGCAACGATGACAACCTCTTCAAGGTCTTCCCGAAAGAGCGCTGCATCATCGGCTCCGGCGTGCTGGGCACGGCTCTGCCCGAACCCGCACACTGCGTGTCCACCCCGGCCGGCGGCGTGCAGATGAACTTCGGCGGTGCGGTCCGCTCGGAGCTCACCGACGCGGCCTGCGCCGAGATGCTCAAGTGCTACCGTGACGGCGGCTGCGACGCTTACTGGCGCGACGGCGAGCCGGGCACCGACAACAACATCTACAAGTTCATCTGGAAAAAGGTCTGCGTGAACGCCACCGTCAACACCGTGTGCGCTGTCCTGCGTCTGAAGATCGGCGAGGTCGAGGCGGATCCGTTCGGCCAGTGGCTGTTCCACAGCGTCATCCGCGAGACCTGCGCGGTCGCGACCGCCAAGGGCGTGCCGATGGACGCCGATGAGTTCATCGCCCACGATCACAAGGACATCGTCACCAACATCGCGGACTACTATCCGTCCATGTGCCAGGATATGCTCTTCAACCACCGCCAGACCGAGATCGACGTGCTTAACGGCAAGATCGCGGAGTACGGCGAGCAGCTGGGCATCGACACCCCGGTGTGCAAGGTCCTGTCCCAGGTCGTGCGCTGCATCCAGGGCAACTACGACAAGCAGTACCTGAAGTAATTTCAAACCCCAAGTTTTCTCTGCCGGCCGGCCAACAACCGGCCGGCAGTTTGCTAAGGAGGCAAACGCATGAAAATCGCAATGATCGGCTCCGGCGCTGCCGGCAGCGTGTTCGCCGCCTACCTGCGCAAGGGCGGCGCCGAGCTCTGGCTCGTCGATAAGTACAAGGCGCACATGGACAAGATCGCGGCCGACGGTCTGGTCTTCCGCACGCCGGAGGGCGAGGAAGTGCTCACCGGCTTCCACACGAGCGCCACCGCGCACGACATCGGCACCATGGATATGGTCATCCTCATGGTCAAGGCCACGCAGACCGCGGACGTCATGGCCGACACCATGCCCTGCATCGGGCCGGAGACGGTCGTCGTCTCGCTGCAAAACGGCCTCGGCAACGACGAGGTGCTCGCCCAGTTCGTGGAGACCGACCGCATCCTCTACGGCAGCGGCCTGATCGGCACGGAGCTGGCCGGCCCCGGCGTGTGCGTGAGCAAGCCGGAAAAGGGCATCCAGATGCACTTCGGCGCCGTGCACAACAACCCGAAGGCCGACGCCGCCGGCAAGGCGCTCGAGGCGTGCTTCCAGGCGGGCGGCTGCAACGCGAGCTTTGACGAGGATGTGCGCCCGTACATCTGGAAGAAAGTCATCGCCAACAGCGGCTATAACGGCGTGAGCGCCGTCATGCGCCTGAAGGTGAAGGAGACCTTCGCCGACCCCTACGGCCACGACATCGTCATCCATGTGTGGAAAGAGGGCTGCGCCGTCGCGCAGGCGCTCGGCATCGGCGATCTCTGGCCGCTCATGGAAAAGGAAGAGCCGAACATCGTCGCCAACCTCGGCAACTACTATCCGTCCATGGCGCAGGACGCCGTGCTGCACCAGCGCCAGACGGAGATCTCCGTGCTCAACGGCGCCATCGCGCGCTACGGCGAGCGGCTGGGCGTGCCCACCCCGTTCAACACCGTCATCACGAAAGTCATCTCCTGCATCCAGAACAACTACGACAAGCAGTATCTGGGCTGATAACGCATCCACGCATTGCATGTATCCCTACGTCAGCGCCCCGGCACCCGCCGGGGCGCACGTTTTTTCCCCATACGCAAAAACACCCCCTGTGCCGTGCACAGGGGGTGTTCGCTATGGTTGTTTCGTTTACCGTCAGCGCCGCGCGCTTACCGGTCGGGATATTTCTGCGCCAGATCGGCCTCGAGCGCATCCCAGTCTCTGGCCGGCGTGATCTTTGTCCACGTCTCGGGCGAGGTGTTGTTCACGCGCTCGTAATCGTGGTTGTTCGTGGCCTCCTGCACCGCCTCATAGGACCAGTTGCCCGGCGTGTCCGGGTTGTCCGGCCAGGTGACCATATCCGGGAGGAAATGCTCCTTGTCCGGCGTGCGGAAGAGAACGTTATTGATGATCTCCATGACCTCGGCGCGGGTGATCTCCGTATTCGGGCGGAACGTGCCGTCCGGATAGCCTCTGACCAGACCGAGCGCCGCCGCGCGGTTGATATACACGCGCGCCCAGCTGCCGAAGATATCCGGGAATGCATCACCGGTAACTTCCGGTGCGTGGTAGAATCGCGCTGCGATCGTCGCGAACTCCGCGCGTGTGATCGGCGCGTTCGGGCGGAATGTGCCGTCCTCATAGCCGGTGAGAATACCGGCGTTGGTCAGCGTCGAGACCGCGCTGTTATACCAGGCACCGCTTGCCACATCGGAGTAGCTGTTCGTGCGAGACCACACATTTTCGCGGGCCTCGTCCTGAAGCAGACGGTAGAAAATCGTTGCGACCTCCGCGCGTGTGATCTGGCGCTCCGGCTTCACCGTGCCGTCCGGATAACCGCAGATATACGCATCGTGCTTCTCGCGCTCCAGCGGCGGGGGCGGCAGCTCGTTGTCCTCGACGGAGAACACGAACGTGATGTGCGCAGCCGCTTCCTGGAACGCATTGCCCATCGCGGGGTCAACATCAATGGTCACGTCCAGATCGACCGGATCGGTCTTCGGGCCGACCTCGGCAATGAAGACGTTGCTCTTGAGGCCATCGGCCGCATCGAGCTGGCTGAAGAGCTTCGCGGTCTTGTTGGACGCGAGCGGAACGCCGTTTTTCGACACGGTCATGCCGATGTGATCGAGCACATCGTTGTACGAGATGTCGGGGCCTTCCTTGGCGGAGGCGTTGCCGTCGATCTCGGCGCGCAGATAGATCTTTGCGCCCTGCACACCGTTTTTGCTGTCAGCCTGCACGCGGATGGTCTGCGTGAGGCTGTCGCCGGGCATGCAGTTGGAGAAGTTCGGGAACAGGTTCGTGTCCGAGCCCTTGCCGGTGTGGGTGAAGGTGAAGTGTGCGTTGGTGCCGTCCGTTCCGTCATAGTACGTGACGGTGGGGATGTTCTCCTCGCCCGTCGCCCAGATGCCCAGTCCGGCGGCCAGCGCGACCACCAGCACGAGGGCGACGATCATGGTAAGTTTTTTGTGTTTCATACCGTTGCCCTCCTTAAGGTGTCGTGGTCGGCTGCGTCAGATAGCCGTTGTTGTCAACGCGCACGCCCCAACTATCTGTCACGGCCTTGCTCGGCGCGGCCTGAATGCTCTCGGCCAGCACCGTCACCTCGAGGTGGCAGCCCTCGGGCGCATTCGGCTGCGTGATGGGGTTGCCATCAAGCAGGTTGGAAGTCTGGCCAGTTGGTGCGACCGGCTTCGTGTAGTAGTAAATGCCGTCTTTCTCGAACCAATCACTATTTGTGATCGTCGGTGCCGGTACCGGAGTCGCAGAGACGTTCCCGTCTTTGTCTACCCAGTTGCACACCAGCTTGACGCGGACATAGGACGTGGCAGTGCCTTCGTTCTTGACGTAAATCTCCGACTTGCTGCCGTTGTCTGTCTTCTCTTCGATCGTGATTTTGGACTTGGCCGCCGTGAACGTGTTCGTCACCGGAGCGGTGTTCGCCGTGAGCAGGGCAAGCGTCGTGCCGACGGCCAGCGCGAAGATCAGGCACAGGGAGAGGATGAGCGCGGTCTTTCTCCCGCCTGAACCGTTAAAAATACGTTTCATATGTCATCCCTCCTGTTCAGTTTGTGCCCGAGCCCGGAACATGTCCGGTATTATCGATATTATCCTTGGCCGTCCACTTGTTGATGACGTCGACAATGCTCGTGAGCCAGTCGTGCTTTACATAGGTGTTGGTGATCCCGGCCTCGCCGTTGGGCGTTGTGCTGCTGAGCGTGACGTCTGCCTTTCCATCCTTGTCAGCCGTGTAGCTCCACGACCAAGCGGTATCCTCGACCACGGTGTAGTCGCCGACAGCCAGACCGGTGATGGTCGTGCTCGCGCCGGCCTTGAGCACCACGGTGGTCACGAGATCGTCGCCCTTCATGACGTTGAACACGAACGTCTGGTTCGGGTTCGCACCCTCACCCTTGACGGTCTTGGTGATCTTCAGGCTGCAGGTGTTGACCGTGATGGTGAACGTAGCATCTTTAGAAACGCTCTCATACGTTCCACTTTGCGTAGGCGAAACCGTGCACGTCACCTTGTAGGTCGTGGTCTGCTCCGGAGCGACGGTGCCGCCGCTTGCCGCATCGCTCCACGCCCATGTTCCGCTGCTGCTTCCGGCAGGGACCGTGTACGTGCCGACCGTTCCGCCGTTCTCATCCTTGACCGTATAGGTCACATCCACAAAAGCGTTATTTGTGCCGTCAAATGTGGCATTCTGGTGCACAAGCTCCTGCAAATTGGCAGAATCGCCAAGGTAGATCGGCTTGTCATCTGCCGTCGGCGTGATGCTTTTTACTTCCACGTCCTGCGTCGGCACATCGAACGCCTTGATCATGGTTCCCTTCGCATAGATACCGGACTGCCCATCATTCGTTGGCACCTGATTGCCGCCGAGGAAGCCAGCTTCCACAGAGACGTCAAACTCGATGATCAGTTTTTTTCCGAACGTGCCATCCGCCTTAGCGTTTGCGGAGACATAGTTCTGGTTGAAATCGAAGCCGGTCACATTGACCGCCCGCGTTGCCGGATCGATCGCTGCCTTCACCGAAGGATCGGCTGCGACCGGAGCCCCAAATGCGCTGCCGTTATAGGCTGCAGTGGAGAGACGAATAGCGCCGGCATTTTGCGGCACCGTAAAGTACGGCGTCACGATGTCTTTGATGACCGTCTCGCTGCCAAGGTCAATATTGGCGCTGCCGATCGTCTGGCTGATGGAGGTAAAGATGTTATTCAACGTCGTCGAGTTGCTCGCCGTCATATAATAGCCGGTTTTGTCGCGGGTGAAGTTTTGCGTCACTTCCCAGCCGGAATAACCCCATTTGCTATATGACTTCAGCCCGATTGCCGAGGCGTTTTTGAAGTTGCTGGACACATAGTTCAAAAAGCGGTTGCCAGCCGGCACATCTGTCCCATCGCTTGTGAGCCAATTGGCCCAATAACTCCCAACGTTTCCGTTCGAGTTTTTTGAGAACCCGGTGTCGCCATACAGCTGATCAACGTTCGCCCCGGTGAAAATGCCAACCGTGTACACGGTCACACCGGCATCCTTCATCGACTTTGCGCTTGCAATGGCGCTGGACGCAATACTCTCTTCGAAGCCATAATCGCCCGGCATGCCATCCGTGAACACGATCACGACCTTGCTGCTGTCGCGCGCGGAATCGACACTCGACAGAAGCCTCTGCGCATGGTTCAAGCCGTTTTGCGTCTGCGTGCCGCCCTTAGCCTGCAGCTGGTTAACCGCCGTTTTCAGCGTGGTCGCATTTGCTCCGCTGGCATCATTGACCGCAGTCAGTTCTTTCACGACCTGAGAAAAATTATAACGATTTCCGTTTTCCTTATACGTATCATCGCCGACCGTGTTCGTGGATTTTCCCGCAAACTTAACGATCGCGATCCGGTGTTCCACACCTTCGTCCTTGGCTTTTGTTGCCACATTGTCAATGAAAGTATTGACGGCCTGCTTCATTGCGTACTGGCGAGTGTCCGTTTCCTTGTTCGTCGTATTCCCGTTGAAATCGTCCGCCATCGAGCCGGACTGGTCGAGCACAAGGACAATGTCACAGGGTTTCGTTGTGGTGCTCGTCGTGACCGTGCCGGTCGTGTACGCTTCCAGATGCACCGTATAGCCGCCGTCGGCTTTCGGCGTAACCGTCTTAGTCAGCTCCAGACCATCATCCTGCGTCTCACCGGTATCGGCAAGCGACGGCGCGCGCGCGGCACGGTATGGAGACGTCTGCGGCCGCGTCACCATGAGCGGAAGAATCGGCCCCACCGCCGGAGACGACTGCGTGTCCTCGACCGTTCCTGCGGTCTCAGCCATATCCGCAACCGTATCGTCGGTCACGCCTGCTCCGAGGAACAGGCACATGCTCAGCAGCATGGCCGCGCAGAGGACGAGCGAGAGAATGCGTTTTTTCATATAGTCGTCCTCCTTTCTCAGGGCGTCGGGATCGGGTCGATCTGCGTGCTCGAGGTGCTCGCTTCGACCGTACCGACGTGCTTCCACACATCTCTGACATCATTGGCGGCGTACTTTTCGAGGTTCGCCGTCTGCACGGCCTCGGCCGTGACGTAGATGTGCACCGTGGCATTCTGATATTCATTGCCCATGTCCTTGCTGAACGTGACGTGGTTGAAGAGCTTCGACGTGGCGGTCTTCGGGTCGACCGAACCACGATAGTAATAGTATCCGCCCTCGCCGGCGATCCAGTCCGTGTCGTTCAGATCCAGCGTGAGCAGCCGCTCGCTCGCATCGAGCGGGATGATCTCGCCATCGGCGCCGACCATCTCGGGCGTGATCTTCACACGGGTGTAGAAAGCGCCGGAGCCGACATTCTCCACATACACCACTTTGTTCACGACGCTGCCGGGCATGGCACTCACCGTCGTAAACGGTTGGCCAGCGCCGTCCTCGTCGTGCAGTGCAAGCTTGACGGAGCCCATCGTGATGACGTTATCCGCCGTGCCGACGGCCGAAAAGTACGCCCACGTACCGACCGCCAGCAGTGCCACTGCCAAGAGGAGCACCGTTGCGATGGTCCATTTCTTCTTCATGCACAAACCACCTTTCTCCCTGATAGGATGTTTCTGAGTACCGAGTTCTCACTCTCTCTGCGCCCGAGGGCGCACGCAGGAAATTTTTGTGGAATCATTATTTCAATCTGCGCGCGGACGGCGGCAGCGCCGCCGCCCGCGCCCGGATTGAAGCCGAGCCAGAGTCCCCGATGGGGGCGGCGATTTCGCCGCCCCTTTGGGGTCAAAATGTTGGGGAATTACTTCTGCGCAGGAAAAGCCGCCCAAGCTGCATCTGCATTCGCAAAGCCGTCCGCCTGAATGGCGTCCGCCTCAACGAGGACGTTGAACGCGCCGTTCGGAAGCAAGTTCTCAATCACTTCATTGGTAACACCGGAATCCATATGAACAGTGCCCCAAACGTTCCAATAGGTCATTTCGTTGGGCTTCAGAGCCTCAGTGCGAGTGAAGGTATAAACATTGTACAGCTTTCCGTCTTTCTCAACGTTTTCTGTTTTCACCATCGTGAACTCGCCACGGCTAATTGCACTTGTCGTATACATACTGCTGTTAAGAACAGCCGTATCCAGCTCTGCGGGGAACATCACGCGGATGCGGATATAAGCATCGTTGGCACCAGTGTTCTTGACATAGGGCATCTTGTGGTAAGACTGTCCCGGAGCAAGCTTGACACCGTCACACGTATACGTGGCAGCGTTAGCTTCGATCTGTGCATCCGTATAGAAGGTATCGCCAGCTTTATACGGGCTGGTGTTGCCAGAGCCCTGCTTAAGAACTTCGGACCACAGCTCAGCATTTTGGGGATTGAGCGCCTCACCCGGAGTGCCGACGTAACCGGCATTCTCGCGATGCAGGCTGGACTCAAGCAGGTCGATCTTCACATTGCCGACGGTGAAGGTGTTGGTCGCATTGTCTTTATCGGTGAAGTACGCGAGGGTACCGCCGACAACGAGCGCCGCGACGAGCATGACTGCGATGGCAGCCACAAGAATGGTTTTCTTCTTCATATGTAGTCTTCTCCTTTTCTATTTTCCCGCACAGCCTTCTGTGCGTATATTACATGGGAAAAGCGAGGGGTGATCACACACCGGCAGCGAGGCCCTCAACAAGTCCTGCGGTGTTCCAAGCATCGACGGCGTCATCCTGACCAGCAGCCTGAATCAGATACGCGGTAAAGGTGATAGAAGTAGCCGCTTCGCCACCGGTATAGTTGTCAGCAACAGCAACCTGATTGCCCGCCAGAATCGTCGTAGTAAGAGCATTCTCTACCACATTGGCAGCCTTGACGAGGCCGTTGTTCGCTTTAACCGCATACAGCGTCTGATTGCCCTTCTCGCCAAGCTTAGTCCAGTTGGCAGCATCCACCGTAGCCGTCAGGCCATTGCCCGTGTTGTCCGTCACAACGACAAACAGGTAAGCATCCGCCACCAGGCCCTTCACACTCACAGTCGGGTCTTTGTAAATGGGCGCGCCGGGAAGGACATCCTCATATTGGATACCCGCATTCGTCGTGCCTTCGCCCTTTACATAAGCGCCGGTAGAATCCTTCACGACATTGCTCTCAACAAGCGTGAACTGCGTATTTTCATCGGTAACTTTGCCTGCAGAGAAGGTGTTGGTGATTTCCTTGCTGTCCGTCAGCAAAGCCCACGTCGCGCCAACCGCCAGCGCCACGACGAGCACGAGCGCGATGGCGACGGTCAGAGTTTTCTTCTTCATGTAATGTTTTCCTCCCTTAAATTTTGTTCAAAGCTCCCTATGTCCAACAGCACCGTGCCGGGTGCTGCCAGCAATCATTAAGTTAATGCACGAACAGGCAAAAATATTGCACGGAACCTTTATTTTCCCATATTTTCGCCGGAATTTTTGGCATCCGGGGCATCGCCGGGCTTGTCCGCCTGTGCGCGGCGGGCAGCGTCGCGCGCGTCCGCCTCCGACGCCTTGCGGAGCATGTCCGGCAGGAACGTCAGGATGATGAGCACGAGCGCGAGCGCGATGGCCAGATACATGCCGGGCGGGTTCGACACCCAGTGTGAGACATAGCCCAGATACGGGATGGTGAACACCGGGCGGCCGATGAGGTTCTTGAAATAGACAGGTGCGCCGTCGGGCGCGTCGTTCGCGTCTCCCTGCGTGTAGAAATGCTCGTTTTCCGCATCGATGGAGATCACGCGGTGTGTGACAACATCCAAGTCCTCATTGAGCACAAAGGTGATCGCGTCGCCGACCTGCACGTCCTCGGGCGCACAGGGCTTGACATAGATCAGCGAGCCGGTGTGATACGTCGGCTCCATACTGCCGGACAGGACGCACATCGGCCGCAGACCGACCAGCCGCACGCCCACCAGAAGCAGCGCCAGAATGACAACCAGGATCACCAGCACGGTGGTGACAGCGTTCCACACCTTTTGAACTCTCTTTGACATCTGTGACCTTCCTTTCCGCCCCGCTGCACTCCCCCTCCTTTCCGCGGAGACACCGGCCCGTGTCCGGAAACCGGAAACAGGAACGATCATAACACACGACAGACGCAAAATACGTCGGAACCACATACGGAATTTTTTGCGTGGTTTCCTAAAGTATACCATATGCGCCATAAATGAGAAAGGAAAAATGTTCACAATTTTCCAGGCGCGTTTTTGGCAATAGCAGACAAATCCAGCTGCGAATATGCCGCGGGCGCGCCCATTGCGTCGTGCTGCGAAGCGCCGATTGATGATGGTTTCCATTGTACTTTGCCGACCCGGATGCGTCAAGGGCAAACCGCCCGGGCAGAGCCGGGTGTCAGCGCACGGAAAAACGGCGCGCCACATTCTTACCTTTTTCTTAAATATGACACGTTCCGTCTTGTTTTTGCGCGAAAAACATGATAGGATAAGGCGATTATGGACATTTATCGGAAAGGAGCTGGCAAGCATGGAAACCAACGTGCTCGACTGGCTGGAAGTCACCGCCGCAGCCTGTCCGGACAAACCCGCTTTTCTCGATGAGGACAGTGCGGTGACCTTTGCCGACGTGCGGCGCGAGGCGCGCATCATCGGCACGGCGGCGGCAAAGTTCCGCGCCGGGCAAAAGCGGCCCATTGCCGTCATGAGCGGGCGCAACGCGCACACGCCGGCCGTGTTTCTCGGCGCGGTGTATGCCGGCTGCTGCTACGCCCCGATGGACGGGACGATGCCCGTGCACCGGCTCAACTCTATTTTAAACACGCTGGACACCGATCTGATGATCGTGCAGCGCGCGTTTTACGACAAGGCGAAGACGCTGGACTTTTCCGGCACGATCCTGATCGCGGAGGAGCTGCTCGCGGGCAGCGAGGACGCGGCGCTGCTCGCGGACTGCCGCGCACGCGCCCGAGAGCTCGACCCGCTGTACATCATCTTCACCTCCGGCTCGACCGGCACGCCCAAGGGCGTCATCACGGCGCAGCACTCGCTCATGTGCTACATCGAGGACTACGCCGGCGTGATGGGCATCGCGCGTGCCGACGTGCTGGGCAACCAGTCGCCGCTGGACTACATCGCCGCCGTGCGCGACATTTATCTGCCGCTGCGCTTCGGCGCGACGACGGCCATCATCCCGAAGGAACTTTTCATGTCGCCGGAGCGTCTGTTCGAGTACATGAACGACAAGGGCGTCACGGCCGTGGGTTGGAGCGTCTCGGCGCTGACCGTGCCGGCCGCGCTCGGCGCGTTCGAGTGCAGCGTGCCGCAGCACCTGCGCAAGGTGTGCTTCTCCGGCTCGGTGATGCCGTGCAGCTGCCTGCGCCAGTGGCAGCTCGCGCTGCCGGAGGCCCGGTTCGTCAACCAGTACGGCCCGACGGAGGCGACCGCCTCGTGCACGTATTACGTCGTGCCCGGTCTGGTCGAGGACACCGACGTGCTGCCGATCGGCAGGCCGTACCCGCACTACGAGGTGTTTCTGCTCTCGGAGCGCAACGAGGCCGTGCCCGACGGCGAGATCGGCGAGATCTGCGTCAAGGGCCCCATCCTCGCACTGGGCTACTACAACAGCCGCGAGAAAACGGCCGAGAGCTTCCTGCAAAACCCGCTCAACCACGCATACGATGAGCGCATCTATAAGACCGGCGACCTCGGGCACTTCGCGCCCGACGGCAACCTCATGTTCCACGGCCGCAAGGACCGGCAGGTCAAGCACCTCGGCCACCGCGTGGAGCTCGGGGAGATCGACCTCGCCGCGGCGAAGGTGGCCGGCGTGGAGGACGCCTGCGCGCTCTACGACCAGACGCACGAGCAGATCTGGCTGTTTTACACCGGCGAGGGCGTGACCAAGCGCGACATCGCCGTCGCCCTGCGCGCCGACCTGCCGGGCTTTATGGTGCCGCGCAAGATCGAGCAGCTCGCGGCCATGCCCCGGCTCGACAATGGCAAGACGAACATGCGCGCGCTGGCCGAGCGCATCACCGCTGCGGCCAAGCACTGATTTCGCTTACTTTACTCACTTCAGGAGGTATATTTATCATGGAACAGGAACTGATGGACATTCTGACCGATCTGCGCCCGGACGTGGATTTTGAGACTGAGACCGCCCTCATCGACGACCACATTCTCGAGTCGTTCGACATCGTGTCGCTCGTCGCGGCGCTCAACGACGCATTCGACATCGAGATCGGCGCCAAGGACCTCGTGCCGGAGAACTTCAACTCCGCCAAGCGTCTGCTGGCCATGGTGCAGCGCCTGCAGGACGAGGACTGATGGACAAGACTGCACTCCGGACGGCAGCCGCGAAATACGGCACGCCGCTGTATCTGTTTGATCTGGAGGCCTTCACGGCGCGCGCTCAAAGAGTGCGCGCCGCGTTTGGCTCGGACGTAAATCTGTGCTACTCCATGAAGGCCAACCCCTTCGTGCTGCGCGGCCTGCCGGACGTGTTCCGCTGGGTGGAGGTGTGCTCCCCCGGCGAACTGACGATCTGCGAAAGGCTCGGCATCCCGCCGGAGCGCATCCTGTACTCCGGCGTGAACAAGGGCGCGGACGATGTTGCGCGCGCCGTCGCGCTGGGCGCAGACCTGCTCACGGCCGAGAGCACGCTGCACTTTGACCTTATCTGCGCGGCCGCGGCCGCGCAGGGCAAGCACGTGCGCGTGCTGCCGCGCCTGACCGCCGGCAGCCAGTTCGGCATGGATCCCGACGCGCTGGCCGATCTCGTCGCCCGGCGCGCGGAATTTCCGAACGTGACGATCGTCGGCATCCACTACTTTTCCGGCACGCAAAAGCGCAAGGACGCCGTGATCGCCAAGGAGCTTGCGCATCTGGACGAATACCTCACGATGCTGCACGAACGCTACGGCTTCACGGCGCAGCACGTGGAATACGGCCCGGGGCTGAATGCCGAGTGCTTCCGCGACGACGCCGAGGCGCGCGACTGCGCGCTGCTCGACGCGGCGGCGGCGCACATCCGCGCCTTTGGGGAAAAGTACCCGCTCACGATCGAGATGGGCCGCTTTTTCGCCGCGCCCTGCGGCACGTTTCTCACCGGCGTGGCCGACGCCAAGTGCAACCTCGGCGTGAACTACGCCATATGCGACGGCGGCATGCACCAGGTCAAGTATGACGGCCAGCTCATGGGCATGCAGGCCCCGCCGCTGACGCTCCTGCGCGAGAGCGCGGACGCGCCCGAGCCGTGGATGCTCTGCGGCAGCCTGTGCACGACGGCGGACGTGCTCGTGCGCGAGGCGCAGCTGCCGCCGCTGCGCGTGGGCGACGTGATCGCCCTCGGCCGCTGCGGCGCGTACTCCGTGACGGAGGGCGTGGCCGTGTTTCTGTCGCGCGACATGCCGCGCGTCGCGCTCTGCCGCGGCGGGAACTTCACGCTCGTGCGCGACCGGTTTGCGACCGACGCGCTCAACACCTGCCGGACGCCGGAGGACGAAGCATGACGCTGACATCGCTGTCGTTTTACCTGCTGGTACTCGCGCTGCTGGTGCTGTACTACCTCGTGCCGAAGCGGTTCCAGTGGGTGGTGCTGCTGATCGGCAGCTACGCGTTTTACGCGTTCGTGTGCCTGCGCTACATGGGCTTTATCGTCGTGACGACGCTCACGACCTACTTCGGCGCACGCGGCATGGACGCCATGACCGCGCACATGGAGCAGACCGTCGCCGCGCACAAGCAGGACTGGGAGCGCGAGGAGCGTAAGGCGTACAAAAAGCGCTGCAAGTCCCGCCGCAAGGCGCTCATGATCGCCATCCTGCTGCTGAACTTCGGCATCCTCGCCGTGCTCAAATACTATAACTTCTTTGCCGAGTCCATGGAGACGCTCTTTGCGTCCGTGGGGCTGACGGTCTCGCTCGGCCACATCGGGCTGCTGCTGCCGCTGGGCATCTCGTTTTACACGTTCCAGTCCATGGGCTACGTGCTCGACGTCTACCGCGAAAAAGTGCCCGCCGAGCGCAACGTCGGCAAGCTCGCGCTGTTCGTGTCCTTCTTCCCGCAGATCATTCAGGGCCCGATCGGCGTGTACGACCAGCTGGCGCACCAGCTCTACGCCGAGCACAGATACAGCTTTGACAACATCCGCTACGGCGCGGAGCTGATCCTGTGGGGCTTTTTCAAGAAGCTCGTCATCGCCGACCGCGCCGTGGGCATGATCCACACCGTCGCCGGGGCGTACACCGACTACGCCGGCACGTACGTGCTGCTGGCGGCGATCGTCTACGCGCTGCAGCTCTATGCCGACTTCTCCGGCGGCATCGACATTTCGCGCGGCGTGGCGCAGATGTTCGGCATCACCATGGGCGAAAACTTCCGCCGGCCGTACTTCTCGCGCACGCTCACCGAGTACTGGCACCGCTGGCACATCTCGCTCGGCGACTGGCTGCGCAACTACCTGTTCTACCCGCTGTCGATCTCGAAGGCGTTTCTCAACTGGGGCCGCCACGCCAAGCAGCACCTCGGCAATCATATCGGCAAGGTCCTGCCGACGGCCGTGGCCTCGCTGATCACGTTTCTCATCATCGGCCTCTGGCACGGGGCAAGCTGGAAATACGTCGCCTTCGGCTTCTGGAACGGCATGGTCATCCTCGTGTCCACGCTGCTGCAGCCGGTGTCGGACAAGGTCGTCGCCGCGCTGCACATTGAGCGCAAGAGCGCGTGGTATCAGGTGTTTTCCATGCTGCGCACGTTCGTGGTCGTGCTCATCGGCTATTACTTTGACATCGCCGACGGGTTTCGCGCCGCGATGGGCATGATGTTAAAATCCGTGACCGACCTGCACCTGTCGCAGCTGCGGCCGGGCGCCGTGCTCGAGGCGCTGCCGCTGACGCGGTATGATTGGTGCGTGCTGCTGTTCGGCACGGTCGTGATTTTCACCGCCTCCGTCATTCAGGAGCGCTCGCAGCGCACCATCCGCGAGATCCTCGACGAGAAGTGTCTCGCCCTGCGCTGGGCCGTGCTGCTTGCCGGCATCTTCGCCGTCGTGCTCATGGGCGTTTACGGCCCCGGCGTGCAGGCATCCGAATTCGTGTACATGCAGTTTTAAGCCGGGAAACAGCGCCCGCTATCCCAAGCCCGCGAAGCGGGCTCGCAGCAGACCATCGCCGCAATTTTCCGCGTGGCGCTAACACAGCATGTGGAGAACATCAATGAATCCAAAACAACACGCAAAAAGAAATACCGTCCTGCGCGTAATCGCGTTTCTGCTCATCGTGGCGCTGGTCTACGGCGCGCTCACGCGGCTGCTGACCATCAACAACGCCACCGAGCAGCAGTACATCCGCAGCTTCTATCTAGAGCCGAAAAACTCGCTCGACGTCATGATCCTCGGTGCGAGTGAGACGTTTACCGACTATTGCGCACCTTTGGCATGGCAGCACGCCGGGTTTACAAGTTACCCGCTGGCCGTGTCGGCCGCGCAGGGCACGCTCTATGCATCCATGCTGCGCGAGAGCGCCAAGCGGCAAAATCCGTCTGTCTACGTGGTCGAGGTCAACGGCTTTCTCTACACGGAGGCAGAGCGGGATGAGCTCGGCACGGCCGCAACGCGCGAATGGCTCGACACGCTGCCGCTCTCACGCAACAAGGTGCAGGCCATTGACGAGTGCGTGCAGGGCGACCGGCTGTCATACTATGTGCCGCTGCTCAAGTACCACGACAACTGGAGAAAGCCGGACCTCATCCGCAATTCGCTGTCCCTGCAGCAGCAGGCGCGCGACGCGGGCTATTCGTACACCAAGCCGTTTCTGTCCATCTCCATGTTCCTCACGGAGACGGATGAGATCCCCGTGCGCCAGCAATCGCTCGACGATTTCAACGAGCAGAGCCTGCGCACCTTCTGCGAGACAGCCAAGGCACGGGGAATCAAAAACGTGCTCTTTGCCCGCTTCCCGCACCGCACCGTCATTGAAAACTATGACGCCGTGTTTGCCGAGCTGGAGGCGGTCGTGCACGAGTACGGGTATGATTTTGCGAACTTCGACACGCAGATGGACGCCATCGGCCTCGACCCGCTCAATGATTTCGCCAACGCCGAGCATCTGAACATTTTCGGCGCGGAGAAATTCACGCCCTACCTCGCCGACTATCTCGCGCAGCACTATGACCTGAACACCGCGCACAGTCAGGCCGTCACCGACGAATGGACGCGCTGCGCCGCATTCACGCAGCAAATGCTGCCCGTGTGCGAGGACAACACCCGGCGCTACACGTGCGAGAAGCTCGACGAATTCTCGCCCGTATTCGCAGACTGCCGCTGAATAAAGCAAAACGCAGCCCCCTTCGAGACGCTCGAAGGGGGCTGCGTTTTTTGTTGCTTTACCGGCCGGTGCTGCCGAAGCCGCCCGCTCCGCGGTCAGTCTCGTCGAGCGCATCCGCCTCTGCAAACTCCGCCGCCAGAAACGGCAGGATCACGAGCTGGGCGATGCGGTCGCCGGGCGCGACGGTGCGCACTTCGTCCGTGTCGTTGTGCAGCGCGACGGTGCACTCGCCGCGGTAATCGGCGTCGATCACGCCAACGCAGTTGGCCGGGCGCAGCCCCTGCTTAGAGGCCAGCCCGCTGCGCGCGAACACGCCGCCGAAATACCCCGCCGGGATGGCGAGGGCGAGGCCCGTGCCGATCATGGCCGTCGCGTGCGGCGCGATGGTGACGCTCTGCCCGTCCGCCGGGCAGGCATAGAGATCATAGCCCGCCGCGTCCGCGCTGCCGCGCCGCGGCGTCACAGCGCCGGGCCGCAGCTTCTGGATCTTCACTTCCATCCGTTCATGCCCTCCCAGAGTACGATGCGGCCCGCCGCGCGGGTCCGGTCCATGTCGATGATGCGCTGGTTTTCCGAGCCGCGGAAACGCAGGCTGATGTTGCGCTGCGCGTCCACGTAGCGCCCGTCGACGAGGATGTCGATGAGCGAAAGCATCTCGTCCGTGACCTCGCAGCGCGGGTGCGTGCCGTCGACCGTAAGCTCCTTATCGAGCGTGAAGCCCGAATACGCCCAGATGTCCTTGTCCGGATACTGCGCGCGCACCCGGCGCAGAAACGGCACGAGCGCGCGCTGGTTTTCCGGCTCGAACGGGTCGCCGCCGAGCAGCGTCAGGCCGCGGATAAAGGGCTTTTCCAGCTCGGCAAAAATCACCTGCTCGGCCGCCGCGTCAAACGGCTTGCCGTAGTGAAAATCCCACGTCTGCGGCTGAAAGCAGTTGTAGCAGTGGTTCGTGCAGCCGGAAACGAACAGCGTCACGCGCACGCCGACGCCGTTGGCAATGTCGCAGGTTTTGATCTCTCCATAATACATAGCAGTTTCCTCGCAGGCAGCGGGCGCGCCGCATGGACACGCCCGCCGGTTTTCATTTTTGCACGTTACAGATGCAGCACGCGCTCCTTGATCTCCTGCGTGCGGCCCTGGTTCCAGAACTGGGTGCCGATATAGCCGCAGGTGCGGCGGGCCACGTTCATCTTGTCCTGATCCGTGTTGCCGCAGTTCGGGCAGCGCCAGATGAGCTTGCCGTCGTGCTCGACGATCTCGATCTCGCCGTCGTAGCCGCAGACCTGGCAGTAGTCGCTCTTGGTGTTGAGCTCGGCGTACATGATGTTGTCATAGATGAACTTCATGACCTCGAGCACGGCCGGGATGTTGTTTTGCATATTCGGCACCTCGACGTAGCTGATCGCGCCGCCGGGCGAGAGCGCCTGAAACTTCGACTCGAAGGCCAGCTTGCTGAATGCGTCGATATGCTCGGTCACATGGATGTGGTAGCTGTTGGTGATGTAGCCCTTGTCCGTGACGCCGGGGATGATGCCGAAGCGCTTTTGCAGGCACTTGGCGAACTTGTACGTCGTGGACTCCAGCGGCGTGCCGTAGAGGCTGAAGTCGATGTTGTGCATCTGCTTCCACTTGGCGCAGGCGTCGTTCATGTGCTGCATGATCTCGAGCGCGAACGGCGTGGCCGAGGGGTCGGTGTGAGACTTGCCGGTCATGTACTTGACGCACTCATACAGTCCCGCGTAGCCGAGGGAGATGGTCGAGTAGCCGCCGTAGAGGAGCTTGTCGATCGGCTCGCCCTTCTTCAGGCGGGCCAGCGCGCCGTACTGCCACAGGATGGGCGCGGCGTCCGAGAGCGTGCCCTTGAGCCGCTCGTGGCGGCACATGAGCGCGCGGTGGCAGAGCTCGAGCCGCTCGTCAAAGATCTTCCAGAACTTCTCCATGTTGCCGCCGGAGGACAGCGCCACATCCGGCAGGTTGATGGTCACAACGCCCTGATTGAAGCGGCCGTAGTACTTCGGCTTTCCGTTTTCGTCGACATACGGCGTCAGGAAGCTGCGGCAGCCCATGCAGGTGTAGCAGTGGCCATCGCCGTTTTTGTCCACCTTGAGCTCGAGCATCTTCTTCTCGGAGATGTAGTCCGGCACCATGCGCTTGGCGGTGCAGCGGGCGGCCAGCTCCGTGAGGTACCAATAGGGGGAATCCTCGTGGATGTTGTCCTCTTCGAGCACGTAAATGAGCTTCGGGAACGCCGGCGTGACCCACACGCCCTTCTCGTTTTTCACGCCCTGATAGCGCTGGCGCAGCGTCTCCTCGATGATCATGGCAAGGTCATGGCGCTCCTGCTCGTTTTTCGCCTCTCCGAGATACATGAACACCGTCACGAACGGGGCCTGGCCGTTCGTGGTCAGCAGCGTGACGACCTGATACTGGATCGTCTGCACGCCGCGGCGGATCTCCTCGCGCACGCGGTTTTCGACGAGCTCGGCCAGCTTTTCCTCACCCGGATGCGCGTCGATGGCCTGCATTTCGGCCTCGACCTCGCGGCGGATGCGCTCGCGGCTGACCTGCACGAACGGGGCCAGATGCGTCAGCGAGATCGACTGCCCGCCGTACTGGTTGGAGGCGACCTGCGCGATGATCTGGGTCGCAATGTTGCACGCGGTCGAGAAGCTGTGCGGCCGCTCGATGAGCGTACCGGTGATGACCGTGCCGTTTTCGAGCATATCTTCCAGGTTCACGAGGTCGCAGTTGTGCATGTGCTGCGCGTAATAGTCCGCGTCGTGGAAGTGGATGATACCCTCCTCGTGCGCCTCGACAATGTCCTTCGGCAGCAGGAGGCGGCTCGTGATGTCACGGCTGACCTCGCCGGCCATGTAGTCGCGCTGCGTGCTGTTGACGATCGGATTCTTGTTGGAGTTTTCCTGCTTGGCCTCCTCGTTGTTGCACTCGATCAGGCTCAGGATGCGGTCGTCGGTCGTGTTGGCGCGGCGCACCAGGCTGCGGGTGTAGCGGTAAGTAATGTAGGCCTTGGCGACCTCGAACGCACCGTGGGCCATGATCTGCTTTTCGACCATGTCCTGAATTTCCTCCACGGCGGCGCTGCGGCCCAGCTCCTGGCACGCGAGCTCCACGCTCTCGGCGATGCGCTGGATCTGCCGCGGCGTCATGCGGTCGCACTCTTCGACGGCGGCGTTGGCCTTCGTGATGGCCATGATGATCTTGGAGATATCGAACGTCGCCTCGGCGCCGTTGCGCTTAATGATCTTCATTTCTCTCTTCCTCCCCCTCATAATCGAAAAACACAACATCTTGTGTGAAAAAACCGCTTTATTTTGTATTGAGAGCGGGTATATCGTACAACATCTAGTGCCTTATGTCAACAGTCACTTTTCATTTGCTTGTGCAAAACGCACACCACCGGCGCCTCTTCAGGCCGCAAAAAAGCACCGCCCGCAGGCGGCGCGGCGCTGCCCGGGCCGGAAGCTCCGGCCCGGGAACGGTGGTCCGTCAGGCAGTTTCGTAGCCGTTGGGATTGTGCGTCTGCCAGCGCCAGCTGTCGCGGCACATGTCCTCGAGCGAATACTCGGCGTGCCAGCCGAGGATGCGCGCACTCTTGTCCGGGCAGGCGTACACGGTCGGCAGGTCGCCCGCACGGCGCGGCGCGATCCGGTACGGCACATGCACGTGGTTGGCCGTCTCGAAGGTGTGCACCATCTCGAGCACGCTGTAGCCCTTGCCGGTGCCGAGGTTGAAGACGCTCTCGCCCGGATGCTCCGCCATGTAGGCAATCGCCGCGACGTGGCCGCGTGCGAGGTCCATGACGTGGATATAGTCGCGCACGCCGGTGCCGTCCGGCGTGTCATAGTCGTCGCCAAAGACGCTCAGGCACTCGCGGCGGCCGATGGCCGTCTGCGAGATATAGGGCATGAGGTTGTTCGGCACGCCGCGCGGGTCCTCGCCGATGAGGCCGCTCTGGTGCGCGCCGATGGGGTTGAAGTAGCGCAGCAGCACGACCGACCAGCTCGGGTCGGCCACGACATAGTCGCGCAGGATCTGCTCGCAGACGTACTTCGTCCAGCCATAGGGATTCGTGCAGTTGCCGGTACGGGACGTCTCGTAGAGCGGCATCTCGTTGTCGCCGGAGTACACCGTCGCCGACGAGGAGAAAATGATCTGCCGGACGCCGTGGTCACGCATCGCCTCGCAGAGCGTGATCGTCGAGCCGAGGTTGTTGTCGTAATATTCCAGCGGCATCTGCACCGACTCGCCCACGGCCTTGAGGCCGGCGAAGTGAATGACGCAGTCGATCTTCTGCTCGGTAAAAATGCGGTCGAGCCCGGCGCGGTCGCGCACGTCCATCTGATAGAACTTCAGCGGCCGGCCCGTGATCTGTTCGACCCGTTTGCCCGCCTCTGCGCTGCTGTTGACGAGATTGTCCACGACGACGACATCCATGCCCTGCTCAAGCAGCTCCACGCACGTGTGGCTGCCGATGTAGCCCATGCCGCCGGTCACCAATACGGTCATGCACCGTACCCCCTTTTGCCTGCTGATGTTCTGCTTTTATTGTACATCACATTCCGACGGAGTTCAACGGTTTTTCCCCTTGCCAGAAATTTACCGGGCGCGTGAATTTCCTGGCAATCCCTGAATTTTCAAAAATTCGGTGATTTTGCTTGACTTTCGGGTACTGCTGGGCTAAACTGTTTGTATCATTGGTGATGTCGGGATGTCTGCGTACGCACGGTTTTTCATCCATTTCGCACCCCACCCCATCTCTTTTATCCATTCTTTTCTCTTTTTATCTGATCTCTCTTTACGGATTATCTACCCTTTTTGTTCTCCGCCGCATGGCATATCTCATCCCGTCACAGTGATCGCGACGCGGGCCTGCAGCGTACGGGGCACGTGTCCATATCGGCTGCGCGTGCAGCGAAAGGCCTCCGGGGGCGCCCGGGGGCCTTTTTCATTCCATATCAAAAAAGCGTCAGGGCGCGCATACGCTCTGACGCTTTTTTCTGCTCCGCGCGCTCAGCTCTCCATCTGCTTGCCGAGGAAGCCCGACACGGCCTGCGCGAGCTTGCGCTCCGTCTCGCCGGCAGGGCCGTCGTCGTGCGCGGCCACGAACAGCACGCAGCCGAGCACGTCGCCCTCGGAGAGGATGGGCGCGGCGACGGCGACGGCGTAGCGCTCGTCGGTGTCGACGACCGGCAGCGTGCAGCTGTCGGCCGCATACTGCCCGCGCGTGCTCATGAGCTCTTCAAGCTCGCGGCTGATGCGCCGGTCGAGCAGCTCGCGCTTGCCGCCGCCGGCCACGGCGATGACCGCGTCGCGGTCGCACACGGCGGCGATGCCGCCGGTGGTCTTGTGCAGCGCGTCGCAGATCTGCGCGGCGAACTCGGACAGCTCGCCCATGGGGGAATACTTTTTGAAAATGACCTGCCCGTCGGTGTCAGTGTAGATCTCCAACGGGTCGCCCTCGCGGATACGCATGGTGCGGCGGATCTCCTTGGGGATGACCACGCGGCCGAGGTCGTCGATCCGGCGCACGATTCCGGTTGCCTTCATATTCGGAAAACTCCTTTGCTCTGTTTTGCGTTTCGGCAACCCTATTTTCTGCAAAATCCGGTAGTCTATGCAGTCCGTGCCGCTCACGGGCGTTCCAGTTTTTTCTTCAAAAAATGTCTGCCGCGGCGCAAAACGTCCCCGGAGCAGAGCGCATCTGCACCGGGGACGTTTTCGGATCGCTCGGGCCGCCTCAGACGATCTCGAGATCGTCGCGGTCGCGGAGCATGTACTTTTTCAGCGGGGTCAGGCTGGCGAGCCAGTAGAGCAGGCCGCCGCAGATGGCATCGAAGCCGCTGCCCGTGAAGATGAGAAACAGCGGGCTCTGGATGCTGCCGGTCAGCGGATTGTACACGAACAGGATCGTGATCAGGCACGAGAGGATGACGCAGCCGATGCCGACCAGGTTGAACCCGCCGGTGAACCGGTACGCATCGTGCCCCTCGATGAAGTAGGCCGCCTTGAGCGACAGCTTCCGCTTTTTCACGACGAGATAGTCCACGACGATCATGCCGATGATCGGCGCCTGAATGAACGCAGCAATGGAGATGAACGCGCCGAAGTGCTCTTCCACGCCGCCCCAGACGGTCAGCGCGCTGACATACACCATGGCGATGAGCACCAGCACCTTATAGCTGACCTTGGGCATGCCGCTCTTGACGATCATGCAGTTGACATAGGAGCCGGTACCCTGCGTGCCGACATTCGCAAACGCGACCAGCAGCAGGCTCAGCAGCGCGAAGCCGGAGCCGCAGAGGTAGGAGAGCATATTGGTAGGATCGCTCTCGTACACGCCGGTGCGCACGAACATCGCCAGCGCCATCACGCCGCCGGCGGCGACGAAAAACGGCGCGACCACGCCGTAGGCCAGCGTTGTGCCCCAGTAACCGCCGCGCTCGGTCTTGGCCAGGCGCGGCAGGACCAGCGCCTGCGTTGACCACGAGAACGCAAACGCCACGTTGCCCTCGGCCGAGATCATGAACGCCTGCAGCGGCGTCATGTCCGCATCCAGCTGCGGTTTGACCGCCACGATCTCGCGCAGCGGCACGGCCGTGAAGCACAGCACGACGACGACTGCACCGACCGCCAGCAGCGCCGTGACCAGAAAGCGGTTGGTCCACTTGATGACATTCGGCCCACCGAGCGCGATGAGCGTGCCGAGCACGACGCACAGGCAGCCCAATATCGGGTTCCAGACGGCCGCGTTGAGCACGAGGCCGAACTTCGCCGCAAGGTTGATCATCGACGAAGAAAACAGGCTCGCCGCGACCGCGTACCAGCCGAAGTTTGCCACGCTGATGATCGTGGACAGCACAGCCACGCCGCGCCGCCCCAGCACCGAGCGCAGCCAGATCCACAGATCAATGCCGTAGCGCGTGGCAAAGATGACGGGCAGGCACTCGATGAACACCCAGACGATGTTGAAGCAGAAAATGTTGATGAGCATTCTGCTGAAGGAGAGGTACTGCGCGACATAGGCGCCCTGCGTATAGCACCACGTGGCGATGGCAAAGCCGCTCGTGGACAAAAACAGATCCAGGAAGGAATACTGCCGGTCGCCCTTGAGCATGGGCACAACGCCCGTAACGGTCTCCTGCCGGATATAGCTTTCTCTGTCTGTCATGGTTCAGCCTCCCAGCATGCAGGTCACGATCAGCACCAGACTGGCCGCCACGCTGGCGATGATGATGCCGTAATCGACCCGGGTCATTTTCTTGGGGAACTCGTAGGTGTCGGACTGCATGATCTCCAGCCGCCGCTCGGTCTCCTCGTAGATGAGCTGTTCAATCGAGCCCTGCTGGGCCTCTGTCTTCTGTTTCAAGCAAACTCCTCCTCATGGTCATATCGCTCCAGCGTCAGCCGGGCGTATTGCTTTGTGTATTTATACCAGATGTAGAGATACTCGCCGACGTGCTTGGCGCACGCCTCCTGATACAGCCCCCACAAAAACCAGAAGTAGGACGCCATGGCCACATAGCCGATGTAGTGGCGCAGCTCCGCCCCCGTAGGCGCGTGGCCGAGATAGCGTGCGATCACCTGCTCCGCCTCCTCGGGCGTGTAGTCCGAGCAGGCGATAAATGTGCCGATGTCGCAGCCAGGGTCGGCCATGCCGGCATATTCCCAGTCGATCAGGTACATCTTCCCCTGCTTGTCGATCAGGAAGTTTGGGTTATAGCTGTCGCAGTGGCAGGCGCACAGGGGAACCGCGTCACCCTTCAGGCGCTCGTGCAGCGCGCACATCGTCTCGTGCAGCTCCTGCATGCCGGTAAAGTCGGAGACGTCCGTCCCCTGCAGCAGGTCGAGAAAGCCGTTGATCTTCTCCCAGATGTCAAACCGGCCGTCGAGCTGTATGCCGCTCGTGTGCAGGCGGCGCAGCATACGCAGCGCCGTGTCGACCTGCTCGGTGTTGTGATAGTCCAGAATGGCCGCGTCCTCGATATAGTGCGAGATCTTCCAGCCCTTGGCCGCGTCGATGTAGAGAAACGTGTCGTCGAGCCCCAGCGCCTTGGCCACCTCCAGCGCCCGCGCCTCGGCCGGGCGGTCGATGTAAGCCTCCGTGCCCGCACCGGGGTGGCGGTACACGTAGTCCCGGCCGTTGCACGTGAACTTGAACGACAGGTTCGTCAGCCCCGTCTTGATCGGGATGATGCCGTGGATGCTGTCCGGTGTGCAGTGGAGCACGGCGCAGATGTTGTCGAAAATATACGAGTCGGTATTGGTGACATAGGCGCTGTCAAACGCCCGCAGCTCATCGAGCGAGTCGAACTCATGGATGCCGCCGGGATATTTGCGGATGTACATCTCCAGCTCGCGGATGTGCCGGGCGTACAGATCCTCCCAGAGCCCCGCCCGGGTGACCGGGCTGTCATACTCCCGCTCGAGGATCTGCGTAAATTTCTCGCTGAAGCTGCGGTCGAAATAGGCGTGTCCGATCATGTACCACGCGTCGCTCCCGCCGACCTGCACGCCCGTGATGCGGCCCTTGCGGTTCGTGACCATGCAGTACTCGTCCGTTTTACCTGCGCTGTAGAGCGACGCGTAATACGCCTGATACACATAGGGCTCAAACGGGTTTTGCTCAAAGTAGTTGTCCGAGGAGCAGATGAAGGTGTTTTTCAGCCGGTCGCGGACGAGCATGAGCGTGGAGGGGTTGTTGTAGCGGTGGTAATCCTCGTTGATGACGATCTTCACATGGAAGCGGTCCTCGAGGTAAAACAGCTTTTCCTTCATATAGCCGACCACGACCGTGATGTCGTCGATGCCCGCCGCCTGCAGCTGGCGGATCTCGCGCTCGATGAGCACCTCGCCCTTCACCTTCAGCAGGGCCTTCGGCTTTTCATACGACAGGGGGGCAAAGCGCGAGCTCATGCCCGCCGCCATAATGACGGCGTTGTCCACCCGGTACGGCGCGAGCGCCGCAAGCCCCGCATCCGTGATGCGGTTTGCCCCGTCGAGACAGCCCATGGCGCTCAGCTCCTTGACCAGCCCGTTCACGGTGCCGAGCGCTTTGCCGGCGCCCTGCGCGATGGCGCGCTGCGAAAGCGCCGGCTCGCCCGCGGGACGGGCGGCAATGTAGCTGAGCAGCGCAAACTGATTTTTTGTTAACAAGATCGTCAGACTCCCTTGCGTTCATTTTCTTGATATGCAATGCGCATTATGAACTTGTTTCCCGGATTTGTCAAGCGCATTTAAAAACCATGTCGGAAATATGTGCAGATTCCCTTGTGTTTCGAATTTCGACATTATATAATGAAAAAATGTTGTAAAGGATGCGTTTGCTTTCTATGGTCTACCTGGTGCTGATATATGCCCTGATCTACACACTGGGCGAGTTCGTTTCCCGCGGGATCGGCCTGCCGCACAGCGTCACCTTCGCGGGGCTGGCGGTCTTTCTCGCGGCGGCGCTGATCCTTTACCGGCGCAGATATGGTCTCGGCGCCTGCCGCCGGGGGCGGAAGCGGTGGCCGGGGCTGCTGTTGCTGCTGCTCTGGCCGGCCGGCGATCTGGTGCTGGCCGCCTGCGGCCGCAGCGCCGCCGCGGACGGGTTTTTCACCTGCGGGATGTACGTCGTGTGCGGCATGGCGGAGGAGCTGGCTTTCCGCGGGTATCTGTGGGAACATACGCAGCGGCTGCGGCCGCTGACGGCGGCCGTGCTCAACGCGGCCGTGTTCGGCGTGTTCCACGCCGTCAATCTCATCGGAGGCGCACCGGGCGCCGTCGGCATACAGGCGGTGTGCGCCGCCTGCACGGGCTTCGCCCTGTGCGGGACGGTCGCCTATTACCGCTCCATCGTGCCGGCGCTGGGCATCCATGCGCTCATCAATCTCTTCGGCGGACTTTTCCCCGCCGATGACCTTCGCGGCGCCGGGCTGCTCGTGTCCGGGTTCTGTGCCGCCTGCAGCGTGCTCGCCGGGCTGTGGATGCTACGGGCAGAGGAGAACGGAAAACATGAAACTGTACATTGATCCCGGCACGGGCAGCATGCTCTTTGCCATTCTGATCGGCATCATCGGCGCACTGAACTTTGCGCTGCGGGGCTGGATCATCAAGCTGCGCTTTCTCCTGAGCGGCGGGGAAAAGACCGCCGTCGACCAGGAAAAGCACCCGCTGGCCGTCTTCGTGGACGACAAGCGCTACTGGAACGTGATGGAGCCCGTGTGCCGCGAGCTGGACCGGCGCGGGCTGGACGTCGCGTATCTGACGGCGTCGCCCGACGATCCGGCGCTGCAAAACCCGTATGCACACGTCCACGCGGAGTTTCTCGGTGAGGGCAACAAGGCCTTTGCCAAGCTCAACTTCCTGCGCGCGAACGTGCTGCTGTCCACCACGCCGGGGCTGGATGTCTACCAGTGGAAGCGCTCGCCGGGCGTGGACTGCTATGTCCACATCCTGCACGCGGCCAACGAGGTCGCCGGCTACCGGATGTTCGGCATCGACTATTACGACACGGTCTTCGTCTCCGGCGACTATCAGATCCGCGACCTGCGCGCGCTCGAGGCGCTGCGCGGCCTGCCCGCCAAGGAGGTCGTGAAGATCGGCATCCCCTACATGGACGAGATGAAGCGGCGGCTGGACGCCGCCGGCCCCATCGCGCCGCACAGGACAACGGTGCTCATCGCGCCGTCCTGGGGGCCGAGCGCGATCTTCAGCAAATACGGCGGCAAGATCATCGACAAGCTGCTCGCCGGCGGCTACCATGTCATCATTCGCCCGCACCCCCAGTCGTACAAGTCGGAAAAGGACATGATCGACAAGCTCATGGCCGCCTACCCGGACTCGGAGGATCTGGAGTGGAACCGCGACAACGATAACTTCGACGTGCTCCGGCGCGCCGACCTGCTCGTCTCCGATTTCTCCGGCGTCATCTTCGATTTCACGCTGGTCTTTGACAAGCCCGTCATCTACGCGGACACGAAGTTTGACAAGAGCCCCTACGACTGCTGGTGGCTCGACACGCCGTACTGGACGTTCGAGATCCTGCCGCAGATCGGCCAGCAGCTCACCGAGGACAACTTCGACACGCTCGGCGACATGGTGCAGCAGTGCCTGACCGACCCGAAATACGCCCAGGGCCGCGACACGGCAAGAGCGCAGACCTGGGTCTATCCGGGCGAGGGCGCCGTGCGCGCCGCGGACTATCTCGAGCAGAAGATGAAGGAACTTACCGCAACGCATGAGGAGAAAGAACCGTGACATTTTTTCAGATACTGGATTCCCTGCTGCTGCAGCCGCTGCAGCTTTTGTTTGAGGTCGTCTATGTCAACGCCAACCGCGTGATCGGCAACCCCGGCCTGTCCATCATCGTGCTGAGCCTGGTCATGAACTTTCTGGTGCTGCCGCTCTACATGCGGGCCGACGCGCTGCAGGAAGAGGAGCGCGACATGGAGGCCCGCCTGCACCGCGGCGTGACGCACATCAAAAAGACGTTCCGCGGCGACGAGAAGATGATGATCCTGCAGACCTACTACCGCCAGAACCACTATAAGCCCACGTATGTTCTGCGCAGTGCGGTGTCGCTGTTTCTGGAGATCCCGTTTTTCATCGCCGCCTACCGCTTCCTGTCCGGGCTGGAGCTCATCAAGGGCGTGTCCTTCGGGCCGATCGCCGACCTCGGCGCCGCCGACGGGCTGATCGCCATCGCCGGCGTGCACATCAACCTCCTGCCCATCATCATGACGGCGGTCAACCTCGTCTCGTGCATCATCTTCACGAAGGGCGCAACGCCCAAGACGAAGATCCAGCTGTACGTAATGGCGGTGTTCTTCCTGTTTTTCCTGTACACCTCCCCCGCCGGTCTGGTGTTTTACTGGACGCTCAACAACATCTTCTCCCTCATCAAGACCATCTTCTACAAGCTCAAGCATCCGGGGCGGGTGCTCAAGATCCTGGCCGCCGTCGCCGGTGCGGCGCTGCTGGCGCTCGGTCTCGTGCGCTATTCCTTCTCCGAGCGGCCGGTCGTCAAAGCCGCGCTGCTGCTTCTGGGCGCGGCGCTGATGCTGCCCCTGATCGTGGGGCTGATCCGCACGAAGAAGCCCGCCGCCGGCAAGCCCGCCACCAAGCCGAACGCAAAGATCTTCTTTGGCTGCGCCGCGTTCCTGGCGCTGTTCATCGGCGGGTATATCCCGGCGTCCGTCATCTCGTCGTCCGCGCAGGAATTCGTGAACGTGCAGATGTACTACAGCCCGATCTGGTTCGTCATCAACAGCCTGTGCCTCGCCATCGGCACCTTTGTCATCTGGTTCGGCATCTTCTACTGGCTGGCAAGCCCGAAGGGCAAGGTCGCCTTTGAGAAGGTTTTGTGGATGCTCGTCGGCGTCGCCATCGTGGATTTCATGTTCTTCGGCAAGTACCTCGGTGTGCTCTCGTCCACGCTCAGCTTCGAGGGCGGCATGCAGTTTGCGCCGGCCGAGCTCTGGGGCAACCTGCTCGCAATCGCGGCCACCGCCGGCGTCATGTATCTGGTCTATCGGCGGTGGAGCAAGCATGTATTCAAGGCAGCGCTCGCGTTCGTTCTGGCCATTGCCATCATGCTGCCGATCAATATCGGCAGCATCCACTCGCAGATCAAGAGCATCCGCCAGACGATGGAAGAGAGCGGCGGTGTGCCGGAATACACCATGAGCAAGACCGGCAAAAACGTCATCGTGCTCATGCTCGACCGCGCCGTGGGCGCATTCCTGCCGTATATTTTCAACGAAAAACCGGAGCTCCAGGCGCAGTTTGACGGCTTCACCGCTTATACGAACGTCGTCTCCACCGGCGCTTTCACGAACATGGGCACGCCCGCGCTCATGGGTGGATACGAATACACGGTCGACCAGATCAACCTGCGCAAAGATGAAAAGCTGGTCGACAAGCACAACGAAGCACTCAAGATGATGCCGGTCCTGTTTGACCAGAACGACTTTGACGTCACGGTCTTCGACCCCATCTACGCCAACTACCAGTGGGTGCCCGACCTGTCCGTCTTCTCCGATTACCCGGACATTCACCGCTATATCACCTTCGGCGCCTTTGAATCGGACATGAGCCCGAAAAACTGGGTCAGCGCGAATATGCGCAATTTCTTTGGTTACAGTCTCATGAAGGTGTGCCCCGTCGCTGCGCAGTCCATCCTCTATGACAACGGCAACTATAACCGCAGCAGCGTGCAGACGGAGGAGGAGGAAAATTTCGTCGAGCAGACGATCACCAGCCCCCACACCGCCACCGGCATGGACGCCACGTTCCTCAAGGGCTACCATGCACTGACCCATCTCCCGACGATCACGCAGACCACCAAGAGCGGGGACAACACGTTCCTGTTCATGACCAACGACACCACGCACTCCCCCGTGCTGCTGCAGGAGCCGGATTATTCCGTTGCCGGCACCATTGATAACACGGAGTATGACAAAACGCACGCGGACCGTTTCACCGTTGACGGCAAGTCGATCACCATGGAGGAGGATGTCCAGTTTGCGCACTATGACCCCAACGTGGCCTCGCTGATGCAGCTCGGCAAATGGTTTGACTATATGCGCGAAAACGGCGTGTACGATAACACGCGCATCATCCTCGTCGCAGATCACGGACGCGGCCTGTACCTCAATTGGGATCGCGTTATCGACAACGGCCCCGATACGGACTTTTTCTTCCCCCTGCTGATGGTCAAGGACTTCAACGCCGAAGGGTTCTCGTTCTCGGACGAATTTATGACCACGGCCGACGTGCCGACACTGGCGACAAGCGGGCTGATCGACAACCCGACGAACCCCTTCACCGGCAACGCCATCAATGCAAACGCCAAATATGACCGGCCGTTTTATGCATTCATGTCCTACGATTGGGACACTTCCAAAAACAACGGCAACCAGTTCTTCCCCGGCACATGGTACCGGGTTGACAATCAGAATGCGCGCGACAAGCGCAACTGGGTCATGGTCGGTGAGAACACCGTCCTGCCGGACGCCCTGCGCTGACCCCGCCGCGCCCACACGGGCGCGAGGATCGAAACACATGGACTGTCACCGTGTCCACCTGCAATCTGACAGTCGCGCCCCAACCGGACGGCTGCCGGAGGAACGGTAGAAAGACATCGAAGACTTTGCCCGGCAAATCACCGCAGAAAACAAGAAAGAGGAGCAGGATTGAGTTCCTGCTCCTCTTTCTTTGCTATTCTGTTTTTCTTTACGCTGCGCGCAGCAGTGCCAGCGTCAGCCGCAGCTTTTGTTCGCTTGCTTCATCCAGAAGCTGCTCGATCTCGCGCCGTAAGTACGACGTCCATTGCTCATCTGTCATGGTTCTCCCTCCATAGTTCTTCTACTGTCGCGCCCAGCGCCCGCGCGATCCGCATCGCAAGGTATACGTTGGGCGCGCTTTCTCCGCGTTCGATTGCCCCTAGTGTGCTATGGCTGCACCCCACTTTCTGCGCAAGCCAGCGCTGACTTACGCCCTTGTATAACTTGTATAATCTATAGTAACGTACGTTGTTCCGCATATTGGCACTACCTTACCACATTTTTGCGGCTGCGTGTCGTTTTTGGCCGGTATTCCGGCCGGAAAATTTCCGTTTTCGGGGATTTTGTTGCAGAAAGCGGAAAGCTGTGCTATCTTGATGGTGCAGGCCGCTTGTGGTATTGTGGCGCAGGCGGAAAACAATATGCAAAAAGGGGGAAGCGTTGTGAATTATCAGAATGCCACGCCGGAAATACAGCGAAAACGGGTGCCAAGGAAGGCGGCCGTCGTTGCGCTCTCCGTGCTGTCTGCCGCGCTGGCCGTCTCCTGCTGCCTGATGGGCTATCATCTGCAGTGCACGCAAAAGAGCCTTTCCGTCTCGCAGCGCCAGGTCATAGAGGCCGCGTCCTATCTCCGCTATGCAGATTCCGTAGTCGATGACTACGCCGACCGCATCGAGACTTACATCCAGTACCCGACGTATGCGCGTTACGCAGAGCGGTATAATTTCAGCAGAACATTTGAAAGCTACCAGCACGATCACAAAGTTCCGGAGCCGAATCCGTACCCGTGGAACAAAGCTATACCCATTGAAAAATAACGCGGGTGGAACGAGCGGGAATGAATATACAAAAAGGGGGATATGCAAATGCGGAAACGCGGGGTGGCTGCGGCGCTGGCCGCTGTGCTGCTCTCGCTTACTTTGTGCGGGTGCTGGCAGGACAAATGGTACAGCGAGGACGCTTACAAGCAAAACTATAGAAACGGGTTTGACGCCGGGGTTAATGCGGCGCGCGAAGCGGATGCAGCCCACCTGATGAACTGCACAGAGACGGACATTGAGTACGCAACGGAAGTGCTGGACAGCTATCTGGCCGGTGAGGGTATTTACACGCGCGCCGAGGCAGAAGAGGCAGTGGATGCAGTGCGTGTCTATTATGACGAGGTACTGCAAGTGTACAAAGACATCGAAGACGGCCGCGTAGACGTGGATCGCCCGGACTGAGGAGGCTGCAAAATGAAAGTACCTGAGCCGCGAAAGCTGAAGAGCGGGACGTGGTTTATTCAGATGCGCCTCGGCGGAGAGAGCGTGCCGGTGTCGGCGGCAACGCGCACGGAGTGCGTGGATTGAAATATCGACATTAGCATAATTTTTTCGTTATGTAATGGTCGCGCCCCGCACGGGGTGCGCGGATTGAAATTCGATCATCGTGCAGGGCTTCTCTTTCCAAATCGTCGCGCCCCGCGCAGAACGCCCCCAACGGCAGACGCCCCGGACTGCAAATGCAGTCCGGGGCGTTCATATAAAAGGAAGGCATGCTCTGCCGAAAGGACGAGATCGGAAGCGCGCGGACACCGTCGCGCAACGGGAGAAGAGGTACCGTGAAAGATTGAAAAGAGACCTCTGGGCCTGCACGCTTCCAAATGAGGGGGTATGTTCAGCATAGAACAAATTGCGCCACAAGAAAAGCCACGTAACCGCAGTTTCGTGGCTTTTTGCCTCACTTATGCGTTTTTGTGGTCTAATGTGTGCTCCCACGCATCGCCGAGCTCCTTCCACCGGCCCATGATATCCTTCCACAGGTGCAGCGCCCAGGGCGCAAACACCTCCGGCGGCGGGCAATCCGGCCGGCTGAGCCAGTTTTGAATAATATCCATGACCACATCCGACATCTTCCCGGACATGAACGCCTCGTTCTGCGGATCGGAAAAGAGGTCGGAAAAGTCCGCCTGCAGGTACGGCCGCAGCCGGGCGCAGAGAAAGTCGTGGAACGAATTCTGTCCCGTGAACGTGAGCGCGCGGGCATAAAACGCGCGGTCGGCGTACAGATACGTGCACACGCGCCCGAAGAGGTCGTACAGGCCCGGCTCATCGTCGCCGATGGCCTTCTGAAAGCCCTTGTCGTAGATCCACGTCACGAGCTGGTACTTGTCCGTAAAGTGCCGGTAGAACGTGCGGCGGTTGATCTCCGCGGCCGCGCACAGATCGGTCACGGTGATGTCCGCGAAGTCGCGCCGGAGCATGAGCTCCTTGAGACTCTCGGCGAGCACTTTTTTCGTTGCGGATTCGCGCATGGCGGCCGCCCCCTTCCGTTTCCTGCCGCCAGTATAGCGCACACGCGGCGAAACTGCAACAGACCCTGCCGCGGATGCGGCAGGGTCTGTGCATAAGGAAAAAAGAAGGGAGGGGAAAGAATGATCACTTTGCAAATGCCTGCGCGAGCTCCTGAGTGACGCGCAGATACGTCTCGATGTCCGCGACGGTGTGGCAGTGCAGCGGCGAGACGCGGATCGCACCCGTGAGGCCGACGGCCTCGACGATGCGCTTGGAATACACGCTGGTGTTGACGCGCTCAAAGGTCGTGACGCCGCGCTTCTGGTACTCCTCGACGCAGCGGGTCATGTCCAGCCCGTCGATGCCCATGGCAACGATCAGGTCGCGGTGCGTGAGATCCTCGGTGTCAACATACACGTGTACGCCGGGGATGTGGCGCAGACCGGGCACGTTCTGCGTGCCCTCGAGCATGGTGTGCAGCAGCGCGCGCTCCTGCAGGTGGATGTGCTCCATGCCGGTCACGAACAGCGTGCGACGGTCGTCCGACTGGATGAAGTGGCCGCCGAGCCAGCAGACATAGTCCACCACGGCGCTCATGGCCGCGAAGTTGCCGGGCGTGGGCGAGCCGAGCTCCCAGACGTCGGCCGGGCGCTGCAAGACCTTGCGGTGCGGCAGCTTGGCCACGCGATCGGACACGTAGCCGTAGCCCATACCGCGGGTGCCGAAGAATTTATAGGGTGCAAACGTCGCGCCGTCGACGCCGAGGGCGTCCACGTCGAGCACGGCGTGCGGCGCGTGCTGCACGGCGTCGGTGACGATGTAGATATCGGGGTTGATCTCGCGCGCAGCCTTGACGATACCGGCCATGTCCATGATGCTGCCGGTGATGTTCGAGGCATACATGATGCTCAGCAGGCAGGTATCCGGCGAGACGACGCGGCGGATTTCCTCGATGTCGATGCCGCCGGTTTTCGGGTTCGCCTGTGCGACGCGAAATTCCTTGCCGGTCTTGTCGCAGTAGTATTTCACCGCGTCATACGCCGACGGGTGCTCGAGCACGGACGTGACCGCGCTCTTGCCGGGGCAGTTTTCCAGGATGGCGCCGACGATCTGGAACATCGCCTGTGAGGCAGTCATCTCCGAGATGAGCGCGCCGCCCGATGCGCCGAAAACGATGTGCATAATGTCGTCGATGCCGTGCAGCTGCACTTTTTTGAGCGCGCGGGAACGATCGTGCAGCCGCTCCGGGCAGTCCGGGAACGCCTGGTACTTTGCCTGCGCCTCGACGGACGCCTTCAGGCGCAGCGAACCGCCGGAATTTTCAAAGAACAGGCGCTGGCCGAATTCCGGATCCGCATCCACATAGTAAAAGCGATCCTTGATCTCCGCCGACAGGGCAGGATCAAACAGCAGACCTTCGTTGAGATTTTGCATGGTTTTCTCCTTCCAAATGTAACAATCTGAGCGGGTGCGGCGCGGCGGCCGCACCCGAAATCGTCATTTCTCTTCCGCAGCCGGGGTCTCGGGCGCGGCGGCGGTGCCCTTTTCAAAGTGGCGGCCGATGCCGGTGATCGCACTGAGCAGGAACAGCAGGATCAGCAGCCAGCTGTGGAAGTTATACGGCACGTAATCCAAAAACGAGAACGACTCCGAGACGACGCCGCTCGCGATCGCGAGGCTGACGGCGTTGAGGCCGACGGGGTTGTACGGCACGATGCCGGCAAGGCCGGTCGCAATGCCGTCCATGAGGTTCGAGCCGCGGGTGCGCTCGATGTTGTGCGTCTGCAGGAGCTTGCGCACGACCGGGCCGACGAACAGGATCGAGATGGACGCAGCGCCGATGGCCACGCTGCCGATGACGCTCAGCAGGATGGTGACGAGCTCGGCCTGACGCGGGGTCTTGCTGGCGTTGTTGAGCTTTTCGAGCAGCATGTCAAACACGCCGCTGCGCTTGAGCATCTCGAGCAGCGCGAACATGAAGAAGCTGAAGCAGATGACATTGAGCATGCCGGTCAGGCCGGCGCCGATGGGGCCGGTGGCCGAAAACAGCGTCGGCACGTCGAGGAAGCCGAACACCAGGCACAGCACAAAGCCGACCAGATCGCAGACGATGAGCGTGCTGATGAGGTTCCAGCCGCGGAGCATCAGGATGATCATGATGACCGGGATGACGAGCATGACGAGCGTCTTGGCATAGGCGGGGTCGATGACGTCCGGCAGCGTGACGGACGTGGACGTCTTGATACCGACGATGATGAACAGCACGGCGGAAATGACGCCGGCGATCAGCGAATACGGCAGACGGGTGCGCACGACGTCGCGCACTTCCGCGTCCTGCGTGAGCGCGGAGGCGATGGTCGTGTCGGAAATGGGGGCGAGGTTATCGCCGAAGATCGCGCCGCTGACGATGGCGCCGACCACGACGGAGGGATTCGCACCGACGGTCGCCGCGACGGGCAGCAGCACCGGCAGCACGGCGACGATGGCACCGTTGGACGTACCGCAGGCCGTCGAGATCAGCAGGCAGACGAGAAACGCCACCAGCGGCAGGAAGCCCGCGCTCAGGCCGAGCTTCATCACAAGCCAGGTCAGGCCCTGAATGAGGCCGCTCTGGCGCAGCTCCTGCGACAGGATGCCGGCCAGCAGGAACGCGAAGATAATGACACACAGCGTGTCGTTTTTCAGGCCGTCCACGACCGCCTGTTCAAATTCCTTTTTGTTTTTTGCCAGCAGGAATGCCACACACAGTCCGGCGAAACCTGCCATGCAGAACAACACCAGGGACACTTTCTTCATCGCGGCGATCACGATCATGAGGCACATGAAGACCAGCAGCGGCGCACACGCGCCGAGCGTGCCCCCGTAAAATTGCATACGTTTGTTTTTCTCCATTGTGAGGTCCTCCTCTCAAATAATCCAACACCGGTATTGTTGTATGCGGTATTTTTAGCTCTTTTATGCGTAAAAGTCAATTGAATTTTCAATGTTTTTCATGCACTATTGCATTTTCTACAATTTATACAGTATAATGTTGTTGCTACTGCAACATTCGTTGCGGCACTGCTCACAATCCCCAGAAAAAAGGATGGTGTTCCCATGAGCGGTAAACTGGAACAGCGCATTCAAAGCGCGCATTTGACGCGGACGGAAAAAGTCATCGCGGATTATTTTCTCGAGCACAGCGGCTCGCTATATTTTTTAACGGCCAAGGACATCGCGCTTGCGCTCGGCGTGAGCGACACCTCGGTCATCCGCCTGTGCCGCACGCTGGGCTACCGCGGCTTCCGTGAGCTGCAGGAGAGCCTGCGCAGCGAGCTCTCACAGGTCATCGAGCGTGAAAAATACGTCATCCCGCAGCATCAGGTGCCGGACAAATTGCAAAAGTATCAGGACCTGAGCTCGTTTCAGTGCCTGCAGTTCGCCGTAGACTGTCTGCAGGAGACTTACCGCAAGAACGACCCGGAAAAATACGGGCAGATCGTACGCATCCTGCTCGAGAGTGAGCACATCTTTGTCTCCGGCTTCCGCGGTCTGGCGGGACCGGCGCGGCACCTGGGGACGCTGCTGTCGCAGTATACCCGGCACGTGGAGTATTTCTGTGACGCGGACACCCGCTGCGTAGAAAAGCTGCTCGACTACGGCCCGCACGACTGTGTGATCCTGCTCGGTGCCGAGCGCTACTCGCGCATGACGTGCGTACTGGCCGAGATGGCGCACGACGCCGGCTGCCGACTGATCGTCATCACCGACAAGCTCACCGCGCCCTTCGCCGGCGATGCGGACATCGTGCTTCTCGCCGATCTGTCCAGCCCCTCGCCCACAAACTCCTATATCGGCGTGAACTTTCTCATCGAGGCCATCGCCTTCGAGTTCAGCCGCACGCTCGGCGTATATCCGCAGCAGCGGCTGTCCCGGCTGGACGCTTACCTGTCCGAGCTGCAGCTGTACTGACCGGTGGCCAAAAAGCATTGCAATCGCAGGCATTTTTCGTTATAATACAGACAATCTGAAATTGGGAGGCCATGCCATGCATCCGCGCAACCTGCACCTGTATTTCTTCAGCCCCACGGGCGGCACGCAGCGCGTCGCCGGGCTCTTCGCGGAAAATCTGAACGCGGCCGACGCCTGCACCGACATCACCGTGCACGCCGAGGCGAAGACGTTTTCTGCCGACGACTGCCTGCTCGTGTTCTTCCCGGTCTATGGCGGGCGCGTGCCCGGGCCGTGTCTCGCGCGCATGCGCGCCCTGCGCGGGACGGACACTCCGGCCGTGCTCGTGGCCGTGTTCGGCAACCGCGCCGTGGACGACGCTCTGCTCGAAATGCGCGATACGCTCACCCCGCTGGGCTTTCGCGTGATCGCGGCGGCGGAGGTTATCGCGCCGCACTCGGTCAACACCGACATCGCCGCCGGCCGGCCGGACGCAGCCGACCGCGCGAAGATCGAAGGGTTCTGCACCCAGCTCGCGGCCCGCATCGCCGCCGACGCCCCGGCCGAGATCACCGTGCCCGGCAACCCGAACTACCGCGCCTACAACGGCCTGCCGCTCAAGCCGACCGGCGGCCTGCGCTGCATCCGCTGCGGCCTGTGCGCGGACAACTGCCCCGCTGGCGCGATCCCGAAGGCCGCGCCGCAGAAGGTGGACAAGCATAAGTGCATCTCCTGTCTGCGCTGCATCCAGATCTGCCCGCAGTCGGCCCGCGGCGTGCCGCTGCCGCTGCGGCTGGCCGCGGCCGCCACGGTGAAAAAATACTGCACCGGGCGCAAGGAGCCGAAATTCTACCTGTAACGGAAAACACCGCCCCGGAAGCGATCTGCTTCCGGGGCGGCGCTTTGTTATCGGGCTTCGGCATCGTCCGCCGTATCCAGCCCCGCGAAGAAGGCGTCATACGGACAGCCGTAGAACCGTTTGAGCGCGAGCAGCACGCTCACGCGCACATTGAGCTCACCCGCCTCGTATTTGGCGTAGGTCGTGCGGCCGATGTCGCAGCCGCGGCGCACAGCTTCCTGCGAGAGGCCGCTGGCGTTGCGCAGGCGGCGCAAATTGTTGCCAAGATCGCGATCCCGCCGTACTCCATCTTCTCACCACCGCACAGCATTTTCTGACCAATATTGGCTGCAAGCGCTTTTATTTTATGCGGCGGCCGCCGCAAAAGCTGTCCGCAATACTGGTCAAGCGCAAAAAGGTGTGCCCCTCACCCCTCCGGCCTGCGGCCGAGGGCACTTTTGAGCGCGTTGCGCAGCGGATTCGACCCCGGCGCGCCTTTTTCGCAGGCGGGGTAGCCGCAGTCAGAGAGCACGCGGCGCAGCTCCGCCTCGGTGACGATCTGCGGGTCATAGCGCACGGTCAGCTCCGCGCGCCAGAACGACACCGCCGCGTCGAGCACGCCGCACGTGTGCAGCAGGTCGTCCACGATCCACTCCGGGCACTGGCGGCAGTAGATGCCGCGCACATACGTCGTCAGGACTTTTTCTTCCATGGGAAACGTCTCTCCTTTTTGCCGCTGTCCTTGAGCCGCAGCGAGTGCATGAGCACGCCGATCGAGCTGGCCGACATGGCCGTGGCGCAGATGGACGGATGCAGCACGCCGAGCGCCGCGACCGGGATACTGACGAGGTTATAAAACAGCGCCCACGTCAGGTTCTGGCGGATGGTACGGATGGTCGCGCGGGAAATGTCAAACAGCTCCGGCAGCTTTTCGAGGTTGCCGGACGGCAGCAGGATGCCCGCCGACTCGATGGCAATGTCCGACCCGCCGCCCATGGCGACCGCGCAGTCCGCCACGGCGAGCGCCGGCGTGTTGTTGATGCCGTCGCCGACCATGCAGACCGTTTTCCCCTGCGCGCGCAGGCGCTCGATGGCGGCAGCCTTCTCGTCGGGCCGCACCTCGGAAAGCACGTGGCCGATGCCGACCTCAGCCGCAATGGCCTCGGCCGTGCGGGCATGATCGCCCGTCATCATCCAGACCTCCTTGCCCGCCGCGCGCAGCTGCGCGACGACGGCGGCCGCCTCGGTCTTGCGCGTGTCGGCGATGCCGAGCGTGCCGAGCACGACGCCGCCGCGCGCGACGCACAGCTCCGTCTTGGCCTGCGCGCGCAGATCCGGCAGCGCGGCAAGCGCAGCCGTGTCGATGCCCAGCTCACGAAGCCACGTCCGGCTGCCGCAGACGACGGCCGCGCCTGCGACCGTGCCGCGCACGCCGCGGCCGAGCGCGTAGGAAAAGTCCTCCGCCGGCGGCAGCGGCGCGTCGGACTGCTGCTGCGCATACGCCGTGACGGCACGCGCCAGCGGGTGATCCGAGCACTGCTCGAGCGCGGCGGCGAGCCGCACGAGCGGCTCCGGCTGCACGCCGCTGCACGGGCAGACGTCCGTGAGCGCGGGCGCGCCATTCGTGAGCGTGCCGGTCTTGTCAAAGACGACGCAGTCGGCCTTGTAGGCGTTTTCAAGCTCCGCACCGCTCTTGAAGAGGATGCCGTGCTCCGCCGCGCGGCCGGAGCCGACCATGAGCCCCGTCGGCGTGGCGAGGCCGAGCGCGCACGGGCACGCGACCGACAGCACATCGCAGCATGTGAGCAGCGCGCGCTCGAGGTTGCGCGGCGCAATGCGCCGGTACCAGATGAGGAACGTCAGCGCCGCCGCGCCGATGACGCCCGGCACGAACCAGCGCGCGACCTTGTCGGCAAAGCGCTGCACGGGCGCTTTTTCGCACTGGGCCTGGCGCACGATCTGGATGATCTGCTCGAGCACGGACGCCTTGCCCAGCGCCTCGGCCGAGACGATGGCCGAGCCGGAGCGGTTGAGGCTGCCGCCGATGACCTTGTCGCCGGGAGCCTTATCCACCGGCATGCTCTCACCGGTGAGCATGGACTCGTCGACAGCGCACTGGCCGCTGATGATCGTCCCGTCGACCGGTACGCGCTCGCCGGGGCGGATGCGCACCCGGTCGTGCTCCGCGATCTGGTCGACCGGCAGCTCGACAAACGTGTCCCCGCGCTGGACCATGGTCGTGCGCGGCTGCAGGTGCATGAGCTTGCGGATGGCGGAGTTGGCCTCCCCGGCCGCGACCTGCTCCATATACTTGCCGAAGAGGATGAGCGAGAGCAGCACCCCATCGGACGCAAAGTAGAGCTTGTAGCTGCGGCGCGGCGTGAACGTCACGTAAGCGCTGTAGAGATAGATGAGCGTGGACGAGAGCGAGACGAGAAAGTCCATGCCGAACGTGCGGTTGCGCAGCCCGCGCCACGCGCTCTTGTAAAAATACCGCCCGGGGCCGAACTGCAGCGCCGTCCCGGCCAGAAACTGCAGCTTCGGGTGCATCTCGAGCATGAGCGGCGCCGTGCAGCAGGCCGAGGTCACGAGCGTCTTGAGCAGATCCATGCGCTTTTCCAGCTCCTGATCCGCGTCGCCGCCGCGCAGCTCGCCGGGCGTGACGGCGCAGCCCGCGCCCGCGCAGGCCGCGGCGAGATCGCGCCCGTCCACGCCGATGGGCCACAGGTACGCCGTGAGCGTGCCGTCCGCCTGCACGGCCACGCCCTTGACGCCGAACACCGCGCGCAGCGCGGCCGCGGCGGCGGCTGCCGTTTCCGCGTCCGCTTCCGCCGGGAGCAGATCCTGCTCCTCGACCGGCACGCGAAAGCCCGCGCGCCGGACCCGCGCCGCGATCGCGGCGAGATCGGTCACGCGCTCGTCATAGGTGATGAGCGCCGACGCGGCAGTGTAGTTCACCGCCGCGCGCTGCACGCCCGGCAGCTTTTCCAGCGCGCGGTCCAGCCGCGCCACGCACGCGGCGCACTCCATGTCCAGAATCCTCAGCGAGATGTCTTTCATTTGCTTCGCCCCCAAGCCAAAAGGGGAACGCGCAGCCGGCGCTCCCCCTCAAAAATCATCAGGCCTCTTCGCCCGCTTCCAGCAGGTTCTGCTTGAATTCCTTGCGCTTTTTGATCGCCGTCATGCACGCCGGGATGGCCACGGCGGGCAGGTCGAGCAGCAGCGCCCAGTCGATCCAGTCGATGCCCTTGATGAACTGGCCCTCGTGCCACACGCCCCTGGCGAGCTTGAAGTAGTTGTAGTTCCAGGCGCCCCAGATGTCCGTCGTAGGCTTGAACAGGTGCACCTTCAAAAACGCCGCGCTCGTGACGATGCCGTTGGCGGCAACGGTCAGGAACGAGGACGTGCGCTTGTTTTTCAGCAGAAACTCCGCCACGGTAGGCAGAACGTACACGGCCAGGTTGATGATCCAGAGCTGCATCGGGATCTTATAGCGCCAGCGGATGGCCTGACGGATGTGGTCGGCATCGTGCAGCAGGGCTGCGCCGAGGATGACCAGGTTCCACTTTTCCAGTACGGCGGCGGTCTCGTCGTCGAGGCGGGTATCCAGGAATTTTGCTTCGTCTTTCACAGACTGTGTCATGGTATTTCCTCCCCCTGATCGAATCAATATGTACCCAGATTTTTATTTACCATCTGGTCAACAAAAAGTAGCATATTCCGCCCGGAATGTCAAGGCGCTGACAGGGGAAATTGGAAATTTTCTTTGTGCCGCCAAAAACGACAAAGGCTCCGGTTTCCCGGAGCCCTTGCTTTTTTGCCGTTGTCGTCAGCTGTGGCAGCTGTGTTCGCCGCAGCCGTGCTCGCCGCAGGTGTGGCCTGCGCCGTGCGCGTGGTCGTGATGGTCGCAGCGCGCCTCGGGGTCATAGCCGAGCGAGCCGTCAAGCAGCGCCTGCACTGCCGCGTCCGCGCTGCCGCTCACGCCGCCGTAAAACCGGATGCCGGCCTCGGTGAGTGCCGACTGCGCGCCGCCGCCAATGCCGCCGCAGATGACCACGTCGGCATGATTCGCCACGAGAAAGCCCGCCAGCGCGCCGTGGCCGCTGCCGTTCGTGGACACGACGGCCGCCGCCGTGACGGCACCGTCGGCCACGTCGTAGAACTTGAATGCCTCCGAGCGGCCAAAGTGCTGAAAAATGTTTCCGTTTTCATAAGGAACTGCAATGCGCATAAAAATGGCTCCTTTCCGCCGTTTGTTGCCTACAGCATACCGCAGTTTCGCCCCGAATGCAAGTGTGCAGAAACGGGCGCGAAACGCGCACCGCGTCCCGCGTCCCGCGTCCCGCCCCGGGCAAAAAGAGAAGAATCAAAAAGCGATGGAAAATTGCCGTTACAAGACCTTTTTGTTCTCCGCGCCGGGCGTCGTGACGATGACGGTCTCCGGCGTGATGATCAGCGCGCCCTTCGCCGTGGCCGCACCCTGGAACATCTGCTCGACCATGGCCTTGAACGTGGCCACGACCGGCCCGTCCGCAACGTGCTCGGCCGTGCCGCGGATCTGATAGCCTTCGAGCGTCTTGGCGTCGTAGACGGAGATGGCGATGCGGCCGTCATTCGCGGCGAGGTTGCGCAGCGTCGTGTCCAGGAACACGTCACCGACGACGAGCTTGCCGTCGTCCGTCACGTCCTTGAACGCGACCGGCACCGCATTCGGCACACCGGCGCTGCAGGTGGCCAGGTCCCACATGTTTTCCTTGAGCAGTTTTTTGACGTTTTCGTTGAGCATGATGCATTCCTCCTGCTGTGATTTTTGAAGCTTCCTTCATGATAGCAGGTCACACGGCAGAAACAAGATATCCGCAAATTTATGAGCAACTCATAAATTTCATAGCGGCGGCTTGACACTGGCGGGCAGAAGGATTAAGGTAGACGAAAAAACCGCAGTGCGGCGCGGCCGCGCTGCCGAAAAGGAGCGTTTCTCTTGGCTTATGGCCGGATCGGCGTCATCGGCGCCATGGATTCGGAGCTCGCCGCGCTCATCGCGGCGCTCACGCAGCCCGCGCAGGAGACCGTACAGGGGCTGGTCTTTCGCACGGGCCGCCTGGGCGCGCGGGAGGTCGTGCTCGTCCGGTGCGGCATCGGCAAAGTCAGCGCGGCGCGCTGCACGCAGGTGCTCATCGACCGGTTCGCGCCCGGCGCGGTCATCAACACCGGCATCGCAGGCGGGCTGGCAAGCGGCCTCGCCGTCGGCGACATCGTGGTGGCTGACGGGCTGGTGCAGCACGATTTTGATGCCGCGCCCATCGGCTTCGTGCGCGGCTGCGTGTGCATGGGCGACCCCGGCGCGCCGACGGTGTTCGCGCCCGACGCGGTGCTGTCCGCGCTGCTGGCGCAGACGGCCGGCAACGCGATCGGCGCGCAGCGGGTGCACCGCGGCCTGGTCGCCACGGGCGACCAGTTCATCTCCGGCGCGGCGGCAAAGGCCGCCATCCGCCGCGCGTTCCCGGCCGCCATGGCGGCGGAGATGGAGGGCGGCGCGGTCGCGCAGGCGGCGAGCATGAGCGGCGTGCCGTTTGCCGTGGTGCGTGCGATCTCGGATCTGGCCGACGGCACGGCCGCCGCGTCGTTCGAGCAGTTCGAGCAGCACGCGGCCGATGCGTCGGCCGCGGCCGTTTTGCAGGCGCTCGCGCTGCTGGACTGAAAGCCCGCGAGGCAGCAAAAGGCTCCCCCATCAGAAGGTGCTAATTAGGGATATGCAAAAAACATATTTTTAACTGGCATTCTTCAAGCGGGTTGCAAAAGAATAATGACCATATCGGGCTTCGTGCCTGGTATGGTCGTTTTCTCTATTGTTGAATATCCAATTTATACTCGTTGTTAAGCGACTTCAAGTATAAAAAGTCTCCGTAACGGCGATATACGGCGGCAAGGCGGCAACGAGCGCACATATAAAAACCGCCGACGCGATATTCTCGTCGGTCGGCAAGGCGTACAAGGTGTACCATATAGATGAAGACCTGTTTCCGGCATTCGGAGCTCTCGGCGGGGCATCGGGCGCGTTTGTTTTGATGTACATTGACGCTCTGGCGGAGGCGGGTGTCCGCGCGGAATTTGCAAGACCGATCGCCGAGGAGATCGCCACCGCGACGGTTATGGGCAGCGGCGCGCTTGCTATGAACAGCTCCGAGCACCCAATCGCACTCATGAACGCGGTGTGCTCCCCCGGCGGCACGACCATCGAGGGCGTGTGCAAGCTGCGTGAGCTCGGCTTCGACACCGCCGTGCAGCAGGCGCTCCAGGCGATAATCGACAAGGACTTCTTTTTGGAGACGAACTGACGCGCCTGCCAGTACGGTTGTTGCGGCATCCCGACCGGTGATTGCCGACGAAACAATAAAAAACGGGCGACCATTGGTCGCCCGCATATTCGCGGTTTGTTATTGTCGAGATGACGCAGCTAAACCCACTACCAGTGTTGGTAACGCAATGCCCGCCACGGCGAGTGGCACAATCCCTCCGGCTTACCGCCATGCGGCAACCCACCTCCCTTTACACAAGGGAGCCAATGGGTGCGTCAATGTGCCTCTGAAAAAATAGCTGAACAGTTACTTAATGCCAATGCTAAATAATTGACAAAGCGTATAGTTTCATGATATAAATTATTGATAGACCTAAACTGCAAAATATATTTATAGGGGGGAAATTATACGGGGAAAAACAATGGCGAACAGACGCTATGTACATCCCGGTCAGTCGCAGGTCATCGGCCGTGACAGACGCGATTATAAGGCGATGAACACCGCCACCGCAGGCATTTCCGTTGCGGGCTTCGACACTGCTCCCAGACAGCATGCCGCCGACGGCTCTGCCAAGGAAGCAAAGAAAACCTTCAAGGATTTGCGTGGTACCTTCACCGAGGAGCAGATGAAGATAGAGACCTCCCGCTGCCTCGGCTGCGGCGCAGCCGGCAATGCTCCGGCGGCAGTCGCAAAGCTCGTCACCAAGAAGATCGCAAGAAAGTAAGCAGCCGCTATGCACGAGATCGGAGTTGTCCGCTCAATGGTCAAAACCGTCACCGATTTTGCGAGCGAAACGACATTAAGGAGGTCGCGGAGATCGTCCTCGATATAGGCGAGCTGTCGCTGGTCATCCCCAAGTATGTTGAGGATATATATCCCGTCGTCGTTGGGGATACATGGCTCAAGGACACAAAGCTTGTGATAAATGTCATTCCCGGCATGGCTGAATGCGACGAATGCAACGAGCTGTTCCATGTCATTGAGCACGAGGGCTATTGCCCCAACTGCGGCAGCTTTGAAAAAATCATACTTTCGGGCAAGGATTTTCTCATCCGCGAGATACACATACCCGAAGGCTGAAAACATTTGGGCTCCATGTTTACCATGGAGCCCCTCAGCGTACCAAAAGTCAGAGACTTTTTTATACGTTTCAAAAACGCCACATTTTTTGTAAAAATAAATTTTCACAAAAAATCTCGCTGCGCTCGTCAAAAAGCCTGATAAAACTGATCAATCAGTTTTTCAGTCGTTTTTGATGGCTATGATCCAATTGCGAGCGGGGGCTTACCCCCCTCGCGCTCCCCCGCTGTACACTTGTCTTTACGAAACAGGCTGTAGTGCTCCATGTCTACATGGAGCCCATTTTAGAAGTGAAAGGAATGAGGTTATGGAGCTTTATACAAACGCCAGATTCATCTCCTGCGAAAAGGAAAACCGCATTTACACCGCGATGGCGGTAAAGGGCGGTCACATCGTGTGGCTCGGCGATGAAAGCAGCATCCCTCCGCGCTACGGCAAGGCAAAACGGGTCGATCTCGGCGGCGCGACGGTAACGCCCGCGTTCGGCGACACGCATATGCATTTCGGCTCGCTGTGCGTTTTCGAGAACACATTCTATCTCATGGATGTCAAAAATTTTGCCGAAGCAAAGGCGGCGGTCAGGCGCTATGCCGACAGTCACCGGAAAAACAAGGTGCTCATGGGCTACGGCTGCACCGCGAACACCGTTGCCGAGCATCGGCTGCCCGAAAAGCGCGATCTTGACGACTGGACGGAGCGTCCGCTCATGGTCATGAAGTACGACGGTCATGCTGCCGTGTGCAACAGCGCAATGCTAGCACTGCTGTCGGATAAGGTGAAATCCGATCCCGGCTGCAATACCGAGACCGGATGGCTGTACCAGTCGGCGTTTTATAACGGCGTGAACGAGGCGACGGCGTATATCCCCACGATGGATATTATACGCGGTCTCTCCGGAGGCGCGGAGTACCTTGCGTCGGTCGGCATCGGGCTCGTGCACACCGTTGAGGGCGTGGGCTTTGCAAACGATCTGGATATAGACATGATAAAAATACTCGCGCCCGGCCTGCCGCAGGCGTTCCGCATATTCTTCCAGACCATGGACCTCAAGGCCGTGAAAAAGCACGGCTTCAAGCGCGTCGGCGGCTGCTTCAAGCTTGCCCTCGACGGCTGCTTCGGCTCAGAGGACGCGGCGCTCAAGGAGCCGTACGCGAACGATCCGAACAACTACGGCGTTTTGAATTATCCGCAGGAGCGCGTAAACGAGTTCGCCATCGGCGCAAACCGCGAGGGCTGGCAGATAACCATGCACGCCATAGGCGATGCGGCGGTGGAGCAGTGCATAACGGCATATGAGGCGGCTTATGCCGATAAGCCGTGGGACGATGCGCGCCATGTGATGATCCATGTCTGCCTTGCAAGCGAGGAGCAGCTAAAGCGCGCGGCAAAGATAAAGCTGTGCATAGCCGCGCAGTCGCCGTTTATATATTGGAAGCAGGAGCCGGACGAGTATCTGTGCTCGGTGCTCGGCAGAGAGCGCACTGACAGACTAAACGCGCTGGGAACGATGCACCGCCTCGGACTTGTCGTAGGCGACGGCTCTGACGGACCGTGCACGCGTCCAAAGCCCCTGTACGGTATGGCGTGCTCCGTAAATCATCCCAATCCGGACGAGCGCATATCGCGTCTCGACGCGCTGCGCATGATAACGGCAAATCCCGCGTATATGAGCCATGAGGAGAATAAACGCGGCACTCTTGCACCCGGTATGATTGCCGATTTCGTCGTTCTCGGCGATGATCCGCTCACCGCGGAGGATATAGCGGGCATCGAGGTCAAGGCACTCTATCTGCACGGCAAGAAGCATGTTGCAAAAAAGATAGGCGTCGCCGGACTTCTGGCTCGGGCGATCATAAAACGGATCACCCAAAGAGAATACATATGACAAAAAAGCTCCCCCATCCGGGGGAGCCTTTTGCATGAAAGCGGATATCACACCGTCACGAGCTCGTAGTGCGTCGTGCCGAGGCCGATGGCCTCGCCGTGCTCGACGGCGGCGCGCCAGTCGGTGTCCGGGTGCGCGGCCGTGAAGTGGTCGTGCGGATGGTCATGCTCGTGCGCGATGACGCTGTTCGGGTTGACCGGCTGGACGTTGATCATATCGGCGCAGGCGGTGTCGAGCGCCACGGGATCGAACGACGCGAACATACCCACATTCGGCACGATCGGCACGTCGCTGAAATTGTGGCAGTCGCAGCATGGCGACACGTCGAGCGCGAGCGCAATGTGGAACGACGGGCGGCCGTCGACGACCGCCTTGGCATACTCGGCGATCTTGCAGTTGAGCAGCTCGTTTGCGATCGCATAGTCCGCATGGATGGCGTGCATCGGGCAGACGTTGATGCAGCGGCCGCAGCCGGTGCACTTATATTTCAGGATGGTGCACTTGCCGTTTTCGATGTGCGGGCCGTTGTGCGCGCAGTTTTCCACGCACTTGCCGCAGCCGATGCACTTATCCTGATCAACGACGGGCTTGCCGGAGCTGTGCATCTCCTCCTTGCCGGCGCGCGAGCCGCAGCCCATGCCGATGTTCTTGAGCGCGCCGCCGAAGCCGGCGGACACGTGTCCCTTGGCATGCGTGAGGGAGATGAAGATATCGGCATCCATGATGGCGCGGCCGATCTTCGCCGCGCGCAGATATTTGCCGCCGCGGATGGGCACGAGGTCGTAGTCCTCGCCCTTGAGCCCGTCGGCAATGATGCACTGCGCGCCGGTGGTCATGGGCGAGTAGCCGTTGCGCATGGCGCTGTCGAGATGGTCGAGCGCGTTGGCGCGGCCGCCGACATAGAGCGTGTTGCAGTCGGTGAGAAACGGCTTGCCGCCGAGCTCGCGCACATAGTCGCACACGACGCGCGCCCAGTTCGGGCGCAGATAGGCCATGTTGCCCGGCTCGCCGAAGTGGAGCTTGATGGCGACATACTTGTCCTTGAAATCGATCTGCTCAAAGCCGGCCGCCTTCATGAGCCGGTGCAGCTTCTCGAGCGTGCTGATCTCATCCGCGCGCAGATCGGAAAAATATACTTTTGCAGGTTCCATAGGAAACACCTCCGCGATCTAAAAAAACGTTCCCTTTCTCTGGCGGGCCCCCGCCCGTCCTTTTCATTTTACTGTTCCCGCCGGGCAGTGTCAACCGCAAAAAAGCACCGGGCACCTGACGCGGCGCCCGGTACATACGGGTTTTCAGGCCCGTGTCCGTGCCGGAGACCGGACGCGGACACGGATATTTGGAATCCACTGGACGGCTGGTAGGAGAGAAGATATATCCGTTGAAATCGCAAAAACAGAACAGAAAGAAGGGTAGAAAAAAGAAAATGGAAATTGGCTGCCCAGCGGAAACAAGCGGGAGGGTGCTCAGGCGTTGACGCCGTTGCGGATGGACTTGACCTTGTCGTACTCGCCGTTGACGTAGTACAGGGCGTTGTCCATGGACAGCTTTGCGACGAGATAGTTGGACGTGTCGGAGTAGTAGCCGCTGTGCGGGGTGAGCAGCACGTCGTCGCGGCCGACGAGCGGGCAGGTGTCCAGATCCGGATCCTCGCTCTCGACCATGTCGAGCGCGGCGCCGCGGATGTAGCCGTTGTCGAGCGCCCAGACGAGATCCTCGTCACAGATCAGCGGGCCGCGGCCTTCGTTGACGATGATGGGGTGCTTTTTGCACTTCATGAACGCTTCCTTGTTGAACATGTGGTAGTTCTCCTCGGTGAGGTTCATGTGCAGGCTCAGCACGTCGGACTCGGCCAGCAGCGTGTCGAAATCGACGAGCTTGACGCCGAGGTTCTCGGCAATGGCAGGCGGCAGGAACGGGTCGTAAGCAATGACCTCCATGTCGAACGCCTGCGCCTTGCGCGCGACGGACTGGCCGATGCGGCCGAGACCGGCGATGCCCATGACCTGACCGGCGATGCGCTTGAGGTGCGGCACGACCTGGTAATCCCAGACGTGATCCTGCTGGACGCTGCGGTCATACTGGCGGATGCCGCGCTGGAGGTTGAGCATGAGGGCCATGGCGCTCTCGGCGGTCTCCTGCGTGCAGTAGTCGAGGATGGAGCAGACGGCGATGCCCTTTTCCTTCGCGTAGTCGAGGTCGGCCTCGTTGTAGCCGGTGGACTGGAAGGAGATGACCTTGCAGTGATCCATGGCGTCGATCTCCTTCTTGCCGAAGTGGACGTAGCCGTCGATGATGATGTCGGCGTCCTTGATCGCGGCGTAGAACGCATCGTTATTCTCAGCGTGCTCGTCGAACACGGCCATGGTCAGCTCCGCGCCTTCCGGCACGCAGGACTTTTCCACGCTGATGTCTCTGTCTTTGGTGTAGGGCACTTCTGCCAGAACGATTTTCATATGCGCTTTCTCCTTTTATATTGTGTTACTGGATCGCGCCGCTGCCTTTCATGGCGGCAATTTCCGAATCGGTATACCCAAGATCGTGGAAAATGCTGTCCGTATCGGCGCCGAGGCGGCCGGCGGACGTGTAGGGGCGCGTGGCGTACTCCGTCAGCTGCATGGGCGGGCACGGCATCATGACCTCGAGATCGTCCTTGAAGGTGACCTTCTGGATATAGCCGTTGGCAATGGCCTGCTCGTCGGTGCTCACGTCGCGGATGGTGCGCATGCGCTCGCAGGAGACGTTGTTTTCCGAGAGGAAGGCTTCCCACTCGGCGACCGTCTTGGTCTTGAAAATGGCGTTGAGCCGCGTGACGATCTCGACGACGAAGTCGGTCTCGTGCAGCGCCTCGAGGCTGGCGGCGCGGGGATCGTCGGCGATCTCCGGCATGCCGAACAGGTTTGCAAACTTCGGCAGCTCGCGGCGGTATTCGTTGTCGAACACGCCAATCCACTTGCCGTCGCTGCACTCGTAGAAGTGGCAGAACGGGTCGGCCGGGCGCAGGGGGTCGTTCGGGCGCTCGCCGCCGAACTGCGGCTGGTGCGACACGACGCCGATGGCGTTGCACCAGATGCCGCTGGCAAACAGCGACGTGCTCACAAACGTGCCCATGCCGGTGCTCTTCTTGCCGATGAGCGCCATGAGGATGCCGGACAGGAACGCCGAGCTCGTGGCCATGTCGCCGAAGGCGTAGGTAGGCGTGAACGGGAACGAGCCGGGCACTTGCCAGTCGGCCATCGGGCCGCTGCGCAGCCAGAACGCCGTGCTGTCAAAGCCGGGCTTGGCGGCGTCGGGCCCCTTCGGGCCGAAGCCGGAAAAGTGCGCATACACGAGGCCGGGGTAGGCCTTGTGCAGCGTCTCGTAATCGAGACCGAGGCGGCCCAGCGACGGCAGACGGACGTTCGTGAGGAACACGTCGGCCGTCTCGAGCAGCTTGAGGAAGGCGGCCTTGCCGTCCGGATTTTTCAGATCGATGCTCGTCAGGCGCTTGCCGCTGTTCTGGATGGTGAACAGCGGGTTTTTATCGTCCTCGCACACGACCATCTCGAACTCACCGGCGCGGCGCATCTCGTCGCCGATCTTGGTTTCCACTTTGATGACTTCTGCGCCGAACGCGCACAGCACGCGCGACGCGGTCGGGGCGGCAACGACCGTCGCCAGCTCCACGACACGAATCCCCTCGAGGGGCATCTTCTTCATTTGCTCCATTGTGACAATACTCCTATCTTGGGATGGGGGCTTTGCGGCTCACTTCGCCGCGTAGAATTTCTCCGCCGTTTCCTGCTCCGCCGGGGTCTGGTGGTGCGTCAGGCAGATAACGACGTACAGGATGGCCGACACGCCGAAGCTGGGCCAGAGCGCGTCGATGGAAAACAGCGGCAGCGAGCTGACCTTGCCGCCGATGAACCAGACGACGGCGATGACCGTCGCCGAGAGCATGGACGCGAATGCGCCCGCCGAGCACGACTTCTTCCAGAAGAACGCGCCGAGCGTCGGCAGAAACAGGCCGGCCGAGTTGATGGTGAACGTGATGAGCAGGATGTTCATGATGTCCTGCGTGAACCAGCCGAAGATCGCGCCGAGCACGCCCACGAACAGGGACGCGCCGAAGCCCACACGCAGCAGCGTCTTGTCCGATGCGTTGGGGTTGATGTAGCGCTGGTAGATATCCTTCGTCAGGCTGGCCGAACCGGTCAGGACGGAAATGTCCGCCGTGGACATGATGGCGCTGAGCACGCCGATGAGCACGAGGCCCTTGAGCCCGTGCGGGAAGAGCTCGACCACGAGCGCCGCAATGACGTTGTTGGACGACGACAGGTCGGGCAGGATGAGCTTGCCGGCCATGCCGAGGAACGTGCTGGTGCCGGCGATGATGAGCACGAGCACGGCCGCATAGATCGTGCCGGTGCGGGCGGTCCTGGCGTCCCGGGCCGCGATGCAGCGGGTGTAGCTGTCCATGCTCGTGAAAAACGACATGATGGTCGACAGGCCGAGCGCGAGGATCGTCGGCCAGCCCCACGCGCCGAGGTCGAAGAAGCTCGCCGGCAGGTCGGTGACGAGGTTTGCGCCCATCTTGTGCAGCTGCGAGCCGACCAGCGGTACCGCCAGAACGACAATGCCGAGCAGCAGCAGCGCCATCTGCACGATGTCGGTATACGTCACGGCGAGCAGGCCGCCCGTCGAGACATAGAACACGATGACCACGGCCGCGAGAATGTAGCACACGCCGAGATTCCAGCCCGTGAGCACGTTCAGGATCGACGCGCCGGCAACAAACTGCGCCGCCGTGTAGCCGATCATCGCAAGGATGGTCGTGATGCTGGCCATGGTGCTGTTTTTCTGGTCATAGCGCGCGTGGATCAGCTCGGGGAACGTGACATTCCTCAGCTCGTCACTCACGCGCTTGATGGGCTTGGCCATGACGAGCGCGAAGAGCACGCAGCCGATGGCGATCTCACCCACATACCAGACGCCGGTGATACCCATGGAATAACTGTTTGAGGATGTACCGATGACGGACGAACCGCCGATCCAGCCGGCCATCCAGAGCGCGCCGATCTTCAGAGCGCCCATCGAGCGGCCGCCCAGATAATAGTCATCCACGCCGGTCTGTTTTTTGTTTGCGATCAGACCGAGCACGATCATGCCGACAAAGTATGCCAGGATGATGATGACGTCTAGGACATTCAAAAAATTTACACCTCCAGAGCGGGATTTTCCCGGGGCGCTGCCGGGCAGCGCCCCGGGTGCTGATTTCATGAGCAAAGCCCCGTGGAGTTCGCCGGTTTAGTGGATCTGCGTGCCGGCGCGGAAGCAGAGGCTGTTTTTCGGGTTGATCTTGCCCTTCTTCTCGAAGAACTCGTTGGTCAGGCGCTCCAGATCGTCCTCGGTGAACAGATCGGAGTTGGCCGCCATGGCGCCCATCATGACGATGTTGGCGCCCTTCGGGTTTTCATGCTCCGCGGCGATCTCGGTCATGGGGACCTTGACGACCTTGATGTCGTCGCGGTATTCGCGCTCGTGCACGAGCGAGCTGTTGACCAGCAGCAGGCCGCCCGGGCGCAGGCTGCTCTCGAACTTGTCGATCGCCGGCGCGTTCATGGCCATGAGGATGTCGATCTTCTTGGCGCAGGGGCTGGCGATCTCCTTGTCGGAGAACTTAATGGTGCAGTTGGCCGTGCCGCCGCGCATCTCGGAGCCGTAGGACGGATACCACAGCACGTTCATGCCGAGCTTCATGCCGGCCTCTGCCAGGATCAGACCGGTGGTCAGGACACCCTGGCCGCCGAATCCGGCGCAAATCATTTCTACCATCATGCCTGATTACCACCCTTCTTGTCAATGTATTCGCCGATCGGGAAATACTTGGTCATTTCCGTGTGCACATGCTCGCGGGCCTTCACCGGCGGCATGTTCAGGTTGGTCGGGCAGGGGCTGAGCAGCTCGACGAGGCTGAAGCCGTCGCCATTGAGCTGGTGCTCGAACGCCTTGCGGATGAGCTTCTTGCAGTTGTTCATGCCGGCAGGTCCGACCAGTTCACCGCGTGCCAGATAGGCAATGTCCATCTTGCCGAGCACGTCGACGACGTTGAGCGTGCCGTACTTGGCCGGATCCTTGCCCTTCGGGGAGGTCGCGGTCTTCTGGTGCGGCAGGGTGGTCGGGGCCATCTGGCCGCCGGTCATGCCGAAGACGCTGTTGTTGACGACGAACACGCAGATGTTGTCGTTGCGCAGCGCGGCGTGAATGGTCTCCGCCATGCCGATGGAGTAGGCAGCGCCGTCGCCCAGGTAAGCAAAGACCGGGTTCTCGGGGCGGATGTGCTTGACGCCGACGGCCGTCGGGATGTCGCGGCCGTGCGCCGCCATGATGGTATCGTAGCGCCAGTAGTCAATGTTGAACGAGCAGCAGGCAACGTCCACGACTGCCAGCATTTTTTCCTGAATGCCGAGTTCCTCGGAGACCTCGCCGATCAGTCGGGTGGCCAGGCCGTGGCCGCAGCCGGGGCAGAAGCCGGCGGAGGAAAAGACAGTTTCGGGTGCTTTGAGTTTCATTTATTTCCCCTCCTTTTCCAGCATGGCCTTGGCCTGCGCGACGATCTCTTCCGGTTCCGGCAGACCAAAGAACGTGCCATAGAAGCCGACCGGATACTTGTTTTCCACAGCCAGCTTCACATCGTCGACCATCTGGCCGAGGATGTTGATCTCGACCGTCATGAACGCCTTGGCGTTCTTGCAGGTCTCAAACGCCTTGACCGGGTACGGCCAGAGCGTGATCGGGCGGATCAGGCCGAGTTTGAAGCCCTCGGCGCGGGCCATGTTCACCGCTTCCTTCGAGATGCGGGAGCTGATGCCGTAAGCCACGAGCACCACGTCGGCGTCCTCCGCCTGGTAGGACTCCCAGCGCTGCTCGTTGTCCTCGATCGCCTGATACTTGCTGCGCAGGAATTCGGGGTACTGCGGGTTGGTGTAGTAGACGTTCTGGACCTTGCGGGGCGCCTGGCCGGCCTTGCAGCCGCGGATCGCCCAGTCATACTGGTTAATGTCGTGCTCGACGAAATCCTTGAGCTCAACGCCCTCGACCATCTGGCCGATGGCGGCGTCGGACGCGACCAACACGGGGTGGCGGTACTTCTCCGCCAGATCAAAGGCAGTGGTCATCATGTCGCAGTTTTCCTGCACGGAGGCCGGCGCCAGCACGATGGTGCGGTAGTCGCCGTGGCCGCCGCCGCGGGTCATCTGCCAGTAGTCGCCCTGGCCCTGCGCGATGTCGCCGAGGCCGGTGCCGATACGCATGACGTTGATGATGACAGCCGGAAGATCCGCCGCGACGAGATAGGAGATGCCCTCCTGATTCAGGGAGAAGCCGGGGCCGGCGGAGCTGGTCAGCGCACGCGCGCCGGCCGCTGCCGCGCCGAGGAGCATGTTGATGCCCGCGAGTTCGGATTCGGTCTGCACGAACGTGCCGCCCACTTCGTCCATACGCTTGGCCAGGTACTCCAGGATCTCGGTCTGCGGGGTGATGGGATAACCGCTGTAAAAACGGCAGCCGGCGCGCAGCGCCGCTTCTGCCAGGGCCTCATTGCCCTTCATAAGTTGTTTGCTCATGTTCTTACCTCTTATTCCAGGATTTCAAAAACACTGTCGGGGCACACGCGGTAGCACGTGCCGCAGGCGACGCACAGCGCGTCGTCGACCTGAACGGTGTCATAGCCCTTGTCGTTGATGTTGCCGGAGAACGACAGCGCCTTGCGCGGGCAGTCGTTCACGCAGTAACCACAGCCTTTGCAGCGGGCCGTGTTGATCTTGATTTTGCTCATGGATAAGCCTCCTTGTATTTTGCGGGGAATGTTACGCTGCGTTGGCAGCGGCCGCATTCCGCTTTGCAACCTTTTTCGCCTGCGCGATGGCCCAGACGGCCGCGATCACGCCCAGCACCGCCGTGCCGACGCCGTAGAAGAGGATCTTCGTGTAGCCCGCGTCGCCGTAGGCGTCGATCCAGTTGCCGAACATCGTGTGCACGAACATATCCGGAATGTAGCCGACAAACGTCGCGATGGCAACGGCCGTCGCAGAGATGTGCGTCGGAATGCCCATTTCCGGCTGGATGGAGAAATATGTGCCCTTGCACAGGAACATGGCGATGCCGACCAGCAGCAGCAAAACCACGAGCAGACCGCCGCTCGTGCCGCCGGGCAGGACCAGGAAGATGCCGATCGTCACCAGGCAGGCAAGCTGGCCGAGCAGCTGCTCCTTGGCGACAGACTTGAACGCCTTATCGGCCAGATAGCCGCCGAGCGGGCCGCCGATCAGGCGGCAGCCGTAAGTGCGGAACGTGCCGATGGTGGCCGCCAGCGTTGCGGACATGCCGAGCACGCCCGTGCTGTACGGCGTCAGGTAGCTGGCCACGGCGGAGATGGTCACATAGCACCAGACCAGGATGGCCATGATCCACACGCCGGGGATCTTAAAGGCGGACACATAGTCCTTGAAGGTGATCTTTTTCTGATTTTCTTTTTCTTCTTCGCTCACGCCGTAAGCCGCGTCTTTCGGCATCAGGATCGCAACCAGGATGCCGGACACGATGGACAGACCGCCCATGAATGCCAGCGCGCTCTTGAAGCCGGTGATGAGGTCGCTGCCGCCGACGACGGCCATGACGCCGATCATGATGAAGCTCAGCAGCAGGGAAGCCAGACCGTTGAGGGCCTCGAAGATGCCGTACATACGGCCCTGCTCTTCGTCGGTGCCCGTCATGCGGATGCCCTTCATGATGGCCGGCCAGAAAGCAAAGCCGCCGGTCAGGCCCATGAGCAGCCAGATGATGACGGCCATGGTGTAGCTCTTATACGTGAACATGAACAGGAAGCTCAGCGCTGCCTGACCAAAGATGGAGATCAGCAGAACCGGCTTCGGGTTGAACTTGTCTCCGATCCAGCCGCCGGGCAGGTAGGAGACGGTGCAGCAGATGCAGTAAGCGGTCATCAGAGAGCCGAGCTGGGCATTCGTGCAGCCCATGGCGGCAATCATCTGATCGTAGAAGCTGGACTTCATGTACGGCATGACGTACATAAAGCCGTAAGCGATCCCGAGTGCGAACAGCAGCAGGAAACGCTTGACATTTTTCGATGCGTTGCTCGTGTTTGACATGTTTCTTCTTCTCCTCTAAGTTACATTTTCATTCCAAATTCTCTGCTTTTGCGATACAGGGGGAATGCTCTCCATTTCTCTCGATGGCTCACCTCACTCGGTCCGTATTGGTTTTTCCAACTCCGTGTCCCATTTCTCATCATTTGTCTGACAAATCATTGACTTAAAAAAAAGAATGTGCTAATGTAGACACAGATGGAAAACCTCCCGATAATTGTCAGACAACTTTCCGGCGAATAAGGAAAGGACCTGATGTAGGCCCTCGAATTTGTCTGACACATTTGATTATTTCAATCATACCATCGCTTTTTTTCTTTGTAAATAATCATAATGTTCAAAAAATCGACGCAATTTTTGTGAATATCGCTTAGCGAGGTGACAGCATGAAACCGAAGTCCAGCACAAACTATAAAAAAATCGTGGACGCCGTCCTCGACCAGATCAACCACGGCCAGCTCCAGAAAGGCGACAAATTGCCGACGGAGCTGTCCCTGGCGACGAAGTTTGACGTCAGCCGCACGTGCGTGCGCGAGGCGATCAAGAGTCTGGAGGCCATGGGCATCGTACAGAGCATCCAGGGCAGCGGCTCGTACATCACGAACACGCCGGAGCTGTCGATCAACCGGCCGATCTGCGCGCTGTTCGCGCTGAGCAACAGCACGCTGGAAAATGTGCTGGATCTGCGCATCGTGCTCGAGACGGACGTGTGCCGGAACATCATCCGCAGCGCGACCGACGACGAGATCGAGCGCCTGTGCGCTCTGGCCGACTACGACTATATCGGCACGCCGATCGACCGGCAATCCGTGCTGGACTCGCAGTTTCACAATTCGCTCATGCGCATGTCTCACAACGCCCTCATCAAATACATCTACACCACGCTGTCCTCGCTCATGGACATCTACCGCGCGCGTGTGCTCGAGGAGACCTGGCGGCTGGACGAAAACGCCCTGACACGCGCCGGACACCAGGCCATCTGTCAGGCCCTGCGTGACCGCGACGAAGCCGCCGTGGCCGCCGCCATCTACGACCACCTGACGCTGACCGGCCCGTACCGCGAGTGCCTGATCGAGCAGGATGCGGAAGATGAGAAAGCGCGTCGATCCCAGGAGGATTCTCTATGAAAACATTTGACCTGCCTTCCAACAGCAACTACGGCGACCAGCCGATCCCGATCGCGTTCCCCGACAACTGGGACGTGCATATCTCCAAGATCCACGGCTATGACACCCCGGCCCTGACCGAGGCGCAGATCGCGGAGAAGATCCACGCCGCCATCGGCGCCAAGCCCATCTCCGAGGGCGCCGCCGGCAAGAAGAGCGCCGTCATCATCATCGACGACATCACCCGCCCGACGCCGTGCGAGCCGATCGCCAAGGCCGTCATCGCGGAGCTGCGCGCCGCCGGCGTGCCGAAGGAGAACATCTGGTTCATCATCGCGCTCGGCACCCACGGTGTCATGTACCGCACGGAGTTCGTGCGCAAGCTCGGCGAGGAGATCGTCGAAAACTACGAGGTGCACAACCACAACCTGTTCTTTAACCACGTGTTCGTCGGCAACACGACCAACAACGTGCCCGTCGAGATCAACGCCGACGTCATGTCCGCCGACTACAAGATCGCCATCGGCACGACCATGGCCCACAGCTACTACGGCTTCAGCGGCGGCGCCAAGTGCATCCTGCCGGGCGTGAGCTCGCTGCGCACGATCATGCGCAACCACAGCTTCACGACGACGACGGAGTTCAACATGGGCAACCCCCACACGCTCATGCGCAGCGACGCCGAGCAGGCCGCGCGCATGATGGGGCTCGACTTCAAGATCGACGCCATCCTCAACGGCCACGCACAGATCTGCAACCTGTTCGCCGGCGACTTTGAGGCCGAGATCCAGCACGCGGCCGCCTACGCCGCCGAGCACTACGCGGCAAAGTTCGTGCCCGACTGCGACGTGGTCATCGCCAACAACTACTTCAAGCCCGCCGAGGCCAACTGCGCCTACACGCCCGAGGTCATCGCCTCGCTCAAGGACGGCGGCTCGTTCGTGCTCGCGGCCAACTCCCCGTTCGGCCCGTGTGTGCACTTTTTGTACGACAAGTGGGGCCACTCCGCCCCCGGCGGCATGATGTGGTCCGGCTGCTACACGAAGGGCAAAAACATGGCCCACGCTGTCGTGTTTGCCGAGCACACCGTCAAGGGCATGCGCGACCCGTGGTACATCGACGAGCACTCCGGCGCTGAATACGTCAAGACGTGGTCGGACGCCCTGCGCATCCTCGACGACGGCACGCCGAAGAAAGTCGTGCTCTACCCGAACGCCGAGTGCCAGGTGCTCGATAACTCCAAGCAGTTTTATAAGCAGGGCAAATAAGCAGGATTTTCCGTGTGAAACGGGCGGGAACGCATTGCGTTCCCGCCCATTTTCGCGTACAATAGACAAAACGAAAGCGAGGTGAGCGCGCATGGAAACGCGCGTGGCGCTGATCGGCATCATCGTGGAAAACAGCGAGAGCACAGCGCAGCTCAACGCCCTGCTGCACGACGCGGGGCAGTACATCATCGGCCGCATGGGCCTGCCCTACCGCGCCAAGGGCGTCAGCATCATCAGCGTCGTGCTCGACGCGCCGCAGGACGTGATCTCCGCGCTCGCGGGGCGCATCGGCCGTCTGCCGGGCGTGAGCGCCAAGACCGCCTATTCCAAACCGTTCCCGCCCGCCGGGGACTGACCGCACCGATCGGAGGGACCACCCATGCACATTCCCAAGGGCGCGAGCCAGACGTGCGCGCTGCTGACCTTTGACGACGCACTCCACTGCACCGAGCACGACGACTATGACGCCGCGCGCTGGCTGTACGTGCCGCCGTACTACACCGAATACCGTTACATCCTCGGCACGCGGGGCGCAAACCCGCTCATCTGCATCGGCATCAACCCGTCGACCGCACAGCCGGGCGATCTGGACAACACGCTCAAGAGCGTCGAGCGCATCGCCCTCGGCAACGGGTATGACAGCTTCACGATGTTCAACGTCTACCCCCAGCGCGCGACCGACCCAAACGCCATGGACACGACCTTCAACCGCGCGCTGCACGAGCAGAACATGGCGGCCTTTCGCTACGTGCTCGGGCAGTACGCACCCGGCAACCGCCCGGCCGTGTGGGCCGCGTGGGGCACACTGATCGAAAAGCGGCCGTACCTGTTCGACGCGCTCGAGGAAATGCTCGCCATCGGCGAGGAGTTTCATGCGCAGTGGCTGACGTTCGGCCCCCGGTCGAAGGCCGGACACCCGCACCACCCGCTCTACCTCCGGCGCGACAGCGTGCCGGAGCCATTTGACGTGCGCGCCTACTGCGCGGCGCAGCGCGCGCGGCTGAAATGACGCAGCAGAAGCAGATAACAGGAACGCCCCCGGCGTGACCAGCAGGTCACGCCGGGGGCGTTTTCACGGTTCGGCAAACTGGAATTTATCGTCTTGTTCCATTCTTATCAAAATTCTTTTTTAATGCTATTTCTGTTGG